>Ga0209181_10008842_pt1 | contig 13416 bp, 10 predicted proteins | sample MAT05_FD_187208 | JGI IMG/M metagenome (GOLD analysis project Ga0209181, IMG submission 187208) | Freshwater microbial communities from Lake Fryxell liftoff mats and glacier meltwater in Antarctica - MAT-05 (SPAdes) (version 2) | ecosystem: Environmental > Aquatic > Freshwater > Ice > Liftoff... | reverse complement strand
CCGGTGCTGCAGAACCCGACGAGGAATGGATGGACCGTGTCGTTCTTCCTCTCCAACGAGCTGACGCCCGAAACCGCACCGCAGCCGGAGGACGCGGGAATTCGTCTCGTGATGCAGCCGGAGACGGTCATCGGGTCGCTTCGCTACAGCGGAAACAACTCCGAGGAGAGCCGTGCCAAGTCGAAGCGCAGCCTGCTTGCAGCAATTGCCGGCGACGGTAGCTGGCGTGTGGTGGAAGACGTGTCGTGGGCGCAGTACGATCAGCCGTTCGCGATCCCGTTTCTGAAGCGGAACGAGGCGCACGTTGCACTCGAGCGACTGCAGGTCGAGAAGCGGCCGTAACCGCGCATCAGGGGCGTCCCTGTGTCGTCGCCTGCTCATCGGTCACCCGCAGCGTATCCTCCTGATGCGTTTCACAGCGATCGTCAGACGGCAGGATGCCGAGATCGTTCAGCACGAGGCCGAACGCATCGGGCACGAGCGCGGGCCAGCGTACAATGCCGTCGAGCCGGATGAGCGGGCGTGGTGTACGCACGCGATCGGCATATCGGCGTCTCGCCCAGAGTTCGTACACGAAGCTGATGCCCCCGCCCAGCACGGCAAAGACGGCCCACGTGGTGAGCGCGTCGCGCACCGGCAGGTCGATGAGCATCCAGAGCAGCACAGCGTAGCTCAGCACCATGCCCATCGTGCCCATGCCGCGCCGCAGTGCAGCGTTCAGCACGACGGTCACCGTCGTCCAGAGCAGGACGCCGAAGAGCACGATGGCCCACATGATGTCGACATGGAAATACGTCATGGCCCGCCGCTCGAGTGGTCTGACGACTCGATGGCAACATGCGCCATGTGCGCAGGCCCCGCCATGGTGGTTTACACCACACAGAAAAACCACCCATGACGTGTGACGATCCCGTTGGTGCGCCGAGGCCGAGGCTGCCGACGGTGGAGACGTTGCCACCATTCGGACTCGTGACACGGATCAGCTGCCCGAGCGTCGGGTCAATCGCGAAGAATGTGGTGCCCGTGGCCGGATCCCGGTCTGAATTGGTATACGCGACGGCGGTGAACACCGGCACACGCCCGAAGTTCACATCACCCATCGCGAATATGTAGGCGCCGTCGACGGTCGATCCACCCGTCAGCGGGTTGAGCCGAAAGTTGGCGCCCGAGGCTCCGACGAGGCGGATCCGATCGACTGTCGGGTTGAAATCGAAGCCGACGTTACCCGACACGTTCGCCACATCGAATGCGACCATCGCCGCGCCAGTCGTCACGCTGACGAGGTACAGCTTGTCGCCGTCGTACCCATAGAGCTCGTCAGTGGCTGGGCGGAAGTCGATGCCGGTAAGCCGGACCCCGGTGGCGCCAACGGTAACGACCGTTCCTGGTGCCGACGGGTTGAACTCCACAGGTGACAGGGTGGCTACGACCGATCCACGCGTACCGGATTCACGGATGGCGACATCTGCCGGAGGTGGATGCCGACGCAACGAGCCCGCACGCGCTGTCGCGGTGCGGGCTCTCGGCGTGCGTGACGACCTTGCCTCTCATCGTCGCGTGGGCATCAGCCTTACTGGCGCTGACGCACTGCGGCCCGGCTCACCTCTACTTCACGTCAGCGACCCGTCGGGCTCATGCTCCGACCAAACCACGACACGCCGGCAAAGGCGCCGAGGCGAAACGCATCGTTGTCGAAGCCGTATCCCGCATTCGCTTCCATGCGAAACGCCAGGCCTGAGCGCAACGGAATTTTGATGCCGTAGCCTGCGCCGGCACTCAACTGATTGTCGCTGCCACCGTCGTTGCCACCGGTCACGATGCCGGCCATTCCGACGAATGGCCTCAGGTAGGCGACGCGTGCGCGAGTGGCGCTTATCAGATTCGCCGGTGGGCTAAAGTGATACAGCGCGCCGACTTCGAGGTTGTAGTTGAACTGGTACGGGACGTCCTGGACCTTGGTGTATGCCAGGCCGGCTGCAGGCTCGATGGACCAGCGCGAGTTGTTGCTGAGGAAGAAGCCGATGCGGGCGCGGGCAGCGGGGAGCGTGAGCTGGAATGACGACCGATCGCCGAGACCCAGCAGCGCACCTGCGTCAAGTCCGAACTCCTTCGTGTTGGAGGGTTGCGTGAGCGTGGTGGCACTCTGCGCACCGGCCTCAGGTGCCTCTGCTAGCGCCAGGAGAGCAAGCAGAGCAAGGACTGTCGACGCAGTGCGTCGCTCGAAAGGAACTGAATACATGGCAGGATCTCTGCAATTGTGTTGGACATCTTTATCAGCGAGCACGACCTCAGCGTCATGCGCGCAGCACCAGGCAATCGCATAGCATGGTGAACGCGCGTCAGATAGCATAAGTCGTTCCACAGCAGCGATCTCGAGCGACTATTTCAGCAGCTTTCGAGCGACCAAAGCGCCGTTACGCAGCCGAATGGCACGTAACGACGCTCGAGCGATCGTTCTCGCTGCACGACAGTCCGGCGTCTAGCGCACCAACGGTGCTATTTCTTCCGCGCCATCTCGTTGGCGTAGATCGCGATCTCAACGCGACGATTGGACTGTCGGCCTGCCTCTGTCTCGTTCGGCACCAGCGACTCGGCCTCACCGCGACCCACGGAGCGAATTCGCTCTTTCGTCACGCCCTGCTCAGTGAGATACATGGACGCGGCGGTGGCGCGGCGGAGAGACAGCGCTTCATTGTAAGTCGTCGTGCCGACAGCATCGGTGTGACCTGACACGAGCAGGTCGGTGTTCGGGTAACGACCGAGGCTAGCCGCGAGGCTGCGCAGGTTCGTCGCCGCGTCGGCTCGCACGACATCAGAATCGAAGTCGTAGAGCAGGCCTGAGGCAAAGGTCACCGTGATGCCCTCGCCGACGCGCGCGACGACTGCGCCCGGAATGTCCTGACGCAGCTCCTTGGCCTGCTGATCCATCTGGTTGCCGATGATCACGCCGGTCGCACCGCCGACCACCGCGCCGATGATGGCACCACGCGTGGTCGAGCCGGTCTGGTTGCCGATCACGGCGCCGATCGCACCACCTGCGGCAGTGCCGATTGCAGCACCCTGCCCCTTCTTGTTCCATGACGCGCAGCCGTTCAGGCTCAACGCGCAGATGATGACGAGCAGACTCGTGCGGCGGGTCGCCGCCGTTATGTCAAGTTTCATGGCATGCCTTGGTTGTGATGCGTGATATCGCGTGCAGCGGTGCGTGCCTGCGTGCGCGGTTCGACCATGTAATCCATCCAACTGCGCCGGACATTCTGACCGTCGCGATACTCGTGCGAATTCTCCCGTTCACAAACCGTGCCGCAGCGCGGACATTCATCCCGCACGCGGGGTCTGCGCGTACGGGAACCGGACTGATGGGCTAGTCCTGCGGCGTACGGCGGCATGTTGGCAGTTGCCGGCGCGGTGAGGCGTTGCAAGGCCGCAGTGGCAAATCGACCGTGGCGAGTTCGACCAGACAGGGACGATACGAACGAATGACGGCACGCAGGACGAGCTGCTCGCAGCCTGCTCGCCGGTAAGGTCACCGTGGAACATCAACTATCTGATGGAATGCGACATCGATACGCAGCATGCTGAAGTGAGTCGCGCGCACAGCTTCGCCGACGAAGCGATCCGGGTGCAGACAGGCGCAACGACGCGTCGTCCTCGGCTGCGGAATCATTCTTGCTCAGTACAAGGCATGCCCTTGCATCACGAATCCGACATTGGACTCTTCGACATCGGCATCGTCGGCTGCGGCCCCGCCGGCCTCAGTGCAGCGATCTGGAGTGCGCGCTACGGACACACCGTGGTGCTCATGGACAACGGTGATCCGCGGAACTGGGAGTCGCGCGGCATGAACGGATATCTGGGATTGCCAGGGCTACGACCAGCTGCACTCAGGGCCAGCGGTCGTGATGAGCTCCAGCGCTATGGCGCCACGTTGATCGACGCCTCGGTGCTGCGGGTCGACCGGGACGACGAGACGGAGCCCCTCGACCACGACGTTGGCGATGGGCTGCTCATCTTTCGCCTCGAAGGGGGACAAACCGCGAGAGCGCGCCGTGCGCTCCTTGCAATCGGCATGCGGGATGTCTGGCCTGAGATACCGGGCCTCGCACATGTCTATGGTGCCAATGCGCACGTGTGCCCTGATTGCGATGGATACGATTCGCGTGACAAACGCGTCGTCGTGATCGGTCATGGACGACGTGCGGTAGCCATGGCCCTCGCGCTCACGACATGGACATCCCACATCACGATCGCGACCAACGGATGCGCGCCGGACATCGGCGACGACACGCTGCAGCGCAAGCTGGACGCGTGCGGCATCGGCGTGCTGACCGATTCGATCTCGGGCGTGGAGCACTCGGGCAGCGAGATCACGTGCCTGCGCCTTGCAAACGGCGACGCGTGGCACATCGACAAGCTGTTCTTCACCATCGCACAGTTTCCTGCCGACGATCTCGGTGCACAGCTCGGGTGCGAGCGCGATCGCGGTGGGCACATCGTAGTCAACGAGCACTTCGCGACATCGGTGCGGGGTGTCTTCGCGGCGGGTGACATCACACCCGGACCCCAGCTGGCCATTCGCAGTGCCGCTGCCGGCGCTGTCGCTGCCATGTCGATGCACCGATCGCTCGTGCCTGAACACCGGAAGCTCGAGGCGCAGGACTGATCTGCATTTCTCCACATTGTCCAGTCAGTCTTGCACCGCAGAACACACAGATGGACTTGCCGTAACACGCTGTACCACCCCGCGTCCAGGATTGCATGACTCGAGTCACCGCTGTTGCCTATTTCTCCGCACTCGTGCTCCTCATGGCATGCGGTGGCCGCGCCACGCTCCCGATCGACGCGACGATCGGTCCGTCGCCCACGCTCCTGGAGCCGCAGCGAACGCTGATCCCGACCGTGAAGGTGGCCAAGGCGACCGGCTGGCCCGTAGGCACGACACCAGCGGTGGCAGCGGGCCTGCGCGTAAACGCATTCGCGACTGGGCTGGATCATCCGCGATGGCTGTTCGTGCTCCCCAACGGCGACGTGCTGGTAGCCGAGTCCAACGCTCCGCCCAAGCCCGACGACAACAGGGGCATCAAGGGCTGGTTCTTCAAGCGCTTCCAGAAGAAGGCCGGCGGCGCGGTGCCGAGTGCGAATCGCATCACGCTGCTGCGCGACACCGATGCGGATGGCGTGGCGGACCGGCGCGTCGTGCTGCTGTCCGGCCTGAACTCGCCGTTCGGCATGACGATCGCCGGATCCGATCTCATCGTCGCCAGCAGCGACGCCCTGGTGCGGTTTCCGTATCGCGCTGGTGATACGACGATCACGGCTCCCGGCACCCGCATGACCGAGCTGCCGGCCGGCACCATCAATCGCCACTGGACCAAGAACGTCATCGCATCACCCGACGGCTCGACGCTCTTCGTCGCGATCGGCTCGAACAGCAATGCTGCGGAGAACGGCATCGAGGTCGAAGCGGGTCGTGCGATGGTATGGGCCGTCGACACGAAGAGTGGCGCGCATCGCGTCTATGCCTCGGGGCTTCGCAACCCTGTCGGCATGGCGTGGGAGCCGACTACGATGACGCTCTGGGTCGCCGTCAACGAGCGTGACGAGATCGGTGGAGATCTCGTGCCCGATTACATGACCGGTCTGCGCGAGGGCGCGTTCTACGGCTGGCCCTACAGCTACTTCGGCACGCATGTCGACGCGCGCGTTCAGCCACCGCGTCCGGACCTCGTCGCTCGAGCCGTGGTGCCTGACTATGCACTCGGCGCGCATACGGCGTCGCTTGGCCTCGCGTGGTCTGGAGGCAGCGCGCTGCCAGCCGCGTATGCGACCGGCATGTTCGTTGGCCAGCACGGCTCGTGGAATCGCAATCCACGCAGTGGCTACAAGGTGATCTTCGTCCCGTTCAGCGGCGGCAAGCCGTCAGGCCAGCCGGTCGATGTGCTCACGGGCTTTATCAGTGACGACGGTGACGCGATGGGACGTCCCGTCGGCGTGGTGGTCGACCGGCGTGGCGCGCTGCTGGTGGCCGATGACGTGGGCAATGTTATCTGGCGCGTGACTGCCATTGGTACGTCGCGCTGACGGCACCCGTGTTGTCGGCCTGCACGCCCATCACGACGATGCGTCGTGCACGGTCGTCATGCAAGCGGACGCGCTCGCGGTCACGCGCATGCGTCGCAGGATAACTTCGCGGTGCCGGGCTGTACCGCTGCGGCGTGTCACCTCTCGCACTGATCCGGAGCATTGCCCCATGGCACTGACGCCGCTCGTCGTCCGACCGCCGCTTCTCTCGTGCACGCGTCTCCTGCGCGCGGTGTCCGCGCTGCTCGTCTTCGTCGCGTCTGCGCCGGACGCCGCTGCGCAGAGCATGCAGTACACCTCACCCTCGGGTGTCGTGTATCGCGCGTTGCCCGAAACCGGGCCCGTGGCGCGTACACAGGCGGCGCTGGCGGCTGATCCACGGAACGTGCAGCGGCGCATTCACGTGGCGGTCGCGCAGTCGGGCGTCAGGCAATTCCGCGAGGCCATCGCGACGCTTTCGGACGGATTGTCGATGACGCCGGACGACGTGATGCTGCTGCGCTGGCGCGGGCACCGCTACATCTCCGTGCGAGAGTTCGCCCTGGCGCGCGCGGATCTGACACGCGGTTACGCGCTGGACAGCACTAATTACGGCATCCTGTTCCATCTGGGTGTACTGCACTTCGCCGAGGGACGCTTCACCGACGCCGTGACCATGTTCATGCGTGCGCAGCCGCTGGCGCCTGATGGCGGTGAGCGCGCTGGCAGTACCGACTGGCTGTGGATGTCGCTGGCGCGTGCAGGACGGATGCAGGACGGCAATGCGATGCTCGCCCGCCGACCGGACTCGCTGCCCACGCCGCCGGGGTACGCCTACGTGTCCCGCCTACGCCTGTACCGGGGCGAGGTGACGCCGGCGACGCTGTTCACGCCTGCGGACACCGCAGACACGCAGGTCGCGACCCTGAACTACGGTGTCGGCAACTGGCTGCTGGTGAGGGGCGACAGCGCCGGTGCACGTGCGGCGTTCGAGCGTTCGGTTGCGTCAGGCGGGTGGGCCGGCTTCGGCTTCATCGTCTCCGAGATGGAACTGCAGCGGATGCGTGCCCGGTAGCCCGCGAGCCCGGTAGTCCGCCTGCTCGGCAGCACTCGCGCCCTGCATCGATCAGGTGCTCCGTCGTGACGGCGTCGAGAAGACGATGTCGCCGCCGTCATGACTCGGCAGGTTTGCGAGCGTCGGCGTCTGCTGCGGAAATCGTCTCGCTACGTGACGCTTGATGAACGAGTAGAGTTCGTGCACGGTATAGCGCGGATCGGAGTGTTCGTTGTGCACACCGGCTCGCAGTCCTTTCAGCAGCGCACTGGTGAACACGGAATTGCCGCCCGTGCCGCCCCCGTCGTATACCGGCTGGTCGGCACGCCCCGAAGTGATCGCGAGGTGCGCACGCGTCGGATCGAAGTCCCGTGCCCGCGGTCCGCCGGACATGCTCTGGAACATGCCCGAGAAGCACGAGTCGAACACGTACAACAGGTGACGGCACTCGAGGTACGACGTCCACTCGGCGAGCTGGTTCATCGAGATCAATTCGCTCAACCTGGTCGTGCTCACGCCCGCAGGCACGACGAATCCATGCTGCTGGCCGCCTTTTATCTGCGTGTGGCCATGCCCCGCGAAAAAGACGACGACGAGGTCATTCGCACCGACCGTGCCCGATAGATCACCCGCGATCGCTCGGGCGATGTTCGTCGAGGTGGCTGCACCATTGAGCAGGAACTGCGGCTCGGTGAAGCCATGCAGCTCCGCCAGCGTCCGGCCAACCTGCTCGGCATCGTGCACTGCGTTGGCCAGTGGTGTCCATGACCCGCCCGGATACTCATCGATGCCGATGCAGAGGCAGTGCCGATTCGTATAGTCGGTGAGCGCGGCCGCACCCGCAGTCACATCGTCCACGTCCTCGACGACCTTCCGCATCTGCGGCGGGGGCGGCGTCGCGACGGGCGAGACGATGACGATGGACGGTGCTTGTGCTGGTACTGATGCTGATGGGCGCACTGCATCCGGCACGGCAGCCTGCGGCTCGATGATCTCGACCAGATAGCCGGATCCCTGCCACGCGAACACCGTGTCGGCCGTGCCCCCTGCGCCATCGCCGGGCCTGCCGTCCCAGACGGCCACCATCCGCGGATCTTCGCACAGCCGCTTTGAAAACGTGATCGCCTTCTCGCACATTGCATCGTTGCATGCCGCAAAGGCCGTCGAAAGGTTACCGTCGGCCGGTACGTCACCGAGCACCGTGAGCGTGACCCGAGAATCGGAGAGAATCCGGTCCACACGTGCGCGCCACTCGTGCCCGATCGAGATGTTCGCGAACACCTCGAGCGGAAAGGGCAGGAACACATGAGCATTACCGCCGCGCTCCAGCAGTTCCTCGAGGAACAGGACGTCCGCACCACCGGCGATGGAGCTGAAGCCGAAGCCTGCATCGAGCGTGCGCAGCCGATCACGAATCGCGAGACGCACTGTGCCCAGCGCTGACGCCGGAAAGCGCGGCGACAAGCGCGCTGGTGCGTCGACCATGTGCCCGGTGAAGACCACGACCGAGCGCACGACGAGCGTGTCGTCCAGCGCATTCGTGTCCAGACCGAGCGCCGTGAGATTGGCACGCGCCTGACACCGCATCGTCGCGATGTGCTGCACGGCGTTCGGGCTCGTCCGAATCGCGCGGCGATACCAGACCCGCGCATTCGGAAGGTCACGCAGTAAAAGGTGCGCCTCACCGCGCGTGGCGAAATGCCACAGCCCCATCTGCTCCGGCGGCAGGGTGACCATCCCAAGCACCGCCGTTGCGATCTCGATTGACTTCAGGGGATCGCCGACCACGAGCTCGAGCGAGGCTGCATTGATCCCGTTGTAGTAGTCGCGTTCCTCGACCGGTGCCGCGTGGTAGGTCTCGGAGTAGATCTCCAAAGCGGTCAGCATCGAACTGCGGTCGGAGTTGAGCAGGCCGCGCTCCTTGTACCGACCCGCCAGCAATCCACGCGTCTCCGCATCGACCGCTTCATCGTTGATCTGCTCGAGCGCAACGATCGCCGCCTCCAGGTCGCCTGACTTGGCCATCGCGAAGGCACGCAACTGCCTGGTGCGAAACCCGTCGCCCGCGGCCTTCAACACCTGCAAGGCACTATTCGGTCGCGCCATACCGATCAGCTGTTCAGCGATACGGTCCGCCACTCCCTCGGGCAGGGGCACGCCTGTGCGCTCCAGGTCGCGCACCAGGTCGAGGAGGCTCTGAATACCCGCCCTGCTGGCGGCCGCGATCCGCTGCTCGATAGAGGTTTCCATCTGCGCAGATCTAATCACGGATCGTCGTCGCCGCTGCCGTGGTCGCGCGGCTTGCCTGTTTGTGCGGGCCGCCCACAGTCCATGAACAGCTTATGGGCTGACGAACTCGACCGGCCCGGCGCCACAGTCTGCATTCGTCCCGTGGGACTGCGCCGCACCGACTGCGGCGATCACCGCGGCGATCACCTGCGACGCAGGCGCGCCGAACGCGAGCAACCGAGTCGAACCTGAAGACTCGACGACGACGCGTAAGCCGTCACCGTCGCGCGCAACATGAACGGCGGTCGCAGCGGGTGCCGAACCACCTGCTGCGACAGCCCAGGTGTCCGCTCGTGCCTCTCCCGCGCTCGACGCTCGCGCGAGCGCAGCCGAATCGGACAGCTTCCGGTCATCACGGCCGCAGGCTCCGACCGTACAGCAGACAATGAAGGGCAGGCATCTGTTCACGATGTGCTCGACCGGTGGCGAAGCTGTCCGTCGCTCCACCTGTCTGTCCCGTCAGTCAGGTGCGCGTGCGGCGACTCCGTCATGCATGGCAGAATGCCATCCGGCGATGGGTGACGCAAGACGATGCTGGCCCTGCTGCACGAAGGATGCAGCGCAGGGCCGCACACGGCGGCAACGGGCATGCGCCACGGGTTGCGCGATCGGCGCTCGACGCCGCAGCAGGGGGAACTACTCTGCGGGTTCCGGATAGGTGTCACATGTCTACCGCCGCTGCACCGATTCGCGCCTCTCCCGCTGATCTTTCGTCAATGCACCATGACAACGCACGTGCACGACGCTGAGATGCCACCGAGCAGACCGGACCCCTCCCTGGATTCCGGGGCTGAGCGAATTGCGCCACCACGCGTGGAGGCCGTCGGTGACGCGGCACGTGACGCCGCGTTCGAGCACGAGGTGCTGGCCTGCCTGCCCGATGTCACGCGCTACGCGCGAGCGCTGACGCGCGACGACGCCGCAGCAGACGATCTGGTCCAGGACACGTTTCTGCTCGCATATCGTGGGTATCACACCTTCCGGACCGGCGAAGATGTACGGCGCTGGCTCGTCACGATCTGCCGCCGCGCCTTTCTTCGCGACCGCATGCGCTCCGCTCGTGTGGTCACGACCGACGAAGGATCGGATGCGGAGCTCGATACGCTTGCCGCCGTGAGTGGACATGCCGCAGCGCAACGCGCCGGCCAGGATAGGCTGTTCGAGCGTTTCGATCTGGGCCCCGCCATCGAGCAGGCCATTGCATCGCTGCCAGATGCGTTCCGGCGAGCAGTCGTGCTGGTGGATGTGGAAGGCGAGGGATACGAGGAGGCTGCGGCGATCGAGGCGGTCCCCGTCGGCACGATCAGGTCACGACTCTTTCGTGGACGACGGTTGCTGCAGGACCAGTTGCTCGAGTACGCACGCGACGCCGGCTACGCGGCAATACGGACACCGCCTGCCACCAGAGCAGCAGCGCCGACGGTCATCAGCCCGCGTCGCGCACCACGACATGCCACCGACGCGCAGATGCCCGCCGCAGGACACACCACGTGAGGATCCCTCCAATGGCCACGCCTGCGGCTATCGACTGTGAAACCGCAGTCCGCAGACTCTGGGACTTTCTCGACGGTGAACTCGGCGCCATGAGCGCCGCCGAGGTCGAAGCTCATCTCGCGACCTGCGAGCTCTGCGTGCCGCACTTCACCTTCGCGACCGGGATGCTGGATGCAGTGGCGGAGAGCCGGCGTCTGCCCGGCGATCTGGAGCGGCTGCGTGATCGCGTCGTCGCTTCACTTCAGACGCATGGCTTTCGCGCAGGGCGCGTATGAGCATTGCACGCAGCAGGTCCGCGCCGGAGCTGGTCACCTACCTCACGGTCACATTTGCGAGCTGGATGGAGTCGGCTCCCAGGCGCATCGCGAGAAATGCACGCACACGCGCAACATCACGCGGCGCCGGCATACGCCTCCATGTGGCGATGGCGCTGAGGGCCTGCGGCGGTCCCGATGCGGTGTCGCCGGCCATGGCGCCGCGTCCGAGTGCGAGCGCCTGCAGCGTCGGGTAGAGCACCTGCAGTTCCTTCGTGAGCGTGCGCACCGGCAGCTCCGCCGAACGCAGGCGCACCACTTCGGCCTGCAGGACGAGGATGTGCGCCTGCGACTCCGCGTCGGTCACGGTGCTGCCGCGCGGGCCGGAAGCTGGAAGGCTCTGCCGCACGAGCGCCATGATCTCATCGGCCGTGCGCACGTTGCCGAGGGGCTGGTGCAGCACCAGCCGCGTGCGAGGAATGCCGTAGAGGCGAAGGCGTGACACCATCGAGTCGATCGTCGAGCCGTTAAGTCGCTCGCCCAGCACCGTCACATCGATCGTGGACGAGTCGAGGCCGAAGCGGTACTCGGTGTTGATCACACTCCGATCCGGCGTGCGCACCTGCTCGCTCACGAATCGTCGCGCGCGCCCCTTGAATCGTGATTCCTGAACGACCTGCCAGCCAGTCCATGCACTGGGCACGAGGATCGCAACCGTGAGCAGGATGATGACCGGCCGCATGCGACGCGCGTCCTCCGCCTCGCCACGCAGTCGCTCGAAGCCCATCAGCCGAACGAAACCGAGCGTCGCAAGGCAGATGAACAGCGCGTTGATCAGGAACAGGTGCATCGCGCCGAGAAAAAACCAAAAATCTGCATGCGCGAGACCGAATCCTGCCGTGCACAGCGGCGGCATCAGCGCGGTCGCGATGGCAACACCGGGCACCACCTGACTCCGGTTGCCTTTGCGAGTCGCGGCAATGATACCTGCAGAGCCGCCGAACAGCGCGATCATCACATCGAACAGCGTTGGCCGGGTGCGCGCAAGCAGTTCCGACTGCGCATCAGCGAGCGGCGTCACGAAGAAATACACGGTAGATGCCACCAGTGCGATGGCCGTCGCCAGGAACAGGCTGCGCACGCTGCGGCGCAATAACGGCATATCGCTCGTACCCAGTGCGACGCCCGCGCCGACGATCGGCCCCATCAGCGGAGAAATCAGCATGGCGCCAATGATCACCGCCGTCGAATTCACGTTCAGCCCGACCGATGCGATCAGGATCGCAAAGACCAGCGCCCACGCCCCGCCGCTGCGCAGCTCGACATCTGACGTGACGGCCGCGATCGTTGCCTCATGATCGGTGCCCTCGCGAAGCGAGAGCAGTTCGGCTGCCGTGGCGAGCGATCTCTGGATGAACGTCATGTCGGGTGCGCGGAAAGAATGCCCGGATGATCAACGCGACACGTTAGTGCCGTGTCGCTGACGACGCGTCAGACGGACGCTGGCGCCGAACCCGGTCCGGTCGAATCAGAACCCACGGTCCCACGGAATCGAGAGCCGCAGCGCCGAGCTGATGATGCCGACCATGCTGTACGTCTGCACGAAGTTTCCCCACTGCTCATTCGTGACCGGATCGATGTGCTCGGCCAGCAGGCCATGCCTGTTTCGGCAGGTGAGCACATGCTCGAACAGCTCGCGCGCATCCTGTTCGCGCCCGATCGCCGCAAGCGCATTGATGTACCAGAACGTGCAGGCGAGAAAGGCATTTTCGGGCCGGCCGAAATCGTCCTCGATCATGTATCGGTAGATGTGGTTGCCGCGACGCAGGTCGCGCTCCACCGCGTTCACCGTGCCGATGAAGCGCGGGTCCATCGGCGCAATGAACCCGACATCCTGCATCCGCAGCAGCGAGGCATCCAGCGTGTGGCCGTCCATCGTGGCGACGAAGGTGCCCATTGCCTCGTTCCAGCAGCGCTTGCAGACCTCGGCGTGAATCATGTCGGCCTTCTCGCGCCAGTAGTCTGCACGCGACGAGAGACCCAGCTGGCTCGCGATGCGTGCGAGCCGGTCACAGCCGGCCCAGCACATCACGCTGGAGAACGTGTGCACGTGGAGGCTGCCGCGCAGTTCCCAGATACCGGCGTCGGGCTGGTCGTACAGCGCCGCCGCATGATGACCAAGCACCTCCAGTCGGACAAAGAGCGCCTCGTCACCCCGGTGCTCGAGCCGGTTGTCGAAGAACACATGCGTCGCGCCAAGGATCG
>Ga0209181_10008841_pt1 | contig 13417 bp, 12 predicted proteins | sample MAT05_FD_187208 | JGI IMG/M metagenome (GOLD analysis project Ga0209181, IMG submission 187208) | Freshwater microbial communities from Lake Fryxell liftoff mats and glacier meltwater in Antarctica - MAT-05 (SPAdes) (version 2) | ecosystem: Environmental > Aquatic > Freshwater > Ice > Liftoff... | reverse complement strand
TCCCCATGAGCAGCGAACTGATCAAACACATCACCGACGATTCCTTCACCGCCGACGTGATCAACGCACCGGTGCCCGTGCTGGTGGATTACTGGGCCGAATGGTGCGGGCCCTGCAAGGCCATCGCGCCCATCCTGGACGAGGTCTCTGCCGCATACGACGGCCGGTTGCTGATCGCCAAGATGAATGTCGACGAGAACCGCGAGGTGCCGGCGAAGTTCGGCATCCGTGGCATCCCGACACTGATGTTGTTCAAGGGCGGCGAACTGGCGGCGACCAAGGTCGGCGCACTTTCGAAGGCCCAGCTCGTCGCCTTCATCGACGGGCATCTATAATGCGGGTCGTCGGCGAATGAAAAGATTGTTCGCCGGCTGACCCGCCGCCCCGCACCGCCCTCGCCGGCATCCCCGGCTTGAATGGGCCCAGCGCTGGGGTTTGGCGCCAATCCACCTGTGTTCCGCCGCCCGGCTTGGTGTGCTCCGCACATTCGCCCCGCCGCAACCCCCCGAGGGTGCTCCCCCATGCATCTGTCCGAACTGAAGGCCCAGCACGTCTCCGAGCTCATCACCATGGGCGAGGCGCTGGAAATCGAGAACGTCGCACGACTGCGCAAGCAGGAGTTGATGTTCGCGATCATGAAAAAGCGCGCCAAGGGCGGCGAACAGGTGTTCGGCGACGGCGTGCTCGAGGTGCTGCCTGACGGCTTCGGCTTCCTGCGCTCGATCGAGGCCAGCTACATGGCCAGCACCGACGACATCTACCTGTCGCCCAGCCAGATCCGCCGCTTCAACCTGCACACCGGCGACATGGTCGAGGGCGAGGTGCGCGTGCCCAAGGACGGTGAACGCTATTTCGCGCTGGTCAAGGTCGACCGCGTGAACGGCGTGCCGCCCGAGGAGAGCAAGCACAAGATCATGTTCGAGAACCTGACGCCCTTGTTTCCCAACGAGCAGTTCAAGCTCGAACGCGATATCAAGACCGACGAGAACATCACCAGCCGCATCATCGACCTGGTGGCGCCCATCGGCAAAGGCCAGCGCGCCTTGCTGGTGGCCCAGCCCAAGACCGGCAAGACGGTCATGATGCAGCAGCTGGCGCACGCCATCGTGGCCAACCACCCCGAGGTGCATCTGATCGTGCTGCTGGTCGACGAGCGGCCGGAAGAAGTCACCGAGATGCTGCGCACCGTGCGCGGCGAGGTCATCAGCTCCACCTTCGACGAGCCCGCCGCCCGCCACGTGCAGGTGGCCGAGATGGTGATCGAGCGCGCCAAGCGCCTGGTCGAGCTGAAGAAGGACGTCGTCATCCTGCTCGACAGCATCACCCGCCTGGCCCGCGCCTACAACAACGTGCTGCCGTCGTCGGGCAAGGTGCTGACCGGCGGCGTCGATGCGAATGCGCTGCAGCGGCCCAAGCGCTTCTTCGGCGCGGCGCGCAACGTGGAAGAAGGCGGCTCGCTCACCATCATCGGCACGGCGCTCATCGACACCGGCTCGAAGATGGACGAGGTCATCTACGAAGAGTTCAAGGGCACCGGCAATTGCGAGATCCACCTCGACCGCCGGATGGCCGAGAAACGCGTCTACCCGTCGATCCTGATCAACAAGAGCGGCACGCGGCGCGAAGAGCTGCTGCTCAAGCCCGAGATCCTGCAAAAGACCTGGATCCTGCGCAAGCTGCTGTACCCGATGGACGAGATCGAGTCGATGGAGTTCATCCTCGAGAAGATGAAGGCCACCAAGAACAACCACGACTTCTTCGACATGATGCGCAGAGGCGGTTGAGGCGGCTGAACTACAATCTGCGGTTTTTCGCCCACCCACGGAAAGTGCGCAGCCAGGATGGCCGCGTGGCTGCCGACACTTCAAGAGGTTTTCATGAAAGACGGCATCCACCCGGCCTACCGTGAGGTCTGTTTCCAGGACCTGTCCAACGGCTTCAAGTTCGTCACCCGTTCGTGTCTGCAAACGCGCGACACCATCAAGCTGGAAGACGGCCGCGAGCTGCCGCTCATGAAGCTGGAGAGCACCAGCGAGACGCACCCGTTCTACACCGGCACGCAAAAGAGCATCGACAACCTGGGCGGCCGCGTCGAGAAGTTCCGCAACAAGTTTGCCCACCTGGGCAAGAAATGATCTGCCCACCGCGCGCGCCCCGGCCTTTCGCACGGTGACTGCACGGCCACAACGCCGGCAACACGATCAGGCAGCTTCGGCTGCCTTTTTTGTGTCTGACACATGATTGCCCGATGAGCACGCCCACCCCGGCTCTGGTCGCCGCCAGCAGCGCACGCCGCCTGCCGCGAGCCGGCCTGCTGCTGTTGTGTGCCGCCTATGTGATCCCGGGCGTGTTCGGCCGCGACCCCTGGCGCAACGCCGACCTGACGGCCTTCGCGCAGATGCTGGCCATGGCCGAGGGCCGCACGTCGTGGTGGCAGCCGACCCTGGGTGGGGTGATGGCCGACACCGCCTTGCTGCCGCACTGGCTGGGCGCCGCCTTCATCTGGGCGCTGTCGCCGGCGATCGACCCCGCCTTGGCCGCGCGCCTGCCCTTTGCCTTGCTGTTGGTCCTGACCCTGGCACTGGTCTGGTACAGCACCTTTCACCTCGCGCGTACCGAGGCCGCGCAGCCGGTGGCCTTTGCCTTTGGCGGCGAGGCCGGCCCGGTGGACTACGCGCGCGCCGTGGCCGACGGCGCCGTGCTGGCCTTGATGGCCACGCTGGGGCTCTTGCTGCTGGGGCACGAGACCACGCCCGAGCTGGCCCAGTTGTCTGCCGCCGCCTTGTTCCTGTATGCCCTGGCCGCCGCGCCCTGGCGGGCTGGCCAGGCGCGCCTGGCCGCCATCACGTCCCTGCCCTTGCTGGCCGGCAGCGGCGCGCCCGCGGTGGCCGCAGCCCTGGGCCTGGGCGGCTTGCTGGTGTGCGGGCAATCGCGCCTGCCCGTTGCGCGCGCGATGGTGCCTGCACTGCTGCTTGCGACACTGGGCAGCGTTGCAGTGGCTTGGTGCCTGGGCGCGTGGCGCTGGCGTGCAGAAGTGCCAGGGCTCAGCGAACTGCCCGGCGTGGCCCGACAGTGGCTGTGGTTCCTGTGGCCGGCCTGGCCGTTGGCGCTGTGGACGCTGTGGCGCTGGCGCCGCCACCTGTCGCACCGGCACATCTCGGTGCCGCTGGTGGGCGCTGTCGTGGCCATGGCTGCCAACCTGGCGATGGCGGGATCCGACCGGGCCTTGATGCTGGGGCTGCCAGGAATGGCCGTCCTGGCCGCCTTTGCATTGCCGACCCTGCGACGCAGCGCGTCGGCGGCGATCGACTGGTTCTCGATGCTCTTCTTCAGTGCCTGGGCGATCGTCTTCTGGATTCACTACATCGGCATGCAGACCGGCGTGCCGGCCAAGCCGGCGGCCAACATCGCCCGCCTGGCGCCGGGTTTCGAACCGTCGTTCTCCGGATGGGCCCTGGCCGCCGCCGTCCTGGGCACCCTGGCCTGGCTGGCCCTGGTGCGCTGGCGCACCGGGCGCCACCGCGATGCCCTGTGGAAGAGCCTGGTGCTGCCTGCCGGCGGCGTGGCCCTGTGCTGGCTGTTGGCCATGAGCTTGCTGCTGGCGCCGCTGGACTACCTGCGCAGCCCGCGGGCGCTCGTGAAACAACTGAGCCCGTATGTTCCCGCTAGCGCCTGCATCAGTGCACCCGGGCTCAGCCCACCCACCGTCGCTGCCCTCGAGGTCTTCGGCAACTGGCGCATCGACGCTCGGCCCGGGCAGGTGCCGCCTGCCTGCGCCTATCTCGTCACGACCTCGCGCGACCGTGCCCTGCCGACGCCGCCCCCCGGCTGGGCCTTGGTGGCGCAGGCACGCCGCCCAGGCGAGCGCGACGAGGTGACGCTGCTCTATGCCCGGGCGGCGCCGCCGTAGGCCGGCGCCTCACGAGCGCCCGGTCAATGCACGGCAGCCGCTGCCGATTCATGCTGGGCCGCGACCTTGCGGCGGACCCGCAAGGGGGGCAACACCAGCCTGAAAGTGGCCCCGCGCCCAGGCTCGCTCTGGATGTCGATCTCGCCGCCGTGGCGCTGGATCACATGCTTCGCGATGGACAAGCCCAGGCCCGTGCCGCCCGTGTCGCGCGAACGGCTGCCGTCGACGCGGTAGAAGCGCTCAGTCAGCCTTGGCAGGTGCTCGCGGGCGATGCCGGGCCCGGTGTCGGTGACGCTCAGATCCAGGCCGCCATCCTCGCGGCGACGCCAGGCCAGTTCGATGCGCCCGCCCTCCGGGGTGTAGCGCACGGCGTTGTTCAAGAGGTTGGTCACGGCACTGAACAATTCGGACTCGCTGGCCGCCACCTCGAAGTCCTCGTCGCCGTTCGCCACCACGGCATGGCGCCCGGCGGACAGCGCCGTCGCGTCGGCCAGGGCGCGGCGCAGCAAGGCTGACAGATCCAGCCAGCGGTCGGCCGCAGGGCGTGGGCTGCCCTCCAGCTGGGCCAGCGTCAGCAGGTCGCCCACGAGGTCCTGCATGCGCTGGGTCTGCTGGCCCATCAAGACCAGCACGCGCCGCCGCTCGACCTCGGTCAGCGGCAGTTGCGCCATGGTCTCCACGAAGCCGGCCACCACCGTCAGTGGCGTGCGAATCTCGTGCGACACATTGGCCACGAAATCGCGACGCATGGCGTCGGCGCGTTCACGCTCGGTGACGTCCTGCGACAGCACCAGCTTCATGCCGTCGCCGTAGGGCCGCACCGCCACGGACAACGAGCGTTGGCCGTCAGGCGCAGGGAAGACCACGGCCTCGGCGAAGCGCCCCTCCTGCAGGTAGGCCACGAAGGCTGGCGACCGGACCAGATTGGTGACACGCTGCATGCGGTCGTTCTGCGGGTCCAGGCCGAAGTGTTCGGCACTGACCGCGCTGCACCAGTCGATGCGGCTGGACTCGTCGAGCAGCATCACGCCGTTGGGCGAGGCCTCGATGGCAGACAGGAACTGCTCCAGGCGCATGCGTTCGGACTCGACCGTCTTCTCGCGCAGCCGAACAGCGCGCTCGACCCGGTAACCGAGTTCACCCCAGAACCCGCTGTCGCGCGGAGCGTCACCGCTTTGTGAACCGCGCAACCAGCGCATCAATCGGCGGCCCCTCAAGCCGTCGAAGATGCCCACGGTGACCACGCCCGCCACCGAGCCCAGCACCGCCGACATGAAGGGCACTCTCAGCGCCGACCCGATCAACCATCCTGCCAGACCGCCCAACAGCAAGGCGGCTGTTATGGCAGACAGGCGCCTGATGAGCCAGGTCATGGCGTCACGCTCACGACGACAGTTCGCTCACCTGCCGAGTCAAGCGGTAACCGGCGCCACGCACCGTTTCGATCATCGCCGAGCAGCCCACGGGCGAGAGCGTTTCGCGCAGGCGCTTCACATGCACGTCCACCGTGCGCTCTTCGATGAAGACATGGTCACCCCAGACGCGGTCCAGCAATTGCGAACGGCTGTGCACACGCTCAGGGTGCGTCATGAAGAAGTGCAGCAGCCTGAATTCGGTGGGTCCGATCTTGATCTCCTGCCCGCCCCGCGACACGCGTCGTGTACCCGGGTCCAGCACCAATCCACCGACGTCGACCGCCGTGTCCAGGGCCTCGGGCGCCTTGCGGCGCAACACGGCGCGGATGCGTGCCAGCAGTTCCTTGGGCGAAAACGGCTTGGTCAGGTAGTCGTCGGCGCCCGCATCCAGGCCGGTGATCTTGTCGGCCTCTTCGGCGCGGGAAGTCAGCATGATGATGGGCAGTTCGCGCGTTCGCGCATCTGCGCGCCAACGCCGGGCCAACTGCAGGCCACTCTGGCCGGGCAGCATCCAGTCGAGCAGCACGAGGTCGGGCAGCATGCGGTCGATGGCCGCCTGCGCCTTGTCGGCCGTGTCGGCCACGGTCACCTCGAACGAGGCGTGTCGCAGGTTGATGGCAATCAGCTCGGCGATGGCCGACTCGTCTTCGACTACAAGGATTCGGCTCATGTGCTGGCTCCGCCTAGATGTGGACGTGTTCCATGATTCGCGGCGGCGCCCCGGCTCATGAAACTCAGCGAACCACGTCTTCCACGGCCTCTAGGCTGTGGTGACGCACGTCCGTGCCCTTGACGACGTAGATGATGGCCTCGGCCACGTTCTTCGCGTGGTCGCCGACCCGCTCGATCGCCTTGGCCACGAACACCAGGTCGATGCTGGAGGAGATCGTGCGCGGGTCTTCCATCATGTAGGTGATCAGCTTGCGCAGCAGGCCGTCGAATTCCTGGTCGATCTGGTCGTCCTGCTTCAACACCTCCAGCGCCTTGGCGGTGTCCAGGCGCGCAAAGGCGTCCAGCGCCTTGCGCAACTGCGCGATGGCCAGGTCGGCTTCGAAGCCCAGGTCCGACACCGGCAAGCGCAGGCGGCTCGACACGCCGGTGTTGATCAGGCGCTGCACCGTGCGCGCGATGCGCGCGGCTTCATCGCCGACACGTTCGAGATTGGCGATGCTCTTGCTGACGGCGATGAGCAAGCGCAGATCGCGAGCCGTCGGCTGTCGCCGGGCGATGATGCCGGACAGGTCGCGGTCGATCTCGACTTCCATCTGGTTGACACGCTCCTCGACCTGCAAGACGTCGCTGGCATCCCCCCCATTGAATGTCGTCAGGGCATGCACCGCGCGCACGACCTGCGATTCGACCAGCCCGCCCATCTCGAGCACGCGGTTGGAGATGGCGCCGAGCTCGGCGTCGAACTGCGTTGAAAGGTGTTTTTCGGTCATGCGGCCCCCGGGATCGAATGGCAAGGAAAGAGGCGGTCTGGCCGGCTGCAGGGACTCAACCGAACCGCCCGGTGATGTAGTCCTCAGTGTCCTTCTTCTTCGGCTTCATGAACACGTCGGAGGTGGCACCGAATTCGACCAGGTCACCCAGGTACATGTAGGCCGTGTAGTCGGAACAGCGCGCCGCCTGCTGCATGTTGTGGGTGACGATGACCACGGTGTAGTCGGTCTTGAGCTCGTGGATCAACTCTTCGATCTTGCCGGTGGAGATCGGGTCCAGGGCCGAGCAGGGCTCGTCCAGCAGCAGCACTTCAGGCTTGATGGCGATGCCACGCGCGATACACAGCCGCTGCTGCTGCCCGCCCGACAGGCTGGCGCCGTTCTGGCCGAGCTTGTCCTTGGCTTCGTTCCAGAGCGCCGCTTTCTTCAGCGCCCACTCGACACGTTCGTCCATCTCCACGCGCGGCAGGTTCTCGAACAGGCGCACGCCGAAGGCGATGTTGTCGTAGATCGACATCGGGAACGGCGTCGGTTTCTGGAAGACCATGCCGATCTTCGCGCGGATCAGGCTCACGTCCAGATCCGAGCTAAGGATGTCATGGCCATCCAGGGCCACGGTGCCCTCGGCACGCTGGTCCGGGTAGAGCTCGAACATGCGGTTGAAAACCCGGAGCAGCGTGCTCTTGCCGCAACCCGAGGGGCCGATGAACGCAGTGACCTTGCGCTCGGGAATCTCGAGGTTGATGTTCTTCAGGGCCAGGAACTTGCCGTAATAGAAGTTCAGGTTGCGTACCGAGATCTTGACTTTCTCGGCCGTGTCGGTCTGTACTCGGGTATCCATGGGGTTTCAGTCCTTCTTGCGAAACAGCACACGCGCCAGGATGTTCAGCGCCAGCACGCCCAGCGTGATGAGGAAGACACCCGCCCAGGCCAGATCGCGCCAGTTTTCGTAGGGGCTGAGCGCAAATTTGTAGATCGTCACCGGCAGGCTGGCCATGGGCTCGGTCAGGTCCATGGTCCAGAACTGGTTCGACAGCGCCGTGAACAGCAGCGGCGCGGTTTCCCCCGCGATGCGCGCCACCGCCAGCAGCATGCCGGTGAGCACGCCCGCCCGCGCTGCCTTGAGCGTGATGGACGAGATGACCTTCCACTTCGGTGTGCCCAGCGCGTAGGCCGCCTCGCGCAGGGCATTGGGGATCAGGCTCAGCATGTTCTCGGTGGTGCGGATGACCACCGGAATGACGATGAGTGACAGCGCCAGCGCGCCGGCGATGGCCGAAAACGACCTGACCTTGGCCACGAAGATGGCATAGATGAACAAGCCGATGACGATCGAGGGTGCGGACAGCAGGATGTCGCTGATGAAGCCCGTCACCCGGCCCAGCCAGCGGTTCTTGCCGTATTCCGCCAGATAGATGCCGCACATGATGCCGATCGGCGTGCCCAGCGCCGTGGCCATCCCCACCATCACCAGCGAACCGAAGATGGCATTCGCCAGCCCGCCGGTTTCGGCTTGCGGCGGCGGCGTCATTTCAGTGAACACCGACAGCGCGATGCCGCCCACGCCCAGCCGAATCGTCTCGAACAGGATCCAGGCCAACCAGAAGAGGCCAAAGGCCATGGCACCCAGCGACAGGGTCAGCGCGATGACATTCATGCGCTTGCGCTTGCGGTGCATGCCCATGCGCGCGGCATCGGAGGCGGACAGGACGGTGCTCATGTGCGGCTCCCTTCGCCGCGCTGCAGTTGCGACAGCAGAATCTTCGACAGGCCCAGGACGCAGAAGGTGATGAAGAACAGGATCAAGCCCAGGTACATGAGCGAGGCCTGGTGCAGGCCTGGCGCGGCCTCGGCGAATTCGTTGGCGATGGCCGAGGTGATGCTGTTGGCCGGGGCAAACAGCGACAGGTTGTCGAGCTGGTTGAAGTTGCCGATGACGAAGGTCACCGCCATGGTTTCACCCAGCGCCCGGCCCAGGCCCAGCATGATTGCGCCGACGACGCCGCTCTTGGTGTAGGGCAGCACCACCTTCCAGACCACCTCCCAGGTGGTCGAGCCCAGGCCGTAGGCCGATTCCTTCAACAAGGCGGGCGTGGTCTCGAACACGTCACGCATCACCGATGCAATGAAGGGAATGACCATGATGGCCAGGATGATGCCGGCCGACAAGATGCCGATGCCCACGGGCGCCCCTGACACCAGGGCCCCCAGCACCGGTACATCTGAAAACAAGGCCTGGGCGGGAGCCTGCACATAGGTGGCGAGCAAGGGGCCGAACACCAGCAAGCCCCACATGCCGTAGACGATGCTGGGAACGGCAGCCAACAATTCGATGGCCGTGCCCAGCGGGCGCCGCAGCCAGTTCGGTGACAGCTCGGTCAGGAACAAGGCGATACCGAAACTCACCGGTACCGCAATCAGCAAGGCGATGAAGGAGGTCGCCAGCGTGCCGTAGATCATCACCAGGCCGCCGAACTTCTCTTCGACCGGGTCCCACTCCGCGTTGACCAGGAAGCCCAAACCGTACTTCGAGATGGCCGGCCAGGCGCTGATCGTCAGCGAAATGATGATTCCCGCCAGCAGCGCCAGTGTCAGCCAGGCGGCACCGTGAGCCACGGCGGAGAACACGGCATCCGCCCAGGGAGTGCGCCTGGCGCGAGCGGGGGGGCCGCCTCCCAAGGCCGATTTTTCCATGGCTTCTTTGGTGTCGAACGGATCGGCAGGAAGTGTAGCGGCCATGCGGTCCTCAATTTTTTGCACTCAGGGCGACGACCGGCAGCCGACAAACCAATCAACGATTGGCTATCAGCTGCGGTCGATCGGAGGCGAGGCCTTACTTGGTCGCGACCGGCTTGCCGGTGCCGTCCTTGATCTCAGCCCAGGCGCGGCGCGACAGCGCCTTGACCGACTCCGGCAACGGCACGTACTCGAGGTCGCTGGCCATCTTGTCGCCGTTGGCGTAGGCCCAGTCGAAGAACTTCAGCGAGTTGGTGGCCTGCGCGGGCTTGTCCTGCGCCTTGTGCATCATGATGAACGTGGCGCCGGTGATCGGCCAGCTGTCCTTGCCAGGCTGGTCGGTCAGGATCTGGTAGAAGCTCTTGGCCCAATCGGCGCCAGCCGCAGCCGCCTTGAACGCGGTGTCGTCAGGCGCCACGAAGTTGCCGGCCTGGTTGCGCATCAATACGTGCGACATCTTGTTCGACTTGGCGTACGAGTACTCCACATAACCCAGGGAATTCGGCAGCCGCTGCACAAAGGCTGCGACACCTTCGTTGCCTTTGCCACCCGCGCCCGTCGGCCAATTCACTGCGGAGTTTTCGCCGACCTTGCTCTTCCACTCTGCGTTGACCTTGGACAGGTAATTGGTGAAGATGAAGGTCGTGCCCGAGCCGTCCGCGCGACGAACCACGGCAATGGCGCTGTCGGGCAGCGGCACGCCCGGATTCAGTGCGGTCAGGGCCGCATCGTTCCACTTGGTGATCTTGCCGAGGTAGATATCACCCAGGATTTGGCCCGTCATGCGCAGTTGGCCCGGCGCGATGCCTTTCACGTTGATGACCGGCACCACGCCACCGATGACGGTGGGAAACTGAATCAGCCCGTCCTTGGCCAGGTCGGCGTCGGTCAGCGGCACGTCGGAGGCGCCGAAGTCGACGGTCTTGGCGCGAATCTGACGCATGCCGGCGCCTGAGCCCACCGACTGGTAGTTGATGCGGGCGCCAGTGGCCTTGTTGTAGGCATCGGCCCACTTGGAATACAGCGGCGCCGGGAACGTGGCGCCGGCGCCAGTCACGTCCTGAGCCATCGCGGCTGCGGAGATCAGGGACAGAGAGAGGCTGGCGACTGCCATGCGCAGCGCGGAATTAATGAAGGTCGAGGTCGAGGTCGAGGTCATGGTGTTCCTTGGACTGGGTTTCGTGAACGATGTCGTGACTCTAGAAGCCGGCAATGACAGATTCATGACACAACAAGTCAACGTTTCAGCCTGTAGGGCCGTCACACGGATTTCACGCAAACGTCACAAAGCCGCCGTAGCCTCCTGGTTGCTTCTTCAACTGACCTGGAGTTTGACCGACATGCACAAGAGATCGCTACTGCAACTGACAGGCGCTGTGGCGCTGGCAGCCTTCGTGAGCGGATGCGCCACGACCCCGGCGCCGACCACGATTGCCGACACCGCCGCCCGCACGCCCCAACTCTCGACACTGACCCGCCTGCTGGGCGAAGCCGGCTTGGCTGACACCTTGCGGGGCCCGGGGCCATTCACGGTGTTTGCGCCCAGCGACGCTGCTTTCAAGGCCGTGCCTGCCGCCACCATGGCGCAGTTGGCCAAGGACAAGGAGATGCTGCGTTCGGTGTTGACCTTCCACGTCGTGCCGGGCAAGGTCATGGCCGCCGAGGTGAAGAACGGCCCTGCGAAATCGGTTCAAGGCGCCAACCTGGCCCTGTCGCGTGCCGGCACTTTCGTGACGGTGGAAGACGCGGTGGTTCAGGTGGCCGATGTGCCGGTGACGAACGGCGTCGTGCACATCATCGACACGGTGTTGATCCCGCCGGCACCACCCCGCCGCTGATCGGGTTCAGGCCACCGCGGCCGTCGCCAGGCGCTCTGCGCAGCGACGGCCGAAGTCGCCGTCACGGGCCTCGACCATCACCCGCAGCACGGGTTCGGTGCCCGACGCGCGTATCAGCACGCGCCCCTCTTCCCCAAGTTCCCGCTCCACCCGGCGCTGGGCGTCGGCCAGCGCTGTGTTCCGGGTCCAGTCGGCCCCCTCGCGCAGACGCACGTTCAGCATCGTCTGCGGGAACAGCTGCACATCTTCAAGCAGCCCGGCCAACGGCCGCCCGGCGCGGCGCGTGGCCTGCAGCACCTGCAGCGCGCTGACGATGCCGTCGCCCGTGGTGTGGCGGTCCAGCGCCAGCAGGTGGCCCGAGCTCTCGCCACCCAGGCTCCAGCCACGTGCCGTCAGCTCTTCCAGCACATACCGGTCGCCCACCTTGGCACGTTCCAGGCGCACGCCGCGCCTGCGCAGGGCGTGCTCGACGGCCACGTTGGTCATGAGCGTGCCCACCACGCCAGGCACCGCCTGGCCCTGCGCCAGCCTGTCGGTGGCCAGCACGTACAGCAGTTCGTCGCCATTGAACAGCCGCCCCTGGGCATCGACCATCTGCAGGCGGTCGGCGTCGCCGTCCAGCGCAATGCCGTAGTCGGCGCGGTGCTCGGCCACGGCCTTGACCAGCGCCTGGGGCGCCGTGGCGCCAAAGCCGGCGTTGATGTTCATGCCGTCCGGGCTGCAGCCTATGGTGACCACGGTGGCGCCGAGTTCGTGGAAGACATCCGGCGCCACGTGGTAGGCCGCGCCATGGGCGGCGTCGACGACGATCTTCACGCCGCGCAGCGACAGGCTGTGCGGCACCGTGCTCTTGCAGAACTCGATGTAGCGGCCGCGGGCATCGTCCAGCCGCCTTGCCTTGCCCAGGTGGCCGGCGCCGACCCAGGAAGGGGGTGCGAGCAAGGCCGTCTCGACCTCGGCCTCCCACGCGTCGGGCAGCTTTTCGCCCCGCGCCGAGAAGAACTTGATGCCGTTGTCCTCGAAGGAGTTGTGCGATGCGCTGATCACCACGCCCAGGTCCAGCCGAAGCGCCCGCGTCAGGTAGGCCACGCCCGGCGTGGGCAGGGGGCCGCTGAGCAATACGTCGACCCCGGCCGACGCGAACCCGGCCTCCAGCGACGATTCCAGCATGTAGCCCGAGATGCGCGTGTCCTTGCCGATCAACACGCTGGGCCGATCACTGTGCTGGCGCAGCACGCGCCCGACAGCGTGGCCCAGCTTCAACATGAAGTCCGGCGTGATGGGCGATTGCCCCACCCTGCCGCGGATGCCGTCGGTGCCGAAATAGGTTCTGCTCATGGTGGTGGTCCTCGTCTGGTAATCATTGTCGGCTTCCGGCCCAGGGCGCTCACTTCCGGACCCGTGAGAATCTGCGGCACCTCAGCCCTGGGGGATCCGTCCGCTGGCCGCGACGCGCCAGACCTTCAGTGCATCGACCGTGGCCGCCACGTCGTGGACCCGCAGCACCGAGGCACCACGCTGTGCGGCGGCCAGGGAGGCAGCCACGCTGGCCGCCAGGCGGTCGCCGACGGCACGGCCGGTGATGACACCCAGGGTGGACTTGCGCGACCAGCCGACCAGCAGCGGCCGCCCGACGCACAGCAGTTCCTCTTGACGGCACAGCAGTTCGACGTTGTGCGCCGCCGTCTTGGCGAATCCGATGCCCGGGTCGACGACGATGCGCTCGTCAGCCACGCCCGCGGCCCGGGCGGCGTCCACCCTGGCCTGCAGGAATTCAATCACCTCGTGCACCACATCCTGGTAGGCCGCTTCGATCTGCATCGTCCCGGGCTCGCCGCGCATGTGCATCAGGCACAGACCCGCGCGCGGGTGGGCGGCCAGGCAGTCCAGGGCGCCCGGGCGCTGCAGGGCGCGCACATCGTTGACGATGTCCACGCCGAGGTCGAGCGCGGCGCGCATCACCTCGGGCCGGCTGGTGTCCACCGACACCGGCACGCCCAGCGTCAGGGCGTGGCGCAACACGGGCAGCACCCGCGATAACTCGCCCTCGAGTGTCGGGGCCTCGGCGCCGGGCCG
>Ga0209181_10008840_pt1 | contig 13417 bp, 12 predicted proteins | sample MAT05_FD_187208 | JGI IMG/M metagenome (GOLD analysis project Ga0209181, IMG submission 187208) | Freshwater microbial communities from Lake Fryxell liftoff mats and glacier meltwater in Antarctica - MAT-05 (SPAdes) (version 2) | ecosystem: Environmental > Aquatic > Freshwater > Ice > Liftoff... | reverse complement strand
CGATCGAGACATCAAAACAAATCCAAACCTACGTGATTTCTCAAAAGTATGAAGGTATGGTTAAACAATGATCGAATCTAAATCAGCATTGCGAGTAATTTTAATGGGCCCTCCAGGGTCTGGAAAAGGTACACAAGGCGAAATTCTATCTTCTTTGTGGCATATACCTAGAATTGCCCCAGGTGATATTTTTCGTGCTGAGATTAAGGCTCAAACCGAATTAGGTCTTCAAGTAAAAGCCTTTAGCGATTCTGGCACTTTAGTTCCTGATGAAATTGTTACGGCAATGATGCGATCGCGATTAAGCCAACCTGATACCAAATTGGGCTGGCTTTTAGATGGGTTTCCAAGGACTGTCGGACAGGCAGAATCTCTTGATACCTTACTAGCAGAACTAACTCAAGCCTATGATTATGTAATTAATTTGGAAGTGCCCGATCAGATTTTAATTGATAGACTTAAAATTCGGGCAGAAATAGATGGACGTACCGATGATTCTGAGGATGTGATTAAAAATAGACTTCAAGAGTACTATGCCAAAACAAAACCTTTACTGGATTTTTATGGTCAGAAGGTTATAGTTATTGATGGCACTCTAACTCTTGAGGAAGTTACCAAAGATATTCAAGATAAGTTAAGCTCAATATAAATTTATATTCGGAGAGAGATTTTTTGTCTAAAGAAGATTCAATTGAAATGGAAGGTACGGTAACTGAATCATTGCCTAATGCTATGTTTAGGGTTGATTTAGATAACGGTTTTAATGTTCTAGCGCATATTTCAGGAAAAATTCGTCGAAATTATATCAAAATCTTACCAGGGGATCGAGTTAAGGTGGAGCTTACCCCCTATGATTTAACTAAAGGTAGGATTACCTATAGACTGAGAAATCAAGGAGGGGGAACTAAAAAAAGCATTTAGCCCCATAGGAGCTATTTTCTTTGAAGTTCCCTAGAAAAAGTAGGTACTAGATGCAGATATTTAGTATTAATCTTTATTTGTATACTATCCCCTTAGATATCTACTCCTACTTATATGCTGATAATTCTGTTGCTTTCACAGAGTTAATTTTTTCTATCAAGTTTGTAACATTGGTTATTTCATCTGGGCTTCCAGTAGTTGGGGAATTAAAAACTTCCTTGATCATTGATGCCCTCATTTGAGCAGCTGTTTGATCCTTTGATCCTGAATCTATTTGACTTGTATAGATATTCAAGGCATCAAACCAATAGCCGTTATCGCTGAACACCTGAGCTTTTTGATTATTTGTTGATGCCTTGGCGATCGCTTTTTGCATATCTTCATCTACTTTTGTTAAAACGATTGAGCCAATTGATTGGAGGTTACTACTGGCTGTACTGCCCCTTAGTCGTAACTGCCATAAATATACTCTTTCTGGTTTTAAGGCTGGCGAATTCTGAGGCAATGTCAGTTTATATAAACCAGCATTTGTAGCTATACCTTCAGCCTTAAAAATGACTGTACCATTGTTATCGGTGGGATCTCGCAGCTCAAAAATTACCTTGTAAGGGAAATTATTACTGCTGGGTAAATACCAATAAAAAGTAGGTCTCTCCGTTGCCGTTCTACCTCCGTCTTCTGGAGCTAAGGGTATCAATAAAGAATTGGCAATTGATCTAACTGCCCCTCCAGTTCCACTAGAAATTGGGATTCCTAATCCGTAGGGTTTTTTAGCTGGGGCGGCGATCGCTGCTAATCCAAAAAATATTGATAATACAGAAATAGATAAAGTTTGCTTGAGTAGGTTATTCATATAAATATCTCACTTGTGATGGATTTACTGTGAGCTATGACTGCTAATTAGGGGGTATAGGTTGCCAATAGTTCTATTCATTTTCCCCTCATCAATTCATAGTACAGTGTTTTGTTGTAGCCCTGAATTGCCTTGGAGTAACTATAATTTTTAGTCTACGAGTATTGAAAGTAACTATTGATGACGATGATCACCAAAAATAAAATTTGTTATCACTTAGTCTCTATTTTGGATACCTAGCCCTAAGATTTAACTCTAAACTTAGTTTTTCATCCTGATTTTTGGATTTTAATCATGGAAATTTGATTAATATGCCAAAATGTTTCAGGAAAAATTGGTATATTCCATCTTAGATTCTCATGTTACGCAGAAGTCCTAAGTTCTTGCAGTAAGGTAGTCTAAAAGATGCAAATATCACAAGGTTTAAAGCTTTAATTGAGTGTAACCCTACTTAAATCGTCGATCAAATCAAATTGTTCTGCGTAACATCAGTTAGATTTTGCACTTTTTCCCAATCAATCACCTCAAATTACCCCAGATGTATCTCAAAGCTTGAACTTATCCATAAATTAGAACAACTTGAGTCTATGACGGAAACAATAGCAGAGAAAATTAAGCAGCCCTTGAATTCCGCCAATTCGTTTATAGTATGCGGGTTAGGCAGCCTTGGGCAAAGTTGTATTGTTGCTATTGATGAGTTTGGGGGGAATGTTAGTGGGGTCGAGCAAAATGTGACTTCAAGTTGGGAAATTCCAGAAATACCAGAGCTTCTAGAAAATCTTGTGATTGGAGATTGTCGGCAAGCAAATATTCTTGTAAATGCGGGAATTCATAATTGTCGAGCCATTTTGCTTGTTACTAGTAATGAAAGAGTAAATTTAGAAACTGCCTTTGCCGCTAGGTCTCTTAATCCTAAGATTCGCCTAATTGTTCGCTCTAGCAAGCAAAATCTTAATGACTTGTTAGCAAAGGAGTTAGGGAATTTTATTGCCTTTGAACCTACCCAACTTCCTGCTACTGCCTTTGCTCTAGCGGCATTAAGTGATGAAATTATGGGATTTTTCACGTTGGATGGTCAGTTGATGCGAGTTGTTCAGCAAGAAATTGATCGGACTCATAGATGGTGTGAAGTCCGAATGATATATGAGTTAAACACTCGAAATCGGCGAATTTTAGATCATAGAAGTCAAAATCAAGAAAGAGATTCTCCTTTATTTAATCAATTAGAACCAGATGTTCGCCTTAAACCCCATGATCTTTTAACCTATATTGAACTGGCAGATACAGAGATCTCAAATCGCTCAACTCCAACTAAAACTCAATCGCAGGATTGGACTCAAGGGATTGGTAAGCTTACAAGTCAGATGGTTTGGGCAAATCTTCAAAAAAATATGATTGACTATCGTAATTGGCTTCTAGAGAGTCGAACTCGATTGGCGGCAAATGTATGTGGCATTGTGGTTATAGGATTAATTGCTGTTGGTACGTTGCTATTTAGACTCAATTATCCAGGGATTGGCTTTGTAGACTCGATTTATACTACGATCGCCCTTTTGTTGAGTGGTTATGGTGACTTGTTTGGTGAAATTATTAATACTAGTCCTGCTCCGACTTGGTTACGTTTTTTTGGCTTGATGCTTACCATTTCAGGAACCGCCCTTGTGGGATTACTCTATGGGCTATTAACCGAGAGCCTGTTGAGTGCCAGATTTCAGTTTTTATCCCGCCGTCCGCCTGTGCCTGAACAAGATTATGTAATTTTAGTGGGTTTAGGTCGAGTGGGTCAAAGGGTTGCCAAACTGCTGCAAGAATTTAAACAACCTTTAGTGGCGATCGCTAGCTCGGAAGTTGATCCAACGCTCTTACCTGAAATTCCTTTAATCTCTGGCAATATCAATAGTGCTTTAGAAAAAATTAGTCTTGGTAAAGCTAAAGGTCTAATTGCAGTTACTGATGATGAAATGCTGAATTTAGAATTAGCAATGATGACCCATGCCGCTAATCCCCAGAGTCGATTGGTGATTCGTACCTTTGAGCAAAGCCTTACGAACAACCTAGCTCAATTACTGCCCTATGCTGATGTGCTTTGTGCGAACTCGATCTCGGCTGAAGCGTTTGCGGCGGCAGCGTATGGGGAAAATGTGATTAGTTTATTTCGGCTAAATAATCAAACGGTTTTGGTTACTGAATATTTTGTGGAAACTGGAGATACCCTTGAAGGTTTAATTTTGGCTGAAGTTAGCTATGGCTATGGGGTTGTACCAATTTTATATCAAGAGCCACATGGTAAAGCTAAGTTGATGCCCATTGACGATATTCGCCTCGGTAATGGCGATCGCCTAGTGGTACTAGCAACGATTAAGAGCTTAAAAGCCATTGAGGTTAGGGCATTATTAGAGCCAAGTTGGTATGTATATATAGAACAACCTTTAAATAAAGAAGCAATATTTGAAGGTGCTAATGTGATTGTGCGGGTTTGTAACTGTCCGATGCTGACGGCAAGATTAATGATGGAAAATCTACCCTGTCGCCTTGACATCCCCCTTTATAAGTTGCAGGCACAGAGATTAGTGCGGGAACTAATAAAAGCTCAAGTTTCAGGGTATATCATCCAGACCTAGATTAGTAGTTTGGGATCTGTGCATAGATCGTAAAAATCAAGATCCGCAACAAATTAGAGGTTGCTTAAATCAGCCATTAGGAAACTTAAACCAAATTTAAATGGTCTAACTGCATAACTGGCACTTTGATTTTATGCCCTAAGGTAAAAGAATTTATGATCAAAAATATTAAGCAGCTCATTTTAGATCCCTTGCAACGATGTCATAAATTTATATTAGCGATCGTGATTACGGCATTGTTGGCAATTTTAGCAACTCCTAACTCAGCTAATTCTTTTGATTTATCAGATTTATTGCGTATTGTGCCAGCAGTAATTCAAGTGGTGGAGATTTCTAATATTTCTGATGCGGATGAAGTGAAGCTGGGTAGTCAAATAAATCGCAATATTGTCACTCAAGTACGTCTAAGTAGGAATCGAGGGGCTAATAATCTGGTTAAAAGTATTGGGGCTGAGTTAGTCCCTCAGAGCGATCGCCCGCAAATTCCCTATACATTTCAAGTCGTAGAAGATCGTAATATTAATGCCTTTGCCACTATGGGCGGATTTGTCTATATAAATACTGGTACGATCTCCGCCGCCGATAATCGAGCGCAGTTAGCCAGTGTGATCGCCCATGAGATGGGTCATATTTCGGGTAAGCACGTCCTAGAACAGGTTAAACAACAGGCAATTACCCAAGGGATTGTGTCTTTAATTGGTGCCGATCGCAATGAGATTGTGAATATCGGTACAGAGTTAGCTCTACGCTTGCCCAATAGTCGTGAAGCTGAATTTGACGCTGATCGCCGTGGTCTCCAAAATCTCTATAATGCTAATTATGCTGTGCAGGCAATGCCCGACTTTATGCAAAAGCTAGCCCGTAATTCTAGTAATGCTCCCGATTTTCTTAATACTCATCCTGCGGTTAAGGATCGGATTGTGGCACTGAATCAAGCCATTATCGAAAATAACTTGGATGGGTATAAGGGTTTAGATAATATTGCTTATCAAAGACGTTGGCGATCGGCAAGATTTTAGATAAAAACTCAAGTTATGATGGACAAATTATTAGCTTGAGTCTATGTCCACGCCAAAGCTCCACCAAGAAACAATCGATCAAGTTAGCCAACGCGTTGACTTGGTGGAAGTGGTGTCTGAACACGTGGTTCTACGCAAAAGTGGTACCAGTTACCGAGGAGCCTGCCCATTTCACAAAGGCACTAACCAATCTGCTTTAACTGTAAACCCTAGCAAGCAGGTCTATCACTGTTTTTCCTGCGGAGCTAGTGGTAATGTCTTTAAGTTTTTAATGGAGATTGGCGATCGCAATTTTAATGATGTAGTGATCGATCTAGCTCAAAAATATAGTATTTCTGTCCGCACTCTAGAGCCAGCGAAGTCTCAGGCATTACAACAGCAATTATCTACCCAAGAGCAATTATTTGAAATTGTAGGGCTAGCCGCCAGTTTTTTTCAACACGCTTTATTTTCCGCCCAAGGGCAAGCTGCCCTAGAGTATCTCACCCATAAACGCCAACTTTCCCTCGAAACTATCCAAACCTTTCAATTGGGCTATGCTCCTGCGGGTTGGGATACGCTCTATGGATATTTAGTTAAGCAAAAACGCATTCCTACTGCATTAGTTGAACAAGCGGGTTTGATTATGCCCCGTAAAACTGGCGATGGTTATTATGATCGATTTCGCGATCGCCTGATGATTCCCATCCATGACACTAGAAGTCGAGCGATCGCCTTTGGTGGTAGATGTTTAGATAATTCTGAACCCAAATACTTAAATTCACCTGAAACTCCTTTATTCAATAAAAGCTCTGTCCTCTTTGCCATGGATAAAGCCCGTGATGCTATTAGTAAGAATGATCAGGCAATTGTCGTGGAAGGATATTTTGATGCGATCGCTCTGCACCAAGCAGGAATCAATCAAGTTGTTGCCAGTATGGGTGTGGCTTTGGGGCAAGTTCAAATTCGACAATTATTACGCTATACCGATTCTAAAAAAATCATTCTGAACTTTGATGGTGATAAGGCGGGAATTAATGCTGCCGAACGGGCGATCGCGGGCTTCAAGGATTTAGTCTATGGTGGTGCCGTGCAACTGCGAATTTTAACGATTCCGTCAGGGAAAGATGCCGATGAATTTCTTAAAGATAAATCCCCCGCCGCCTATCAACGCCTATTACAAAATATTGATCGCAGCGAAGGTGGATTTTTAAAACTTGAAGATTCGATCTATAGCGATCCTGAAACCGTCAAAGAACTCGTTCATACTGCCCCATTGTTTTTAGATTGGCAAATTGAACAAACTTTAATTGGGAAAAATCTTAACCAAGCCGATCAATTTCAAGAATGTACCCAAGCCTTCGTTAAAATTCTGAATGAAATTCCCGATGGCTCCCTCCGCACCCACTATATTCACGGTTGCGCCCAACGACTCGCTCAACTTAACTCCTACCTGATTCCCCGCCTTGAGCAAGACCTGCGCCGCCAATTACGCCAACAACGTTGGTATAGCCATAAACGAGTTGACACCCCCACCTCGACCTTGCAAATTGCCGAAACTCAACTTTTACAGATTTATCTACATTTCCCCCAGCACCGCCCTCTAATTACAGAGATGCTAGAGGAAGCTGATATTTGTTTTAGTCTTTCCCATCATCGTCAATTGTGGCAAATGATCATAGATTGCCCCCTTGCCCAAAATGCTGAAAATTTATTCCGCCATCTGCAAATTACCTGTACAGAATTGCCTGAATTATCTGGTCAGCTTTCCCATGTGCTGTGGCTCGATCAAAATGCCCAAGTTGCTTTACTCCGTCCGACGGCAATTATTAAAGCAGCGATCGTGCGGATTCAGCTAATTATGACCGAAAAAAAATATCGCTATTGGCGAGACTTATGGGAAAAAATTGATTTAAAAAATAACCCAGACCTTGGTTACTATTATCAAACTAAAATTCAAGGCGAACAAGCCCAAATGCAAGCACTACAAAAACAAGTAGAAATTACATTTACCGATTTAGTCGAAATTTCCGATGACCAAGATCGAGATTGGCATGAAGCTTCCGATTTTTAGGCACGGCAGTCAATAAGAACTTAAGTAAAATTTTTGATCGTGATACAATCTCTATAGTTACTCGTAGCCGCTTAAGCTTGAATTTAATTACCAATGGGCTTCTGGAAAAACTTATTTAGCGGTACTGACACCAGTGCATTTGATCCAAACTCCAAGTTTCGTCCTGTACCTAATTATGATGGCGAAATTCTCTTTAGCACTGATCGAAATTTAGATTTATATGAACTAGAAGAGCTATGTGATGCTGTCGGCTGGTCTCGTCGCCCAATTCGGAAAGTGCGGATTGCGATCGAGCACAGTTTTATCGTTGTCACCATGTGGTACCAAAAAGGGCAGTTTAAACGCCTCATTGGGTTTGCTCGTGCTACTTCTGACCACGCTTTTAATGCCACAGTATGGGATGTAGTAGTGCATCCAGAGTTTCAAGGCAAAGGGTTGGGCAAGGAGTTAATGCGAGAAGTAATCCATCTGCTGCGCAAAGAAGATATTAGTAACATTAGTTTGTTTGCCGATGGTCATGTAGTTACTTTCTATCAACAGCTAGGATTTAGCCCCGATCCAGAAGGAATTAAGGGGATGTTTTGGTATCCACCTTATTAAATTTTTTCAATTAGAAGAAATCCAGCCCAAGATTTTAGTGAGGAATATAATGCCCTAATTTCTCAGCTTTTGTCACTAGGTAACGAGAGTTGTACTCATTGGTTTCAATTAGTAAAGGTAATCGTCCAACAATTTCAATGCCAAAGCCCTTTAATCCAGAAATCTTGCGGGGATTGTTGGTAACTAGGCGCATTTTTTTTACTCCTAAATTATGTAAAATTTGCGCTCCCACCCCATAGGTACGCAAATCTGGAGCAAATCCAAGTTTTTCATTGGCTTCGACCGTATCTAGTCCTGTATCTTGAAGATGGTAGGCTTTGATTTTGTTAATTAGCCCTATGCCTCGCCCCTCTTGACGGAGATAAACTACGATGCCTGAACCTGCATATTCAATCATTTTTAAGGCGCTTTGCAGTTGACTGCGGCAATCACAACGGAGAGAACCCAAGGCATCACCTGTTAGGCATTCGGAATGAACTCGCACTAATACTTCTTCATCTTGGAAACGACTTTTATCACCTTTAACGATCGCCAGATGTTCGGTATTATCAAGACTATTACGATAGGCATGAACCTTAAAATTACCAAACTGCGTGGGTAAATTAGCAATAGATTCGAGGTGGACAAATTGTTCATTGGCTAACCTGTAGCTAATTAGATCGGCAATACTAATAAGCTTGAGGTTATGTTTTTTGGCATATTCCATCAGTTCAGGTAACCTTGCCATGGAGCCGTTATCATTTTGAATTTCACAGATCACACCTGCGGGATATAAACCTGCAATTTGGGCTAAATCGACTGCGGCTTCAGTATGTCCTGCCCGTTTTAATACGCCACCAGTGCGCGATCGCAAGGGGAAAATATGTCCAGGTCGTTTAAAGTCTTGGGGTTTGGCGTGGGGATGGATCGCTAGTTGAATGGTATTGGAGCGATCCTCTGCGGAAATACCTGTGGAGGTACTCATGGCATCAATACTTACGGTAAATGCGGTTTGATTGTTGTCGGTATTGCGATCAACCATGAGGGGGAGTTCTAGCTCATCAAGGCGATCGCCCTGCATAGCCAAACAAATTAAGCCTCTAGCGTGAACTGCCATAAAGTTAACCATCTCTGGAGTCGAAAACTGTGCCGCCCCAATTAAATCTCCTTCGTTCTCTCGGTTTTCGTCATCAACTACCACAATTAAATGACCCGACTTGAGGGCATGGAGCGCGTCAGGGATTGAGTCAAACTGAAATTCCATTTAAGATTTTAAACTTTTGTAACATTAATAACTTCATTCTACGTTACGTAGATAAAGCGCAACTAAGTCGAAGCAGAAAGTAAACAGTGATTTAGCTTTTGCTAGATTTGCATAGGTTTTACAGAACAGATGCGGATCAATGTAAATTGTAATTAATTAATTTAATCTTGTTGGAATTTTCGCCAAATTTAGTTAATATACGTTTCAGTGTGTGTGATTGAGGAAAAATTGTGGCAGTAAATCGACCAACAAGAACAAGTAGTAGGATTCCTAATTCTGAACCTGTGGCTGCAAATACTAGAGTAACTAATAGAACTCGTCCCAATCTTAAAAAAGTACCAAAGAAATCTTTTATATATCCATTTTTAGGGGTATGTCTACACTTAGCAATCCTTGGGTTGGGCTTAAGTGTAATTACAGGGACAACCATCGCATTTTTCAATAAAAATCAAATTCCTACCACTGTTGCCGCCACAGTTGATCTGCCAATTCCTGAAACCTCTGAGCCGAAACCTCAAGTTCCCACAACCAAGACTGAATTAACCGCTTTAACCACTAAAATTAACGCCCTCACTAAAACCGAACCAGATATTAGTATGGCGGTATTTATAACTGACTCTGATGGTGGTGGTTATGTCAATATCAAAGGTAGTAGCTCGATCGCGGCGGCAAGTATGATTAAAATTCCGTTATTAGTGGCATTTTTAGAAGATGTAGATGCAGGAAAAGCCCGCCTTGATGAGCAGTTAATAATTAGTAAGGATGTGATTGTCGGTCACGCTGGGGGCTTGCAGTACGAACCTGTAGGCACAAAAATATCCGCCCTCGAAACCTTAACTCTGATGATTATTATTAGTGATAATACCGCCACTAATATGATTATGAAACGGATCGGCGGCATGAAAGTAGCAAATCAAAGGTTTCAAAGTTGGGGTTTACCCTCTACCGTAATTCGTAACCCATTACCCGATCTAACTGGTACGAATACCACCAGTCCAGAGGATTTAGTAAATTTACTATCAACAGTGGAACAGGGCAAGATTCTCTCCGCCCGTAGCCGCGATCGCCTTATAGATATTATGCGGCGCACTAAAACGAACACGCTTCTACCCCAAGGGATTCCATCTGAAGCCAGAATTGCCCATAAAACGGGGGATATTCAATCAGTAGTGGGTGATGCAGGCATGATTGATATGCCTAGTGGGAAGAGATACTTTATTTCGGCGATCGCTAAACGCCCCACCAACGATCAAAGGGCAAATGAATTAATCCGTAAAATTTCCCGTACAGTTTATGTTCATCTCGATAATATTAATTAATCTACAGCAAAGGTAATGGAAACTACGGCGGTAATGTCTTTATCGATAGTCGTTGTATTATAAACTCCGCCGCCACTGACTTCTGTGGAAAATCGGGGTGTGATTTGAAAAGCATCGGTTTCTGCTCGACGGACTACGCCAACTCTACTTCCTGTAACTGAAGCGATCGCATCCGCCCGAGATTTAGCATCTTTTGCAGCTTCAGCAATCATTTCCACACGGAGTTGACTTAGTTCTGTATAGAGATATTGCGGCGCATCAGAAACAAAGGGAATCCCTTCATTGATTAAATCTGTACTAGATTGTGCCACCTTAGCAATGCCATTGACATCTTTGGATTTGACCTCAAAGCGTTGAGTGAGCTTATATGCCAAAGTTTTACCCGTAGGATTACCGTTAATGTATTCAGGAATTGCTTCTGTGGCGATCGCACTAAGAGAAATAGCATCGTTACTAATTTTCTGGGACTGCAAATAGGCAATCACCCGTTCACTGTAGCGTTTTAGGTCTTGGTATGCCTGTTGTAAGGTTGGCTGTTGGGTCGATACCGAGCTTTGCCATACCACATAGTCTGACTGAATAGGACGCTTAGCAGAACCAATAATTGTTAAAGAATCGCTAGCCCGTAAAGAGCGCAATGCCGAACTCCCAATGATCGCCCCCCCCGTTAGAGCGATCGCAATTGCAACCATGCCCCAAAAAACTTGAGGAAAACCACCTACTTTTTCGGGATTAGCCATATTAAAAAACCATAAAAATTGGGGATAGTCCGAGGAAACCTGAAGACTGCTATATTAGATGTAACCATTCAGGCGATCGCTATGCAGCTTTTTTCTCCTCCCAGTGTAACAGTCCGACCTGTGCAATATCGAGATTTAGAAGCGATTCATCTTTTAGGAATGCACAATAGCTTGGAAACGGCATCGGACAATGCTGAACAAATTAATCAATGGTTTAAGCTAGTTAGGTTTATGAGCTGGCTTCCTAGTCCTTTTCGCAATGTATTTCGGGCGTATGTGGCTCAAGTTGGAAGCGAAATTTTAGGTTTTATTCGGGTATCTCCTGTTAACCACAGCCGCACCACTTGGCAGATCGATCAAATTAGTGTGATATCAGGTATTCAACGTCAAAATATCGGTACTCAATTAATTCGCCATTGCTTAGAATCTTGTTGGGAAGCCCGTACTTGGATTTTAAATGTCGATGTTAATTCTGATGATAGTTCTAAAGATGCGATCGCTCTCTATCGCCAAAATGGCTTTCAACCCCTAGCCCAAATGACCCATTGGGAAATTCCCTTTGAATCGCTCCACGAAATTGCCCAAAATCAGCAACCTGACTTACCTAATCTTTTACCTGTAAGTAATGCCGATGCTTTTTTACTCTATCAACTAGATACTGCTGCCATGCCACCGCAGATTCGCCAAGTCTATGATCTGAGTATTAATGATTTTCGCTATAGCTTAGTGGATAAAGCGATTGAACATGGTCAAAATGTGTTTAGTGCCGTGCAGAACATTACAGGTTATGTGTATGAACCTCAGCGTAAGGCGGCGATCGGTTATTTTTCCTTAGTTTTGCAAACAGCGAAATCACCCCATCATTGTCAGTTGACTGTCCATCCTGCCTACACTTGGCTATATAAAGAATTAATCGCGCAAATGGCTCGGATTCTTGACCAAGAGCAAATTAATCAAGAAAAAAATAACAAAGAGCAAAAAGAATATGCAGGAGTTCTAGTCTCCTCTGCTGATTATCAACCCGAACGGGAAGCCTATCTGGAACAAATTCAAGCAGTTCGCAAACGCCACTCCATGTTAATGGCGCGATCAGTATGGCATAAAGTACGAGAAACCAAACCTGCCCTAGATGCTTTGCAATTATCACGAATGCTAACAGGGCTGCAACCTGCCCGCAAACCTGTACCGGGGAGAATTGATACTACCCCACCCCAAAATCCTGATCTTAATTAACTATGGGGAAAATGAGCACATCAACTATCAGTTTTTATCTAAATGGGCAAGAACAAACCTGTGCCGCTAATTTAAATATGCCTGATTTATTAATAAGTCTAGGCTTAAATCCTCGACTTGTAGCAGTAGAATACAACGGCGAAATTTTACATCGGCAACATTGGCAAGAAACTAATTTACAAACAGGCGATCGCTTAGAAATTGTGACAATTGTTGGTGGAGGCTAAATCTTAAAATGTCAAACTATAGCTGGAAAAAGCTGCAAAATGGCTCCGATATTCGGGGAGTATCTTTAGCAGGGGTTGAGGGTGAACTAGTAAATCTCACACCTGAAATTATCAATATTTTGGGGCAAGCTTTTACGCAGTGGTTGGCACAGAAAATTAGTAAACCTTTGTCCAAATTAACTATTTCTGTAGGTCGAGATAGTCGCTTATCGGGTTTAGTCCTAATTGAAGCAGTAATGGCAGGAATTACATCTCTAGGCTCTCAGGTCTATGACTTTGGTATGGCTTCTACTCCTGCAATGTTTATGAGCACAATTACGGAGGGATTTAACTGTGATGGGGCGATTATGCTCACGGCTAGTCATTTACCCTTTAATCGCAATGGCTTGAAGTTTTTTACGGCGGCGGGTGGTCTCGAAAAGCAAGATATTTCCGATATTCTGGCTCTGGCTGAAAATATTGGGATTGAGAAAGAAGCGATCGCTCAGAATATAACCAAACATGACTTTATTTCTGTTTATTCCCAGCAACTTGTCCATAAAATTCGCACAGAGGTTAACCATCCCCATAATTTCGCGCAACCCCTCC
>Ga0209181_10008834_pt1 | contig 13420 bp, 11 predicted proteins | sample MAT05_FD_187208 | JGI IMG/M metagenome (GOLD analysis project Ga0209181, IMG submission 187208) | Freshwater microbial communities from Lake Fryxell liftoff mats and glacier meltwater in Antarctica - MAT-05 (SPAdes) (version 2) | ecosystem: Environmental > Aquatic > Freshwater > Ice > Liftoff... | reverse complement strand
TGTCGCTGACACCCTGAATCGGTCCACTTGGTGATCGCTTGAATCGAGCCACCCGAAGTGGCCGTGATCGCCTGAATCGAGCCAGTTGGTGATCGCATGAATCGAGCCACTTGGTGATCGGGTGAATCGAGCCACTTTGGGATCGGTTGAATCGAGCCACTGCGGGTCTACAGGTGGTGCTTGAACGTATCCATGCTTCGCGGTTTTGCCGCGGAGGCCGTCATGTCCAGGAGAACGTTCGAGATGCATCACTATCAAGTTGTGCTGACCCAGATTCGGTCAGGGAAGAGCGATCGGCAGATCGCGAAGTTGGGGTTGATGGGGCGCTGCAAGTGCGCCGAGTTGCGGTCGCTGGCGCACGCGCAGGGCTGGTTGACGGGGGCGATGCCAGACGCCCGGACCTTGCACGAATTGCTGTCGCATTCGGGGCTGCCGGCGGTGGCTTCCGGGGTCGAGCGCTATCGTGATCGGGTGCTGGCGTGGGTGGCCGATGGGGTCTTCGCGACGACTATTTTCGCGGCGCTCAGGCGCGAAGGATTTAGCGGCAGCTACTCGGCGGTGCGGCGCTTTGTGCAGAAGCTGCCGCGGGCCTTGAACCCCACGGTGCCACTCGATTTCGCACCGGGACACAGCGCTCAAGTCGACTTCGGCGCGGGTCCCACGCTGATCGAGAACGGCCGTCGGATCAAGACTTGGGTGTTCGTCATGGTGCTGTCGTTTTCGCGGCTGCTATATGCCGAACTGGTGCGCGATCAGTCGGTGCCAACGTGGCTTGGCTGCCACCGCCGGGCGTTCGAATTTTTCGGCGGCATCAGCGCGCAAGTTCGCATCGACAACGCCAAGTGCGCGATCACCAAAGCGTGTGCCACCGACCCCTTGGTGCAGCGCGCTTACGCGGAATTTGCGATGGAATTGGGCTTCCGCATTGACCCCTGTATTCCGCACACGCCGGAGCACAAAGGACAGGTCGAACGCGGCGTCGGCTACGTCAAGAAAAGCTTCTTTCCGACGCGCACAATCGAGAGCATTGAAGCGGGTAATCGGGACCTGCTGCATTGGTGTCGTGAGGAGGCGGGGATGCGCATCCACGGCACCACCCGCGAGCAGCCGAATGTGCGCTTCTTGCGTGAGCGCGGCCTGTTGATCGAGCTGCCGGTGCGTTGGCCGGAACTGTGCACTTACACCCAAGCCAAGGTGCATCGCGACTGCCACATCCAGGTGGCCAGCGCGCTTTATTCGGTGCCCTGGCAACACATCGGGCAGCGCCTGAGCGTCAAGATTGGTGAGCGCATCGTCGAGATCTACAACAGCGCTCACCAAGTGATTGCGGCGCATCTGAAGGCGGCCCGCGGCACCCGTCGCACCGATCCGTTGCATCTGCCGGCATCGGCGCAGGCGTTCTTCTCGCGTGATCGCCAAGCGTTGGCCAAGGCCGCAGAGGCGATCGGCGTGCAGTGCACCGATCTGATCCAGCAACTGCTGGGCGACCGCGTCGTCGACCGCCTGCGTGCCGCGCAGGGCGTGATTCGACTGGCCGACAAGTACGGCCCCAAGCACCTCGACGCGGCCTGCGGACGTGCGCTCGCGTTCGGCTTTTGCGACTACAAAACGGTCAAGGGGATTTTGAAGAACGGTACCGAAGGTATCAACGAAGCCTTCGAGTTCAAGGTCAGCGGCGAGGCCTATCAGGGCCGCAGTCGCTTCGCCCCCACCCGCCACTAAAGGACCTCCCATGAAAGCCTATCCAGAACTATCCGGACTGCTCACCCAGCTCAACCTGCGCGCCGTCGGCGACACCTTTGACGAACGCCATCGCCAAGCGCTCACCGGCTCCCTCAGCCATGTCGAATTCCTGATGCTACTGCTCCAGGACGAACTCGGTCGGCGCCAGCAAAAGCGTCTGGTGACGCGCCTTAAGCAAGCCCAGCTACGCGTTGAGAAAACCCTCGAAAGCTTCGACGCCAGCGAGCTTGGCAGCCAGAAAATACTGCTCAACGAACTCGCCACCGCGCGCTTCGTCCGCGAGGCCGCGCCGGTGCTGATCGTCGGCGGCGCTGGTACCGGCAAGACCCATCTGGCGCACGCGCTGGGGCATCAGGCGCTGCGCCAGGGTCACGAGGTATTGGCGCTCAGCCAGGCGCAACTGGAGACCCGCCTGGCCCAGGCTCGCGCCCAGGGCACCCGAGCGAAGGCCATCCGTACGATCAGCCGAGTCGACCTGCTGATCATCGACGATCTCGGCCTTAAACCGCTGCGCGCGCCGAGCGACGAGGACCTGCACGAGATCATCGACGAACGCTACGAACGCAAGGCCACCATCGTCACCAGCAACCTCGATCTCAGCGAGTGGCGACAAGCGTTTCCGAGCAACCAACTGATCGCCGTCGCCACCATCGACCGCCTGCGCCACCGCGCCTACCAACTTACCCTGGAAGGCGAAACCCGCCGCCGGCCACGGCCCCCGCAACCCACCGAAGAGGCCATCCAGAAATCACCAAAAACAGGGCAAAAAAACACCTCAAAAAACACCTAAAATCAGCAAACGTTCGAGTCCACCTGCAAAACCCAAAGTGGCTCGATTAACCCGATCATCGGGTGGCTCGATTAAGGCGATCAGCGACAGCTCTTCGCGCTGTCAAGGAGTAAAAGGCTCTGGATTCCCGCCTTCGCGGGAATGACGAGCTGAGGATCAGGGCTAATCAGGATACCGATTGAAGTTCCCTCCCGTGCCCGCATCCGCCGCCACCGGATCCAAACTCAAGAACCGCCCCACCACCGGATCATAGTAACGCTGCTGCATGTAGATCAGCCCGGTCGGTGCGTCCATGCGGTGGCCGGTGTAACCGGGGCCGTCTACCGTTCGGTTCTGCGGCTCGCCCCATGGCGCGTAGTAGGTCGGGTTCTTGATAGCGCGGAGGGTGGTGGTCTCCAGCACTGGGCTGCCAAGCAGGTCCACGAACGTGGACACCCGCGAACCGAGAAGTCGACGAACGTGGCGCGGTGGGTGGGTGTCCATGACCTCTGCTGGCGGGTCCCTGAGCGCCCCGGCAGAATCGAGCCACGTGCTATGAAACGAAGACCCAAGCCAAGGGCGCTGCTGACCGAGCCGAGGCATCAGGCAAGGGTCCGAATCACCAAGCAAAATGCGGCTTTGGAAATGCTTCAAAGTTGGCTTAAGTCAGTGCCATTCGTTCCAGGTACCTTTTCCGATCAGGCCGCCAGCTCAATCTTCGCCGGTTTGCCCAGTCGCGCGGCGAACTGAACCCGCATATCCACGCTGAACTTCTCTACCTTGCCGCGCGTCAGGTATGAGATGCGCCCTTGGCTGACACCCAGCAACTCAGCTGCCTTCACCTGGGTCATCTTGCGAGCTTTGATCTGCTTCTCGAACTGAGCCATCAGATCGGCACGCAGCGCCAGCACTTGGGCCTCGGCCTCATCGAAGCCCAAGTCTGTGAATACGTTGCCGCTGGACGCGGTGATCTTTTTCTCCCTGGCAGTCGTAGGCATGGCACACCTCGTTGTCATGGAATAAGTCAATCACTTCTTGCGCCCAAAACCTGACCCACTTCTTCCCAACTCTTCTCGCCACTACCAAGACTTCATGCGGAAAAGACGGCCATCGTCGCTTTCGTCGTGCAGCGTCAGTACGACTTCGTCCGGGTTGAACACAGTCCCACCCTTGTCTGCTGGCGGCATGTCGGAGTCGATGAGAGTGATGACGGGTTGAGCGCCTAGGTCCGCGTACTCACGGATGACCTTTAGGAGATTGGCCTTCTTGCGGTAGTCCAGCGACTCGAACACGCCATCGTGATAGACGAAACGCGGGAACTTGTCGTCAAGATGCGCCCGCACGATGGCGAGGTCAAAAGCAATGCACAAAAGCTTTCGGTACGTGTGTCCAAGGTCAGCGCTTGTTGCCTTGCCCTTGTCGTCGAGTATTTCGGCCTTGAACTCAAGATGACCATTGTTGTTCGGGGAGACGCTGAGAAGAGCCTTGTGCGCAAGCACCTCCTCGACGATCTCGCTGAAGTAGACACGGATGACAGAGAACAGGCTGGTGTTGTCACTGTTCTGGGCCTCTACGTTCGTTTCGATCTCCGACTGAAGATGCACGCAGGCCTCTGTCAGCGCACGAATCTCACCGCGTAGTTCCTGCAGCCGGTGCAGAAAGCTGCGCTGTCGCTCCAGCGTGGCAATGTCAGCACGCAAGGTCACGAGGTCATCCGTGACCTGCTTATACTTTGCGAACACATCAGTGCTGCTCAGAAAGCTCAGCACGGCGGAGCGGTGTTTTCCAAGCTCGTCCAGTTGCTCGACGATGCTCTTCAGTTCCGTTTCGATCTCTGAGCGCTCTTCTTGAAGGTAAGCACGCCGCTCTTCGGTGAGGGAACGATTGAACGCGATGAGCTGGCTGAAGTCCTTCTTGATCTGACCGGCGAACAAAACACCCGCCTCCTTGAAGAGCCGTTCCGCCTGGTCGGGCTTAAAAAGGATCTGATCGTCTTCAAGCGAAGCGACGATTTTCCTTCGCGCATGGTTGAGCGAGTAGCGACGCGAGTTGAATTCGGCGATGCGGGCATCCATTCCGTCCACTAGCTGCTCTGTCTGATCTTTGTCCTGCTGCCGGAAGTCGAAAGCATCAAGAAGTTGTTGCTTTTTCTCGGCATCGTTCTGCTTCAGAAGAAGAATGCCCGCAATCTTGCTGAGCTCATCGACCGATCCGCCGAGCTCGGCCTTGACGGTCTCCGTGATGGTCTTCTTCTCTTCCAGCTGTTCGAGCTTGGCGTAGTACTGCTCAATCAGGTTGTGATCGAAGCCAAGGATGTGGGCGACATAGGGCTTCCAATCCTTGTGCTTCCCAATTGCGAAGCTGCGTAGTTGGAATACGTTTTGGTAGTCGTCTTGGCCACGCAGTTGATAGCCGAGGCCTTTGCGGAAATCCCATGGCGACACCGCTCGCCAGTCGAGCAACCCATCGAACATTTCACGGGCGCGTTCAAAGGCCAAATTGAAATGGTCCCACTCGCCCTCAGAGAGTTCAGAGAAGTCCTGATGAGCAGCTTCGTGCTTCTTGAAACTGATCTTTGTGTGATCGCGGACTCCACGCCGTACTGTCAGATAGGTCGCGTCTCCGAGTCCAATCTCTAGAAAGAACACAAAGTCCTTGAAGATGTCTTCGTGCTTGAAAAGAAAGAAGTCCTTTTCGCGTCCCGCGAGGAAGCAATAGTCAATCATTCGCCCCAGCGTCGTCTTGCCTAGGTTGTGTGTGTCCTTGTCCTTGTTCTCGGGCAGCCTTATCTCCGCCAGGACGACGTTCAGGCCCGCCTGGAAATCGACAGGGCCGAAGAGGTTGGGTATGTTGCTGTAGAGCCTAGAGAGTTTCATTCGGCCCCACGTATTCGATGGCGTCAGTTTTGGGCCGGTACTCGATCAGCCCGAGAAGGAACAGGAAATTAAGCGAAGGCAAGAAGAGTACGTCACCGCCCAGGACAGCTTTCTTGGCAAATGCTCGAAGGTCGCCGTAGCGGTCAAGGCGGCGCTTGCGAAGATGCTTTATCAGTAGCAAAGCTACATTCACGACAGTGCGATCAGGATGCGAGTGCTTAGATGGCCGCAGCATCGTCGCCCTCCCCGATGTCGCAGTTCCAGTACATGTAGAAGAGCATCACGCGGGTCAACCGCTTGTTTGCGCTCAGGAGTGGGTCGCGCTTGAAGAGTAGATCGAGCAGGTACTCCATCACCTCGTCGAAAGACTGGTATTCCTTGCGCTTGGAGATTATCTTGAGATGAAACTCTTCGGCAACGGACTCGTACATCCGAAGTAGCTCCTCATTCTCGGGTGCAGCGAGGAACGCTTTGACCTGCGCTGTTTCCTTCAAGTATCGCTTACGCAAAGACTTGGCATAGTTGAAGCTCATGCCGTTGATCTCGTTCTTTGTCTCGTATGGTGTCCTTGGTGTTGGCGGCGCGTCGAGCGTACTTGCTACCCCTTCCATGTGGCGAGCGAACGCCTGAACGACCTCTGAGAGTTCATCCGGACTGACGATCAAGGGCGAATCGATGGGGTCTAGGCTGGCCTTGCCCGGCACCTCTGGGAAATTTTTGAGCCAGCTCTCAAGCTGCTCGAGACCGCAGAGCATGATGGACTGTTCCGAGATGCCGCAAGTCTTGCTGATGTGTTTACGAATGTCGGTCTCGGCGTTGCCGGTCAGCCTCCGGTTAGCAAAGAGCATGTAGTGATCGAGGTTTTTGCCATTGCGTAGCTTCTTGATGCGCGGGACTTCCTTGCCGATCACGTTGTTCACGGACTTCGGGTTGAAGAAGTCCCCTTCTGAGAAGCTGCGGTTGTAGCCGTTGGTATGTTTGGCTTGGACGATGATAGTGCCGTTCCAGGGTGCAGCTGTGCTCGGCAGAAGCTGAGCAACCCCGATGAATTTAGCGTCTCGTCCGCCATCGACTCCTTTCGCGAAACCCTGCACTCCCATGCCTAGGAGATGTCGGCAAAGAAGCACGACAAGCTGCTCGAATTGGCCTTCGTTCAGGTCTTCGTAGGCGTACTTCATGCGAGGGTGGTTTCCTCTTGAGCGACTCTGGCAACCGGGCCGTTGCGAAAGAGGGCGCGACACATTGACTGGAAGATCGCCGCAGCCGCAGTTGAGATCGGATTTCGGCGAAATTATGAAGGCAGAATACAGTTTCTCGCGTGCGTCGCGAATGGGCCCACCATTTCGTCGGTCCGACAGATTGCGCAAAGGGAACGGAGGTAATTAGTTCGCCCGCAAAGGGGCGAACGCTTGCAGCGAGAATTTCCGGGCCGTCGCTTGTGACTTACCCCCGGCACCTTTCTCGCCCGGCAGCTTGGCTGCGCTGAAACGCGCCGGTGCCAATCGAGCCATTGGCACCGCGCACGCGCCGCGCGCGCGGACTGTCCGCCGCCCGCCGTGATGGATTCGCCGCCGCCAGAATCCGCCGCGCCAAGCGTCGCGGGAGCGCGGGCATTACTTTTGGCAGGGGGGCGTGGTCGCGCGACGTTATAAGGTTCCACTTAGTTCAATCTTCTTCGCCCTCGCCCCGGACCTCGTCGCCACGGCGCCACCGCGGGCACATCACTCTCTGGAGGCCACGTGTTCCGACCGTCAGCACTACCCATTTTCAGGCACGCCATCGGCGCCATCGCTGCGCTTGCGCTTGCGCAATCGGCGAGCGCCCAGCGCAGCATCGACTTTGCTGCCTATGAGGTGCCCGCCGAGGGCGCGGTCGCGGTCACGGTTGCTCAGGGCGCGCCGCTGGAAGGCGCTTACGCCGATGTCGATCGGATTGCCGACGGCGCACTGCAGCGCGCCGTGGCAACGGCGGGGTTCGCCGGCGATCGCGGCACGATTCTCAACCTTCCGGGCCTTGGGCCTTATCGGCAGGTCCTGCTGGTCGGCACCGGCAGCGACCAGCCCAGCGCGCGCCTGCTCGAAGACATTGGCGGCTTGGTTGGCCAGGCAGGCGTTGTCAGCGCGGTGCCGCGCATCGACCTGCTGTGGCCGGATGCCAGCGTGGTCGAGGCGGGGGCCCACTTGGCGCTCGGCGCCCAGCTGGGTCAGTACACCTTTCGCACCTACCGCAGTCCAAAGCCGGGTGCACCGCTGCTGGGCAAAGGCGAGATCGTGCTGCGTGTAGCCGACGCCGAAGCGTCGCGCGTGGCCTGGACGCAAGACCGGCAGCACCTGGCGGCGGGCGTGCAGTTCGCCCGCGACCTGGTCAGTGAGCCGGCCAACGTGATCTATCCCGAGAGCTTCGTCGACCGCAGTCGCGAAGCGTTCAAGGGGGTTTCGGGCGTGAGCATCGAAGTCCTCGACGTGCCCGCCATGCAGAAGCTGGGCATGGGTTCGATTCTGGCGGTGGGCCAGGGCAGCGTGCGGCCGCCGCGGCTGCTGGTGATCCGCTACCGTGGCGCTGGCGACGATTCAGCGCCGGTCGCCTTCGTCGGTAAGGGCATCACTTTCGACACCGGCGGCATCTCGATTAAGCCCTCAGCCGACATGTGGAAGATGAAGTACGACATGAGCGGCGCCGCCGCGGTCACCGGCGCCGTGCTGACGCTGGCCAAGCGCGAAGCGCGGGTCAACGCCGTCGCGGTGGCAGCGCTGGCAGAAAACATGCCCTCGGGCAGCGCCGGGCGACCCGGTGACGTCGTGCGCACGATGAGCGGGCAGACCTTCGAGGTGATGAGTACCGACGCCGAGGGCCGCATGGTGCTGGTCGACGCGATCTGGTTCGTGCAGCAGCGCGATCGACCGCGCCAGCTGATTGATCTGGCGACGCTGACTGGCTCGCAGGTTACGGCCGTGGGCGATGAGTACGCCGGGCTGTTCTCGCGTGACGATGCCTTGACAGCGCGGCTGCTCGCTGCAGGCGCTGCCAGCGGTGAGGAGCTTTGGCGCCTGCCGCTGCACCCCAGCTACGCCAAGGATCTGGAATCGCCGATCGCAGACATGCGCAACGGCGGCGGCACTTCGCGCGCCGGCGCCGGCGTTGGTGCCCATTTCATCGGCGCATGGGTGCAACCGGGCGTCGCTTGGGCCCATATCGACATGGCCTCGATGGCGTGGCGCGAAGACCCAGTGCTGCCCACGGTGCCGCTGGGCGCCAGCGGCTTCGGCGTGCGGCTGCTGGACCGTTACGTTCGCGACCATATCGAGGCGGCCAGCGGCGAATAGGCGCAGCGCGGGCGCCCTTGCGATGACCTCCGGCATCGTTACGTCTAACCACTCGCAGTGCAGCCGCCCCGACCCGGCGGGCAAACCGGTGTCGGAGATAATTTCCAACTAGACGCGCGTAAATTCCCCCGGGCAGCGGTTCGACAAAATAGGATGACAAAATGGGACGAAGGCGATTGGAGTGTCTCAGTTGCCTCCGTCCCGAATAGCACTTACCTAAGCGAAAGCGCCAAACAATCGTCATTCCGGCGCAGGCCGGAATCCAGCACTTCCGGCCAGTCGCAAAGCTTCAACAGCACTGGATCCCGTCTTTTGCCGGGATGACGAGCCTTACGTAAGTGCCATTCGCCTTCGACCCCTTTAGCGAGGTCCCCTTTAAGCGGCGCGATGCTCGGCCACGCACGCTGGCAGAATACCGACATCACGCGTCGATTGAATCCAATGCGCCCACTAAGCTCACGCGCTGCGCTGCTAATGTTGCTGTGGAGCATTGCTCCGGCCTCGGCGTGGGCGACTGAGCTCGGCTGGTTGATTGCCTTCCATTCGTCGGATCGGATGGACTGCACGCAGATCGGCCAGATCGCCGAACAGGCTGATTGGCGCGAAGCGCTTGTAGACGTCCCGCCGCTGCTGGCGCGGTCGCGCGCCATGTGGGTGCGTGCGTCCCCCGGGCCAGATGCGGGCGCGGCGGCGTTGGTCGCGCATGACCAGCTCAGAGCCGTGTGGTTCGACTTCCGCAATCCCGATGAACCTCTGCGCATCACCATCAACGACAAGCCGCGCGCCGCGCCGGGCATGCTCGCCGTGCAGTTGCCAGCGGCAGCCCAGTCGCCAATCTATGTGTGCTTGACCGATCAACTCAGGAGCGCATCGACCGTTCGCGCGCAGTCCATCAGCCTGATGTCCAGTGCTGACTTGCGCGCGGCGGAGCTACGCAGCATCGCGACCCTGGCCACGCTGGTTGGCGTGATGTTGGCGATGGGCGCGCTGGCGCTGATTTTCTATCTGAGCGTTCGCGAGCCGGTGTTTGCGGCCTATGCGATTTATGTCTGGTGTTTTGCTGGCTATGTGTTGCAGAGCGCCGAAGCACTGGGCCTGCTGCTGCCGGCTGCGCTGCGCAGCGCCAACACGGTGACTGCCATCACGCTGGCACTGATTGCGCTGATGGCCAACGCCGGCTTGCGCTACACGCTAGCCTATACGCGAATCGACGCGGTGTGGCCGAGATTGACGCGGGTCAGCGTGGTGCTTTGCCGCCTTGCCATGCTCAGTGCCCTAATTCGCTTGGGCACCATTGCTTTTGACGCCGACAGCACGCAGGTCGCGTCCGCGCTCAACCTCGCGCTCAATATCTCGATCGGTCTGCTGATTCTGAGCATCATGCCGCCGGTGATTGATCTGGCCTGGCGCGGGCGACGAGAAGCCAGGGTGTACCTGATTGGCTGGGCGCCGCCTCTGTTGGTTCTGATGGGCTTTATTCTGCGCTACCTTGGCATCACGCCCGAAGCACTGTGGCCTTCAGCTCAGCTGCTGATGCTCGCTGCGGCATTTGAATCGCTGGTGCTGGGCTGGGGCTTAGTCGATCGCATGCGTGAGGTCCGCCAAGAGCGTGAGCAGGCCGCGCAAATGGCCGATCACGATGTGCTCACGGGGGCGCTTAATCGGCGTGGTTTGGATTGCGCACTAGAAGTTGCCGCGGGCAGCACCGGCTGCGTGCTGCTGTATTTGGACATCGATCACTTTAAGCGCATCAATGATGCGCACGGCCATGCCGTCGGTGACCGCTGCCTGCGGCGTTTCGTCGAGGTGTGTACCCAGCAGCTGCGTGGCGTCGACACTTTAGGTCGATATGGCGGCGAGGAATTTGTCGCGATCCTGTGGCAGACCGGGCTAGCACAGGGGCGCTTAGTCGCCGAGCGCATGCGCGTCGCGGTTGAGTCCGATCCAGCGGCACCGGTGCCCTTTACGGTAAGCATCGGTGTGGCACTGCACGGCAAAACCGACAGTGCGCAGCGCTGGTTGGAACGTGCAGATCAGGCGCTGTATGCGGCCAAATCGCAGGGCCGAAATCAATTGGTGGAAGCACAGGCATGAGCAGGTATCTGATTGTCCGCGTTGTCGCCGCGCTGTGCTTGTGGTGGGCGACCGGTTTGATGGCGCAGCCGATCGACGGCGGCTGGACGATGCGTTTTTACGCTACCGGCGATGTGTCCTGCCGCGATGTGCAATCCGCGCAGGCGCTCAGTCCGGCAGCATGGCAACCTGCCGCTACAGCGGTGAGCGCAGGCGGCATGTCTGGTCGGCGGCTGTGGGTGCGCTTAGATCCCAGTGACAACCTGACGCCGGTCAAGCTGGTGTTGCTCTGGCATAGCAATTCCACCCTGTTCGACTGGCGCGACAGCGCGCGCGCGCAGACCGAGCACGAATCAGGTCACGCGCCGGGCTTTGAGGTGATTGACCTGCCTACGCTGCGCAGCAGCCCCCTGTTGCTGTGCATGTTCGCGCCCGCGCCAGACGCCAACGGCTTTGTGCTGTGGCCAGAGGCAACCTTACAAAGCGCCGAGCGTCGGGTAACGCTGATGCTCGGCGGCGCGGTGGGCGTCATGCTCGCGATGTGCATTTTTGCATTGACATTTTTTCTGCGTGCCCGCGAACCGGTCTTTGGCATCTACGCGCTCTACGTGTTGAGCATGGTCGGCTATTTGCTGTTTTTGATCGGGGCATTGACCACGCTGCTGCCTGCGGCGCTGGCTAACAGCCCGCTTGAATATGCCCTTGGGGCAACATTTATTGGACTGTTCACGGTGACAGGTTTGCGCTTCACGCTGCGCTTTACCGGCCTCGATCAAGACGCGCCGCGCGTCGCATGGGCGCTGCGCCTGCTGTCGACCTGGGTGCTGGTCGCCACCTTATTGGTGCTGCTCAGCGTGCCGCCGATCAGCTTGGGCTTTTCTGCGCAACTGATCGGTGGGACGTTTAATAACATCGCAGCCGTGGCGATGATTCTGGTGGTCATGCCCTTGGTGGTGCGTGCCGCTTGGCGCGGACGCCGCGAGGCGCGGATTTATCTGCTGGGTTGGCTGCCGCTGCTCCTGCTGCTCGCGCACTCGATTTTTGTGGTTCTGGGTGTGCTCCCAGTCGCCTCGCAGCTATCGCCGCTGTGGCTAGTCGGTGCCGTCGCGTTTGAAACCATCGTTTTGGGCTGGGGCTTGATGGATCGCGCGCGCCGCGATCGCAGCGCGCGTGATCTCGCCATACACCAGGCCACCCACGATCCGCTGACCGGTCTGCACAATCGTGCGGCTGTGCATGCGCAGCTGGCACAGCCTGCCGTCGGCACGCTGGTGTACGTGGACATTGATTACTTCAAGCGCATCAATGACCGCCATGGCCATGCTGTCGGCGACCGCTGTCTGCGTCACTGCGCGCAGATTTGCGGCGCGCAGCTGCGCAGCATCGACCTGTTTGCGCGCTACGGTGGCGAAGAGTTTCTGATCTGGCTTCCCCGCGTCGAACAGGCCGAAGCCGAGCGCCGGGCAGAACAGATTCGCGAGGCGGTCGAAGTGCAGTCAGCGCAGGACGTGGCCTTTACCATCAGCATCGGTCTGGCACCGCGTCACACCGGTGAGCCGCTGGAAGACTGCATCGCCCGCGCTGATCAAGCGCTCTATCGCGCCAAAGACGGCGGCCGCAACCGGGTCGAAAGCGCCGCCTAGGCGCTCTGCGCACGGTTTGCACATCGCATCACGCGAACCCGAACACGACAAAATGGGTCCGATGTGGTTGGGCTGTCTTAATTGCCTCCGTCCCCTTTGAAACGCCGCATCGACTTTGCTGCCTACGGTGTGCCCGCCGAGGGCGCGGTCGCGGTCACGGTTACGGTCACGGTTGCGCAGGGCGCGCCGCTGGAAGGCGCTTACGCCGATGTCGATCGGATTGCCGACGGCGCACTGCAGCGCGCCGTGGCAACGGCGGGGTTCGCCGGCGATCGCGGCACGATTCTCAACCTTCCGGGCCTTGGGCCTTATCGGCAGGTCCGTGACCATATCGAGGCGGCCAGCGGCGAATAGGCGCAGCGCGGGCGCCCTTGCGATAACTTCCGGGATCGTTACGTCCAACCCCTTGCGGTGCAGCCGTCCCGACCCGGCGGGCAAACCGGTGTCAGGGACGGCAAAACGGTGTCGGAGATAATTTCCAACTAGACGCGCGTAAATTCCCTTGGATACGAATAGCACTTACCTAAGCGAAAGCGCCAAACAATCGTCATTCCGGCGCAGGCCGGAATCCAGCACTTCCGGCCAGTAGCAGAGCTGCAACAGCACTGGATCCCGGCTTTCGCCGGGACCTGATTAGCCCTGATCCTCAGCTCGTCATTCCCGCGAAGGCGGGAATCCAGAGCCTTTTGCTCCTTGACAGCGCGAAGAGCAGAAGCCAGTCACTGGATTCCCGCCAAAAGCACGCGGGAATGACGAGCCAGAGCCATTCTTCGCCGAGTGTCCAGCTGAGGATCGAGGCTAATCAGGCGCCGGGATGACGAGCCTTAAGTAAGGATAGGAATTCCAAAGCCACTTTTCGCGCAGTGTACGCTGCGGACTCGTGCCGTCAAGGGTCCGGCAAGCGGGCCGCGCAGGCCCTCGAGGGCGATGTTCTGAGGTCTTGAGCGTGCCTGACGCCCGCGCGCTCCTGGGCTTGCGTTCACGCGGGCGCCG
>Ga0209181_10008830_pt1 | contig 13423 bp, 9 predicted proteins | sample MAT05_FD_187208 | JGI IMG/M metagenome (GOLD analysis project Ga0209181, IMG submission 187208) | Freshwater microbial communities from Lake Fryxell liftoff mats and glacier meltwater in Antarctica - MAT-05 (SPAdes) (version 2) | ecosystem: Environmental > Aquatic > Freshwater > Ice > Liftoff... | reverse complement strand
CCCGAGGTTGCACACGCCCTCGGGCCCGGAGCTCCGCCCGGTGTTCAGGTCGCAGGGGAGGGGCTGGGCACCCGGCTCGCAGGAGCAGCCATCACGGACGTCGGGGAAGAAGCAGCCGTCGTAGCATTGGGTGGTGATGCGCGGGTCGCGGTCGTTGCAGTCGACGCCGCGGCACGTGATCCCGCGGCCGAAGCCGTCGAGGTCGTTGTCCTCGCAGCCGCCGGGGGCGTCGACGGGGATGACCTCGGGAAGCTCCCCGGGGACAAAATCGTCGGTCCAGTCATCCGCGATGTCGCTCGGCTCGATGTCGCTGACAGGCTTGTCGAACGAGATCACCACCCCCGCGTCATCGTTGCCGACCAGAGGAACGCCCGTGCCACAGCCGACCATAAACATGGCCAGCAGCGCGAGCAGGAGCGCTCCAGGTGTCCACCGAGAGGTCATCGTGCTCACCAATGCCGCACCGTTGAGAGAGGGAGAAGATGCCGGGGGGTCGTCCTGTCTTTTCGCCCGCTGCACGAAGAGCCTCCGCGAATCAGGGGGAACACGTCCGGCATACCGAGAAATCGAGGCTGTATCGTCGAAAAGAAAGCGTACATCAGAATGTCGGAAATTGATCCGCCCTGTCGTTTCCAGCGCGTGCGTTCGGCGGCAGGGTGGCCCATGGGTATCCTAGAAAAAATGCCTGAATCGGGTGCGACCCCGCGAAAACCATGCCGAGACCCGCCGGACGGTCCCGCTCCAACCCCTCCCCCCGGGCCCCCCCAGTCCGACGGACGGACTTTCTTGCGGGGCTATGCAACGGTTGCGAGGCGTCGCCACCCCCTCATCGGAGACAGAGAATGTCTACGCGAGGCCGTGAATGGTGTCGCTCTCCCCTCCCCCAGCGCCGCACATCCGGGGAAATACCTTGAAATTGGCGGCGCTGGCACATGCGCTGCTAGCGTCGCGACCGATATGGCCGATCAGCGTGCGCTCGTGCTTGCCGACGAGAGGGCCGAGCGGGCGGTGCTCGCGGCCGCGCTGCTCGACGCCGAGGGCGCGGAGCGCGTGATCCCGCGGCTGGCGGGGATCGTGAAGCCCGCAGACTTCCACGACCCGCGGCACGCGACGCTGTGGGAGGCCTTCCTCTCGGTCCACACGCGGGGCGAGCCGGTGGATGTGCTGACGGTGGTGGCCGAGCTGCGGGCGCGCGACCGGCTCAACGCCGTGGGGGGCCCGCAGTACGTCGGCGAGCTCACCGACGAGATCCCCACCCTCGCCCACTGCGAGTCGCACGCCCGGATCGTCCTGGACCTGGCGGCCCGCCGGAGGGCCCTGGAGGCGTTCCAGGGGGCCTCGGCGCGGCTCCTGGCGGGGGACCCCCTGGCGGCGGTCCAGACCCTGGTTGGACGGGCGCTGAGGGGCGACGGGGACGCCCACCGGGCCGCCCTGGTGGCCGACGACCTCGACGCCCTGATGGAGACCGTCTGGAACCGCCGGGAGGGCATCCAGCGCCCGATGGCGACCCCCTGGGCGGGCGTCGACCAGCTCCTGGGCGGCGGGCTGTGGCCGGGGATGTATGTGCTCGTCGGGGGGACGGGCGCGGGCAAGACGCAGTGGGCCGTCCAGGTGGCGGTGGAGGCGGCGCTGAAGGGCCACCGGGCGCTCTACCTGGCCCTTGAGCTCTCGCGGCAGGACCTCGCCGCCCGCGTCGTGGGGGCGCTCTCGGGGGTGCCCTGGAGCGGGATTCTTCGGGGGCAGATCGACGGGCCGACGCTGCAGCTCGTGGCCGACACGGTGCGGCGCGCGCGGGTGCTGCCGCTTCACACCGAGTGCGGGGTTCCCTTCGGGTACGGGGCCGACACGCTGGCGTCGCGGGCCTGGGCGCTGCGGCCGTCGCTGGTGGTGCTCGACTACCTGCAGCTCTGCTCGGGGCGGAGCGGCGAGGACCCGCGGGGCACGGTGGGGAGGGTGTCCTACGTGGCCCGCACGATCGCGCGTGACCTCGGGGCGGCGGTGCTGGTGCTGTCGAGCACCGCGCGGGCCAACTACGCCGAGCTGGTGAACGACCCCACGAAGGACCCGGGCGACCTCGTGGGGCTCGGCAAGGAGTCGGGCGAGATCGAGTACGCGGCCGACGGGGTGATCGTGCTGGCGCGGCGCAGCGACAAGCCCCGTGGGCGGGTGCTGGTGGTGTCGAAGAACCGCCACGGCCCCCTCGGGCGCGTCGAGCTCGACTGGTCGGGGACGACCTTCGCCGAGGGCGACGGGCCCCGCGAGGAGGTGGCGCTGTGATCTCCCTCTCGCTCGTCGCGGCGCGGCTCCAGCAGGCGATCGCGCGCGCCGCCCAGTCCGGCGAGGCGGAGCTTCGCGCGTGGGCGGCGGTGGCGGCGGAGCCCGCGCGCGTCGACGCGGCGGCGGCGGCGGCGGTGGAGGCCTTCACGCTGCATGTGGACGCGTTCAAGATCGACCGGCGGCTGCGGGCGGCGGTGGTGGAGCGCATGGCGGAGCGCTGCCCCTTCCGGGTGCTCTGGGCCGACGCGGACAAGGCGTGGAAGCGGATCGAGCCCGCGCGCCAGCCCCTGGCCCTCGCCGCGCGGATGGAGGACGCGCCCTGGAGCTGGCCGGTGAACCTCGCCCAGCGCGACGTGGCGACGCTGCTCGACAACCTCCGCGACCCGCACGCCCGGCGACTTTCGAAGGCCTTCCTCGACGGCACCTTCGTGTCGCTCCAGGGCGGCGACGTGGTGGCCGCGGCGGGGGCCGTACCGACGGACATGGACGACTCGCTGCGGGAGGCGATGGAGCGCTGGGACGTGCGCTTCTGCGTGCTGGTGGCGAGCGCCGAGCTCGACGTGCAGGAGGCCCAGAAGCGCCCGGCGATCGCGATCGACGCGGGCTCGGTTCACCACGAGCTGCTCTCGGGCTGGCGCGACCTCCCGAAGGACCGGAAGCTGCGCAAGACGCCGGTGCAGAACGGCTGGGCGGAGATCATCTACCCGGGCAAGCAGCTCGGCCTGCGGCTCAACGTGCAGGACCTCCCCGAGCGCATCGTCCACGCGGTGCGCGAGTGGAAGCACTGGCAGGGCCTGCGCCACTGGGCGGCGCTGCAGCTCCTCTTCACCGACGCGGGGCGCACGGGGCGGATCCGCTGGACGCTCGAGGCGCACCTCGACGCGCTGGGCTACGGCGAGCGCTCGCGGCGCGACGCGAAGGTGCGCGCGATGGTGGCGGCGGAGGTCGACGCCCTCACCCGCATGGAGATCGCGATCTACCACCCGGACGGCACGGTGCGCCTGCGGGGGCCGGTGCTGGCGGTGACCCAGCGCGGCGAGGCGATGCGCGGGAGCGAGTGGCGGCTGGAGGGCCTAGAGCTGGTGATCCACCCGGTGCTCTACGAGGGCGTGCGCAAGTCGAGCGGGGAGATCGGGCGGCTGTGGGCGCCGGCGCCGGTCGAGCTCGCGCGCATCGACCACGTGCGCCTCCCCTACGCGATCGCGCTCGGGCTGATCCTCCCGATCCGCTGGCGCTGGGACCTCACCGAGGACACCGACCACATCGTGCTGACGGGCGCGAAGCTCCTGGAGGCCGCGGGGATTCGCATCCAGGCGCAGCACCCGCAGCGCGCCTGGGAGGCCCTCCAGGAGAACATGGAGGAGCTTCAGCAGGTGGGCGGCCTGGGGCATTTCGAGTGGGAGGAGGGGCCCCCGTGGACGCTCAACGGGCGCTGCCGGCTCTACCAGCCCCAGTGGGTGCGCGAGCGCATGGTGCACGGGCTCATCCCGCCGGAGCCCGTGGCCCTGCAGGCCCCGTTGACGGGCGCCGAGCTGCGGTCGTGGCGCGCGACGCGGGGCTGGACCCAGCAGGAGGCCGCCGACCAGCTCAAGGTGTCGCGGCGGACGGTGATCCGCGCCGAGGCCATGCCCGAAGAGCCCCTCCCCCCGAGCATCCGGACGGCCCTGCAGAACCTGCAACACGAGTAGCGCCCGGGGGCGGTGGTCACATGGGCGGTGCCGCGGAACGCGGGGCTTTCCCTTCCGGGAAGGTTTGATGTGACAAGAACCGGCAGACCCCGGCGCTAGGGGAAAGCGGCACTCGGGTGTGACAAGAACCGGCAGACCCCGTCGCTGGGGTTTCATGGGATCACCACCCCTCCGCAGCCATCCCGTTCCAGAGTGATGTGACAAGAACCGGCAGACCCCGTCGAAATGACATTGGCTGTCCCGGAGTGCCAGAAACCGGCAGACCCCGTCGCCAAAAGTGACAGGAACCGGCAGACCTAGGCGGAAAATGTGACAGAAACCTGCAGACCCCGTCGCTCCAAATCTTGTAACATGTTGATATTACTGGTAAATCGGGTTTACATAAACCCTCTTAAAGGTATTCTGATAGGAATACCTTTCTTAGGGGCAGGGTGACTTCCCTGACGGTCAGTCACCCCATTGCCCCTAAAGGTCCCAGAGCAGACGAGACAGGGAAGAGACGCGGCGTACATTTACCTACACAGACCTACCACCATGGCCTGTCACCCTCGTTCCGCTCGGGTCGACCGATGTGCAGGGGTCCCGCTGGCGCTGGCGACGAAGTTCGTGCCCCTGGCAGGCCGCGGAGCGTTGGGCACCCCGCGGAGCGTAGCGACGCCCTTTCGGCCTCCCTCGAAGCCAGCGCAGCGCCGGGGTGACAGCCTCGCGGAGTCTGTCACTCCCGACTTCGCACGCTGTCACTTCGAGGCTCCGTGAGTCTGTCAGTGTGTGACACCAGAACCGTCACTCTGGTACTTCAAGGGTTCGTCACTTGGGCCGGCAGAGTCTGTCACTTCGGGGCTACGTAGCTCTGTATGTGCCCCGCCCCGTTCAAAGCCCACCAAGGTCATGAACCGATCGACAGACCGTCGGAGTAACAGAGTTTGTAACTTTCGGAGCGATGGATCGTTGCCCCTTCGGGCACGTCAGTCTGTGACCTACGGAGTGACAGAGTTGGTGGGTGAATGGGCTTGTGGTGTTAACAGAGTATGGGGTAAGGTTTCGGGTCGTCGGGAGCGTATGGCGCAACGAGGGTCGAAGGCCGAGAGCCGCAAATCGAAGGTTCTCGCGGTGGTGAACGGCAAGGGGGGCGTCGGCAAGACGACCACGGCCATCAACCTCGCCGCGATGCTGAGTTCGAAGCGCCGGAAGGTGCTCCTGGTCGACACCGACCCGCAGGGGAGCGCCGCCTGGTGGTGCGAGCGGGGCAAGGGGATGCCCTTCACGGTCACATCGGAGACCGACCCGCGGCTGCTCGAGCGGCTCCGCGAGGTGGACGGCTACGACGTGGTGGTGGTCGACTCGCCGCCGCGGCTCGACTCCGAGGGGCTCCAGGCCGTCGCCCGCGCGTCGGACTACGTGGTGCTCCCGACCCCGCCCGCGCCGCTCGACATGGCGGCGCTCATCCGCACGATCCGCGACGTGATCGCGCCGACGGGGGTGCCCCACCGGGTGCTCCTGACGCGCGTCGACCCGCGCTCGCTCAACGAGGCGATGGAGGCGCTCGGCACCCTCGGGGAGGCGGGCGTCGCGACCTTCCACGCGGTGGTCCGCGCCTACAAGGCCCACGAGCGCTCCTCCCTCAACGGCGTGGCGATCGACTCGTACGTGGGCGCAGGGGCCAAGGAGGCCGCCGGGGACTACCGCCGCGTGGTCGACGAGGTGCTCCGTGACTGGTAGCAAGCCCCGCCGCGGCCTGGCCGACTTCCTGAGCCGCGAGCTCAAGGCCCAGTCCGCCGTTCGCAACGACGAAGTCCGAACCCCTGTGACTGACAGAGTCGCAGAGCCGGAGGCCCCGAAGGTGCCGCGCCGGGTCGAGGCCGCCCCTGCGGTGGCGCCGGGGCCCGCGACCGCCTCCCAGGGGGCCGCGGAGGTCCGCGCCGCGCCCGCTCCGACGGCGCCGTCCGCGACCACCAGCCAGACCCGCGAAATCTGGAAGGACGTGACTGACAGAGTCCCGGACAACGAGAGTCCGAGCGCGCGCCTCGATGCCGCCGAGGTACCGAAGTCTGACACTCACAGAGTTCGTGAGACGGTGCGCACCGAGCCGCCGCGCTCGATCGGCACGGAGCCGCGCACGACGGAAGTCACGAAGACACAGACTGACAGGGTCGAGACCGCGGAGGAGGGCGCCGCGGAGGATCCGCTCTACCTCCGCCTGACGCGGAAGGAGGTCCGCTTCCGGGACGAGCAGATGGAGGGGCTGCACCGGATCGCGCGGCGGCTCTCCAAGGCGCGGCGCGGGATGAAGGGCGACCGCATCACCGACAACACCCTGGTGCGGGTGGCGGTCGAGCTGCTCCTCCAGCACGGCGACGACCTCGCGGGGCACGACGAGGCGACGCTGCTGGAGTCGCTCCGGCGGCTCTGTCGCAAGCGGGGCTGAGGCGCGGGGGTCAGGGGCGCGAGGCGGGGTCGGCGTCGGGTGCCTTCTCGGCGACGGTGTCGTCGAGCACGTCGAAGCGCGCGGTGAGTAGGTACGCCGCGCCCGCGCGACGCCGTCGCCACCTTCCCGCGGAGTCGTGTAGCCTCCGGGGGCCGACACCCGTGACCCCGCTCCTCCGCGACCCCGCCGCGCCGCGCTCCCTCTCCTGCGAGGGCTTTGTGGTGCTCTCCGGCGCTCTCTCCGACGCGCTCCGCGCGGCACGAGGTCACCGGCCGCACGCTCCACGGCGCGGGTCCACTACGTCCCGCGGTAGCTGACGCGCGTCGATGCGCACCCTCGCGCTGCTCGCCGTGTTGGCGCTCACCGCGTGCGCGGGGGACGAGCCCGCGCCCGTGGTGCTGCGCCCGGTGACCTCGTGCCGCGCGGAGCCCTTCGACGACGTCGCGGCGGCGCTCGGCGTCGACTTCGTGCACCACCCGCGCACCGACTACTGCAAGGTCACCGACGTGGTGGGCCCCGGGGCGTGCATGGTCGACTACGACCGCGACGGCGACGAGGACCTCTACTTCGTCGACCGCGCGCCGCACCCCAACCGGCTCTACCGCAACGACGGGTCCCGCTTCACCGACGTGACCGACGCGGCGGGCGTCGGCGACCGCGGCGACGGCATCGGCTGCCTCGCCCTCGACTACGACCTCGACGGCGACCAGGACCTCTACCTCACCAACCTCGACGGCGACCGGCTCTACCGCAACGACGGCGGCCGCTTCGTCGACGTGACGGCCGCGGCGGGGATTCGCACCGAGGGCTTCACCACGTCGAGCGCGGCGGGCGACATCGACGGCGACGGGGACGTCGACCTGTTCGTGGGGCGCTTCCTCGAGCCGGCGACGCTGCCGCGGATGTGCAGCCAGATGATCGAGGTGGCCACGCCCCACACCAGCCTCCTCTTCGTCAACGAGAGCGGGCGCTTCACCGAGCAGGCCGCGGCGCGCGGGATCACCGAGCGCGAGCCCACCCTCGCGGCGCGCTTCTACGACCTCGACCTCGACGGCGACCTCGATCTCTACGTCGGCAACGACCTCGGGATGTTCCACCCCGACCGCTTCTACATGAACGACGGCCGCGGCCATTTCGTCGACCGGGCGCGGGAGATGGGCCTCGCCGCGACGGCCAACGGCGACAGCGGCCAGACCATGGGCGTCGACATCGCGGACGTCGACGGCGACGGCTCCCCGGAGCTCATCTCGAGCAACAGCTCGGGCTCCCCGGAGCTGCTCTTCACCTGCGACCGCACGCTCCGGTGCCGCGAGGTGTCGCGCGCGTGGGGGCTCGAGCCCTCGGTGCAGAGCTTCAGCTGGGCCGTCGGCCTGGAGGACTTCGACCTCGACGGGGACGTCGACCTCTTCGTCGCCAACGGCTCGATCTACCGTCCCGCGGCGCAGCCCGCCCAGCTCTACTGGAACGTCGACGGCCGCTTCCGCGAGTACGAGCCCCGCGCCGGCGAGGCCCTCGACGAGGCCCTGAGCAGCCGCTCGGCGGTGTTCGGCGACCTCGACGGCGACGGCGCGATCGACGCGGTGGTCACCGTCATCGGGGGTCGGCCCCGCGTGCTGCGCAACCGGGCCGGCTGCGGCCACTGGCTCTCGGTGCGGGTGACGCCGCGGGTGGCGGGGACGCGTGTGCGGGTCACGGCGGGCGGGCGCACCCGCGAGCGCCAGGTGATCTTCGGCGGGTCGTACCTCGGCTCCGGGACCTCGTCGCTCCACTACGGGCTCGGCGCGGCGACGGCGGCGACGGTGGAGGTGCGCTGGCCCGACGGGCGCACGCTGCGGCGCGACGTGCCGGCCGACCGCGTGGTGTCGCTCCCGTGAGCGAGCGGCCCCGCTCCAACTCCTTCCACCTCACGCTCGACCCCTTCGGCTTCGTCGAGGAGACCCATCAGCGCGTCTCGGGGGCCACGATCGAGCGCGAGGCTTCGGATGGATCTGTCGGGGTCGAGTATCCCCGCGGGTACGACCCGGGTGACGCCACGCTCGACCCCCTCGTCTTCGCGTTGAAGTACGACGGCCTCGACCTGCGGGTGCTCCGCGCGGTGCTCGCCGCGATGCCGGAGGCCGAGCTCATCGAGGGCATCCGGGCGCAGCCGACGAGCCAGTACCTGCGGCGGCTATGGTTCCTCTTCGAGTGGTTCAGCGGGCGGATGCTCGACGTGCCCGACCTCGCCCAGGCGCGCTACGTCGTCGGGCCCGCGACCAACGGCCGTCGCCATCGGGTCACCGTCAACGCGCCCGGCCCGGCGGCGCTCTGCCCCCTCGTGCGCCGCACGCCCGCGCTCGCCGCGCGCCCGGCGCTTCATCGACGAGGTGTCCGTGCAGACGCTCTGGCGCGCGACGGCGTGGCTCTACGACATGGAGACGCGGTCGTCCTACGCGATCGAGCACGAGGCCCCGAAGCCGGGCCGCGCCGAGCGCTTCGTCGCCGCCCTCCGCGACGCGTGGCGGGCGGAGCCCATGTCCCGCGAGCTCCTCGTCCGCGTGCAGAACAGCGTCGTCGAGGCCGACTACGCCGAGCCCCGCGAGCGCACGAAGCAGAACTGGGTGGGCCGCACCACCGCCACCTTCGAGGAGGAGGTGCACCTCGTCCCACCGACGCCCGAGGCGCTCCCCGAGATCCTCGACGCCTGGATCACCCTCGCCAACCGGGTCAGAGCCCGCGGGCTTACGCCCGGCGGTCTGCCGACCGCATTCTGCTCCCTCGAGGTGGCACATCGCGAGCGGCGGACCGCGGCGCGTGAGCGCCCGGGCGTCGACTCTGCCCGACAAGCGGGAACGCCTCTTCCTCCAGTGCGTCGTGCAGAACCGGGGTGACATCGACCGCGACGGGCGCGTCGACCTCTTCGTCACCCACGACCCCTACGCCCTCAACGAGCTCGACCCGCAGGGCGCCGACGCCTCCTGCGCGCCCGACATCGCCTTCCGCGTGCGGGCGGGCTGGATCAACGCCGCCTACACCGTGACGGGCGGCGATGGGCACCCGCGCTGCGTCGGGCGCCCATCGCCGCTCTCTACACCAGCGCGACGCTCACCCCCATGGGCATCGCCGCGATCGATGTCGACCGCGACGGGCGCGACGAGCTCTTCATGACCAACATCGGCGCCGACGTGCTGTTTCGCGCGCGCCCCGATGGGGGCTTCGAAGACGTCGCCCGCGCGCTGGGGGTCACCCTCGCCGGGCCCGACGAGCGGTTGCTCCCGGTGAGCTGGAGCGCCCTCCTCGTCACCCGCGGCGTCGTCCTCGACTCGCGCGAGGGCGGGCAGAACGTGATCTTCCGCGGCCGCGACGCGACGGGCTTCGAGCGCGCGGAGGCGGGCACCGGCTTCGACCTCCCGGGCCCCTGGTCGGCCCTCGCGGCGGCGGACTTCGACGGCGACGACGACCTCGGGCTCGGCGCCCAGACGCTCTTCCTGCGGCGCTGCGACGTGTTCCCCCGGCGCGCGCTGTACCTCCGCAACGACAGGGTGAACGACGGGCGCCACGCGCTGCGCGTGAAGCTGGTGGGGACGGTGTCGAGCCGCGACGCGATCGGCGCCCGCGTGGAGGCGCTGCTCGACGGCGGCGTGGTGATGACGCGCGAGGTGTCGCGGGGCGGCGCCACGATGGCCTCGAGCGACCCCACGGTGGACATCGGGCTCGGCGCGGCGACGCGCGTCCCGCGGCTGCGGGTGACGTGGCCGAGCGGGTATGTGCGGGAGCTCGCGGACGTGGAGGCCGACCAGCGGCTGGTGGTGGAGGAGCCGCGCTGGCTGGCGGTGTCGACGCGCGCGGCCGCGGCGGGGAGCGCGGTGGCGGTGACGCTGCGGGGCGTGACGGCGCCGGTGCGGTGGACGCTCACGGGGAGGGGGCGCTGGGTGGGCGCGCCGGGCGGGCGCTTCACGGGCGAGGGGGACGTGGTGGTGGGGGCGACGACGGGGGAGGGGATGCGGCTGCACGGCGGGGTGCGCGTGCGTTTTGGTGGGTGAGCGGATGACTACGGGTGTGGTGCGCGTTCTTCGCGGGCGCCACCGCGCATGGTAGAGGCGTTGCGCGATGGGTCAGTTCGATCAGCTCGCGAAGCGCATCTTGCGGGAGGAGACCGGTGCGGCGACGCAGGAGCGCGTGACCTTCGAAGTCCCGCGGGAGGTCCCGGTCGGGGCGCTGGCGCCGGATGGCGTGGTGCGCGTGGTGCGGGCGGAAGGCCTCGCGGCGTTGCCGACGCCCTGGTGCCGGCTGCGCGTGGAGGCCACGCTCGACGTGAAGATGCCAGGCGACCACACCGACCGTGCGGCCCTCGCCCGCAACGAGCTCCGTCGTCAGGCGCGCTGGACACAACAACTGGAAGACGACCGCGAGCGGGCGCGCAAGGGCGGGGTGACGGCGCCGGTGCGCGACCCGCGAGAACACACGGCGTGGCTGGTGGCGCCGGTGCTCCCGCGCTGGGTGCGGCGCGATGCGACGGCGGGGTTCTTCGCGCTGGAGGCGGTGGGCGAAGGGTGCTGGCGGCTGGGGATGGGTGCGCACGAGACGCTCTGGATCGCCGCCAACGAGCTGCCGTTGCGCGTCGAAATGCTGCCCTTCCTGGTGGCGCGGAGCGGTCGTGCACAGGCGGAGTTCCTGGCGTGGGCGGTGGGCGTGAAGGGGCCGGCGTGGACGTGGGACGTGGTACAACAACTCCCGATGAGCCCCGAAGCCGCCGACGAGTTCTACTACGTCCCGCAAGACCCCGAGGAGCAGCGGAGGATCAAGACGCGCTACGCCAAGCGCTGGGTGGAGGCCTACCCCGAGGCCGCGGAAGACCTCATCGCTGTCGTGCGCCAGCAGGCCGAGCAGGCGCTCGCGCAGGAGCGGCAGCGGGCCGAACAGGAGCGGCAGCGGGCCGAGCAGGAGCAGCGGCAGCGGGCCGAGCAGGAGCAGCGGCAGCGGGCCGAGCAGGATCGCCTCGCCGCGCTCCGCCGCTCGATGCTCGCCGTGCTCGCCGTGCTCGGCGCGCGCGGGCTCTCCGTGAGCGACGACCTGCGCGCCCGCGTGGAGGCAACGGACGATCTGGCCGTCCTCGACGCGTGGCTCCTCGCCGCCGCCACCGCCACCCGCGCGGACGACGCCATCCGTTGACGCTCGCAGGGCAGCGCCGGCGCGCGCGGCCGTCGCGAGGAGCGCGGTGGCGGTGACGCTGGACGCTCACAGGGAGGGCGCGCCGGGCGGGCGCTTCACGGGCGAGGGGGACGTGGTGGTGGGGGCGACGGCGGACGCGCTGGGGCTGCACGGCGGGGTGCGCGTGCGCTTCAGGGGGTGAAGAGGGCGTCTGGGACTGGTGGTCTACGAACAGGACGATGGGAGCTGAGAGGCGCGTGGCGGAACCCCGCAGTCCGGGCAGGTGCACACGTTTTGCGCGTGCTGGAGTGCAGCGGCACGGATTGCCAGAAGGTTGCGATGCTCCCCACGAAGGGAGCTGAGTTCGGACGACAGCACGCCCAAAGCTGTTGCCATCGCGATGATTGCGACGATGAGTGCAGTGATCGCGTAGCCGATCGCCGTCACCGCAGATGGAGCGAAGAAGATCGCGATGATCGCGACGATGAAGAGTGCGACTACGAGGGCGGCGAACGCGATGATTGCGCCTTCGAGCCGATCGATGACACGTTGCGTGTCTCGGATTCTCTGACACTGCTCCTCTGCACGGCCGAAGTGGGTATTCACCATCGCCAGGGCGTCCGCACAGACGCGGTCCAGAGCGCAGTCTGTCATCATGCTCCTGGGGGGGCAGACGCGGGGGCCGGTGACGGGCATCACGAGGTACGGTTCGCCATCACCCGAAACGACTTCGGCAAGTCTCGCGCGGCAGTCGGATTGGGCACGGCCGCGATCGGGGTCGTTGGTGCAGGTGCTCGCGTCCATGTGGGGTGTTTGGGACTCGAGAGCTGTGGTGAGAACGTTGCGTACTTCCCAGACAGCCGTCGTCGGACAGCCTCCGTAGGACTGCGGGGTTCCAATGGAGACGCCGCTAGGGAGCAGTCGGCCGGAGGCCTGGCAGATCCCGTTGGGCTCCGTGATGATGGCCAGAACGGTGGCGGTGGTTGGTGTTCGATCGACGTAGCGTACGACGACGGGCATGTGGGCTCCTACTCTAGGAGAGTCGGCCCTTCCGTCGGAAGGGGACAAGGGGTTAGTCATTCGTCCGTCGACATCAGCACCAACAGGGAACGCGGCGTGGTGAGAAATTTGTGGGCGCTCCTTCTCCTTCTCCCGATCTCGACGGGCGCATGTGCGGCGCTGGTCGTGGGAGCGGATGCCGCCGTCCAGGATCGGGTGGACGCGCCCGCGGAGGGCGTGCTCGGCGACGTGATGTCACGGGGAGCTTCGCTGAGAGTCGCGCTCGGTTCGAGCCACTCATGCGTCCGTTTCGGAGACGGCACCCTTCGCTGCTGGGGCTCGAATGTGTTCGGGGAGTTGGGCGACGGGACGCAGGCACGACGTGCCGGTCCGGTGGTTGCCGTGGGAGTCGATGCGGCCGCAGGCCTCTCCTCGTTCACGGAACACACATGCGCATGGCGCACGGACGGCCCGGTCTGGTGCTGGGGACGGAACACATACGGTCAGCTCGGCGATGGCACGACGACCGATCGTTCGGCGCCGAGGGCTTTGGAACTGCCAGGTGGGTGCAGATCCATTTGAGGGGCGGTGCCGAGCGGGGGATGGAGGCCGCCGCCCGACGCCGACGCCGCCGGGTGTGTTTCCCATCCTGCTGGAGCGATGGGCTGTGCGTCGACGCGGGGGATGGAGGCTCTGACCTCCTGACAGCGGGGGGAGGCGTTGTCCCACTCGTTGGAATCGCCCTTGTCGGTCGCGTCCCCTTCGCGTGGCGACGTGGGGGACGCGACCCATACGCGAATTCTCGGCACCTTCGCGCAGACCACCGTCCCACCTGGCAGGAGCTCAGAGGCTCACCCTGGGGCGCAGGTGCGGGCCGCAGAGCAGGATGGGAAACACACCCACG
>Ga0209181_10008829_pt1 | contig 13424 bp, 11 predicted proteins | sample MAT05_FD_187208 | JGI IMG/M metagenome (GOLD analysis project Ga0209181, IMG submission 187208) | Freshwater microbial communities from Lake Fryxell liftoff mats and glacier meltwater in Antarctica - MAT-05 (SPAdes) (version 2) | ecosystem: Environmental > Aquatic > Freshwater > Ice > Liftoff... | reverse complement strand
CGGATTCTTCCTCGCCCTCGCTGCCCACTGCACCGGTCTCGACCTCAACGACCTCCCACACCATGTCATCGGCGTAGTTGTCATCGTCGACCGGGATCGCGTCGTCGGTCTCGTCTGCCTCGTCGTACTCCCAATCGGTCGCCCAGGAGTCGTCTTCGTAATCGTCTTCGCTGGCCTCCAGATCTGCGTCTGACTCGTCGTCAGCGGCATCGTCGCTGGCATCGTCCTCGGCTTCTGCCGCGTCTTCTTCGTCGGTGGCTTGTTCGTCGGTTGACTCATCGCCTTCCTCGGCGACGTCAGCCTTAACTTCGTCGGAGTCCTGATCGTCCTGATCTTCGGCTACTTCATCGCCCTCGTCGCCTTCGTCAGCGACATCACTCTCGTCACTCGCAGCGCTGTCTTCCCCCTCGTCGCCGGCATCGTCCGATTCATCGCCGCCGCCCTCATCGTCATACGCTTCACCGTCGGCCAGGCGTGATGCGGCAGGGTCGGCATCCGGGCGCACTGCGGTCGCAACGCCACTCCAGCCGAGCAGCGCGACGCTCAGCGCGAAGGCGAGCAAGCGGCCGCCGGCATGGATGTGGTTCTCGATCATGCTGCCACCCCCTCCGATGGAGAGCCGATTTGGCGCGCAAGGCGCAACCCAGTCAAGTGGCCGAGGCAAAGTGGTTGAAACAAGGTTTCGGAACAGCGCCCCAATCGCTGAGGATCTGTCCAGAACGCTGCCGAAGGCGCTAGTCTGTGGGTCGATCCGGAGTCCACCACCGCCCTGGGAGGAAATTCAATGAAACGATTCACGTGCGCTGTACTCGCCATCGCCAGCATGATGCTTTGCGCCGGCGCGGTCGCGCAGGGTGCTCCGCAGGCTTTTTCGAAAGATCAGGTTCGCAGCGCGCTGGAGGCGCTGCTGCCAGCCGGCGTGGTGGTCGATGAGCTCACGCTCGACGCTGATGGCGCCACGGCCAAAGGGACTGCGGGCACCAACCAACAGGTCTCGCAGTTCATGCGCAGGATCGACGGCGCGCCGGAGTTCGAGATGCCGGAGCTGCTGAACATCACTAGCGTCAACGGGCGCTCGGTCTACGCCGTGTCGGTCACCGTGCGCTGCCCGGCAGACGCCTCGGCCACCGGTCCGGGGCTGTGCGGGAGCACGCCGGTTGAGAAAAAGAGCGTATACAAGTGCCGCATCGACGGCACGGTCACCTTTCAGGCGGCGCCGTGTCCACCGGGCACAGACGCCTGAGCCCGGCATCGAGGGCTCTGCGGATCATGACCGGTCTTCGCAGTCGCGCGGGATTTTCAGCCATTGTGCTGCTCGCCTTGTCTGCGTGCCAATCCGGTGGCGGCGAGCCGCAGGAACGCGACATCTACCGCGCCTACGCCAAGGCGCTCGAAAGCATCAATGCCAAAGGCGGCATCAGTCTGAACATGGGCTCGGCTGGCGCCAACCAGACCATCACGTTCGACATGCGCCTGCATGCGATCGAAAAGAAGTCGTGCACCGGCAAGGACCGCGTATACACCTGCGATGTCACCACCAAAGTCAGCTATCCACCGGTCAACACAACGATCGAAACGCACGATGTCGCGCTGGTGCTGTTCGATGGCCCGGGTGGTTGGCGCATCGTCGAGTAGCTGCAGCGATCCATCCACCATCCGACGGAAACCCATGTACCGACTCTCGTGCCTTTTGCTTGCCGCTGCGCTGAGCACCTCAGCCCGAGCAGAAATCCTGTCAGTGCCGCTGGAATCGGCCGATCCCGAGAATCCGCTTGCGCTGGTTGCCGACAACACCTGGTCCGGCGCCGATGTGCGCGCCACCCGCGATCAATGGAGCAAGCTGGTGCTGCCGACGTTTGCATACGAGGCGGCCAAGGGTCCGGTGCGCCTGATCGTCGACTATGCGGCGTTGCGGCCCAACGCAGAGGCCGGCGATGCGCTGATGGATGTCGGCATCGTGTGCCCCGAAGTCAATCAGGGCTGCGCCAACCCGATCACCACCAGCGTGATCAGCATCCGCTCGCAGTACATGGGCGAGCACGTTGCACGCATCGATGGCGCTCCGACCGCCGTGTGGGTCGGCCGAGAGTCGCACAGCTACAGCTTTCCAGACGGCACCAAGGTCGATGTCTGGCTGTCCCTGCTGGAGCACAACAACCTCGACCCGAAGGCGATCCGCGCGCGGCTGGTCTACGGCCAGGTCAGCGGTGCCGCACTGCCGGGGCAGGCAACCCGCGGCGGCACCCTGCTCAAGATTGCCGGGGTCGTGCTGGCATTGACGATCATCGTGCTGTGGTGGTTGCAGCGCTGGTAGCCGGCACGTTGAAGCTGCCGCGTTCGGTCGCGAGAGCGATTCGCCGGTTCGTCGCCGGATTCCGAGTGCATACTGCTTGCCGAACAAAGCTGAACCGTTTGGCAACATCTGGTGTGAGACGCTAGGCCGCTCGGTTGCGCGCAGCGGGTGCGCGTCATCCGAGTGACGTGCCGGTAGCCGCAGGGGGGCGGCGCCGGCGACCCGCATCGATCCATTCCGACCCATCAAAGGCCCCCCCTATGCAAATCGATATCGCTCGTCGCCAACTGCTCACCGGCGCGATCGCGCTCGGCATCGGCGCATCCATCGGACGCGTCCAGGCTGCACAACCCGAGTCCACCGCAGCCTCGCTCGAACTGGCCGCACTGCCGTGGGATGCGGCAGCACTGGCGCCGGTCATCAGCGCCGAGACGATCAGCTTCCACTACGGCAAGCACCACAAGGGCTATCTCGATAACCTCGTCAAGCTGATTGCGGGCACGGCGCTGGAAGGCCAGCCGCTGGATGCGATCGTGAAAGCCGCTGCCGGCAAGCCCGAGCAGGTGGCGATCTTCAACAATGCAGCGCAGGTATGGAACCACGATTTCTACTGGAACAGCCTGTCGCCCAAGGGTGGCGGCGCACCGGGTGCGGCACTGCGTGAGCGCATCGAGGCCGCGTTCGGCTCTGTGGCGGAACTGCGCACGGCCTTTCTCGCCGCGTCTGCTGCGCAGTTCGGTTCGGGCTGGGTGTGGCTCGCGCAGGAGCGCTCCGGCGGCAAGCTCGCGGTACTCAAGACCGGCAATGCCGATACGCCACTGACCAGCGCGACCCACGTGCCGCTCGCAGTACTCGATGTGTGGGAGCACGCCTACTACATCGACTACCGGAATCGCCGCGCCGACTATGCGGCGGCGGTATTCGACAAGCTGCTGGACTGGGGTTTCGTCGAGCGCAACCTGGGCTAGCTGCCCGGCAGCGGCTGGCCCACGCGCCAGCCGCCAGACTCAAGCGCATCGAGCAGTGCGATGGTCTGCGCGCGGGCGCGCGCAGCGTGCACCGGCAGCACGACGATGTCGCCCGCTTGCGCCCAATCGAGCAGGCGCCGCACGGCGGCCACCTCATCGAGTTCGACCTCGATCTGCGCTGCTGCAAGTCCCGATGCAAGCAGCTGTGCGCGCAGCAGTTCGGGCACCTCGCCGGGTGCGCGGCCACGCAGGAAGTTCTCGATATCCTTGAGCACCACGCGCTGCGGCTGCCAGCCCGCAGCGGCAGCGGCTAGCGCGCGGATATCCTCGTCGCCGCGGTTGCCGGCCTGGCCCAGCAGCAGGCCGAGTCGGCCGTGTGCACCAAGGTGTGCAGCGACGGCCAGCAGTCCGTCGAGGCCTTCGGGGTTGTGCGCGTAGTCGAGCAGCACCTCGAAGCCGGCGATCCGCCAGCGCATCAAGCGGCCGCTGTTGTCGCCGCGCGCGGTGCCAAAGCGCGCGAAAACCTCGGCGATCAGCGGCGCCGGTGCGCCCAGCGCGGCGGCGGCCAATGCAGCGCCCGCGAGATTGGAGATGTTGTAGCCGGCGACCCCGCCGGCACTCAGCGGCATCGCATCGATGGCGCCGAGCGCATGCTCGAGGCCGCCTACGTGCAACAGCATCACGCGATCGACGACGCCGCAGGTGTTGCCGCCCGCGTTGCGGGTCGCTGCGAGCAGCGGATGCGCGTAGTCGCGCGCAAACCAGCTGATGCGACAGCGCAGGTTCGATGCATGGCGGCTGAGGGTCGCGTCATCCGCGTTGAGCACCAGCAGACCGCTGTCATCGATGGCGTGCGCCACCGCCAGCTTGGTGAGCGCCAGATCATCGAGATCGTGAACCCCGTATTCGCCGAAATGGTCGGCGCTGATCCCGGTTACCAGTGCGACATCGGCATGCGCCAGCGCTAGCCCGCGGCGCAGGATGCCGCCGCGCGCGGTCTCCAGCACTGCCGCCTCGACCTGCGCGTGGCGCAGGATGGTGCGCGCACCGGCCGGCCCCGAATAGTCACCGGCGGCGAGCGGTAGATCGTCGACGAACAATCCATCGGTGCTGCTGTGCCCGGTGCGCAATCCCATCGCGCGCAGGATCGCTGCCAGCAGCCGCACCGACGTGGTCTTGCCGTTGGAGCCGGTAACCAGCGCCTTGCGGATGTTCGCAAGTGCAGGCCACGGCACCTCGTCGGGTTGCGGCAATTGCGCCATTGGCCAGCTGCGACCGAAGCGCCCATCACCGATCGACAGCTGCTCGTCATCGAGATACAGCCCCAGGTGATGTGCTTGCGCTGCATGCGCGAGCGCCTGCAGCGCGGGATTGGACTCGGCCGCGGCCAGCGCGTGCAGCGTGCGCGCAGCGCTCGCAGCATCGCCGGCTGCAGGATGCCCCGGTGCGTGGAATCCATCGTTGCAGGCGGCCGCGTGCTGCCACGCCCACTCGTTGAGCTCGGTGGCGGCGAACAGCTGATCGAGCGGGGCGCTCAGCGCCAGCGTGGTGCCGCGCATTCCGTAGCGCACGTCGAGCACTGGCGTGGGCCAGCCCAGTGCCGTGCAGCCCTCGCACACCAGCGTGCGCCAGCGCTGCACCAGATCCGGCGGCACCGGCAGCGGCGCGATCGCCTCCAGCACCGCACCCGGCACGCCGAAGTGGCGATTGGGGCCGGTCAGGCGGCGCGATTCGACGAATGAATCCATGGGGCGCGATTGTGGCAGGCTGCGGCGCGCCGGAGTGTTTCAACTTACGCGCAGCGCGCCTGCGCTCACCGCGAGCGGTCGGGGAGTGGTGGCATCCACCAACCCGAACTGACGCAGATCCTCAATCCTCCGCTTCGCGCGCAAAACGAATGCCGCGCTCGTCGCGCACCATGCCTTCCATGCCCGAAAACACCGCTTCGCCTGCCGGCGTGCTCGGCAGCGGGATATCGACCGGCTTGCTGCTTTCGCTCGCCGCCGCACTGCCTTCGGGGCGGAACTTGGTGATCTGCTTCCAGCTGCGCACCAGCGCATCGGCGAATACCAGGATCAAGTCGCCAGCCTGGCCCATGCGCAAGGCTGCATCGATCGCCTCCTGCTCGTCGGGGATCACCGAGATCGCGCCCGGGTCCACGCCCTTGTCCAGCAGTGCCCGCGACTGGATGCGCGGCACCTCGTCGCCATCGCGACCGCGCAGGCCATCGTCGCGGCGGCAGATGTAGTGATCGAAGCGTCCCGCCACCGCATCGGCGATCGCAATCAGGTCTTCGTCGCGGCGATCGCCCGGACCTGCCAGCACCACGATGCGCCGGCCAGCAACGTCCAGCCGCTGCGCCAGATCGGCCATCACGCCGACCGCGTGCGCGTTGTGACCGTAGTCGAACAGCACCTTGAACGGATGTTCGTTGAACACGTTCATCCGACCCGGCGCCTGGAAGAACGTGGTGTCGAAGGTGCGCAGGCCCTGGCGAATGGCGTCGAGCTTGATGCCCATCGCATAGGCAATCGCGGCGGCGAACATCGCGTTCTGCACGTTGTGCAGCGCGCGGCCTTCGAGGGTGGCCGGAATCAGGTGCGTCCACAGCAGCGGAATGTGGCCGCCCTTGTCGTACAGCGCGATCATGTGGCCGTTGACGCCGGCCTCCAGCGCGCAGGCGCGACCGCCCGCGCGGATGTGCTCGCGCACCAGCCCGTGCGAGGGATTCAAGGTGACGTAGCAGATCACCTTGGCATCGGTGTAGCCGGACATGCGCACCACGTGCGGATCGTCGGCATTGAGCACCGCGCAGTCCTCGCAGACCTCGACCACGATGCGCTTGAGCTCTGCCAGTTGCTCGAGGGTATCGATGCCCTTGATGCCCAGATGGTCGGACTGCACGTTGAGCACCGCGCCCACGTTGACATGGCGCACGCCCATGCCCGCGCGCAGCAGGCCGCCGCGCGCGGTTTCCAGCACGGCCAGGTCGATCAGCGGATTCGACAGCACCATGCGCGCGGAGACCGGCCCGGTCATGTCGCCCTCGACCGTGCGCTGGCCGTCGATGTACACGCCATCGGTGGTGGTCAACCCCGGCGTGAAGCCGGCCATCTTGGCGATGTGCGCGAACATGCGCGCGGTGGTGGTCTTGCCGTTGGTGCCGGTGATCGCGGCGATCGGCACCCGGCTGGGCGAGCCTGCCGGAAACAGCATGTCGATCACCGGACCTGCGGCGTCGCGCGGCGTGCCCTCGCTGGGCGCGACATGCATGCGGAAACCCGGCGCTGCGTTGACCTCGCAGATCCCGCCGCCGATCTTGCGGTAACTGTCGGCGATATTGGTCGACAGGAAATCGACGCCTCCGACATCCAGACCGATCGCGCGGATCGCGGTCACCGCCATCTCGCGGTTGTCCGGATGGATGATGTCGGTCACATCGGTGGCGGTACCGCCGGTGGACAGGTTGGCCGTCGAGCGCAGGTACACCACGCTGTCGACCGGCGGCACCGAGTCGGCGCTGTAGCCGGCCCGTGCCATCATGGTCTGCGCCTGCTCATCGAGCTGCAGCCGGGTCAGCACCTTCTCGTGGCCGACGCCGCGCCGCGGGTCCTGGTTCACGATCTCGACCAGCTGCGCGATCGTGTGCACGCCATCGCCGATGACGTGGCCCGGCGTGCGGCGGGTCGCGGCGACCAGCTCGCCGTTGACCACCAGCAGGCGATGGTCGTCGCCTTCGAGGAAGGTCTCGACGATCACCGAGCGCGAGATCTCCTGTGCTTTCTTGAAACCCGCGATCACTTCCTCGTCGCTGGTCAGGCGGATCGAGATGCCGCGCCCATGGTTGCCGTTGTAGGGCTTGGTAACCACCGGGAATCCGATCCTGCGCGCGGCACGCACCGCCTGCGATTCATTTTGCACCAGCTGCTGGATCGGCACCGGCAGCCCCAGCGCGCCGAGGATCTTGTTGGTCTCCTCCTTGTCGCTGGCCAGCTCGACTGCGATATGCGAGGTGCGGCCGGTCACCGTGGCCTGGATGCGCTGCTGGTATTTGCCCTGGCCCAGCTGCACCAGCGACTGCTCGTTGAGGCGGAACCACGGAATCCCGCGTGCTTCGGCGGCCTTGACCAGCGCCGCGGTCGACGGACCCAGCGCGCGCCGCTGGGCGAAGCGGATGAACTCGTCGCGCGCGGCGATCCAGCTCCAACCCTCGGGCACCGCACTCGAAGAACGCAGCGCCTCCGGAAGCAGGGAGGTCAGCAGACGCAGCGCCAAGTCTCCGGCTTCGACGCCTTCCTCCTTCTGCACGTACTCGTAGACCACCGAGTACACACCGGGCTTGTCGGTGCTGCGCGTCTTGCCGAAGCTCACGTCTTCGCCGGCGACATTCTGCAGCTCGATCGCGACATGTTCGAGCACGTGGCCCAGCCAGGTGCCCTCGTTCTCGCGCATGCGCCGGATCAGCCCACCCGGCTCCCGATACGAACAACCGTGTTCGGCGAGGTTGGGCAGGGCGGCGACCAGTCCGTCGATGAACGCATCGCCGAGTCGCACCGTGGGCCATTGCTCGAGCTCGCCCAGATCGAGCTCCAGCCGGATGACCGGAAAGTGCGCATACAGCGATGGGCCCACGTAGACCGCACGATCGAGAATGCGCATTCAGGGCTCCGGCGGTATTGCGATGGCCTCAGGTCTTTCGGATCGACAGCGCATTCGCGTGCGCTTTCCGAGTATGCAAATTGAAGGTAGCGCCTGCAACCAGGATATGCACGGTCAGGCCCAGCAGGCACACCGGCTGGCCCTCGTCGATCGAATCCATCGACGAGAACTCCAGCCCCGCGGCATCCACCACGGTCACCGCGCCACTGCCGACGACTTCCAGCGTGTTGTCTTCGGCGATGAAAGCCGCGCTGTCTTCGTCCAGGCCGATGCCGATCGGGAACGGGTTGTAGGCGAGTGCTGTCACCAGCCGGCCGAGACGGTCGCGCTGCCGAAAGTGCTGGTCGATGATGAAGCGGTTGGTCAGGCCCAGGCCCGGCGCGAGCCGCACGCTGCCGGCCATCGGCGAGGAGCCCTCGTCGCCGAAAGCGATCATGTGTTCGCTGAGCACGCTGGCGCCCGCACTGGTTCCGGCCACGTGCACGCCGATGGCGTTCTGGCTACGGATCGTCCGCGCCGCGTCGGTGCCGCCGAGCAGGGTGGTGATGCGCAACTGGTTGCCGCCGGTCAGAAAGATGCCGGTCGCGCGCTTGATGGCGCCGAGCTTGGTGGAATCCGAACAATCCGCGCGCGATTCGAAATCCACCGCGGTGGCTTCCCCGGCACCGAGCTCGCGGAAGATCCGCGCATAGCGGGTGCCGGTGTCGGCCAGCCGGCTGGCGGTCGGAATCACCGCGATGTTCGCCCGGCTGCCGCCGCAGATCTCGACGAAGCGCTGCAGGATGCGCGGATCGTTCTCCTTCTCCTCCGCACCACCGATCGGAACGATCCAACCGCGCTCCTCGCCATCGGCGACCTTGCTGGGACTCATGCAATACCTGTGGAATGCTCGCGATCGCGCATCATATCAGCGCGGGCTTAAGGCACGGCACGCGCCCAGTCGGCCTGTCAGGCGACAACCGGCGCCGATGACAGCCTCATGCATCGTTCGCTGCGGGTGGTTGTGAGCCCGGTTGCTTCGACATTCCAGGTAATCGACCACGCTCCAACCGCAGGCCGGGCCGTGCAATCATGTGCGCGCGCACGCACGCTGCGCGCGCACTGCGAGGCATCCGCGCATGGACTCCATCGGCTCCACCGAACGCAGCGGCACCGCAGGCCAGTCGCGCCTGGCGGTCTTGATCGATGCCGACAACGCGCAGGCCTCGGTCGTCGAGGCCATTCTCGATGAGGTGGCGCGCTACGGGGTGGCCAGCGTCAAGCGCATCTACGGCGACTGGACCGAGCCTGCACTGGGCAGGTGGAAGAAATCGCTGCTCGAGCACTCGATCCAGCCGGTGCAGCAATTCGCCTACACGCGCGGCAAGAACGCCACCGACAGTGCATTGATCATCGACGCGATGGATCTGCTCTACACGCGCCGCTTCGATGGTTTCTGCCTGGTCTCCAGCGACAGCGACTTCACCCGGCTGGCCCAGCGACTGCGCGAGGAAGGCATGTCGGTGTATGGCTTTGGCGAGCGCAAGACCCCCGCGCCGTTCCTCAAGGCGTGCGACAAGTTCATCTACACCGACTTGCTGGTGCGCGTGGATCCCATCGTTGAGCCCATCGCAGCCGCACCACCGGCCGCGAAGGCAGGCCCCGCAGTCGCGCCTGCGTCGCCCAAAGCACCCAAGGCTCCCAAGCTGCCCAAAACCGACAATTTTCCGAGTGCATTGGTCCGGCAGGCCATCGGCGAGGCCGACGATGAGTCGGGCTGGGCGCACCTGGGGTCGGTGGGCAGCTATCTGACCAAGATACGCCCTGAGTTCGACGCGCGACTCTACGGGCACAAGAAGCTCAGTGATCTGCTGCGCAGCCGTCCCGGCGAATTCGTGCTGGAAGAACGCGGCGTCGCCGGCAGCCCGTCGAAGGCGCTGTATGTGCGGTTGGCGAACACGACGGTCGGCAACGCGCGCCATTAGGGAGCCACTGCACGCAACCTGCGGCGCGGGCGCGGAGCCATGACGACCGCAGACCGGGACCAGGGCCCAGGATTGGTAGCGAAATGTGCACTGCAGGATTCCTGCCGGTCATTTCGACCGCTTGAACCATAGGCACCCCATTCGCAAGTCCCGCACTGCCCAGGCGCATACCACCGCCATCCAACAGGACCCATCGCGACCGAAGGAAATCCCGATTCCGGGGGACCAATGCACCGGCCCGGCTTTTGCGCCTCAGGGATCGACTACGGCAAACGCCGTTTAATCGGGAGAGGAGTGTCTGGACGAGCGGCTATGCGTCGCCGACGCGATCATGCTCAGCATGTGCACCGACACAAACCGAGTGGACTCCATCGTCGCGCGCCAGTCCGAGCGCGCGTTCGCGCAAGCCTACTCTTGCGCTGTAGAACCTACCGCCACCAGGTCGCTTGAACTCAAGCGATGGGTGCGACGGATCGCTCTGCAACAGCTCGAAGTGCTTGTCTGCGAGGATGCGCACCTCAAAAGGCAACGACTCGTAGCAGCGCCAGAACTTGGCGCAGGCCGTGTGATTCACCGTTGCCGACGAGGTTTGCTCTCGTAGTCTTCCGCAGCTTCAGCGAAGAGTGCGTCGAGCTTTCCGGCGGATGCATCAGCTTCGAGCTGCAGATCCCATGCAGCCGAGCCGAACTCCGTGAACCGACGCCGGAACTCGGCCCATGCCGACCGCGGAAGGCTTGTACGGCTGCTTCAAGAGCTTTGATGTCGGGCATGACGTGCCTCGGTGGAGAACTGAAGTCCTGTGTTGCCGCAAGTGAGCGGAGGGGCATGATTTACGCCTGACGACCATGCGCAGCGGACGCGGCCACGCGCAAGTGAGCAACGCAAATGAAAGCCGCGCGGACCGTCGCCGAGGCCCGCTGCAGCGCGAGCTTGGGCGTCGTTTGTCGCACGCACGATGAGCCGCCGGCAAGCCTCAAGTTCGCAGGCTGCCGGTGGCCATCGCGCAGCATCCACACATGAGGGAACCGCTCATGAACGAGCTTTCCCTCATCCGGAACAACCCGAATGCCGGTGACCAAGCCGGTGTGCGCGAGATCCCCGACGACGATACAAGGCCGCAGATTGACGTCGCTCCAAAGTGCAACCAAATTGGTTGCTACCGACTTGGAGGCCAATATGCCGACGACGCTCACATTCAAGAACATCCCGGACGAAGTGTATGTTCGACTGAAGGCGTCTGCTCTCAGCCACCGTCGCAGTTTGAACAGCGAGGCAATTGTTTGCCTGGAGTCGGTGCTTGTTCCTGGACGAGCCACGGCCGAACAGGCGATTGCCCGGGCTCGGGCCATCCGAGAGTCCCTGCCGAAGGGCAAGTTCACCGCGAAAGACATCGATGCACTCAAGCGGGAGGGTCGTCGGTGATTGCGGTCGATACCAACGTCATCGCGTCTGTGTTTCTGCGCGGGGCGTTCGCGGCGCGGGCTGAGCAGTGGCCAAGGCAGGACCGGGAGTGGGTAGCGCCAGTGCTTTGGCGTAGTGAAATCCGGAATCTTCTTGCAGGATATCTGCGGCGCAAGCAGTTGACGTTCGACAGCGTGCGTGAGATTCAACGGGAGGCTGAGGCGCTTCTTATCGGCAACGGGCATGAGGTCGACTCTCAGCGTGTGCTCGAATTAGCTCGCGATAGCGACTGTAGTGCTTATGACTGCGAGTTTGTCTCGGTCGCGATTCGTCTTGGGGTGAAACTGCTCACAGCCGACAAGAAGGTACTGAAGGCGTTTCCCAACCACACGACCGCGTTTTCTGCGACCTGACGTCGAAGCTAACCGGCATTCTGCGGCGCGGGGAAATCGGGCGACAGTGAAATGATGCCCAATTTCCCCACGCGGCAAAAGTTCGGATTAGCGAATGGTTAGGTCGCGCTGTTTCACCTTGACGGCTGCAATTCAATAGCAATGCTGACGTCGTTGGGCGAACGGCCAGAGCCAGTGACCATTTCGCTGAACCGTGCTCCCGAGGCATACCAGGCGGCAGATCGATACAAACCCATGTACTCCCATTGGTTAACTCGCCGCTTGATGAAAAATGGAACCTTGTGGGAGGAAGCGGCAAGCATTGCGCCGGTTTTTGCCATGATGGGGCCGACGCCACAGAGAAGCTCACGCGGTGCTCGAGGGTTAAGTTCGGGCGTTACGCACACGCAGACCACCAACCCGTTTCGCGTTGGAATACAGGCTTGCGTGCTGCCACCCAATGCAGCGTGGATCTGTCCTCGTGTGTAAGTCTTGCCAAGTATGAACAAAAGAATGTCTCGGTTGAATATCGACCAGGCGGGTGACGGGATGGCGAATGTGCGGCCTAACGCCAGAATCAAGCCGAGCCGTGAAGCGGCTTCGGTTTGAATGAATGGTTCGGGCTCAGCTGCGGAAGCCAAGAAATCCAGAGCTCAACAACGAGGAGTGGCACCACCCACGATGCCCACTCACGGGTTGCGTCCCTGAGCTCCTCGTCTGCCACGTAGAAGAACAAGTAGTCTTGAAAGTCATACATGATGCGAAGCCAGACCAGTACCAGCGCCAACGTGTAGCTGCGGATCATGAATGCCCGGTGGGCCGCAAAGTTTCGCGACACGGCAGCACGCCACGCCGCCAAGGTAAAGAACAACCATAGGATCCCAGTAATGACCAGGGACAGACGCGACCCTTCATATTCAGTGGTGGCGCCCAGATAGATGGCGAAAAGCGCCGCGCCGCTAGCTCCCAGAACGTAGGCGCGTCCAATCCATCGGTGTACGTTGGGCATTGTTTGCCTAAGTTTGGGCAAGAATTGGAGAGGCGCGCCAAAGACTACGGGGAGCGCCAGGAGAACGTGCCCTATGTACCAGAATTGCTTATTGAACAAGCTAGGCCCGAGCCTGTCTTCTTGCAGGAAACGGAAGCTGATCCCTCGGTACAGGTAATACATGCTCAGCCCGGCTAACGCGGCGAGCCCGATGTAGAGCATTAGGAGGCGCTGATTCTGGCGGGTCATGCAGACACCTATAAAGCTGGGGTGAGGCCTTGCGTTCGCGCTTCGTGCTAAGCCGGCGACAATGGCATGGCGCGCTGGACAGCAAGCGCAGAATGGGCCGAAGCCCCAGCGCTTGATGGCCAGCGAGACATGCCGTTGTCGCTCCGCTTGAATGATGGGATGGACTCCTCCCGGGGCGCATGCGGCATCGGTGTGCCAAGCTTTGAGCTGTTGATGTTCAAAGCACAATCAACCAAGAGAGGAGTCCGCCATGAAGTCTACGCCTGCCACAGCCCGTATCGCCACCATCGCTGTCGACCTCGCCAAGGAGGTCTGTCAGTTCGCCTGCGCTTAACCCGGGTTCAAGGTCGTCCGCTCGCTCTGGCTGCGTCGCGCCGAATTCATCGCCTTCTGGGCGAACTACCCGGTCGTCCACGTCGTCATGGAGGCCTGCGGGTCAGCACATCACCTCGGGCGCTGGCTGCAGTCGCTGGGCCATCGGGTCACCCTGCTTCCGCCGCAAGACGTGCG
>Ga0209181_10008826_pt1 | contig 13425 bp, 11 predicted proteins | sample MAT05_FD_187208 | JGI IMG/M metagenome (GOLD analysis project Ga0209181, IMG submission 187208) | Freshwater microbial communities from Lake Fryxell liftoff mats and glacier meltwater in Antarctica - MAT-05 (SPAdes) (version 2) | ecosystem: Environmental > Aquatic > Freshwater > Ice > Liftoff... | reverse complement strand
AAAAAAACAGAATAAAAGTAATACTACCGCGTGATTTAGGCAAAGAATGGCTTCCATTTAAACGGTCAGCATATTGCCTCACACGATTCAAAATTTTATTAACAGAATTAATCACCAACAAAAAAAGCTGCCCTTTTTGGCAGCCTCTTTAAAATAAAATGATAGTAATACTATGCCTCTGCTAAAACAGAAACGAAAGACTTGTCCGCTTTCCCTTTTTTGAAAACCACGGTTCCGGGAGTCAATGCAAACAGGGTATGGTCTTTTCCAATACCAACATTTCGGCCGGGGTGGTGCTTAGTACCACGTTGGCGAACGATGATGTTGCCCGCAATTACTTTTTGACCACCAAATGCCTTTATGCCTAATCGTTTGCTTTCCGACTCGCGGCCGTTCTTTACTTTACCTTCCCCTTTTTTGTGTGCCATATTCTAATTCGTTGATTTGATCATTCATTAATTTGATTCGCTAACTAGTTGATTCGATGATTTTGGTGATCCATCATTGGCGGATCAACGAATTATCGAATTGGTTTTTAACCTATGCTCTCAATTTGAACTTTGGTAAACTGCTCGCGGTGGCCGTTGCGTTTTGCATAGCCCTTTCTGCGTTTCTTTTTGAATACAATCACCTTGTCGCCTTTTACGTGCTCTAATATTTTGCCGGCAACTATTACTCCCTTTAAAAGGGGTGCACCCACTACTATACTGCCTTCATTGTCTGTCAAAAGAACTTTGTCGAAGGATACGGAAGCCCCAGCTTCACCCTCCATTTTAGGAGCATATATATATTGGTCTTTGCTGACCTTGAATTGCTTCCCTAAGATGTCTACAATGGCGTACATGCTTGTTATTTTAAAAATTGGATCGCAAAGATAAGGCTAGTAGATAGAAAAACAAGGGGAAGAATCAAAATACATCGATTTAACCCTAAAAAAGAGTATTCAATTTGTTATTCACACCCTTCTTAACAGCTTATTTCACCCGATTGTGCAATACCGTTGGCAAAGTATAAAATTTTTCAACTTTTTTTATTTAGTATTTCACTTTGCAGCCGGATTATAAGTGAGTGATAATGAATTCTTTTAAAAAATTATTCCTTTCAGTTTAAACATCTACAAAGTCCTTTTTGGCTTTTGCCCTTTTGATTTCTCTCCTGCATTTTAGTTATTTGTCAGCAAGGCTCTAAAAAGTTTCAGCGCATGGAACCCCTTCACACGATTTGTTAAATAAGAACAAAAAAATAAAGAAAAGCCTTCAACAAATTATGTCACTAACCACCTTCACTCAAAATGAATAAAACTTTACTGGAAGAACCCATCCTAAAAGAGAACAAAGATCGTTTCGTTCTCTTCCCCATCCGCCAACATAATATTTGGAAGTATTACAAACAGGCAGAGGCCAGTTTTTGGACTGCCGAAGAAATTGATTTGAGCCAGGACATGAAGGATTGGCTGAACTTGAATGATGGAGAGCGCCACTTTATCACCCATGTGCTCGCTTTTTTCGCGGCCAGCGATGGCATCGTCAACGAAAACTTGGCCGAACACTTTGTGGGTGAGGTTCAATACACCGAAGCAAAGTTCTTCTATGGCTTTCAGATTGCCATTGAAAACATTCACTCCGAGACGTACTCTTTGTTGATTGATACTTACGTAAAAGATTCAAAAGAAAAGGACAAGCTATTCCACGGTATTGAAACAATGGCCTGCGTGAAGAAGAAGGCGGATTGGGCTTTGCGCTGGATCGATAAAGGTAGCTTTCAAGAACGACTCGTGGCCTTTGCTGCTGTGGAAGGGATTTTCTTCTCCGGCTCTTTCTGTTCCATCTTCTGGTTAAAAAAGCGCGGCCTGATGCCGGGCTTAACTTTCTCCAACGAGTTGATTTCCCGTGATGAGGGCTTGCACTGCGATTTTGCCTGCCATTTGTACACCGAACATGTGGTGAACAAGTTACCTGAAGAGAGCGTGATCGAAATCATTAAAGATGCTGTGGAGATTGAAAAGGAATTTGTGACCGATGCCCTGCCTGTGAATTTGATTGGCATGAACGCAGCCCAAATGCGCCAGTATATCGAGTTTGTGGCCGATCGCTTGTTGAACGAGCTAATTGGAAAGAAAATTTACGGAGCCACCAATCCATTTGACTTCATGGACATGATTTCACTTCGCGGGAAAACAAATTTCTTTGAGAAGAGGGTGGCCGAATACCAAAAAGCTGGCGTGATGAACAGCATGGAAAAAGAAACTTCGCCAAAGTTTTCACTGAATGAAGATTTTTAATACATTCGTTTATCCATTTTTTAAACTAGTTTTTTACAACACTTACACCCTTTATTAACATGCTCGTATTAAAACGTGACGGACACCGGGAGTCCGTAAAGTTTGACAAAATCACTGCCCGCATTGAAAAACTCTGCTACGGTTTAGATCCCAAATTTGTCAACCCCGTAGAGGTAGCGATGAAAGTGATTAATGGTCTGTATGATGGTGTTTCCACCATAGAACTGGACAACCTCGCTGCGGAAATTGCGGCTTCGTTAACTACCAGGCATCCCGATTTCGCCAAGTTGGCCGCGCGCATTGCCGTTTCCAATCTTCACAAAGTAACGAGCAAGTCGTTTTCGAACACGATGAAGCGACTGTACACTTACGTGGATCCAAAGACAGGCCAAAACGCACCGTTGATTTCAAAAGAAACTTGGAAGGTAATTCATGAAAATGCAGCCGAACTAGACGAAGCTGTTTTGTACGATCGTGATTTCAGTTACGACTTTTTTGGTTTCAAAACCCTGGAGCGCTCGTACTTGATGAAGATCGATGGCAAAGTGGTAGAACGCCCGCAACATTTGTTAATGCGCGTGTCGATCGGTATCCACGGAGAAGATATTCCTGCGGCCCTTGAGACTTATCATCTAATGTCGGAGAAGTGGTTCACGCACGCCACTCCTACACTATTCAATGCCGGCACACCAAAACCACAACTTTCGTCTTGCTTCTTGTTAACGATGAAGGATGACAGCATTGATGGCATCTATGATACATTGAAACAAACCGCCAAGATTTCGCAATCAGCAGGCGGTATTGGTCTTAGCATTCACAACGTGCGTGCAAAAGGCTCTTATATTAAAGGAACAGGTGGCAACTCCAACGGCATCGTGCCCATGTTGAGGAATTTTGACATGACTGCCCGTTATGTTGATCAAGGTGGGGGTAAGCGCAAAGGAAGTTTTGCGATTTACTTGGAGCCTTGGCATGCCGATGTTTTCGACTTTTTGGAATTGAAGAAAAACCACGGCAAAGAAGAAATGCGCGCGCGCGATCTTTTCTATGCCATGTGGATTCCGGATTTGTTCATGAAGCGCATTGAAGACAATGAAATGTGGTCTTTGTTTTGTCCCAATGAAGCACCAGGCTTGGCAGATTGTTGGGGCGAAGATTTCGAACGCTTGTATGAGAAGTATGAGAAAGAAGGAAAGTATCGCAAGCAGATAAAAGCACAGGATCTTTGGTTTGAGATTCTGGAAGCACAAATTGAGACGGGAACGCCTTACATGCTCTATAAAGATGCGGCCAATCGCAAATCAAACCAAAAGCATTTGGGTACGATCAAGTCCAGCAACTTGTGTACTGAGATCATCGAATATACCTCTCCTGATGAAGTGGCTGTTTGTAACTTAGCTTCTATTGCCTTGCCTAAGTTTGTAACAGAAGATGGAAAATTTGATCACCAAAAATTGTATGAGATCACAAAAGTGATCACTCTCAATCTAAATAAAGTGATTGATGTTAATTACTATCCGGTAATTGAGGCAAAGAATTCTAACATGCGCCACCGCCCCATTGGTATTGGTGTACAAGGATTAGCCGATGCGTTCATCTTGTTGCGTATGCCTTTCGATTCTCCGGAAGCGAGAGGGCTCAACACAGATATCCATGAAACTATTTATTTCGCAGCCATGGAAGCATCTATGGAGTTGGCGAAAAAAGATGGTCCTTATGAATCATTCAAAGGTTCTCCTATTTCAAAAGGAATATTTCAATTTGACATGTGGGGCGTTACGCCTACATCGGGAAGATGGGATTGGGTGAAGTTAAAGCAAGAGGTAAAACAAAATGGCGCACGCAATTCATTGTTGTTAGCTCCTATGCCAACTGCTTCGACCTCGCAAATTCTTGGCAACAACGAATGTTTTGAGCCATACACTTCGAATGTTTATACGCGCAGAACTTTATCAGGAGAATTCATTATTGCGAACAAGCATTTGATGAAAGACTTGATCAGTTTAGGACTATGGAGCGAAACCATGCGTCAAAAATTGATTTCAACTAACGGTTCCGTGCAGTCCATCCCTGAGATTCCTCAAAACATTAAGGACATCTACAAAACTGTTTGGGAGATCTCACAAAAGTCAATTATCGATATGAGTGCTGACCGTGGCGCATACATTTGCCAAAGCCAGAGCTTAAATATCCACTTGACTGATCCTAACTTCGGCAAATTGACCTCGATGCATTTTTATGCGTGGAAAAAAGGATTGAAGACAGGTATGTACTACTTGCGTTCTACCGCTGCTGCCGATGCCATTAAGTTTACGCTTGATAAATCAGTAATTAAAGAACCATTTGTAGCAGAAGCTTTGCCATCTATGATGGTAGCAGAGTCAGTAATTGCTCCTGCAGTGGCCGAGATCATGCCTGATGGCAGCCAGGCTCAGCAGACAATTCAATACGAACAAGTGTCATTGGCCGACTATGATCAGAAACGTGCCGACATGGCTTGTTCTTTGGATAACCCGGATGCCTGCGAGGCGTGTGGGAGCTAATCTCACTCTGGCCCTCTCCAAAGAAGAGGGGGCAATAAAGATTTAAAAAAATAAACCCGGTGATGAGCCGGGTTTTTTGTTTCCTAAGACCGAAAAAATAAATTAAAACGGCAAGTCATCCGTTGAGCTAGCATCCGGCACGAATGGCTCTTCACCTACTGGAGGTGCCTCTGACCGACTACTGCCGCCATCACTGGCACCGCTACCTGCTCCTTTGGCCACTTTCCAAGCGCGCACATCAGTGTACCAACGGCCGTTGTATTCGCGGCTTTCAATATTAATCGAAGCCGTAATGGTTTCTCCAGGAGTTAGTTTGATCTCGTCCACCTTGTCGCCCCACAAGTTCATGCACACCTTTTTGGGGTATTGGCCGGGTGTCTCCAAAATGAATTCTTGTTTCTTCCATGTTCCGCTTTTTCCCTGCCCCGATTGAAGCGGAAGAAGATTGATCACTTTACCTGAGATTTCCATATTATTTTAAATGATTAAAGTTACGTTCAGAAGTAAAGTTAATGAAATCTTCGTGTCTACCTCCCGTAGGTTTTAGGTTTTGCCCTACCCTTTCCTTTTTGCGTATAATTTTTCCTTTCGACCGTTTTTTCCCTCCCCCAAACAAAATTAAGCCCAAACCGAAAGTTGAAATTTTGACTACCATTAATAAAAGAGTTGATCGTGGGATCCTTCAGCAGAGAAATCGGGATATTCAACAGGTTGTCACCCACCAAATATAGTTGTACTGGAGAAAGATTAAGGGAAAGCCCTGCGCCCAAATTATCAAATGAGCCGTTTTTGATTGTATAGCTAACGGACGTACTCAACACCCGTCCAAAGTCCTTTTGTAAGGAAGCTGAAAAACCGGGTGAAAATCGTCCTCTAAATTGTTCAGCAAAAACCAAACCCCCAACTGACAATTTTTCTCTCAAGTTATACCGAGCGCCCAAATAAACTTTCCCCGGAAGCATTGTGGAATAGGATGACGTGGCACTTTCCTGAAAAGTAAAATAACGTTTCAAGGAGTCGCCCTCAGCAGACAAATAATCGCTGTTGCCATTTAACACCTGTTGAAGGTCAATTCCCCTGAATGTGTATTTCGCTTTCGCGGAGTCTAATTTATAGGAATACAAATCGTTTTTCCAAGAAATGCTCCCGATGTCCAACACGCTCGCGCTAATGGTTAAATTCTTTAGCAATTGATAGCTGCCGCCCAAGTCAAACGCAACCCCCGAATTTTTCAGGTAGTCACTGAATTTATTTTTATCAATAGTGTGATAACCCGAAGTTCGGATATCTGCGCTGGACGAAAGCGTAATGCCGTAATTGCCGTCAACCGCCAGCTTACCTGTTGCACTTTGCGAACTTCCACTGACGAGGCCAGTCAACACCTTCAATCTAGCTCCAATGGTTAATTTCTTGGTAGCTTGATAACTGCCACCAATACCTAATTCGGTATAGCTCAGACTCTCCCCTTCCATTGAAAAAGAGGTAGAACTGTTAACCAAAGGAGTAGTGCCGTTAATGAAAATACCTGCTAGTTCTTTGGGAAACATAATGGTTGAGTAGGTCTTAGCGGTGGCATTCAACATCAAATGAAACTTGGACGACAGCTTCAAATTGATGTGAAGCAAATCGACTTGCGCAGCCGACATCAAATAGTTTTTATCCTTTAAGTTTCCGTATAACTTATTCAAATCTGCAGTAAGCACTCCGTTTTGTTTCATCACAAAATCGTTGTACGTAAAGCCATTGTTTCCATATTGAAGATAAACGGAGGAGCCGGGCAGTCCAAAAGACGATTTGTAATTGGAAGAAAAGCTTGGATTCAAATAGGTAGATTGCGGCACACTGCTCATGAAATAAAGTGTTGGTTCCGTTTGGGCTATCACCTCAACAGTATTTAAAATTAGTATGAAACCAATCCAAGTGATTTGTAAAAGCCTTTTCATAAATCACGATTGATTTTCAAAACTGTGTTTAAACCGATATTAATATCCATTTTATAGGTGGACTTAAACTTGACATCAATCGGTGAGCCGCTTGCATTCCGCACGGTTTTCATCACTGACTTTACAATCAGCTTTTTGGCATTCAATAGTTTATTGATTTTATCTTGATTGAGGGGGATTTCATTATCGTAAACACCTGACGAAAGTAGTTCACCTATCGCGTTCACCTTACTGCCTACTACAATCGCAGTTTGTGAGGTCGTAAAAATGGAATCGGTAACCAATGATTTGTCATCTGCTAAATAGATTTGGATGGTGGCATCTAGTGGTAGCTCGTTGATTACTTTTGCTTTCAAGGATGCTGTTTGCACCTCCGAGCTTTTTATTGCCGACAAGTCTATGCCAAAGGTATCTGTAAGTATGATTCCGGAAGCACTTCCATACAGAGGAACTTCAGATCGAATTTTTATCCGAAGTTTGCTTGTATCCGCGCAAAAATTATTGCCACTAGTGAGGCTTTGATTAATTCTTGCTGCCGCGCTGTAATAAATCTCATCAGGAACCAAATCAGTGATCTGCTTGGCGTTTGTGACGGAAACCATTGAGGTGGTAGTTTGCCCCAAAACAGCTGGAGCTACCAACGCCATAGGGCTGGCGGGGTTCGTGACCATTGTTACTTTGGTAGAATTCTTTCGAGCTTCCAGTGTATTAAAAGTCAAGGTCACGGGAATTCCGTAGTCGTTTGATATCTCTACGGAAAATCTGGGGTCGGCAAACGACACTTTCGATTTATCCAATGCTGCACCAAAGGCATCTAAGTTAAAAGTTTGGGGTATGATTGCAGTGGACCGATCTCCCAAAAAACCTTTGATGTACTTGAAATCCATTCCGGAAAAACTTAATCCAACAGTTAGAATCGTTCCCGGGGCGACAGTAATTGTGTTGGTATGTGGTTTAATGATCAATGCCAAGTCTACTGGAAATTTGTTGTCATTTAGCGTAGCAATGTAATTTGTCAAAGAAAAATTGGTAGAACTCAATGCCCTAGTCTGAAAAGGAACTCCGTTGAGTAAAAAATTTGCGAGCTTCACTTCCACTTCAAAAACGAAGTTCGGATTGGCTGGAAAAAGAGACGTACTGACAGTGATGTTGCCGCTTTTAAATTGTATTTCTTTCAATTTTTCTGGGCTGAAATTGAAATCAAGTGTAGAAGAAACGGAGGTGAATCTTAACTCTGTGGCGCTAGCAGGAATAGAACCGGGGAGAACAGGTAAGGACAGGTTCAAGTTTTTGTTTGGGAAAACAAAAAGTTTGCGGATATCGGTAGATTCAAAAGTCTTAACATATTGAAAATAGACCAGTCCATCGGGATACACTTTTACGTCCACAATACTTTTATCTACCTTATTCAAAATGTCTTGGACGTTCAACGAACCAAAAGCTAGGGGTACGGAGACAGCGGTGGTGGTTTGTATCTTCTTAATTTCGTATTCAGAAGAATTAAAACATCCGACTGCGAGTGTGGCAACCGCAAAAGAAGCCACCCAAAAAAGTCCTTGTTTTCTCATTTTGCCAACTTTAAAACGGTTAATACTTGTTCGGCTATTAAGTTAAATTAAACTTAGGTATAAATATTGATTTATTTAACTGCTCCGTTCTTAATTTCCTCTACCACTTGCGGATCTAACAGCGTGGTGGTATCACCCAAATTGGTGGTATCTCCTTCGGCTATTTTGCGCAAAATTCTACGCATAATTTTTCCCGATCGCGTTTTAGGCAATCCACTTACAAATTGAATCTTATCCGGCTTGGCGATGGGCCCAATGATTTTAGAAACCAGCTCGCGGATTTCATTTTTCAAATGGTCATCTTCGTGAACAGAATCGTAGGTGACCACAAAGGCGTAAATCCCTTGCCCTTTGATGTCGTGCGGAAAGCCTACAACGGCAGATTCGCAAACGGCAGAGTGTTCATCGATGGCACTTTCTACTTCGGCTGTGCCCATGTTGTGCCCGCTAACAATAATGATATCATCCACGCGTCCGGTAATTCTGTAGTAGCCATCTTCATCGCGCTTGCAGCCATCGCCTGTAAAGTATTTTCCGGGAAAGGTTGAGAAATACGTGTCTTTAAAACGCTGGTGATCTCCATAAATAGTGCGTGCCATAGATGGCCACGGATACTTGATAGTCAATCGGCCTTCACACAAATTTCCTTCCAATTCTTTTCCATTTTCATCCATGATGGCAGGCTGAATTCCCGGTAACGGAAGTGTGGCAAAAGCGGGTTTTAATTCCGTGACACCTGCAATGGGTGAAATCATAATGCCACCTGTTTCGGTTTGCCACCACGTATCCACAATAGGACATTTTCCTTTTCCAATATTTTTATCGTACCAATGCCACGCTTCCTCATTGATCGGCTCACCTACGCTGCCCAACACTTGCAACGATGACAAATCATATTTTTCCACAAATGAAAGTGGTGCCTTTTCCAATGATCGGATGGCCGTGGGCGCAGTGTAGAAAATATTGACTTTATGTTTTTCGATTACATGCCAAAATCTCCCCATGTCTGGATAACTCGGTGTACCTTCAAACATCAAAGAAGTTGCACCGTTTAGCAACGGACCATACAAAATGTAGGAGTGACCTGTGACCCAACCGACATCAGCCGTACACCAAAAGATTTGACCTTCCTTGTATTGAAAAACTGTTTTGAATGTGTAACCAACATATACCATGTAGCCACCGCAAGTGTGCACCATGCCTTTCGGTTTGCCTGTGCTACCCGATGTGTAGAGAATAAACAACAAATCTTCTGAATCCATTTGTTCTGCCACGCACACCTCACTGGCTTTTGCAATTTCATCGTGCCACCAAAAATCCCTACCTGATTTTATATTTACCGAAAGCTGCGTGCGGTTGAGTAAAATACACGTTTCAACAGTGGGGCATTTTTCTACCGCTTCATCGACAATGGATTTGAGATTTATTTTTTTGTCCCCACGGTATGCGCCATCGGCTGTCAGCACCATCTTGCACCCACAATCATTGATGCGATCGGCCAACGAGCCAGATGAAAATCCGGCAAATACTACCGAATGCACCGCCCCAATACGGGCACAGCCTAAAATTGCGAACGCTGTTTCCGGCACCATGGGCATATAAATGCATACGCGGTCTCCTTTTTTAACGCCATTTGCTTTAAGCATGTTACCTACTTTGCAAACTTGTTCGTGAAGTTGTTGATAGGTAATTCTCCTGAAAGGCTCGTTAGAATCATTGGACTCCCATAAAATTGCAGTTTGGTCGGCACGTGTTGCAAGATGTCTGTCGATGCAGCTTTCGGTGATGTTCAGCTTGCCACCTAAAAACCATTTTACTTCCGGCTTGTGGAAATCGTATTCTAACACAGCTTGCCACTCTTTACGCCAGAGGTAACCTTCCGCCTGACTTGCCCAAAAAGCTTCGGGGTCAGATGTACTCATTTTGTACTCCGATAGAAAATCTTGAAATGTATTTAGCATAAGAGAAGTACTGAAGAAGAAAATTATCAAAAGCTAGTCAAAAGACCAAAACACCGTTGAGGATCGTTTCGGTCAAAACAGCAATTCGGCACTAATAGCAATGAATGCAGCCAACAATGCCACCCCCATTTTTTTTCCATTGAACTTGTGGTCGGCACTACTTTCAAAAACAATGGTAGTGGAGATATGAAGGAAATTACCGCTAACAATTGCAAAGAGAATAGTAAATGCGCGGGATGACATCCAATTGTTGGCCAATAGATAATCGGACAAGAAAAGTCCTAGCGGAGAGGCGGTAGCAAAAATCAACAAGAAAAAAATAGCACGCCTCTTAGATTTTACTTCACAAAGGAGCACCGACATCAACGCAAATGCCTCTGGCGCTTTGTGCAACACAATTCCCCATAATAAAGTATTTGAATCATGATGGTGATCGATGGTGCGTGGATGCGCCAACAATCCCCCTTCTAAAAAAGCGTGAACGCAAAGCGCCACTAACACCAAAATAGCTGACGACTCATGATGTTGATGGTTTTTTTCGTGAACGTGAATGTGACCGTGTTCTACCCCACTTGATAAAAATTCCAATCCTTGTTGGAGAAAGAACCCGATCAGTACACAAATCCCAATTATCCCCGGGTTTAAGCTTTGCGAATACAATTCTGGAAAAATATGGACGATGGTAATTGAAAATAAATACGAACCGGCAAAGACGAGCAGCAACTTATAATTTCCACTGCTGATTTTTGGAATATAAAAAGCAACCAGCCCGGCTACCAAGGCAATGCTAAAAAGAACAAGAATAGTAACAGCCATTTTCTAATTTTTTAATCGTCATTTACTTGAGCGCTTCTAAATTCCTCTCTTCTGGAGAGGAGTCAGGTGAGGTAATAAAAAAAGCTTGAGTATGACATTACTTCCTAATTTCTAAAAATCCATCCAAGCCCTTTGTCTGATATGATTGTATTTCGCCATCAACGCCTGAATAAATCAAAAATGCCTCCAGCTCAGGATGTTGCTTTAATAATTCTATTGCCCTCTCGTGCCCCATCACCATAAAAGCAGTCGCCCAAGCGTCAGCGGTAGATGCATCTGCCGCAAAAACGGAAGAACTGAGAATAGCTCGCTCCGCTTGGTATCCAGTTTTAGGATCAATTGTGTGTGAGTATTTCTTTCCATCGATAATGCGATAGTTAAAGTAATTGCCAGATGTAGTGAAAGATTGGTCAGCCAACTTTACATACGCTTTAAAAAATAAACTATCGCTTGTTGAGTTCGGGTCCAGTATTCCCAACTCCCACGGTTTTTTAGATTTCAAATTTGTTCCACATGCCATTCCCTCCCCGCCTAACTCTACAAGCATATTGTTAATTCCTTTTCCCTTCAAAAACTCGGTGATAACATCTGCGCCATACCCCTGGCCGATGCCTCCAAAATCAAGTTGCGCTCTGCGGTCTTTTTTCCAAACACTGTCTTTATTGAATTCAATTTTATCAAGCCCAACAAACTGCATTAATGAATCAATTTTCTGTTGAGTGGGGATGGGCCTGTCCTTTAGTTTTTCAAAACCCCACGCATAAACAAGCGGCATCACAGTCGGATCAAAAGCCCCACCTGAAGCTTTCGAAACTTCGACCGCCTTTAGAATCGGGGGCAAAAGGAACGGCAACTGAAACTTAAAACTGCGCGCTCCTTTGTTGAATTTAGATACTTCTGATTCTGGATCGTAGGTGTTGATGGATTTGTTCACCAACTGTAACAAAGAATCCACCGAAGTTTTAAAGTTTCTTTTCTCGTTATCAAAATAGGTGATGTGATAAGAAGTACCCATGGTGTTTCCTTCAATCAGGGTTGGCTCGGGCGTGTCTTGTGAGTTTCGCCACCACCAAATGCCACCAAAAACGATGATGAGAAAGAGAGAGTATAGTGCGTTCTTCTTACGATTATCCATTCCTATTAGATCAAACGACAAAAATAGCACAAGAAACGGCATTCAAATGCTAATTTGGATTGCTGGTTCTGATTGCAAAATCAAATTATTAACAAGTAATATGCACTTCGCCTTGAATCTTGACATATAAATCTTGAATTTTGACCATGCGCGAAGATTACTTAAAAGCAGATAGCGAAAGTCAAGAAGCCGGAGAGAAAGAGGTGGAGAAGGCGTTGAGGCCTTTGTCTTTTTCAGACTTTACAGGTCAACAAAAAGTGGTGGACAATGTGAAGGTGTTTGTGCAAGCTGCCAAACAACGAAGTGAGTCACTTGATCACGTGTTGTTACATGGCCCTCCGGGACTCGGCAAAACAACTTTGTCGTTCATTATCGCCAATGAGTTAGGTTCAAATATCAAAATAACCTCTGGCCCTGTGCTAGACAAGCCAGGTGATCTTGCCGGGCTGCTCACCAATCTCGAGACCAACGATGTCCTGTTCATTGATGAAATCCATCGACTCAATCCAATTGTGGAAGAATATCTTTATTCAGCAATGGAGGATTTTCGCATTGACATTATGTTGGATAGTGGCCCCAATGCCCGCTCAGTTCAGATCAGCCTGAACCCATTTACATTGATTGGCGCCACCACACGCGCTGGGCTTTTAACATCACCGCTTCGCGCGCGCTTCGGAATCAACGCCAGATTGGAGTACTACGACTCTACTTTATTAACAAAAATTGTAAAACGTTCTGCTGATATTTTGGCAACACCGATTGTAGACGATGCGGCATTTGAAATCGCCAGGCGGAGCAGAGGCACGCCACGCATTGCGAATAATTTATTAAGGCGCACACGAGATTTTGCGCAAATAAAAGGAGATGGAACCATCACCAAAGCCATCGCGCAGATGGCCTTAAAAGCATTGGATGTAGATGAAAATGGATTGGACGATATGGACAACCGCATCCTCACTACCATTATCGATAAATTTAAAGGCGGACCCGTTGGCCTAACAACCATTGCCACTGCCGTGGGAGAAGAAGCCGAAACAATTGAAGAAATGTACGAGCCATTTTTAATTCAGGAAGGCTACATCAAACGAACCTCACGCGGGCGAGAGGCAACCGAGCTGGCGTACAAGCACTTAAAAATAGTTGTGCCCACTTCGAAAAGGCTAGGGTTGTTTGATTAA
>Ga0209181_10008825_pt1 | contig 13425 bp, 10 predicted proteins | sample MAT05_FD_187208 | JGI IMG/M metagenome (GOLD analysis project Ga0209181, IMG submission 187208) | Freshwater microbial communities from Lake Fryxell liftoff mats and glacier meltwater in Antarctica - MAT-05 (SPAdes) (version 2) | ecosystem: Environmental > Aquatic > Freshwater > Ice > Liftoff... | reverse complement strand
GCATCGGGGGACATGGAGGGAGCCGGTTGCCCGGCGGCCTTGGTCGCCACGCGGACCACTCGTCGAACGGCAGCATCCTGATGAGATGTACGTCAGCAACGAGCCGTTTGCCGCACTGCAGATTCAAGCAAATGCGTATGGCCCGCCGCGCTTGAGCGCCAGCTTGTAGGCCGGCCGCGCATGAATGCGCTTGAGGAACGCCATGAGCTTGGGCCGGCTGGCATCGAGCCCGGCGCGCTGGGCGGCGGCTTCGAGTGGGAAGCTCATCATGATGTCGGCGCCGGTCAACGCTTCACCGGCAAACCAGGGGCTGCGGCCCAGCTCGGACTCCATGAAGTCGAGCTGCCGCTTCAGGTTGGGCCGCACCATCAGGTTCATCACCTTGTTGCTGATGCCGCGGGCGATGGGTTTGATGAAAAACGGCATCGGCGCACTGGCGATGCGGTCGAAGATCAGTGTCAGCAGCAAGGGCGGCATGGCCGAGCCTTCGGCAAAGTGCAGCCAGTAGCGGTAGCGCAGCGCCTCGGGCGTGCCCGGGGCCGGCAGCAGACGGCCACCGCCGTACTGGTCCAGCAGGTACTCGACGATGGCGCCGGTCTCGGCCACGGTGGTGTCGCCGTCGGTAATCACCGGCGACTTGCCCAGCGGGTGCACGGCCAGCAGCTCCGGCGGCGCCAGCATGGTGGTGGCATCGCGCTTGTAATGCACGATCTCGTAACGCAGGCCCAACTCTTCCAACAACCAGAGCACCCGTTGCGAGCGAGAGTTTTCGAGGTGGTGAACGATGATCATTTGGAGTTCTCCGTTGTGGCAGGTGTGCTGTCGGCTGCGTTGCCGGGTGCATTGCCTGAATGAAGACTGGCCAACAAACCCGTCGCCGCAGCACGGCCGCTGGCCAGGCAGGCATTGAGCAGGTAGCCGCCGGTGGGCGCTTCCCAGTCGATCATTTCGCCAGCGCACCAGACACCCGGTAAGGCGCGCAGCATGCCCAACTCATCCATCGCCTCGAAACGCACGCCGCCAGCGGTGCTGATGGCTTCATCCACCGGCCGCGCCGCCCGCAGCGTGAGCGGCCAGGCCTTGATGCGTTGTGCCAGCGCCTGCGGCTCGGTGGCCACCACCCTGCTCAGCTGCTCGGCGCTGTAAAACTCGCGCAGCAACGCGGCCTTGACCCCGTCCAGCCCAGCCTGCTCCTTCAAGTGATTGGGCAGCGAGCGCGCGCCGCGGCCCTTGGCCAGCGCGGTGGCGAGCTGTGCCCCGCTACGGCCAGGCACCAGGTCGAGCGTCAGCGTGGCGCTGCCGTCGCGGTGGATAGCGTCGCGCAACCGGGCCGAGGCGGCATACACCAGACTGCCCTCGACGCCGCCCGCAGTGATGACAAATTCACCCGGCCGGTCGAATACCGGGCCGGGGCCATCGTCAAAGCGCAGCCGCACCGACTTCATCGGCGCACCGGCAAATCGCTGCGCGAAATAGGTGCTCCAACCGATGTCGAAACCGCAGTTGGCCGGCTGCAGCGGCGCACAGTCCACGCCCTGCGCGGCCAGCCCCGGCCACCAGGCGCCGTTGCTGCCCAGCCGCGGCCAGCTGGCGCCGCCCAGCGCCAGCAGCACCGCGTCGGCTTGTACGGTCAGCTCGGCGGCAAGGCCATCGTGCGTGCTGGCAAAACGCAGCCGGGTCGGCGCATCACCCGCCTGCCAGCCCAGCCAGCGGTGGCGCATGTGCAGCCGCAGACCGGCGCCGCGCAAGCGCTGCAGCCAGGCCCGCAGCAGCGGCGCGGCTTTCATTTCGGCCGGGAACACCCGGCCCGAGCTGCCGACGAAGGTGGCCACGCCCAGGCCAGCGGCCCAGTCGCGCAGTGGCTGCGGGCCCAGCACCTGCAGCCAGCGCGCCACCTGCGGCGCACGCTGCTCATAACGGCCGATGAAGGCCTCGATCGGCTCGCTGTGGGTGAGGTTGAGGCCACCCTTGCCGGCCAGCAGGAACTTGCGACCCACGCTGGGCATGGCATCGAACAGGTCGACGCTGGCGCCGCCTTGCAGCAGCACCTCGGCGGCCATCAGGCCGGCCGGGCCGCCGCCGATGACGGCCACGCGCTGGCGTGCGGCGGTGCGGCTGGCGGCTGTGTCGGTCATCGGGCCAGTCTACGCGGCCGGCCCGTGCCGATCAGCGCGGCCCGGACACGACACCGACATGCGCCCAATCCACCATCACCCTGTTGCGGGATTGTTTCCCGCATCGGGTGGCGACGCGTGTCGTCGCTTGCCATTGCCAAATCTTGTCCACCGGAGGAGTCCCATGTCCCGTTTGCATCCCCTCGCCGCCGCCCTGGCGCTGGCCTTCTGCGCCCAGACCGCCAGCGCACAGACCCTGTTTTCGACCTTCACGCCGATCGCTGCGTCGGTGGCCGCCGGCGCATTGCCCGAGGCCTCGCCGTTCGTGCTGAGCAGCGCCAACTTCTCACAGCGCAGCGTGGCCGACCGCACCACCCAGCTTGCCGCCGGCCAGTTCAACACCGGCTCCTGGGACATGATCGATACCAACCGCACCGGCCCCGATGCCGGCCGCTACCTGTTCAGCGTGTTCGAGACTGCGCAGGCCGGTGTGCAGCGCTATGACACCGTGACCGGCAACACCGTCACGCTGTGGGCGTCTCCCGCTGCCGCCCCGGCGCTGAACAGTGCCGTGGCCTTCGACGCCTCGCGCTGGACGCCCTTCGGCACCTACCTCACCGCCGAAGAGAACTGGGGCAGCCAGCCCCAGCCTTACGGCCGCTTGTTCGAGCTGACCAACCCTACCAGCGCGACCACCGGCACCGGCACGCTGCTGCACCGCAACGCCGTCGCCCGCGTCTCGCACGAAGGCCTGGCCTTCGACCGGAACAACAGCCTGTACTACATCGACGAACTCAACGGCGGCAGCCTCTACAAGTACAGCTCGGCCACGCCCACCAACGGCGCCACCTATTTCAATGGCGGTGTCAATTCGGTGCTGCGCGTGGGCACGGGCGCGGTGGACAACGCCACCGGTGCGTCCAGCTGGGTGGCCTTCACCGACGTGGCCGGTGTGGGCCTGGCCGGCTCGGTGACCATCACCGACCCGAACGGCATCGTCTCGGTCGACGGCCGTGCCACCACCAACACGGCCGCCTTCCTGGGCACCAACTACCAGCGGCCGGAAGACCTGGAGATCCAGACCCTGGCCAACGGCGACCAGATCCTCTACGTGGCCACCACCACCACGAACCAGGTGTACTCGTTGAACCTGGCCACCAACGAGATGAAGCTGTTCGTGAGTCGCAACACCATTGACGCCGCCACCGGCCTGGCCGTGGGCAGCGCGTTCACCAGCCCGGACAACCTGGCCATCGATGCGGCGGGCAACATCTACGTGGTCGAAGACCAGCCGGGTGGCGCAGCCGACATCTGGTTTGCCACCGACACCAACCGCGACGGCGTGGCCGAGTCGATGAGCCGCTGGGCCACGCTGTCCACCGTGGGAGCCGAGCCCACCGGCCTGTACTTCGACCTGTTCAACTCGAACCGCGCCTTCGTCAACGTGCAGCACCCCGCCAGCGGTGTCGATCGCCTGATCGAGATCAGCGCGGTGCCCGAGCCCGGCACCTACGCCATGCTGCTGGGCGGCCTGGCACTGCTGGCCGGCATCGCACGCCGCCGCAACGCGCGCTGATGCGCAAGGCCCCGGGCCACAAGCCTGGGGCATGCGGCGAGGCGCTGTTCAGATCGACACACGCTCGCGCACGCCGTCGGCCACCATGTCGGCGCCGCGACCGCGGGCGATGATCTCGCCGCGCTCCATCACCAGGTACTGGTCGGCCAGCTCGGCGGCAAAGTCGTAGTACTGCTCGACCAGGATGATGGCCATGCGCTGGCCGTTCATGCCCTTGTCAGCCAGCATGCGGATGACCCGCCCGATGTCCTTGATGATGCTGGGCTGGATGCCTTCGGTCGGCTCGTCGAGAATCAGCAATTTGGGCCCGGCCGCCAGCGCCCGGGCAATCGCCAGCTGCTGCTGCTGGCCGCCCGACAAGTCGCCACCGCGCCGGTGCAGCATCTGCTTGAGTACCGGGAACAGCTCGAACAGCTCTGGCGGGATCGGCGTGCCACCCGGCTTGACGGCCAGGCCCATGCGCAGGTTGTCCTCGACCGTCAGGCGCGAGAAGATTTCACGGCCCTGCGGCACATAACCCACGCCCAGCCGCACCCGCTCGTAGGGCGTGGCCCGGGCGATGCTGGCCCCCGCCAACGTGATGCTGCCGGTCTTGATCGGCACCACGCCCATCAGGCTCTTGAGCAGCGTGGTCTTGCCAACGCCGTTGCGGCCCAGCACCACAGTGATCTCGCCGAGGTTCGCCTCAAAGGACAGGTTGCGCAGGATGTGCGAGCCGCCGTAGTACTGGTCGAGGCCACCGACCTGCAGCATCTTGAGGTCGGCGATCGTGTCAGCGGCCAAGGTACACCTCGACCACTTTTTCGTTGGCCTGCACCTCCGACAACAGGCCTTCGGCCAGCACACTGCCCTCGTGCAGCACCGTCACCTTCTTGCGGCCCTGGGTGAGCTGGTCGACGAACTTCATGTCGTGCTCCACCACCACCAGCGAGTGTTTGCCCTCCAGCGACAAAAACAGCTCCGCAGTGCGTTCGGTCTCCTCGTCGGTCATGCCGGCCACTGGCTCGTCCAGCAACAAGAGCTTGGGGTCTTGCATCAGCAGCATGCCGATCTCCAGCCACTGCTTCTGGCCGTGGCTGAGCAGACCGGCAGTGCGCTGGGCCTCGTGGCGCAGGTGGATGGTGCCCAGCGTCTGGCCGATGCGGTCGAGCTGCTCGCCGCCCAGACGCGAGAACAGCGAGGCCCGCACCCGCCGGTCGGCCAACAGCGCCAGCTCGAGGTTCTCGAACACGCTGAGATCCTCGTAGACCGTGGGCTTCTGGAACTTGCGGCCGATGCCGATCTGCGCAATCTGTGGCTCGGTCAGGCGCAGCAGGTCGATGGTCGAGCCAAAAAATGCCCGTCCACTGTCGGGCCGGGTCTTGCCGGTGATGCAGTCCATCATGGTCGTCTTGCCGGCGCCGTTGGGGCCGATGATGCAGCGCAGCTCGCCCACATTGACTGCCAGGCTGAGCTTGTTCAAGGCCCGAAAGCCATCGAAGCTGACGCTGATGTCGTCCAGGTACAGCGCTACGCCGTGGGTGAAGTCGGGCACGCCCAGCTTGGCGATGCGACCGAAGGCGGCTTGGCGGCCGCCGCTCTCGGTGCCGGTGCCGGCCTGCTGGCGGGCGGCGTAGGCTTCGCGGCGCCGGGCGCCTTCTTCCATCAGGTCGGGGGTCATGCGTGGGTCCGGTTGGCCGCGTCGTTGGCCGTGTCAGCGGCGCTGCGGCTGAACCGCTTGAACAAACCGACGATGCCTTGCGGCAAAAACAGCGTCACGGCGATGAACAGCGCGCCCAGGAAGTACAGCCAGAACTCCGGGAAGGCGACGGTGAACCAGCTCTTGGCGCCGTTGACAAAAAACGCGCCGATGATCGGCCCGATCAGCGTGGCGCGGCCGCCCACTGCTGCCCAGATCGCGATCTCGATGCCGGCCGAAGGGCTCATCTCGCTGGGGTTGATGATGCCCACCTGCGGCACGTACAGCGCACCGGCCACGCCGCACATCACCGCGCTCAGCGTCCAGATCGACAGCTTGTAGGCCAGCGGGTTGTAGCCGGTGAACATCACCCGGGTCTCGGCGTCGCGGATCGCCTGCAGCACCCGGCCGTACTTGCTGTTGACGATCCAGCGCGCCAGCAGATAAAAACCCACCAACGTGGCGCCGGTGATGATGAACAGCGTGATGCGGGTGGTGGGTGTGGCAATCGGCTGCCCCAGGATGCGCTTGAAGTCGGTGAAGCCGTTGTTGCCACCAAAACCGGTCTCGTTGCGGAAAAACAGCAACATGGCCGCGTAGGTCAGGGCCTGGGTGATGATCGAAAAATACACCCCCTTGATGCGCGACCGGAAGGCAAACCAGCCGAACACCAGCGCCAGCAGCCCGGGCACCAGTACCACCAGCGCCATCTGGGCGATGAAGGAATCGGAGAGCGCCCAGGTCCAGGGCAGGTCCTTCCAGTTCAGGAACACCATGAAATCAGGCAGATCACTCTTGTAGTTGCCGTCGCGGCCGATCTGGCGCATCAAATACATGCCCATGCCGTAGCCGCCGAGCGCAAAAAACAGGCCGTGCCCCAGCGACAGGATGCCGGTGTAGCCCCAGATCAGGTCCATCGCCAACGCGCAAATGGCATAGCACAGGATCTTGCCGGTCAGGCCGACGGCGTAGTCGCTCAAGTGAAAGACGCTGTCAGCCGGCACCACCCTGTTGAGCAGCGGGATCAACACGGTCAGCACCGCCAACGCGCTGAGCACCGCCGTCCAGCCGCGCACACCCAGCAGCAAACCGCGTTTTTGTTGAAGCGCTTGCGGCGACATCATCACGGTGCTCATGCTTCAGCGCTCCGGCCCTTGACGGCAAAAATACCTTGGGGTCGTTTCTGGATGAAGACCACGATGAACACCAGCACCATGATCTTGGCCAGCACCGCACCGGCCCAGCCCTCCAGCAGTTTGTTCATCAGCCCCAGGCCCAGCGCGGCGTAGACCGTGCCGGCCAGCTGCCCCACGCCGCCCAGCACCACCACCATGAACGAATCAACGATGTAGCCCTGGCCCAGGTCGGGCCCGACGTTGCCGACCTGGCTGAGCGCACAGCCCGCCAGCCCGGCGATGCCTGCACCCAAAGCAAACGCCAGCATGTCGATGCGCGAGGTGTTGACACCCACGCAGGACGCCATGCGCCGGTTCTGGGTCACGGCGCGCACAAACAATCCCAGCCGGGTCTTGCCGATCAACGCGGCCATGGCCAACAGCACCAAAGCCGCAAACACCAGGATCGCCAGCCGGTTGTAGGGCAGCACCAGATTCGGCAGCACCTGCACGCCGCCCGACATCCAGGCCGGGTTCTCGACCCCGACGTTTTGCGCGCCAAAGATCGAGCGCACCGCCTGCATCAGCACCAGGCTGATGCCCCAGGTGGCCAGCAGCGTCTCCAGCGGGCGGCCGTAGAGCCAGCGGATCACCGTGCGCTCCAGTACCGCACCGACCAGCGCACTGGCCAAGAAGGCGGCGGGAATAGCCACCAAGATGTACCCGTCGAAGGCGCCCGGCAGGTAGTTCTTGAACAGGTTCTGTACCACGTAGGTGGCGTAGGCGCCGATCATCATCAGCTCACCGTGGGCCATGTTGATCACGCCCATCAGGCCGTAGGTGATCGCCAGGCCCAACGCCACCAGCAGCAGGATCGAGCCCAGGCTCAATCCCGTGAACAACAGGCCCAGGCGCTCGCCCCAGACCAGCTGGCCCTGCACGCTGTCGAGTGCGGCCTGGATGGCAGCCTTCACGGTGGCATCGGGTTCACTGCCCAGCTTTTCCAGCAGCAGGGACCGGGTGGCAGGTGAGCTGCTGCCCGAGAGCGCCTTGGCGGCGGTCAGCCGCTTGGCCGGGTCGTCAGACGAGATCAGCACCGCTGCGCGCAGCAGTTGCAGCCGGGCCTTCAATTCAGGGTCGGTCTCGGCGGTGGTCGCCTTGTCGATCAGGCCGAGCTTGCCCTCGTCGACCTGGTCTTTCAATTCGGTGATCGCCGCGGCCCGCACCGCCCGGTCGGGCGACACGAGTCTGAGCACCGCAATCGCCGATTCCAGCTCGCGGCGCATGCGGTTGTTGGTGACGGTGTCTTCGGCGTCGGCCGGCAATACAGCGGGCTTGCCGGTGGCGGCCTCGACCGTCTTGCCGTCGGCCACGATGTAAGCCTTGCCCGCCGACGTCTTGACGGCCTCATCCAGCAATGCTTTGACAAACGGCTCCAGCGCAGTGTCCGCCTCGGCCACCACCGCATTGAGCGTCTTGATCCGGTCGTCGAGGTCACCGGCCGCGATCTGGCCGGCTTGCTCGGGGGTCAGTGCAAATACCAACGGCGGGCACAGCGCCCCCAGCAGGCAGAAGATCCAGAACAGACAGCGCAATTGCACGGTTTCCCCAAAAACAATCCCGAATGCGGCGCAGCCGGCCGGCCGCGCCGCTCAATCACTCACTTCTTTTCAGGCTCATCCTTCTTGCCTTTGTTCTCGGGGATGAACGGGCTCCAAGGCTCGGCCCGGACCGGGCCCTTGGTCTTCCAGACCACGCCAAACTGGCCATCGGCCTTGATCTCGCCGATGAACACCGGCTTGTGCAGGTGGTGGTTCTTGGCGTCCATCGTCGACACAAAGCCGCCCGGCGCGGGATACGTCTGGCCGGCCATCGCCGCGATCACCTTGTCGGTGTCGGTGCTCTTGGCTTTCTCGACCGCCGCCTTCCACATGTGGATGCCGATGTAGGTGGCCTCCATCGGGTCGTTGGTCAGCGGCTTGTCCTTGTGGCCGGCGATGCCCTTGGCCTTGGCATAGTCGCTCCACTGCTTGACAAAGGCGGTGTTGGCCGGGCTCTTGATGCTCATGAAGTAGTTCCAGGCGGCCAGGTGGCCGACCAGCGGCTTGGTGTCCACGCCGCGCAGCTCTTCTTCACCCACCGAGAACGCCACCACCGGCACGTCGGTGGCCTTCAGGCCCTGGTTGCCCAGCTCTTTGTAAAACGGCACGTTGGAGTCGCCATTGATGGTCGAGACCACCGCCGTCTTCTTGCCCTCGCCGGCAAACTTCTTGATCTTGGCGATGATGCCCTGGTAATCGGCGTGGCCGAAGGGGGTGTACTCCTCCATGATGTCGGCGTCCGCCACACCCTTGGACTTCAGGAACGAGCGCAGGATCTTGTTGGTGGTGCGCGGGTAGACGTAGTCGGTGCCCAGCAGCACCCAGCGCTTGGCCGAGCCGCCGTCCTTGCTCATCAGATATTCCACCGCGGGGATAGCCTGCTGGTTCGGCGCGGCACCGGTGTAAAACACGTTTTTGCTCAGCTCTTCACCCTCGTACTGCACGGGATAGAACAGCAGGCTGTTCAACTCTTCATAGACCGGCAGCACCGACTTGCGGCTCACCGACGTCCAGCAACCGAAGGTGACGGCCACCTTGTCCTTGCTGATCAGCTGGCGGGCTTTTTCGGCAAACAGCGGCCAGTTCGACGCCGGGTCCACCACCACCGGTTCCAGCTTCTTGCCCAGCACGCCGCCCTTGGCGTTGATTTCTTCGATTGCCATCAGCACGGTGTCCTTGAGCACCGTCTCCGAGATCGCCATCGTGCCCGACAGCGAGTGCAGCACACCGACCTTGATGGTCTCTTGGGCGAAGGCCGGCACGGCATAGAGGCCGGCAGCGAGAGCCACCGCGGTCAGCGAGGTGGTGAAGGTGCGACGGGTAACGGTCATGGGGGTGAACTCCTGGCAGGCTGTGACGCCCAATGTGAATGAACAAGGGCAGTCTGTCCGGCTCCACCGATTCAGGCCATACGACATATGGCGTATGCGGGCGCAAGGGTTGGCGCCGGCTACGGGCTATGGAAACCAGGCCGATAGCCCGACCACATGGCGTATCTACCGATGTCCGGGCGTGGCCACCCGGGCCACCGGCAGCACAAAATGGCAAGGTATCGGCCTACCCCAGATCGCCCCATGCGCAAACTCTCACTGCTGGACCTCGGCTTTTTCATTGCCGAGACCGTTGCCAGCCCCAAGCATGTAGGGGGTCTGCTGATCTTCAAACGGCCGCCCAAGTCCACTTCGGCCTTTGCCAGAAACCTGTACCGCCAGTACCTGAGCTTCACCGAGGTGATGCCGCCCTACAACCGGGTGATCAATTTCTCGCTGACCGCGATGCCGAGCTGGCAGGACGCGGCGACGGTGGACCTGGCCCAGCATGTGTTTTTCCACAAATTACCGAAGGGTGCCAACGGCCGCCAGGCGCTCTACGACTTTGTCGCCAAGCTGCACGAGCCGATGCTCGACCGCTCGCGCCCCCTGTGGGAAGTGCATGTCATCGACGGGCTGGGCGGCGACCTGGGCAGCGGCGGTTTTGCGCTGTACCAAAAGATGCACCACGCCTACGCCGACGGCGTGACGATGGCGCGCTGGACGGCCGAAGGCCTGGCCGCCACGCCCGACGAGACCGACATCACCCCAGTCTGGACGTTGCGCCACAGCGGCCACGGCCACACGATGAAAAAACGCAACCAGGCGCTGATGCGCTCGATGTGGCAGGAGCTGGGCAGCACCAGCATGCGCTTTCTGGGCGTGGGCCGGCTGGCGGCGATGCTGCTGCTGGAGTCGGTCAAGCTGACCAAAAACGCCATCGCGCTGCCGTTTGTCTCCAGCGCCAAGACACCGCTGACCGGCCAGGTCACCGCCGGGCGCCAGTTCAGCACCGCGGCGGTGACGATGGCGCGTGTCAACCGGGTGCGTGAGCGCACCCGGTCCACCCTCAACCATGTGGCGCTGACCTGCCTGGACGGCGCGCTGCGGCGGTACCTGGCCGACTTGGGCGTGGTGCTGACACGCCCGATCACGATCCAGATGCCGGTCAACCTGCGCCAGGAGGGCGAAAAGACCGCCGGCAACAAGATCGGCATCATCCAGGTCGAGCTGTCACCGCCCACCGACGACCCTTACGTGCGGCTGCGCAACATCGGGTTTTCGCTGCGCAACGTGCGCAGCATGATCAACAGCGTGGTGCCCGAGGCGATCGAGTCCTACACCATCATCACCGGTCTGGTGGCGCAGATCGCCGAGATGCTCAAGCTCAGCAACACCTTGCCGCCGATGGGCAACACCCTGGTGTCCAATGTGCCAGGCCCCAGGCACCACCTCTACCTGCAAGGGGCGCGCATGCAGGAGATGCACCCGATCAGCACCCTGCCGCCCAGCAACCTGCTCAACATCACGCTGTTCAGCTATGCCGACCAGCTGTTTTTCGGCCTGATTGCCACCGACGAGTTGCCCGAGCTGCACCGGCTGGGCGAGTACGTCGAGGCGGCGTTCAGCGAGTTGGAGGCTGCGGTGGTCGATGCCCATGCGCCCTGACTGCGGCGGCTACCCACCCGATATTTTCAGGAATTGATCATGGCCCGTACCTACACCTTCATCGGCGCCGACGGCCTGACTGCCCGCTACCAGGACCGCAAACGCGCCTGGTGGGCGATGTCGGTGGTCTACCCGCTGATGCCGCTGCTGGGCCTGTGGGCGCACCACGCCAGCGGCCTGCAGATTGCGCTGGGCCTGCCGATCCTGATCAGCTACGGCCTGCTGCCGCTGCTGGACGCACTGATCGGCGAGGACCGCAACAACCCGCCCGAGGCGGTGGTGCCGCAACTGGAGGCCGACCGCTACTACCGTTGGCTGACCTGGGCCACCGTGCCGCTGCACTTTGTGGCGCTGATCGCCTGCGCCTGGTGGGTCGGCACACAGGATTTGTCGTGGTGGGCGGTGCTGATGCTGGCCTTTGTGGCCGGCAGCGATGCCGGCCTGGGCCTGAATACCGCGCACGAGCTGGGCCACAAGAACAACCCGGTGGAGCAATGGCTGGCCCGGCTGGTGCTGGCGGTGCCGGCCTATGGCCATTTCACGGTGGAGCACGGCCGCGGCCACCACCGCTGGGTGGCCACACCCGAGGACCACGCCAGCGCCCGCATGGGCGAAAGCATCTACCGCTTTGCACTGCGTGAGCTGCCCGGCGGCATGCGCCGCGCCTGGCAGCTGGAGTCGCAGCGCTTGGCAGGCGCCGGCCAATCGGTCTGGGGTGTGCACAACACGATGTTGCAGTCCTACGCCATCACCGCCGTGTTGCAGCTGGGGCTGGTGGCAGCCTTCGGCTGGCTGATGCTGCCGTTTCTGGCGCTGCACAACATCGTCGCCTGGTGGCAACTCACCTCCGCCAACTATGTCGAGCACTACGGCCTGTTGCGCCGGCGCAGCAGCGGCGCCGGCCAGCACGAGGGCGGCACCGGCTACGAGGCGCCACAACCGCACCACTCCTGGAACACCAACCACCTGGTGACCAACCTGATCACCTTCCACCTGCAGCGCCACTCGGACCACCACGCCCACCCGATGCGCAGGTACCAGAGCCTGCGCGACTTCCCGCAACTGCCGCGCCTGCCCAGCGGCTACTTCGGCATGTTCTCGCTGGCCTATGTGCCGCCGCTGTGGTTTGCGGTGATGGACAAGCGCTTGCTGGCACTGCCACAAATCCAGGGCGATTTGAGCCGGGTCAATGTGGATCCGCGCAGCCGGGCGGCGCTGGAGGCCCGTTACGGTACGGGGCGTGCGGGTGGCGTCCGCGATGCGGGCGTTGTTGCGCACGGCAACAGCACATCGACACCGCAGTCTTGACCGGTACAGTCCACCTTGGATCACTGGGACGGCGAGGCACCGTCCGACTCCCAGCCGCAGCGCGGAACCGATATCTTGCGGATCCGGCAGTTGCACCGCGCGCTCGTGCTGATCTGGGCCGAGCGCTGGCACCCACCCGGCGGCTGGAGATCATCCCATCATGACTTTCAAAGTCAGCGCCTGTCCGAGCGAAGCGAGCAAAGCGAGTTGCGCAGCGCGACCCCGGGCTGATGCACTGCGCCGACCGCCACACCGTGAGGCCCTGCCGGGTGCCGGTTGCCGCGACGTTCGGAACTCAGCAGGCCGACGATTGCGGGCCTGGCAATCAAGTTTCAGCGCTGCACCAACGCCATCGCGATCCACGGCTGCCAGGCAATCAGCGCCAGGCAGCCCAGCATCAGCACGATGAAGGGCACGGCCGCCAGTATCAGCTCGCCGAACTTCTGCTTGAAGGTCGACATCGCCACCAGCAGGTTCAGCCCCACCGGCGGGGTGAGAAAGCCGATCTCGAGGTTGACGATCATGATGATGCCGAACAGCACCTTGTCGTAGCCATAGGCCATGGCCAGCGGCGCCAGCAGCGGGCCCAGGATCAGGATGGCCTCGCCCGAGGTCATCAGGCAGCCCACGATCAGCAGCAGGCCGTTGACCAGCAGCATGAAGGCCAGCGGGCTGTCGGTAACGCCGCGCATGATGCCCACCATCATCGCCGGCACCTGGTGCTCGGTGAGCACCAGGTTCAGGCTGAGCGCCACCGCCAGCAAGGGAAACAGCGTGCCGCCCAGCTTGGACGCATCCAGCACCACGGCATAGAAGTCCTTCAGCTTGAACTCGCGGTGGATGAAAGTCTCCACCAGCAGCGCATACACCAATGACACCGCCGCCGCCTCGATGGCCGAGAAGTAGCCGGTGTAGATGCCACCCAGCAGGATCACCGGCATCAGCAGCGCCCAGATGCCCTCGCGCAGCGCCTGCCCCACCCGCAGCAGGTTGAAGGGCTTGCGCGGCAGGCGGCGGTTGACCCACATCGAGTACACCGAAAACACGAACAGCAG
>Ga0209181_10008821_pt1 | contig 13427 bp, 15 predicted proteins | sample MAT05_FD_187208 | JGI IMG/M metagenome (GOLD analysis project Ga0209181, IMG submission 187208) | Freshwater microbial communities from Lake Fryxell liftoff mats and glacier meltwater in Antarctica - MAT-05 (SPAdes) (version 2) | ecosystem: Environmental > Aquatic > Freshwater > Ice > Liftoff... | reverse complement strand
TACTGCTGCCGCAGTTCTGGAAACCGAAAGAGGAGGAAATCGGGTAGATGGGTATGGGGTTTGTCGTAGGCTTACGGCGCAACGAAGGATTGTAGCGGGCTCTCCATGACTGAGACGCAACAAAGTATCAGTTCAAAAGAGTCGAACAAACCGTCAAAGACTTCGTGCCCCTGCCACTAGGTATCAAGCCTTAAAGCTCAACTGCTTCTCAAATTTTTGATAGGCTAGAATGGAGAGAACCACATTTTTTAAACGATTAAATGCAATCTCACTTTTAACCACATAATCGGAGGCCTTGTGGTGCATACAATTTATGGCCACTTCAATATTGTTTTGAGCGGAAAGTATAACTACAGGAATATTCGGATTGAAGGCTTTAATTTTAATTAGCGTATCCAAACCATTCAATTTGCCTTCGATATTGTCGTTAAGATTATAATCTAAAAAAATCAAATCAGGCTGGTGGACTAAGTTTTGTAAGCAAAGTTCTCCTGTGGCATACGTTTCGACATAAAATTCATCAAACTCAAGCAGTTCGATTTCTAATAATTTGAGAAACAACGCATCGTCATCTACCAGAAAGACCTTTGTTTTATTTTCGTTAATCACGGTTTCGTATTTTTGATTGTGATAAGCGCTGCTTCCAGCTCTTTACAGGCCTGGTTACACACGGTTTCAAGTTGCTGCACCAATTCATCAATACCTTCAGCATGTTGTTGGTTATGGGCAAATTCCTGTACTTTTTTTGCCATATTTTCAAAATCCATGCTAATGCCTACGATTGAAAAGGAGGGGATCATTTTATGCACAGCAGCATACAAAGCAGCCCAGTCTTTCTTTTGGAAGCTTTGTTTCATGGAGAGAATCAATGGGGGGGTTTGTTCCAAATAAAGTGAGATCATTTCTGCAATCAAAACCGGATTCGATTTTGTACGGCGAGTCAGATAGTCCAGATTGGTGCATTTTTGAGTTTGCTCGTTTTTTTTCTCTTCTTGCATGGGCATAGTAATCGATTTTTTTACCAGGCTTGCTATTTTATTGTACAACAATCTTTCGTCGACTGGCTTGGCAATATAATCATTCATACCTACTGTTTTACATTTTGCCAAATCAACCGTGGTTACATCTGCCGTTAAAGCGATGATGGGAATATTAGAATTCATGGTATTGCGAATGTATTCGGTCGCTTCAAACCCATTCATTTCAGGCATCTGCAAATCCATCAAAATAATATCGTACGATTTGGTCAGTAATTTTTCGATGGCGATTTTCCCGTTGAAGGCAATATCACACCCGAATCCAAATTCATCCAGTAGTGTTTTCATCAACAATTGATTCAGGGCAATATCTTCTACTACCAATACTTCAATATCATTAATACTATTGTCCAAAGCTATTTCTTCGGGCTCTAATTCAATAGCAATTATCGTTTTTTGAAAATTCAGCGTAAAGCTGAACGTAGAACCTTGATCCACCTTGCTTTTTACGGTTACCGTTCCCCCCTGTAGTTCTACCAATTGTTTTACAATAGCCAATCCCAATCCAGTGCCTCCATACAATCTTGAGGTAAGGCTGCTTTCCTGTTGAAAGTTTTCAAAAATCTCATCCAATTTATCTTCCGATATCCCGATTCCCGTATCTGAAATGGAAAATTCGATGGTTACGTTTTCTGAATCTTCCTTTAACAAGCGCACACCAACCGTAATTTCCCCCTTTGAAGTAAATTTGACTGCGTTGCTCACGAGGTTTAAGATAATTTGGTGCAAACGCACGGGATCCCCTACCAATACCTCTGGAATAGAAGCGTCATATTCTTTTACCAATACTAAATTCTTCTCCTGAATTTTTGTCTCAAACAAATGCATCATTGTAGAAATCGACAAAGGCAATTTGAACGGTGTTTTTTCAAACGACATTTTGCCTGCATCCACCTTTGCCAAATCCAGAATATCATTGATGAGTACGATCAAGGCATCGCCGCTAATTTTAATGGCTTGTAGGTACTCTTTTTGTTTTGCCGACAAATCGGTTTTCAACACCACTTTGGTGAACCCGATAATCGCATTCATAGGCGTGCGAATTTCATGGCTCATGTTGGACAGAAATTGCTGTTTTGCTTTTACTGCATTTTCTGCGATGCGAGTGGCCTCTTCTGCTTTAATTTTTGCATCCTCCGCAAGGACTGTTGCCATTTCTGCAAATACTTTCGCCTCTATTAATTCTGTTGCAATCCTTTTTTGCTCGCTAACATCTCTGGCCGCAGCAAATACCCCCAGCACATTGCCTTTATCATCTTTGTAAACTGAAGCATTGTATAACACATCGGTCAACTTTCCATTTTTATGGCGTATGGTGAGCGGATAATCCGAAAGTAGACCTTTTTCAAAAACTTGCTTATATCCTTCACGCGCTTTTTCAGGCTCAGTAAAATAATCAGAGAAGTCCGTCCCGATTAATTTTTCTCTTGTTTCCCCGGTCACTTTCGTGGATGCTTCATTCACATCCGTTATTTTCCCTTCAGGGGAAATGGTTGCCAGCGGATCAGTAGAGGCCTCAATCAAGCTTCTTGAATATTGAGAGGCTTGTTTTAAAGACTTGCTAAAGGCTTCCAGTGCTTTATTTTCAATTTCACGCTTGTCTTTCTCTTCGTTTTGAAAGACAAGCTCTTTATTAGCAATCACTAACTCTGCAGCCCTTTTCTCTTTCTCTTCGTTTTGAAAGACAAGCTCTTTATTGGCAATCAATAATTCTGCAGCCCTTTTCTCTTTCTCTTCGTTTTGAAATACAAGCTCATTATTGGCAATCAATAACTCTGCAGCCCTTTTCTCTTTCTCTTCATTTTGAAAAGCAAGTTCCTGATTGGCAATAAACAACTCTGCAGCTCTTTTTTCTTTCTCTTGGTTTTGAAATACAAGTTCCTGGTTGGCAATAAACAACTCTGCGGCCCTTTTTTCCTTCTCTTCATTTTGAAAGACAAGTTCTTGGTTGGCAATGATTAGTTCATCTGCCCGCTTCCCCTTCTCTTCATTTTGAAAGACAAGTTCTTGGTTGGCAATGAATAATTCATCAGCCCGCTTCTCCTTCTCTTTGTTTTGAAAGACAAGTTCTATATCTGCAATGACCAACTCTGCAGCCCGCTTCTCCTTCTCTTCGTTTTGAAAGCCTAGTTTTTTGTTGGCTATGAATAACTCTTCTACCCTCTTTTCCTTCTCTTCGTTTTGAAAGGCAAGTTCTATGTTGGCAATGACCAACTCTTCTGCCCGCTTTTTCTTCTCTTCGTTTTGAAAGGCAAGTTCTAGGTTGGCAATGACCAACTCTTCTGCCCGCTTTTTCTTCTCTTCGTTTTGAAAGGCAAGTTCTATGTTGGCTATGACCAACTCTTCTGCCCGCTTTTTCTTCTCTTCGTTTTGAAAGGCAAGTTCTATGTTGGCTATGACCAACTCTTCTGCCCTATTTTTCTTCTCTTCATTTTGAAAGGCAAGCTCTGTTTGGGCCATGACTACATCGGTTATATCTCTTGAGAATCTAGCAAAGCCAATCACCTTTAACTTTTTATCTTTGATTGGAGATAGTGACAGCGATACGTCAATGATCTCCCCATCTTTTCTAATTCTTTTGGTTTTATAATAGGGAATATCCATCCCAATACTAACTTGTATCAGCAGTTGTATGAGCTCATCAGGATGATCCTGCGGGATAATCAGGCTGATATTTTTTCCAATAATTTCTGAAGCTTTATATCCATATATTTTCTCGGCACCATGATTCCAGGAAGTGACAACCCCTTCCATTGTTGTGGCATTTATGGCCAAATCAGTGGACTCAATGATGAGCGAAGAAAGGAATCCCTTTTCCGCAAACGTAATCAGCCGGTCGAAATCGACCTGCTGTTGTACTGTACTATTAGACATTGCTTCAGTTTTTACTGCATTTCAGTCAAGCTAATTGCATCAATTCCGGCTCCAGTTTTGCAACCCCATTGCTTTGCAGGCTATGGAGATTGAGAAATAAGGCTGAATTACTGTTTGACTTTTCAACCGCCAAGCGCGCCATCAGATAACTCACCGTTGACTCCGCGCCCTGATTCATATTCACCTGTGTTTCTTCCAAACCGTCATAGCAACCTCCTGTGCAAGGATTGTAGATGATTTGATGCAAGTGGTTTTGTCCTAAGAACCAATTGAAAGCGGTATTCATCTTTTCCCGGTAGTGTTCGTCGCTAAAAACTTCGTGAAAAAGTTGGAGCGCCAAAACAGAGTAGGCCACATCAATGGGCTGCTCACCGAAATCTGCTTTTTTAGAACCTTTTTGCATCCAGCCATTATTTGAAATGACTTTTATGCCGGCTGGGGTAAACGTTTGTTGTAGTAAAAAGTCAAATGCCTGGCGGGCAATATTTTTATAAACGGGGTTGTTGGTAGACAACCAAGCGCAAAGCATTGCCTCCGGCAAGGTACTATTTCCGTAGGTGAGATAAGGCTCAAACCAATGCCAATCGGCGGCGGCTTCGTGCCTGTACATCTGCACCAATCGGTCGGCCAGTATTTCCAGCAAACGCAGACCTTGGGGCGAATATACTGCATTTAAATAGTGATGCAATCCTTTGATGGCAAAAGCCATGGCCCGTGTGGAGTGAATCGTTTCGATGTGGGAGAATGTCTGCTCCAGGGAAGCCTTGGCTTGCTGCACCAGACTTTCAGGAAAAAGATCTTGTTGGGAAACCAGCAGCCCCAGCGCCCAAATAGCCCGCCCGTTGGCGTCATCCAAATTGACGTCCTGATTTTGTGTGGTAAATGCTTCTTCGGTATCCACATAGTTTAAAAAAGAACCGTCGGCCTGCAAACAATGCGTGATGAAATCCAAGTAGGTTTTGATCAAAACCAAATCTCTTTTTCTTCCAAATAATTCATAATGCATACAGAGCGCTACCATGGCCCGGGCATTGTCGTCGAGGGTGTAGCCTGATTCTGGATCAGGGTGATTGATTTTCGAGAATTGAATCATTCCGAATGGGGTAGTCATTTTTTTGACATGGCCTAGATGAATGTCTGGCAATTGATATTGAATCACTATTTCGTCGGGAATAATGCTTTGAAACAAAATGGCATGTGCCAGCGCAGTATTCTCCCAAGCGGCGAAAATGACGCGCTGAAGACCGTTGTTAATCATGTTTTTGCGCAAGGGGCGGTTGGCCAGCAATTGATTGACCGCAGTGGTCAGTTGCGTGGAGTTCTGAAAATCAAAGAGGATGCCCGCGTCCTCGCGCAGCAGTTCCCGGGCATGTGGAATCGGGGTGGAAATGATGGCGCAGGCGCAGCTTACAGCGTAGGAGAACGTGCCGCTTACGGCTTGGTGGGGATCTTTGGAGGTAAATAAATAGATATCAGTCAGTTGCAGGTATTCCAACAATTCTTGCAGCGGCAGGTAAGCATTGATGAATTTCACATGGTTTTCGAGCGAAAGTTCCGCCACTTTTGCTTCCAGCATGCGCCGGTATTGTTCGCCGTCATGCTTTACCACCGTGGGATGGGTTTTGCCTATAACCAGAAATATCACGGTCGGGTTTTTGGCTACAATGGCAGGTAAAGCGTCGAGGGTAGTCTCTATGCACTTCCCAGAGCTGATTAGCCCAAAAGTGGAAAGTACTTTCCGCCCATTTAGTCCATATTTTCTCCGCAAATCTGCTTTGCTCAAGTGAGGCACCAAATGTATGCCGTGCGCTATGACCTGAATTTTTTCTGGTGGCACATCGTACGCTTCTATCAGGATTTGCGCCGCATTTTGAGTCATCACAATGAAGGAAACACAAACCTCGCTCAAGTCCCTGATTTTTGCTTTCAGGGCCTCATTAGGCTTGGGCAATACGGTGTGGAAAGCGAGGAGGATAGGTTTCTTGATTTGTTGCAAAAAATGCAGGAAAACCTGATCAGGTATTGCCGAAAAAAAGCCGAACTCATGCTGAAGCAATACGAGCTTTATTGGGTTGTCCAGATTGATCGCGTCGGCTATTTCCTGATAGGACGATGGCTCTGAGGTATGGAGCACATATCGCACTTCCGAAGGGTAGCGGTGCTGCTCCTCAGAAGCATCCAAGGCGCATACGCTTAGGGAGAATGATTGGCGGAACTTGTTGTGCAAGGCCGTTCTCAAATCCTGCGAAAAGGTGGCAATGCCGCACTCTCTAGGCGGGTAAGAGCTGATGAGCAGTATTTCGGGAATAGGCTCCCAGGAATTGTATTTCATAGTTTAAGTATTGTAAAGAATCTGTCCTAGGAATTTAAAAGAATTTAAAATTGGCCTCTATACCTTTGATTGAGCGACTAAAGCCTCCGTTAGTTCGGACAAACTCACCATCGCACAAGCAATCTGTTCGTCTGCCGCACCATAGTAGATGTATAAGTCATCGCCAAACAAGGACGTACCAGTTGGGAAACACACATTGTTGACTTCCCCTCTTGTTTCATAATCGTGTTCGGGCGAAAAAAGCGCGTAGGGCAGGCGGGTAATTTCTTTGCAGGGGTCTTCTAATTGCAGTAGCGCAGCACAGGCCACATATTTATACCCGGAAGCAGTATCGTGGACACCATGATAGATGAGCAGCCAGCCGTGTTCTGTTTCGATGGGCGGGCAACCTCCGCCGAGGTAACTGACTTCATGGCGATATTTGGGCTCCAGCACTATGTTATCCGCAAGGTGCAGGAAATACGCTTCCCAGAATGCGGGGGTCAGCTCTGCCAGTTCATGGACGGTAGTAATTTGGATGTCAGGTTTTATGCGGTGTAGGAAATAGAGCTTTCCGTTGATTCGGCGCGGGAAAAAGACCACGTTTTTGTTCCAGAGCAGTGGGTTTTTATCTAAATTGGCATGTTTTAACGGATGCCCGTTGAAACGCAGGTATTTTTCGTTGAGCGGGTTTTTACTTTCTGCGAGGCGCCTGAAATCCTCGTAAGTGATTTGTGGCGTAAGAATCCCCTTTTTTTCAAAAATGGGTAAAGTTTCCGAAGTGGCATACGCGGCAATCGCATTTATGCCATCATAAGCCGTATAGGTAAGGTAATACAGTCCATCAATTTTAGAAACTCGGGGATCCTCTACGCCCTGCGACTCCATGTCTGACTGTGGGAAAAGGACGGGAGTGTCATAACGTTCCACCACATTTAACGGACCCTCCAAACGGCAATAACCAATGGTAGAATAATTGCCGTTTCGTACTGCCCGGTAAAATAGGTGGACTTCATTGCCTTCTTGTACCACACCAGGGTTCAATACCCCTGCATTTTCAAATCCTAAATCGGTTTTGTTCAGGATGACCCCTTTTTTGGTTACTTTTACCATTGGTTTTTGCGGATTTACTTTCATAATAACGATGCAGGTGTATAGAAAACGGATGGACGCGGCACTAGTGCCGGAGGCGCTAGGGAAAGAATTATTGCTGATGGGCAATATTGTATCGCTTTACCAATATTTTTAACGAATCAAGCCACTTTCGCAAGGTGGTCGAGTTAATGACTGGTGTTTCCGATATTGGTAATGTTGCAAACATCTCATTCAAATCTCGATACAACTCGGGGTAGAACTCTTGTATTTGAACCGTAATATTTATGATTCGCAGGTTCAAGTCTTTTTCTGTTTCCATGTTGGATGTCGAATAATCTAGCGAGGCCTCGCAGGTTTTTAGGCCTACGAGGTCTTCCGCACGGTAATGTTCAGTAGGACTGATGGTTATGTTTGTTTTTCGTTACAATGGATTCACGCCACTGCCCTTTGCTTCTTACGACTTTCCAGACTTTACAGCGGGTTTTGGGACAAATGCAACCGTTGCTGCCTGTTTGTCCTGGCCGAGTTTGCCTTCAGATTTGTAGCTTGAAAGGACTTTCCCTTTGCCCGAAGACTTATCAGCAGGCGCTTTTTTAATATTCTTGGTTCCTTTGTCCTTGCTCATTTTTATTGAAATTTAGTGACTTTTACTTGCTTCACAATTGGACGGTGAGGTCTTGCAAAAGTCAGGCTGATGAAAGGACGGGGGGTTACACAATTCTATTATTAAGTTACAACTTTCACAGTTTTCGGTGAAAAGCTATAGCACAATAAAGTTGACTGTTGATTTACAGTTTGCAAATCAAGGGAGGAGCAGCATGCGTGTATTGGATTTCTACTACTGACAAATGGTCGGTGTCGTCTATATGTAAATTGTCGCCAAGCACAAAACGATAAATGCCAGATTGCGTAAACACCGGCTGATTTTCTAAAACACCGTAAGTATACGGATCCGCATTAAATGTGGAGGTTTGAATAGTCAAAGCACTCAATAAATTGAAATATTGGCTTGACACCAGCGGGGTTAAATTCCCTTCACTGGATTCAACAGGATAAACGACATAGAAAAAATGACCTTGGGGGTCGACCACGCCGAGGTACTGGCTATGTGGCATTTCAAAATACAATTGGAAAGAATTTCCCTTATATAAAATGGATTTGTCAGCCCACATTTTGTTTGTTGATTCTGGCAATGCATTTTCAGTGACTAAGCTGCTTACCGAAGCACGAAGCGGCAATGTTTTGTTAGTTCCTAAAAGCCCAAAAAAGAGCAAAGCCACAGCAGGGATTACAAGAATAAATTTCATAAAAGATGTATTGAATCTAACGTGAGTTTTGGATAGCATTGGAGCCGCATCGCGGCGTAGCGTCCGTAGAAATTAAGCCATTTATACGATGGAGGTGCAGAGCACCGCAACAATTGCCCCGGTGCTCTGCACCTCCGTATTTATTGCATCGGGTTTACTAACAGACGCTACGCCGCAACGCGGCTACTAATTGAGAATCAATTAGATTCGATGCTTTGTCGTCCAAAACTCACTTTAGATCTAATAATCAGACTAAAAAATCAATGCCATCCAAAAAAAGATTGAAATGGGGGATCATGGGGGAAGAGCGTGTTTCCCAATTAATTACATTGCCCAAGCGCCATGTAAATGATTACAAAAACGACGATTGTACCCAGGCATCCACCGCCCCATCTCGCTGCGCCAGCCCCGGCTATTATGGTTTTAAAAAAAGAATTCATGATTTTGATTTTAGTATTTTGCTTCGCAGCACTCCATTTTGAGAAGGAGAGAAGCTATGAATTATGATACCTCAAAGGTGGCGCTCTGTGCCAAAAAATGCGTTACATAATTCTGCAATTAATTTGTAGAATTTACTGTTTCCGCCGTGACATTCAATATTCAGCGCCTTTCAGACCTGCTTTTTAATTCTTTTATCTGTTCTTTCAATTCATCCACAACATTGCTGGTGGCTTCTTCGAAGGTCTCACATTGTGTTTTGACAAACAAATCATGGCCGGGTATTTCCAGCCTTATTTCACAAACCTTGTTTTCTCTGGTGTTGGATTTTTCCAATTTTAGAAAAACCTTGGCTCCTTCGATTTTATCGTGATAACGTGAAAGTTTTCGAACCTCTTCAGTTACAAAATCATGCAAGGCTTGGGTTTCTGAAAAGTGTACGGATTGGATGATAATGTTCATTGCATGTAGTTTTAGTGAAGGTTAGGGAACGCGTGGAGGCTTGAATTTTAGTCCTATTGGGCAGTGTACCCGCCATCAATCATATAGTATGAGCCTGTAACAAAAGAGGATTTGTCGGAGCTTAACCAAAGCACCAATTCCGCTACCTCTTCAGCAGTGCCCAAGCGCCCGATGGGGTGCAGCCCGGCCAGGCTCTGCATGGTAGCATCGTCCAGCGTTTTGGTGAGCAACGGCGTGACGATATACCCTGGGCCAACCGAATTGATGCGGATATGCTGATTGGCATATTCTACAGCTGCAGCTTGAGTAAGTCCAACGACCCCGTGTTTTGCCGCCACATAAGCGGGAGAATTCTTGGTTCCAACCAGGCCCAAAATGGAGGCCATGTTCACGATGCTGCCACCCCCCGAAGCCAACATGGCCGGTATTTGATAGTGTAGCCCATAAAAGACCCCTGAAAGGTTTATTCCAATCACTTTGTCCCAGCCGTCTATGGGATACTCCCCTGTCATACCCATGGGGCCGCCAATGCCTGCATTGTTACACGCGATGTGCAATCCGCCAAAATGCTTTACCGTTTGCTCCACGAGCGATTTGCAGTCGCCGTGCTTTGAGGTGTCTGATTTAACAAAAAAAGCGTCGCCACCCTTAGATTTAATATGCGCTACGGTTTCGTTCCCGCCCTTATCGTCAATATCAGATACCACTACCTTTGCTCCTTCAGCGGCATATAGTACTGCAATGGCTTTGCCGATGCCCGAGCCAGCCCCGGTAACAATGGCTACTTTATTTTTTAGACTATTCATAATGTAATTTAATTGTGTTGTGTAAGTACCAGTTTGTTGATATCCAGTCCTTTGCTTTCTATTCGAGAAAGAATGCCCTGATAAACTTTTGTGTCTATTTTGGAGGTCCTGGAAAGGATCCACAAGTATTTTCTGTTGGGGTGACTAACTACGGCGTAGCTATAGTCGTTCGCCAAATCAATGATCCAGTACTTCCCTTTGAAGGGCCAGAAGAACTGCACTTTCAGTTTTGCGTTGTTGGAGCCTTTTTCAACAAATGCTTTCCCGGACGCTGTAGATTCCTTTCCGGTCGTACTGCCTTTGTTGCACCGATTGACCACCTTGACGTAGCCTTTTTCACTAAGCGAATAGTGCGCCGTGGTGCAGTGGCAATTTTTCTGAAACCGTTGTGGGAATGAGGCAATTTCGTACCAAGTGCCCATGTATTTGCTTAAATCAACACTCGGAACTGCTTGCAGCGGTTGTGCATCTGCATTGGTTATGGCCATGCATATCAAGGACATTACGAAAAGGAAATTGAATTTCATGCTGTTTTTTGGGTTGAAAAATAATCCCGTACAAACGCATGCTCTTGGTTTTCCGTCATTTTATCGGCAGGCAGCACAGAAATGGCTATGTCTTTAAAAAGGGGGTTGTCTTTGACCGTGTTGTAAAGTTCGTCTTTTGCATTTGTCGGGCCAAAAAGGAGCACCTCATTATAGTTTCTAATGACCTCGCTCAATTTTTTGTAATAAGCGGTCTGCTCATGCTGCTCTTTATTGTGCATTCCTTTTTCACTTTTGCTCAAGCTCTCCACTCTGTCCTGATGCGTGAAATTGGAGTCAAGCATCTTAGTTTCAATCGTTTCGTTGGAAAACTCCATAAGGTGGGCGTTTGCATTATCCATCCAAATACCAAGTTTTTTGTCTGTTGTCATGATGTTGCTTTTTAATTGTAGTGAAGAAAAAGTTGGTTCCCCACTTTGTCTGCTTAGGAACGGCATATATTGCCGCTTACTTACCGTATCTGCGGAGTGTCCAGGCGATGGTTTCATGCCCAAGCATTAGTGCTGTAAGAAAATCTGCCGTGCCTGCATCCTTGTATTTTTCGGCGCATTGGTCAACGAACTTTCGGAGTTGGATCACCACATTTTCGTGGTCTTCCAATAGTTCGGCAATCATTTCTTTGGATGAGGGGTACTTTCCAGGGTGTTCTTTGATGGAGGCTAGTTTCCCAAATTCTGCCATGGTTCCGATGGTTTTGCTGCCCAATTTATTGATGCGCTCGGCAATCTCGTCAATCGATTCCTCCAGTTGCTTATACTGGCCTTCAAAAAGTTTGTGGAGTTCCATGAAACTTTCGCCGCTCACGTTCCAGTGAAATTTTCTTGTTTTGGTGTACAGGATCACGCTATCGGCGAGTACAGCAGAGAGTAAATCGGTAATATCGTTCAGGTTTTTTGTTGAAATTCCTATGTTCGGTTTCATGACTAAATAGTTTTAAAATTTGAGTTTTGGCTATGTAATTCACCTATGGTATCCCGAAGCCGCGATTGAAATACACCCAGTGGAATGCCCATTTCTTCATGGATTTCTTCTGGCGAATACCCTTTAATAAAATAGATCAGGCCAAAAATTTTGCCTTCTTCATTTCTGATTATATCTGCTACATAAGGGTAATGTACTTCCATTGACCTGTTTTCGAAAGCGACAATAGATGGAGGCTTATTCTTTCGTATGGCTTCAACGCAGGTCTTCTTGGCAATGTCAACCAGCCAGATGAACAAGGAGGCTTTTGAGGGATCGAAATGCTTCGCGCTCCGCCACATCTTGACAAAAGTCTTACGGAGAACTTGCTGAGCCAATTCTTCTGAAGGAATTGTACGTAGTATAACCCCGTACAGCCAAGCACCATAGGCTTCATACAATTCAGGAATTACACTATAGTCTTGCTGTTGCAGTTTTGAGATATAACTCTTTTCCATTTATATTTTAGTAATTACAAGGTTCTTTTTATGCTTGTTTCACTAATTCAATTTCGCAATTGATCTTTACTTCATCACTTACCAATACACCGCCAGCCTCTAGCGCATTGTTCCAGGTTAGGCCCCAGTCTTGGCGGTTTATCTTTCCTTTTATGGTGAACCCGGCTTTGTGGTTTCCCCAAGGATCTTTCATAACACCCCCAAATTTGACTTCTAATTTTATTTGCTTGCTGATGCCTTTGATGGCAAGTTCACCATACAAGAGGTACTTGTTTTTGCCTTCCAACTTCTCCAGCGTGTTGCCGGTAAAAGTTATCTGTTTGTGATGTTCGACGTCAAAAAAGTCGACCCCTTTTATATGCTCATCGCGTTTTGCGTCGCCAGTGTCGATGAATGCCGGATTGATCCAGCAATCAATTTCGGCAGTCATGAAATCTTCCTCGGTAGTATAAATGCTTGAGTCAAATTCCCTGAAAACACCTTTGACATTGCTAATCATCAGGTGTCTCACCTTGAAGGAAATGTCGCTGTGGGCGGCATCGATGCTCCATTTTGTTTTAGTATTTACTATAGTGGCTTGCATATTGTGCTTATTTTTTAAAAGCGTGATGCTTATCCATTGTCCTCTTCGAGATCGTTGTGATTGTCGCCGCCTAAGCTGTAATAGTTGTTTTCTTCGTCTTCGCTTCCAATGTTCTCTTGCTCGTCGTCCAGCTCGGCGCCTGGCACGTCAAGGTCGCTACCGTCCATATCGGTGTCAAAATCCCTTTCGTTTGGCCCCTGAGAAGGCTCATTAGGTTCTTTAATTTCAGCAAAGTTTTCAGGGGCGATATCCACCACTTCTCTGGACTTGTTATAAATGTCTTCACTGGGAGGGTAAATTGGATACCCTGGGAAGGCTTTGTCCCAGCCCTCCTTGTCTTTTTGATTTTGCCTATTCATTTTTGCTGTAAAGGAGACGGATGCTGTGGGTGTATTTTTATCTTTTGACATAATGCATTGTTTGTTTTACGTACGTAGTGGCAGGGGCACGAAGTCTTTGACGGTTTGTTCGACTCTTTTGAACTGATACTTTGTTGCGCCTCAGTCATGGAGAGCCCGCTACAATCCTTCGTCGCGCCTAGTCTCATCTCA
>Ga0209181_10008818_pt1 | contig 13430 bp, 3 predicted proteins | sample MAT05_FD_187208 | JGI IMG/M metagenome (GOLD analysis project Ga0209181, IMG submission 187208) | Freshwater microbial communities from Lake Fryxell liftoff mats and glacier meltwater in Antarctica - MAT-05 (SPAdes) (version 2) | ecosystem: Environmental > Aquatic > Freshwater > Ice > Liftoff... | reverse complement strand
GGTGGCGTACCCACCATTCGCGTCAAGCTAAGAACTTCTTATTTTAAGTCTGAAAGACTTTAATATCAATAACCACGAATGAAATTTGTGGTACCTAAAACAAAGTAACCACACAACAACCGCGAAGCGGCAATTCGTTAAAATAAATAATCTCAATCCTTGTATCGAATTAGTAATAATTGTAGCCAACGGCTTGGGCTTATATGTTCTTATATGCCTTATATGGTTGTTAGCAAACGGTACAAGTTATGGTCGAAACAGCCCAAGGTTGGCGTACCCACCATTCGCGTCAAGCTAAGAACTTCTTATTTTAAGTCTGAAAGACTTTAATATCAATAACCACGAATGAAATTCGTGGTACCTAAAACAAAGTAACCACACAACAACCGCGAAGCGGTTGAATATACAAACCCATTCAACCAATTGGAGTTTGTGTACAATTTACTTTCTGATTTTTATATACTTTTTCATACCAAGTTTTGCTTAACAATTGAAAAGTTCCATTCGTTTTGTAACATAAGTTGACAAAATAAAATTGTACACCTAAGCAACCGCTTGTTTCCTTTCTCTTTCGCCTATTTGTTGCCTCCACATAGCATAATACAAGCCTTTTTCATTTAATAATTCTTGGTGGCTTCCTTGCTCTACAATGTTTCCTTTTTCTAAAACTACAATTTTATTCGCGTGCATCACCGTTGACAACCTATGTGCAATAAGTATTGTAATTAAATTTCCAGTGCCCGAAACGTCACGAATGGTAGCTGCAATTTCCTCTTCGGTTAACGAGTCTAATGCCGATGTAGCCTCATCAAAAACCATTAAGCTTGGTTTGCGCAACAATGCACGTGCAATTGAAAGTCTTTGTTTTTCGCCACCCGAAACTTTTACACCACCCTCGCCAATTACAGTGTCCAAGCCACTTTCGGCACGTTCAAGCAACGATTGGCAAGCTGCTTTTTTAAGTACGCTGTAACAATCTTCGTCAGTAGCCGTTGGGTTTACAAATAATAAATTGTCTTTTATAGTACCGCTAAAAAGCTGCGTATCCTGCGTTACAAAGCCTATTTGTTCTCTAAATTGGTCAAGGTTTACATCGTTGGCATTGGTATTATTATATAATATTTCGCCTTCATTGGGCTTATATAAACCAACCAACAATTTTACCAAAGTAGTTTTGCCCGACCCTGAAGGCCCAACAAAAGCAATGGTTTCGCTTTTACTTAAATCAAACGAAACATTATTTAAGGCATTGTTACTCGCAGTTTGATGTTTAAATGACACGTTTTTAAACGCCAATTTTTCAACCACCTTAATGCTTACAGGGTTTGCTGGGCGAGGTTCTACAGGTGTTTGCATTATGGCATCAAAATTATTTAACGACACCTCTGCCTCACGGTAAATATTAATGATGTTACCTAATTCTTGCAATGGCCCAAAAATAAAAAACGAGTAAATCTGCAATGAAAATAATTGACCCAAAGTCATGTTATCTGCAAAAATTAAATACAGCAACAAGAATAAAATGCAACTGCGCAATAAGTTTACAAACGTGCCTTGCACAAAGCTAATACTGCGTATGTAGCGTACTTTTTTTAATTCTAAATCTAAAATTTTTCCAGTAGTGGCGTTCAATCTATTTATTTCTTGTTCGGCTAATCCCAAACTTTTTACCAATTCTATATTGCGCAACGATTCGGTTGTAGAGCCTGCCAATGCTGTAGTTTCGCCAACAATTTTCTTTTGAATAATTTTTATTTTTTTGCTTAAATAACTACTTATAAACCCTAATATAGGCACAGCAGCAAAGTAAACCGGTGCAATAAGCCAATGTATTTTTATAGAATATACCGCCACAAATATTATCCCAACAATTGATGTAAATAAAATACTAACAAACATTGAAATAAGTTTTTCCACATCGGCACGTACTTTTTGTAATTTCCCTAAAGTTTCGCCACTGCGTTGGTCTTCAAACTGCTGATAAGGCAATTCTAATGAATGTTTTAAGCCATCAGTATAAATATCGGCACCTACTTTTTGGGTAATCACATTTACAAAATAATCCTGAAAATTTTTGGCTATGCGGCTCATCATCGCAGCACCCATCGAAAGTAAAATTAAAAAGCCAATGCCTTTTATATATTCTTCTTTTGTAAATTTATGCGCGCCACTAAGCGACGGCGTTGCAAACTCGTCAACTATACGCCTAAAAACATAAGGGTCTAACAATGAAAATATTTGGTTTACTGCTGCCAATCCAAGTGCTAACACTAGTAATTTCCAATATTTTTTTAAGTATGGGTATAACGTTTTCATATTTTATTTTGTAATGTTTTTTTTGATGTAATATTAGAAATCTTTCCAAATAATACAACATGATTTTTTTAATACAGAGTACACAGCGGCTCAATAGTTACACAGAGTTTACAATCATATTTATCATATTTTTTTTGCTGCGTATGTAAAATATTTTTCAATTTTTGATACTGAACAAATAATACTCCCTTTCTGTAAACAACGCTATTATACCAAAGCAAACTAAGTTTTCAAATTATCAATAAGTATAACCTTATATGTTCTTATCCCGTTGTTTTCAAACAGGACAAGCATGGTTGTTAGTAAACGGGGCAAGCATGGTTGTTAGTAAACGGGGCAAGCATGGTTGTTAGTAAAATGTCCGAATTATGCTTGTTTTTTTAAAAGTAAAATATTTTGATTGATATTAAAAAAGTAGATTTTCAAATTATCAATAAGTATAACCTTATATGTTCTTATCCCGTTGTTTTCAAACGGGGCAAGCATGGTTGTTAGTAAACGGGACAAGCATGGTTGTTAGTAAAATGTCCGAATTATGCTTGTTTTTTTAAAAGTAAAATATTTTGATTGATATTAAAAAAGTAGATTTTCAAATTATCAATAAGTATAACCTTATATGTTCTTATCCCGTTGTTTTCAAACGGGACAAGCATGGTTATTAGTAAACGGGACGAGTTATGCTTGTTTTTTAAAAGCTAACTGTTTTGATGTTAATACAAACAAAAAAACCCTTCCGATAACGAAAGGGTGTACTGTTTAACAATGTAAAAACTATTTTGCCATTGCAGTAACTCTTTTCATCAATTTTGATTTAAGATTTGCTGCTTTGTTTTTGTGAATTACGTTGCGTTTTGCTAATTTGTCAATCATAGAAATTACATTTGGTAATTCCTTTTCAGCAACTGCTTTATCAGCACCTACTTTGATTTCTTTAATTGCATTACGCGTAGTTTTAGCATAATACTTGTTGCGAATACGCTTAGCATCATTGCTTCTAATTCTTTTAATCGACGACTTATGATTTGCCATTTCTTTAATTTAATTTTAGTAGCCCGTAGGGGAATCGAACCCCTGTTACCAGGATGAAAACCTGGCGTCCTAACCCCTAGACGAACGGGCCGTTTTTTATTTCGGAGTGCAAATGTAAAACTTTTTTTATTAACAACAACTTTTTAAGAACTTTTTTTAAAAATCATTCTTTCAATGACAAACCTTTGTATGGCTCAAAAACAAGATGGCAAAAAATCAGTCCGCAGATTTGTCTCGTCCTAAAACGAGATGGCCAAAAATCCTCCGTGCTTCTCCGTGCCTCTCCCGATAATCGAGACAAGCTGTGGCAAAAAAACCCAGTCCGCAGCTTTACAAAAAAATCCTCCGTGCCTCTCCCGATAATCGGGACAAGCTGTGGCAAAAAAAACCAGTCCGCAGCTTTACAAAAATGTCCTCCGCGCTTCTCCGTGCCTCTCCCGATAATTGGGACAAGCTGTGGCTAAAAGACCCAGCCCGCCGATTACACAGATTTACACAGATAAAACCACCCCAAAAAACCAACCACTTATCGAAAACTTAAATTTCTCAAAAATATTTCTAGCACATCAAAACATTCACAAACAGATAAAAAGCATCTATAAACATACTTTTTGTAAAGTATAATTAGGTATATACCAAGCATGGCTGTAAAAAAAATTTAATCAATATTTCTTGTTTAATTAAAAAATTCTTAATATAGCATTTTGAAATATTAAATAATCAAAACAATATTTATACAATCAATCTAATTATTAACGCAAAAAAACAATGAATTTATTAATGCAGAAAGTGGAAAAATTAATGTCTGTAGCAGTCGTAGCCGCACTGTTATTGCTAACATCAATCGGCTTCGCACAAACTAAAACTCCTGCTAAAAAAGTAGTGAATAAAAAAGAGAATGTGCAAGAAAAAGTGGTAACCAAGCCCACGGAAGAAATGCAACCGAAAAAAGAAGTTCCTACTCAAACTGTAGGAGTTGGATTTGAAATTGCTGAATCTGTTGACGAAGCGGCAAAGGTGTACACACCCCTCAATTCTTTTATTATACCTACTGCGGTGTACATCAAAAATCAATCTATTTTTGAAAACTCCAAAAAAATTGAAACAGTAGTTTTAAGTAATGAATTAATGATGCTTTATGAAGTGCAATTGGACAACGAACAATTTATAAATGTAATAAAATTAATGCGCAAGAATAGATTAACAGAAAAACCTTTTTGTACTGAGGTATTACCAAAATTAATGGTAACAGGCGACGAGGCTTCTGATATAAAAAACTATGGTGCAGCAATTACTACTTACTTAAAGTTTAATGAATACGTTACCAACTTTGCACCGCAAATGATACTCGAATTACAGAGTAACCCAGAAAATTTAAGCAAACTTTACCGTATGCAATTGGAGTATGGTAACTTTATAAAAAAAACCAGTTAAAATAATTATAAACTAAATTTTTTAAAAAAATGACAAAAAAATTAACAAAAAGAACAAGTCTCCCGACTTTGTTGTTAGCTTTTCTAATCCTTCTTACGGGAGGTTTTAGTGTAAATGCTACCAATTTAATTGGCACTGGAGCACTACCTACGGGTGGTGGAAATTTTGAGTTAGGCGCAACTTTTACCGCAAATGGCTGGTCGTCGTCTAGTTCTGCAAATAATCCTTGGTTTGTAGGTACGCCCGGTGGTGGTGCACCAATGGCTGGTAACAAAGCCTATGTTTCCAACAATGGTGGAAGTGCAAATTCATATTCTCCTGGCAGTTATGCTACCAATTATTTTTGGAGAGATGTTACAGTGCCAAGTGGAGAGCCTATTATTACATTAACCTTTAACGCCAATCAACAGGCGGAAGGTAGTTGGGATACATGGCAGGTACTTACCGCACCTACAAGCATTATTCCTCTTGGCGTAGCTGCTCACCCAGGTTCTGGTAATATCGTTCCTTCAGGAATTACTGGTGCTACTGCAATAAGCATTGGTATTAATAACTCAAGTGTGCAATCAGTTACTTTATCTTTACCTGCAGCTTTGTCAGGTACTACATTTAGATTGATTTTTGCATGGAAAAACGAACCTGGAGGTGTTGATCCTCCTGCAAGTATTGATAACATAGTTTTAACATCGGACGTACCTTCTAACTATACAGCTACTGCAACTGGTGGTTTATGGTCTTCGCCAGCAACATGGGTTGGTGGTGTAACACCTGCTGCAGGTAATGACATTACTATACCAACTGGTTCTGTGGTAACGGTTGACCAAGTGTTAAATTACAAAGATTTGAGCGTTAGTGGTATTATGCAATGGAACGGTACTGCAAATGCATTGACAGCTACTGGAAACATTATAGTTAATGCTGGCGGTAAATTTTTGCCATACACCACTGCTGCTAATGGAGCTACTGGTATTGCGGTAACCGTTGCTGGTAATTTTACCAACAATGGGTATTGTAATTTTACAGCAGGTAGTAGTACCTCACAATTATTAACTTTTAATGGTGCTGGTTCTACACTTGATGGTACGGGTACTTTTCAAGGTTTGGGTTCAGTTGGTATTATTCGCCAGTTGTTCTTTCTAAATTCAGGTGCTAATGTAATTAACACTTCTCAAAATTTAGTGGTATATGAATTAGCACATGGTGATGGTACGCTAAATACAAATGGCAAACTTTCTATGAATAATACCATAATTAATTATGGTCAAGCATTTAATACGCAAGTAAACAGCGTACATGTAACCAATATGGGTTCTGGCTATGTTGCTTCGCCTATAATTGGTTGTAGTGGTGCAGCGTTGTGGGTTTCAGCAGTATCTTTGTCTGTTGGTAACATACGTGTTACAGCTACTGATATGTATTTATGTACTACTGCTGGTACAGCAGGTACTACTGCTCCTGTGCATATATCTGGTACAGCTACTGCCACTGGTGGTACTGCTGTATTTTTATGGTTAGCTCCTGTAGGAACTATTGGTACTGCTTATATTTCTACTGCACCTACTATTGGTACTCAATATTTTTATGGTGGTAATTTATATACTGCTATTAGTACTGCTCCTGGTGGTACTACACCTCCAACACATCTTTTTGGTACAGTTGGTGCATTCCGTTATGTAGGAACACCATGTACTGTAACACCAAACTGGGATTCTTTTACTCAAACTTTAAGAAGTTTAAATGTAACAAGCACTGGTAGTGGTTATGCTTCATCTACTGCACCTGCAATTACTGTAATAGCTAACGCAGCTGGTTCGAGTGCTTTAGCTACAGCGGTTATACAATACTCTGGTGCTGCCTCTAATGCTACATCAAGATTACAAATAACAGGTGGAAAAACTATTACAGGTGGTTTAACAATTAACAGTGACCAAGGCACAAGTTTGGTAACTCCCAATCCGCAAGCTTCATCAGGTGTTGGTGCTGTTTATGCAGTTACAGGTGGTAATAATTATACTACTGCCCCTATTGTTGGTTTTTCTGGCCCTACTGCTTTAAACTTAGTAACTGCTGGCGGTACTGGATACACTGGTACACCTACAATTGCGGCCTCAGGTGGTAATTTAATTTCAGGTACTGCTTATACCGCCTCAAGTTTTAATATTACTATTGCGCAAGGTATAATTGTATCTATTTATTTAACAAGTACTGCAGTTTATTCTACTCCTCCTACATTAACAATTACAGCTGGTGGTGGTAGTGGTGCTACAATGGCATTTCCGGCAAGTTGCTGGCCTTCAGCTACTGCTAACATAGGTGCAAACGGACAATTAACAAGTTTCACAATGGTTAACCCTGGTTTTGGATATGTTGCCGTTCCTACTGTTAACGTTGGTACAACTTCTGGTACGGCTAATGGTGGTTTATTTACAACTGTTTGTTCTGGTTTAAATGCGCGTGTGGGTCTCTATACCCTTACTATTAATTTATTCGCGCCAGCAAGTTCTTCTGCTGTTCAAGCTGATAATGTAGTAATCCCTACAAACAGAAAAATTACTATTTTAAATTTGCAGGGTAATGCTACAGGGTTAAACCTTACAAGCGACCTTACATTATATGGTAGTTCTTCACCGCTTGGATTGGTAGGTAGTGGAATACTTCCGGGTAACACATTAAATATGAACGGTAATGAATTAAAGTTCACTTGGAATGGTTATGCAGGTACTACGTCATCTTATTTACCAAATGCTTTTGTAACCAATGGTTCTATATCATTAACTACGCGTGGTGGTTCATCTACGCTACTTTTCCCATTTGCGGGTGATGCAACGTCAGGCCGATTTGGTTGGGCTCCAGGTACTGGTAGCAATTTAACAGGTAGCACAGTTACCAATGTAAAAGTTACTCAAACGTCTGCACCAAGTGGTTCTGCATCTCCTTCGGGCGTAGCTTCGGGTACGCGTGCTTATCGTGTGCAATTAAATGCTGGCGCTGTTACGGGTACACTCCCTACGGTTACCTTGAATTTGGATGCGATAGATGCTTTAACAATGTCGCAAAATAATTTATTTATAGGTGAAGCCACTACTTTAAGTGGTGCTTGGACTATACTCAGTGCAGCTTTCGGAGTGTCGGGTTCATTGCCTACGAACGGTACTTTAACTACGGCTACAGTTGCGCCAGGGCCTATTACACCAACTACTGATAGCTATTATGCTTGGGTTAATACAACGTCACCACCTACTGTTACATCATTCATAAATACTACAGATGGTTCTACAAATTTCTGTAGAGGTGGTGGTGAAACAGCAGCAATAAATGGTACAAACTTTACGGGTGCTACTGCCGTTTTATTTAATGGTATAGCCGCACAATCGTTTGTAGTAGTAAGTAGTACATTAATTAATGCCGTTACACCTGTAAACTTTACAACGGGTGTTATTACGGTTACCACTTCATTAAGCGGAACTAGTTCGGCGTTTACAACTACCAATACTGGTAATTTTAGTACGTCAACTACTAGCCCATCCAATGGTTTGGTTTGTAATGTTGGCGAAAGTGTTGCAATAAATTTATTGCCTAATCCAATTAGCGGTTCTCCAAGTTCTGTTGCTTGGACTGGTACTGGTTTAGACACTTACAGTGGTTACAACGTAGTTGCTACGCCTTCTACAACTACTGTATATACAGTAACTGCAACATTTGGGTCGGGATGTGCAGTTATTAAAAACTTTAACATAGGTGTTATTTCTGGTGGTGCTTCATTTACGCCAACTGTAACTCCTGTTAACGCATGTTTCCCAGGTATTGCCACTGCGTTGGTTGAATCTAACTTAAGTGCTGGTTCATTTGGTGTTGCCTCTATTCCTTATGCTCCTGCAACGCCTCCAGGTACCGAAATTACTTTGGCAACAGGTGGTGCATTAGTTGTACCAACTACTGGTGGTTCAGCTGGTGCTAATTCAACAGATGATGGTGGTTGGGGTGGTATCCCAATTGGATTTAACTACAACTTTTTTGGTAATATATTTAATAACCTAGGTGTAGGTACCAATGGTTTGGTTATGTTTGGTACAATACCAGGATATGGTACAGGTGCAGGTCAATTAGGCCAATTTTCCTTTTCAGCTCCAGCATTCCCTAATGTTAATAACCCGGGTAATGTTATAGGTTTAATGTTATCGGATATGCTATTTAGTTTTGCCGGCAGTTCATTAAAATATTGGACAGAAGGCATTGCGCCAACACGTCGTTTCGTATTGTCGGGTGTTTATGCTCAATATAGCGGTGGTGCTTTATCAACAGTTCAATTAATGTTGTATGAAACTACAGGTATTGTTGAGATTCACATTACAAGCAGTGCTGCAACAATTGCACGTACTATTGGTTTGCAAGATGCTACCAAAACTATTGGTGCTTTGGCTCCAAGTTGGAATGGAAGAACTACTATATCAAATACTGAATCATACCGTTTTACGCCTCCAGCTGCTTATGTTTATTCATGGTCAACTGTAAGCCCTAACGTTACACCAACTACTCCGGGTAATGTTAACAGTTTTACAGCTACAGTGAGTGCTGCAGGTTCATTTACGTATGATTTGCTAGTAACTAATCCTATTACTACTTGTGTAGCTTCGGTACCAGTTACTTTTGCGCGTGTTGCTGCACCAATTGCACCAACAGTAACCCCTACTACAGTAGCAGTGTTAACTGATGGTACATTAACAGTTACAAGTCCATTAGGAGTTGACACAACATCTACCTTTAATTGGTATGATGCTGCATCGGGCGGCACTTTGTTGCAATCAACAGCTTCTAATACTTATACAGCAGCAGCTTGTTCTACTACTACTTATTATGTATCTATGTATAACGGTTATTGCGAAGGTCCGCGCACAGCAGCTACTATTACAGCTACTGGCACGCACACAGTAAACGTATCACCAGCAAGTTCAAATTTCTGTACTAATGGTGCTCCAGTTACTTTAACTGCTTCGGGCAACTCTGCAATCTATAGCTGGAGTCCGAGTTTAGGTTTAAGTGCTGTAACAGGTGCATCGGTTGATGCAAGCCCAGCTGCTACTACTACTTACACTGTAACAGGTGCTGGTGGTACTGGTAATGTTTGTTTGGCAACTAATACAGTTACTATTACTAATATTGGTACTTCACCATTAATATTATCAACCACAGCTACACCAGCAGATGTTTGCGCAGGTGCAAGTACAGCATTATTAGTAAATATTCAAAATGGTGGTGCGTATTGTGCATCAGCAGCATCAAGTACCTCATTTGAAAAAATTTCGAATGTAACCTTAAATACAATTAACAATTCGAGTGTATCAACTGCAGGATACGAAAACTTCGTAGCTGTAAACACAACTTTAGCAGCATCAACAATTTATCCATTTACTGTTACAGTAGTTAACCAGTTTAACTTAGATGAATTAAACATTTGGGTTGACATGAATCAAGATGGAATCTTTAGTGACCCATCTGAACTAGTTTACAATGGTTTAATAGCTGTTAATGTATTTTCAGGTAATATTACCATACCAAGTACTGCTACAAATGGGGCAACCCGAATGAGGGTATCTATGGCAGATGGTGGTTCTACAGAATGTGGTTCATTTATTTATGGTCAAGTAGAAGACTACACGGTAATTATTACTGGTGGTGTTGCTCCGGGCGTATTAACTTATACATGGTCAGTTGTTAGTGGTTCAGGTGGTTTATCGGGTACTAACACTGCGGCTGTAACAGGTACTGGAATAAATACAACTACAGTTTATAACGTAGTGGTTAATAATGGTTCAGGTTGTACTTCTAGTGGTTCAGCTACTGCTACAGTATCTCCATTGGCAATTTCAACAATAGCTACACCACCAGCACCAATAACATATTGTGCTGTAACAAATCTTGGTAGTTCTCTTGTAAGCACAGTTTCAATTGCAACTACAACCTTAAATGCAACAGGTTTAGCGGCAGCAGGTCCAAGTTTCTACCATAGTAATCCTGCAACAGGTTCAACTACTGGAACATTAGTAGCAGGTAGTGCTTATACTATTAACATTGCAACAAATGCTACAGCAATTACAGGTATTTGGGTGGATTATAACAAAAATGGAACTTATGAGGTTTCAGAATTTGTTCAACCTTATTTAGCTGCTGCATCAGGTTCGGCAGTATTAAATGTACCTATTAATGCTATAGATGGTGCAACGGGTATGCGTGTAAGAAGTAGAATTAATGGTAACCCATTAGGTAGCGGTGACGGTTGTACTTCATTAGGTTCTGGTTCAACCGAAGATTTTACAGTTACAATTACTGGCGGTACTCCTTATGTTAGTACTCCTTGTCCTAGTGTTACTTGGGCATTAAATGCTGGTGCTTCAGGCGGTGGTGGTACATTAACTTATGCTTGGTATAATAATGTAGGTTTAACAATTCCTGCAACGGGCTTAAGTGCAACAAACATTGCTAACCCAACTGCTGCACCACAAAACGATGTTACTTACTATGTAAAAGTATCAGATGGTTGTGGCGCTACTATATCAAGTTCAGTTTTTCTTGATGTTCAGGATTTTCCTAATGTAACAATTACTAATCCTACACCTGCAGTTTGTGGTAGCACTCCGGTTACCTTAACGGCTAATAACGGTGATGGTACTTCTTATGCTTGGAGCCCAGCATTAGGCTTAAACGTAACTAACACAGGGTCGGTTATAGCATCTATAAACGCAGCAAGCACTTATACTGTTATTGCAAGCGTTTCAGCTACCTGCTTTAAATCAGCTAGTACATCATTTACTTACACTGCACCTCCTGCAATTGTATTAAGTTCAACAAGTTCTACTGTTTGTAGTGGTATTAATACCACCCCAATAAACATCACCAATATTGGTACTTATGATGTTTATACTTGGAGTTTAGCTACTACAACTGGTTTAAATACTTCATCTAATATTATATTTAATAATGTATCAGGTGTTAATAATGTAACTGTTCAACCGTATGTATTAACAGGTGTTCAATTAGGTGGATTACAATGTACAAACACAACAACGTATAACTTAACAGTTAACCCTAGGCCACTTGCACCAACTGCTTTGGCTAATGGTTCAGCTTCTCCTACTATTTGTAGCGGAACTGCAGTTACTTTAACGTCATCGTCAACTATAGTGCCTACGACAGCTTCTAGCTATTCATTTAGTGCTTCAACCGCAGCATACGTACCTATTTCGGGTACTGCTAGTACTGCCGCTGGTGATGATGGTACAGAATTATCACTTCCAATTGGTTTTACCTTTAATTATGGCGGTACCGCATTTACAGCATTTGGTATTTCTACTAACGGTGCTATACAATTAGGTGGTGGAACTGCTCCATCATATACTAACAACTTGCAAACCTTTGCAAATATTATTGGCCCACTTTGGGAAGATAATAATTTAGACGCTGGAGACATTCAATACACAACTACAGGTGTTAGCCCTAACAGTGTTTTAGCTGTTCAGTGGAATAATATCTCTATTGGTGGTGTTGGTGCAACTGGTAATTCTGTTTGTCAATTTCAATTACGTTTGTTTGAAAATGGTACTATCAGGTTTAACTACGGTAATTTATCTCCTGCGGGTGCTTTATCAGCTTCTGTAGGTATTTCATCACTTGTAGGTAATTTTAGAAGTGTTACACCTGCAGTTACTGCAACGTCTTCAAGTGTTACTGCGAACAATTCAATCAGCAGTATTACTGATATTCCAAGTGGAACTGTTTATACTTTTACTCCTCCTCCAAGTGGGGTTACATATTCTTGGACAAGCGCACCTTCTGGTTATACAGCAGCGGTACAAAATCCAGTAGCTACAGTAACACCAACAGTATCAACTAACTATAATGTTGTAATTACTAATGGTTTTGGTTGTTCTTCATCGGCAACTGCAGCAGTAACAGTTAATTATACACCAACAGTTACTGTTGACCCTTATGTAGCACTTACACACACAGTTTGCTTTAGTGCAGGTGCACAAACTGTAAATAGAGCTTATAATACAGCGGTTAATGCACCTACAATTTATAGAATTGTATGGGATGCTGCAGCGCTTGCGGCTGGATTAGTAAATGTAACAGGAGCAACTTTAAACCCAAGTAATATTACTATTGCTATACCAGCAAGTACTGCAGGTGGTAGTTATAGTGGTGTTATTAGTGTTAGTAATGGTGGTGTTTGTGGTTATAATGCAGTATATACTGGTGTAATTGCATCGGTATCGGCTACGCCACCAGCACCTACAGTTTATGCTTATCAATATTGTTTTAATGATGTTGCTTCTAATTTAAGTGCTAGTACACAACCAGGCAACACATTGTCATGGTGGGATATTAACCCATCAGGTGGTACAGCAACTGGCACACAAACGCCAACTACAAATATATTAGGTTCAAGAACATATTATGTTTCTCAAACTAATATTTATGGTTGCGAAAGTGCACGTTCAGGATTAACAATTTTAACGAATGCTTGTACTAATAATACTTGGTTAGGTAATGCCGCTGTTAATAGCAAAACGGAATGGGGCAATGGTTTAAATTGGACAGGTGGAGTACCATCAGGTAGTGCTACTGAAAACACTTTAATACCAAATACTACATTT
>Ga0209181_10008817_pt1 | contig 13430 bp, 9 predicted proteins | sample MAT05_FD_187208 | JGI IMG/M metagenome (GOLD analysis project Ga0209181, IMG submission 187208) | Freshwater microbial communities from Lake Fryxell liftoff mats and glacier meltwater in Antarctica - MAT-05 (SPAdes) (version 2) | ecosystem: Environmental > Aquatic > Freshwater > Ice > Liftoff... | reverse complement strand
CAAAGTGCGCCGGTCGGAGGGGAACCCCCATGGTGACGGACCCGCGTTCGATCCTCATCGTCAAGCCGAGCTCCCTCGGTGACGTCGTCCACACGCTGCCCGCCGTCGCCCGCGTCCGGCGTCGCTGGCCGGATGCGCGCATTCATTGGCTGGTGAATCCGGAGTGGGCACCGATCCTCGCGGGCAATCCCGACATCGACGCAGTGATTGAATTCCCGCGGAAACAGTTCAGCGGACTGCCCGGCTGGATGCGGCTCCGGCGCTGGATCGGACAGCAACGCGGGCGGGTGCAGCCGGATCTGACGCTCGACTTTCAAGGCCTGCTGCGCAGCGCCATTGTCTCACGCGGCTTCGGTGGCGAATGCTGGGGGACTTCCGATTCGCGGGAATGCGCGCGCTTCCTGCACCGGCACGTCGTGCCGGTTCCCCCGCGCCCGGAGCCCGTCCACGCCGTGCGGCGCTGCCTTGCTCTCGTCGCAGCCGTGGGATGTGACATCGCGGAACCCTTGGAGTGGCGGATTCCCGGGGGCACACGTCCGGCCGATTGCCCTTCCGAGTTCGTCCTCCTGCATCCCTTTTCCCGCGGCCCGGAGAAGTCGCTCAGCACAGACGAGGTCGCGACCTTCTGCCGGGATCTTGCCCCCACACCCGTGGTGATCGCCGGTCGGAACGCGACCTCCATTTCACCCGCGCCGAACATCGTCAATCTCCTGAACCGGACGGATCTCACCGAACTCTGCTGGCTGCTCCGGCAGGCGCGATTTGTCGTCAGCGTGGACAGCGGGCCGGCGCACATCGCCGCGGCCGTTTCGCCAGGACTGCTCTCGATTCACACATGGTCGGACCCGCGAAAAGTCGGACCCTTCCGGCCCGATGCGATCGTCTGGAAAGACGGCAGAATTGGAAAAATGGAAGACTTCCCCTCCGGCACTCCGTTGCCGCGAACTGAAATCGGGCGCTGGGTGGCGGCAGCGCTCGGCTGACTTCCGCCTGCAGTTCCCAAAAGCTACATCGTGGCGACCCGCTGCTTGAGCTTCGCGCCGAGCTGCTCGCCGAAAGTCGTGAGCTGGTTCACGACTTCGGGACTGCGCTGCAGCACCGCCTTCGCCAGTTTCTCGAGATGGGCGGGATTCCGCTGCCCGAGTTCGCTGAGCGCCATGATGACGGCGAAGGTGTTATTGATCGCGTGCTTCATCTCGCGGAACTTCCCATGAAGTTCCTCGAGTTCGCCGCGCGTGAGGAGGGGCTCGCTGGGCTCCGCAAGGGTCGATGTTGAGATTGGGACTGGTGTCATGGCCGGACTGATTTTCAGACTGCAATGTTCGCAGGAAGAATGCCACGCCCTTCTCTTTCTCGGGAACTGCCCGGCTGCGTGGGACGCAGGGTTTCCACGTGCGATCCTACGGCTTCAATCACCCGGCGGCCCGGCGCGTGATTCAATGTGAGTCCAAAGGCTGGTTGCCGGCCAAAGCCGAGCGGCGCGTGAGTGCCGCGAGGCTTTGGACTGCGGAGGCTTGACCCCGCTTAGGCTTTGCGCAGGAGCGATCGGCGAAATCGCGGCATCCGCCGCGCGGAGGAGATGCCCCGGGTTGCTTTGCGGGGCAACGGTGAATCTGCGCGTCGGACCCGAGACGAGGGAAAAGCAGCGTCAAGCCGCGCGCAGTCCAAAGGCTGGCGCCACGCTCTGCGCCACCATTTCGCTCATCCACTGGAGACTCACGTTCAACCACGCCCGGTGGCCCGGTCCGCCGGAGATTCCCCTTTTCCGAATGCCCGCCACCCGCTTTGCTGGCCGGTTACTGAAATCCGCCCCGAATGCCTGCTGAAGTGATCCGCATCGCTGGTGCCCGCCAGCACAATCTCAAGAACCTGACGCTGGAGATCCCGCGCGGGAAGCTGGTCGTCATCACCGGCCTCAGCGGCTCGGGGAAGTCGTCGCTCGCCTTCGACACCCTCTACGCGGAAGGCCAGCGGCGCTACGTCGAGAGCCTTTCGGCCTACGCCCGGCAATTCCTCGACCAGATGCAGAAGCCGGACGTGGACTTCATCGAAGGGCTCTCGCCGGCCATCGCCATCGAACAGCGCATTTCGGGCGGCAGCCCCCGCTCGACCATCGCGACGACGACAGAGATCTACGACTACCTGCGCGTCCTTTTCTCCGCCATCGGCAAGCCGCACGATCCGACGACCGGCCGGCTCATCCGGCGCATGACGCCGCAGCAGATCGCGGATGCCATCCTCGCGATGCCGGCGGAAAGTCGCATCAGTCTGCTGGCACCGATCATCAGCGACGAGGCGGGCGAATTCCGCGACGTGCTCGAAAAGCTGCGCAGGGAAGGATTCGTCCGCGTCCGCATCGATGGCGAGATCACCGAACTCGGCGGCACTCCCCCGGTCCGGCTCGACAAAGGAAAGAAGCACCGGATCGAAGCAGTCGTGGATCGACTCGTGATCCGCGAGGACATCCGCCAGCGCTTGAGCGACAGCGTCGCCACGACGTTGAAGTGGGGTCAGGGCAAACTCGTCGTGCTCCGGCACGAGGCAGACGCCGCGGTCACGCAGAACTTCAGCGTTCACTTCGCCGATCCCGACACCGGCTTCACGCTACCCGAACTCACACCGAAGCACTTCTCCTTCAACAGCCACTTCGGCGCCTGCCCCGCCTGCCAGGGGCTCGGCAGCGAGCAATACATCGACGCCGAACTCCTCGTCCCCGATCCCGCCCGCTCGCTCGCCGGCGGCGCCATCGCACCGTGGGCGAAGGCCAACAAACGCATGCAGGGCTACTACACCGGCATCCTCGATTCGCTGTGCCGCGCGTTCAAGGTGAGCATCGACACCCCGTGGCGCGATTTGCCGGAGAAATTCCAGCAGGCCGTGCTCGCGGGAACGGGCGAGGGCGAAATCGAACTCGCGTGGGGCGAACGCAGCAAGCGCGAGACGGTGACGAAAGTCTTCGAAGGTGTCGCCGCACATTTGCAGAACCTCTACGAGACGACCGACAGCGAACTCTCGCGCCAGCGCCTCCGTGCCTACATGGGCCGGCGCACCTGCGTCGCATGCGGAGGCGCGCGCCTGCGTCCGGAGATCCTCGGCGTGACGGTCGCCAGCGCTGAGAGCGAAAAAAACATCCATCAGTTCTGCCAGTTGACCGTCGCGGATGCGCGCTGGTTCATCGAACACCTCGCGCTGTCCGCGACCGAGCGAATCGTGGTCACTGAGGTCACCCGCGAAGTCCGGAATCGCCTCGCATTCATGGAAGAGGTGGGCCTCGGCTATCTCTCCCTCGATCGCGAAAGCGGCACGCTCAGCGGCGGCGAGGCGCAGCGCATCCGGCTCGCGACGCAGATCGGCTCGGGCCTCGCAGGCTGCCTATACGTCCTCGACGAACCGAGCATCGGCCTCCACCAGCGCGACAACGACCGCCTCATCGGCACGCTGCGCCGGCTCCGCGATCTCGGGAACAGCGTCATCGTGGTCGAGCATGACGAGGATACGATCCGCGCCGCCGACCACGTGCTCGACCTCGGCCCCGGCGCGGGAATCCGCGGCGGCTATCTCATCGCGCAAGGCACGCCGGATGAGATCGCCCGCGAGCCCGCATCCCTCACCGGGCAGTACCTCGCCGGCACGACAAAGATTCCCGTTCCCAAAAAGCGCGTCGCACCAAGGACGAATCTCAAATCCGAAAGCCCAAATCTGAAATCCGATCCCGGCTGGCTCACCGTCGTCGGCGCAGGCGAGAACAACCTGCAGAACGTGACGGCGAATTTTCCCCTCGGCTGCATCACGTGCGTCACCGGCGTCAGCGGCAGCGGCAAGAGCACGCTCGTGGATGACATCCTGCGGCGCGCATTGTTCCGCCATTTCTACCGGGCAAAGGACAAGCCGGGACGACATCGGACGATCCTCGGGCTGGAACACATCGACAAGGCCATCGTCATCGACCAGACGCCGATTGGCCGCACTCCGCGGAGCAACCCGGTGACCTATACCGGCGCGTTCGGCGGAATGCGCGATCTCTTCGCTGGTCTCCCCGCTGCGCGTGTGCGCGGCTACGACAGCGGCCGGTTCTCATTCAATGTGAAAGGCGGTCGCTGCGAAGCGTGCGAAGGCGACGGGATGAAGCGCATCGAGATGCACTTCATGGCCGACGTGTACGTCGAATGCGAAGTCTGCCGCGGTCGCCGTTACAACCGCGAGACGCTCGAAATCACCTACAAGGGTAAGAACATCGCCGACATCCTGGACATGACGGTGGATGAAGCGTTTCGCTTTTTCCGGAACATCCCCGGTGTCTCCGACAAACTTCTCGCCCTCGACAGCGTGGGCCTCGGCTATCTCCACCTCGGCCAGAGCGGAACGACGCTGAGCGGCGGCGAAGCCCAGCGCATCAAACTCGCGGGCGAACTCGCGAAGAAGGCGACGGGGCGCACGGTGTATATCCTCGACGAACCGACGACCGGCCTGCATTTCGCGGACATCCAAAAGCTGCTCGAAGTCCTCATGAAACTGCGCGACGCGGGAAACACGCTCATCATCATCGAGCACAATCTCGAGGTCATCAAATGCGCGGACTGGATCCTCGATCTCGGCCCTGAGGGCGGAACCGGCGGCGGGCGACTGCTGGCGCAAGGCCCGCCGGAGGAAGTCGCGAAGGTTGAGCAAAGCCACACCGGGCGCTATCTGCAGCGGATGCTCACGCCATGAATACCGGACGCCGACAATCGATGGCCGCGGCGGTTTTCGCGATCGCTGCATGCATGCCAGCCCTCGCGGCAGCGGAGCCGGACTGGATCGCCGGCGCGCGACGCGCCCTCGCAGAGAACATCCCGCTGGCGGCAATCGAGAAGCTCAAGCCCGCCCTCGAATCGCAGACGCTGGGAGGCGACAGCCGGATCGACGGACTGCGATTGCTGGCGGAGGCGCAACTGGATGCAAATCAACCCGCCGAGGCGCTAGAAACGCTGGGAAAGATTTCTGCTGCCGACGACAGGACCACCACCCGGCTGCGCGCGATGGCAGCGATGCACCTCGGCCGCTGGCAGGACGCGCTCCCGCATTTCCATGCACTTCGCGACGGCGACGCTGACATGGCCGCGCTGGCCGGCGAGGCGGAGTGCCTGCAAGCGATGGGACGCGCGGCGGAGGCAGTCGTAGTCCTCAGGCTCGCGGTGCGCGGCGGCGATGTCCCCGCGACGCTTCACCTCAGGCTGGGAGCGCTGCTCATTGAAATGGATCGCATCAAGCAAGCGCGGGCCATCCTCACCTCCACCACAGCGGCCACCGCGGCGGACCGGCTCTGGCAGACATACCTCGAGGCGCGGATCCACCTCCGCGAGCAAAGGCCAGCCGCGGCACTCGCGGCACTCGTTCCACTGCTTGGCGGCGCGCCGAATTCGCCGCCCGAGGGGCTGACACCGGGCCTCCATGCCGCGGCGACAGTCGCGGAGGCCGAGGCACGTTTCGCCGCAAAAGGGCCGGAGATTGCGGAGAAGATCCTCGAAGCATTCATCCGCCAGAATCCCGGAAGCCCCCACTTGGAGACAGTCTTCCGTCGGCTGGACCGGATCTACGAGAAGGATCCCAACACCGACGAGGGCCCGCTCAGCCGCATGGCGGCCGAGTTGCCCCGCGAAGCCGCGGCGCTGGCGCAGTTCTACCACGCGCGCGTCCACATCCGCGCCAGGCGCCATGATCTCGCGGATGAATCGCTGAGGAAATTCCTGGACCGGTTCGCCGACCATCCACTGACTCCGTACGTCCACGCCGCGCTCGCCGAGACCGCGCAGGCCCGTGGCAATCTCACCGCTGCGGAAGTGGCGCTCGATGCGGCATCCCGCACGGCGCTCACGGACGGTCTGCGCGGCGAACTCGCGCTGCAAACGGCACTCCTCAATCTCCAGCAGGGTGAATTTGTGCGCGCATCGACCGGCTTCCGCACGGCCGCACTGCGGTCGCCGACGCTGAAGATCAGCGCGCGCTACGACTCGGCGCTGGCATGGCTCAAACAAAAGAACTTCGAGCACTTCGAGGAGGAGTTCACGGCGTTCAGCTCGGAGTTCACCGAGCCCACGCTCAGCGGGAATCTCCGGCTCGAGGAGGGCCTCACCCGCGCGCGCACGGGCGACCCGCAGGCGCCGCCCACGCTGCGGCAATTTCTCACGCAGTTCCCGGCGCACCCCCGCCGCGCCGAGGCGCAACTCGCGCTCGCGGAGATCTCACTCGCAGCCGGCGACACCGCGGGGGCCGAGAAGCTCCGGCAGACCGTGGCGTCCGCGGATGCAACGCCCGAGATGCGCGAGCGGGCGGAATACCTCGGCGTCTTCCTCGATGACGCGAAGATGCCGCGGGATGACGAGCAGACCATCGCGCGCGCACGCGGGTTCATCCGCCAGTTTCCCGCCTCCGACGTGCTCGGCGAGGTGCGGATGAAACTCGGGGAGATCTATTTCCGCCGCGAGGATTACCTCAAGGCGCAGGAGCAATTCGAGACGCTCGCAAAGGCGCTGCCCGCGGGCCCGCATGCCGGCCCGGCGCTGTTCCTCGCCGGCCAGTGCTCGATGCGACTCCTCAACACCGATTCGCTGAACCGCGCCCTCGAACTCTTCGGCGCAGTCGTGGAAAAGCACGGCCCCCTGGAGCCGCACGCACGTCTGCACCAGGCCATCATCAAGAACAAACTCGGCGCACCGGACGACGCGGTGAAGATCTACGACAGCATCCTCGACACACAACCGCCCGTGGACCTCGAACTCCGCCTGGCGGCGATGACCGGGAGGGCGGACAACCTCGTCATTCTCGGGAAAAACGACCCGAAGCAACTCGATGCCGCCATTGCCTCCTACGACCAGATCGTCGCCATCGAGAAAGCGTCGCCCACATGGCGCAACCAGGCAGCCTACAAGAAGGCAAAGGTGCTCGTGCAGCAGAAGAAGGAGGACGAGGCCTTCACGCTCCTCTACGAGATCCTCGACAAGGCGAAAACCGGCCCGCGGGAAACATTCTGGTTTGCCAAGGCCGGCTACGACGCCGTCGAGATCGCCGAGCGCCGCCAGCAGTGGAAAAGCGCCGTCGGCATCTATGAGAAGATGGCGGCGGTCCCGGGACCGCACACCGAGCAGGCCAAACAGCGCATGAGGAGGCTCAGGCTCGAACATTTTCTCTGGGATTAAAGAAACGCGGAACGCGGAAAGGGACACAGGCTTTCCAGCCTGTGGCGGGGTGAGAAGCACCAGAGCGTTGCGGATGAGAATCGCCTCAAATGATTGAGAACGTCTGCGCCATGCCAATGCGAGGAGGATCAGGAAAAACTGCTTGAAAACGGGGCAAACTGATTTGCAGAATGCCGAATGGGCGTCGATTTCTGCACGGATCTTGTGGATGAAAATTGGATTCGGGAACTCGTCGCGGCATGGACCGCACGCGATGCGAAACAGCCGATTCCCGCCGTGCGCTGGCCCGATCCCGAGCGAACCCTCGTGTATCTATCGAATTCGCCATACGACTGGCCGGAGCAATTTCGCAAGATGCTCGTTTGCAGAGAAGCAGATTTTCCTGACGGAGACACCTGGTACGCCTGTATTAGCCGCCTGATTCAGGCTGTGGCAGCCACCATTTCCCAGCCTGAGGGCTTGCGTGCCCGGCTACCAAAGCGTCAGCCCGGAGCCTCCTCGATTTTGTGCAGCCGTTCGACTTCTATGAACATCGACGCAATGACTACGGAACGCAGGATTACGTTCATCTGTTAAGCCCTGCGACCTTGAGCAGATTGGAACCCATCTGCGACGAAATTGACTTTGCTTTATTGGAATCGCTCATCACACAGACCGTCGAAAAGAACGCGGCTGAAGAGCGCGATTTCGAATGCCGCCGGTATTTCGGAGGACGCGAGCCGAGGAAACTGTTGAGAGATTATTGCACCCACAGTCTGTATTGCTGCCAGGAAAGCCGGAAGTCCGGCTGGGCTTTGAACATCTCAGTCTGCTAGAGAGCACGACGCATGGCGTTCTGGGCAAGGCAAGGCTGTCGTGCTCGCAAAGGTTCGCATGAACGCCCTGCCTGCCAGCCGCAAGCCCGCGGAGCGACGCGCTTTACCTCGCAGCTTCAGTTTTCAGTTTCCACCGCGGGCTTTTCCACGTATCTCCCCCGCTCCCTTCGGGACTCCACGATGACCAAATAATCCTGATCACACAAAAATGCCGAAACTCTTCATTCCCGGGCCAGTCGCAGTCTCTCTCAAAACCTTCCAGGCATTCTGCCGGCCGATGATCGGCCATCGCAGTGGCGATTTCAAAAAGCTCTATGGCGGAATCCAGCCGCGGCTGAAGGAACTCTTCGGCACCACGCAGCCGGTCTTCCTCAGCACCTCGAGCGCATGGGGCGTGATGGAAGGCGCCGTCCGCAACCTCGTCGGCACCGGCAAGGTGTTGAACTGCATGTGCGGCGCATTTTCCGACAAGTGGTTCGACGTTTCGAAAAAGTGCGGGAAGGACGCGGCGTCCCTCGCCGTCGAGTGGGGGCACCCGATCCGCGGCGAGCAGCTCCGCGCCCAGCTCAGACAGGGCGGCTTCGACGCCGTGACGCTCATCCACAATGAAACCTCCACCGGCGTGATGTCGAACATCCAGGAAATCTCCGAGGTCATGCGCGAGTTCCCCGAGGTGTGCCTGATCGTGGATACGGTCTCGTCCTTCAGCGTCGTCCCGATTCCGATGGATGCGCTCGGCATCGACGTCCTGCTCACCGGCTCGCAGAAGGCGCTCGCGATGCCGCCGGGCCTCGCGCTGTTCAGCGCCAGCAAGAAGGCGATGGACCGCGCCGCCACAGTGAAGGGACGCGGATACTACTTCGACTTCCTCGAATTCGCGAAGAACCAGGCCGAGGACATGACGCCGAGCACGCCGAGCATCAGTCACATCTACGCGCTCGAATCCAAGCTCGACGACATTTTCACCGAAGGCGTCGAGAACCGTTACCGCCGCCACGCCGAGACCAACGCGCTGGTCCACGACTGGGTGCGCAAACACGGCTTCGAGTTTTTCGCACCGAAAGACTACCGCTCGAAATCGCTCACCTGCATCGCGAACAACAAAGGCATCGACGTCGCCGACCTCGCCAGGAAGGCGAAGGAGCGGCACGGCTTCGTAATCGACGGCGGCTACGGCAAGCTGAAGGGAAAGACCTTCCGGCTTTCGAACATGGGCGACGAGACATTGGCGACCGAAGGCGAGCTGCTCGCCGCGCTCGACGATTGCCTCGCGAGCTGAGCAGCGGGTGCCGGGAATCGGCGAATTTCCTGGCGCATCACATTCCCCGGCATCCCCCGATGAACCACATCGCTGCAGATTTCCGTCGCTGGGAAATCCCCGGCATTGCTGCCTTCACCGACGGACCGGGCGGACTCGTGCGCATCGATCTCACCACTTCGAGCTCGCAAGCGCAGGTCTATCTCCACGGCGCACACGTGGCGTCCTTTCAGCCTGCCGACGCACAGCCCGTGCTATTCCTCAGCAAGCTGAGCCAGTTTGCAGAAGACAAACCGATTCGCGGTGGCGTGCCGGTGATCTTCCCGTGGTTCGGTCCGCGGGCCGGGCATCCGGATTCGCCCTCGCACGGTTTCGCGCGCACGCTGCCTTGGGAACTCGAGTCGCTGACATCCGCGGACGATGCATCGGTCGATCTCGTCCTCGTCCTGGAATCGAACGATGCCACACGCGCGGAGTGGCCGCACGACTTCACCCTGCGCCACAGCATTTCCGCAGGGCCGGAACTCACGATGGTTCTTGAGGTCACGAATCGCTCGGACGGGCCATTCACATTTGAGGAAGCGCTGCACACGTACTTCACGATCTCCGACATCCACGACGTGATTGTGACAGGCTTCGAAGGCGCGGAATACCTCGACAAAGTCGATGCCGCCCGGCGGAAAACGCAGGACCGTGCCCCCATCCGAATCACCGGGGAAACGGATCGCCTTTACCTCAACACCCGCACGACCTGCGTCGTCGAAGACCCTGGCATGTCGCGGCGGATCATCGTGGAAAAATCCGGATCCGATTCCACGGTCCTCTGGAACCCGTGGTCGGCCAAGGCGGCAAGGCTGACAGACCTCGGCGACGAATGGCCCGGGATGATCTGCATCGAGACTGTGAACGCCGCGGAGAACTCCGTGACACTCGAACCGGGAGCCAAGCATGCGATGCGCGCAACGGTGCGTCTTGGCTGAAGTTCATCCGTCTGCCGCGTATCGGGTTTGGCCGCGCGCGCGTTCCAGGGTCGCATTGCGCTGCGCCGCGAGCACCTTCGTGGGATCGCAGGCCGCGTTGCCAAACAGACGGTAGCCGGCCTTGGTCCCGGCCCAGCCGCCGCTGGCCTTGGGGATGGAGGCGCCCGGCTGCGCGAGCATGTCGGCGGCGATTTGTTTCAAGCGGCGCACCCTGCGCGGGTCTCCAAGGTCGAGGGTTTTGAATTCGTTTTGCGCCCAGCGGCGCGGGGCTTGGGAATTATCGTGCGAGGAGGCGGGATGCGTCGGCATCCACGGACAGAATGCCGGAAAGGCGGATCGTACCAGTACATGGTTTGCACCTACATGCGCCTCCCTCCGGCGTCATTCGCGCAACCAAAAACTTGGGGGTTCCAGTGTTACCTTTGAAGTCATGGCGGGGAACGCCTCCCTCCAACCCACGCCCACCCCGCCATCACTCAAAGCTAACTTGGGGGTTAGCCCGCATTTCTCAAACTCCGGCGGCAAGCCGCAATTGTAGCGTAGCTCTCCAGAGCTGCGCCGCACCTGCGCTCACTGCGGCGCAGCTCTGGAGAGCTACGCTACGTGAACGCCGCCCGCTTCGCCGGGGTGCAGTGCAGGCGCCGCAACACCCTGTCGCATCCCATGCCAGGAGTGTGAGAAATGCAGGTTAGGTCGAGCCCCGCGGTCCAAAGGCTCGCGCCACCTCCGGCGCGGCATTCCATGCTGCCATCATTCCATCGCTGACGCGCCACTAGCGCATGGAGGAGTCCCCCGCCTTCTCCCGCGCCTTTTCCTCGGCGTCCACGAGGGACAGGAAGACGTTTTCCAGTCCGCCCTTCGCGACGCTCATGGCCCGCAGCTCTTCCACCGTTCCGATGGCGATGAGCCGTCCGCAATGGATGATGCCGACGCGATCGGCCAGTTCCTCGGCCACGCTGAGCTGGTGGGTGCTGAGGAAGATCGTCATCCCGGCCCGCGATCGTGCCTTGAATTCATCCTTCACGATCCGCGCGTGCATCGGGTCCAGGCCCACCATCGGCTCATCGATGACGAGCACTGACGGCTCGTGCAGCAGCGCACTGCTGATGACGAGCCGCTGCCGTGTCCCGTGGCTGAGATTCTCCGTGAGGTCGTGCCGGTAATCGTGCAGGTGAAACCGATCGAAGAGCGCTTCGGTGCGCTTCTCGATCACGTCGGGTTCCAGCCCGAAGATGTCGCCCACGAATTGCATGAATTCCACCGCGGTCAGCTTGTCGTAGGTGTAGGGGAAATCCGGCACGTACGCGAGTCGCGCCTTGGCATTCTCCGGCTCCTTCTGGATGTCGAATCCTGCCACGAGGGCGCTTCCCCCGGAGGGCTTCAGAAGGCCCGCCAGCATCTTGATCGTCGTGGTCTTCCCCGCGCCGTTCGGCCCGAGAAAGGCGAAGAACTCCCCCTGCGGAATATCGAGTTCAAGTGCATCCACCGCCGCGAGCGCGCCAAACCGCTTGGATAGACCGCGAATCTGGATCATTCGCGTGAGCAGCCCGGACGATGGCGGACGAATGGGTGAAGCACTCTCATTGCGGCAGATTCGGCGGCATGAGCCTCAAGCCAAACAACGGTGCCTGCGCGCGCAGGACCTGCCCCAACTGGCTGACGTGTGCGTCGAACAGTATCTGGTCCCCTGCCTTCAGTGTGAGCAGAACCGTCGAGAGCTTCTGCCCGGCAAGCGCCATCGAGGACGCGTTTGCGCGGAGGGAGAACTCCGGCATTTCGCTGCGGGATGCCTTGATCTGTTGCAGCAGCACGGGTTCAACCCCCGCCTTCGCAAGGAGAATGTCCAGGCCATGCTGATCCAGGGTGATCTCGGTTTCGCTGAGGATTTCCTTTCCCATCCTTGCGCCGAAGCTCGCCTTGCGCCCGATGAGATCGACCTGGATCACCATGTTCGACGACCGCTCACCCGACGACAGGCTGAGCTGGATCCGATCGACTGACAGGGACCGGCTCAATTCGAAAACGGCATTCCACCAGAATTTCTGCTGGCGCGCGCCGGGGAGAGTCAGGCTCACGTTGCCATTCACATCCACCGCCCGCATGCCGGTGACTGCATCCGTGCGGGGCCGGATGTGGAGCGAACCGACCGGCTGGGCCGCGGAATAGATCTGCAGTTCGGACGACTGTTCATGCTGAAAGAAAAGCTGCGCCACGTAGGTGACCGGCACCGCATTGAGCTGGGTCATCTCCGGGTAAAGCTCGCGCACCACCAGCAGCGCGGTCATTGCCAGCCAGAAGCCGACGATTCCGATGACGATAAGCCGGTGAACCATGCAGGGCAGTCTAGCAGCAACTCGAGGATGCAACAGCGAGGCCTCGCGGCGGACGCTCGCGACCGCCGTCCTCGACCCGTGTGTGGGGGAGCTTGCGTGAGCGCTTCATTTTGCGCGGGTGCGCTTCGCCTTCTTCTCCACGACGGCGTAGGCATTGTGATTGTGGATGCTCTCGAAGTTCTCCGCCTCCACGCGGTACCAGCGGATGTTCCGCTCGCGGTTCGAGAGCGCCGCGATGTTGCGCACCAGATCCTCCACGAAAACGGGCCGGTCGTAAGCCCGCTCCGTCACCGCCTTTTCATCCGGCCGCTTGAGCAGGCTGTAGAGTTCGCAACTCGCGCTGCCCTCGACCAGCGAGATCATGTCCTCGATCCAGACCGGCTTTGCGCAACGGATGCTGTAGGTCACCTGCCCGCGCTGATTGTGCGCGCCGCGCTCCGCGATCGCCTTGGAGCATGGGCAAAGCGTGGTGACCGGCACGATCACCGTGACCACGAAATCCGTCCGGTTCTTCTCCAGCGTCGCATCGAACCGCACGACATAGTCCATCAACCCGACCGCACCTGTGACCGGCGCGCGTTTCTCGAGGAAGAATGGAAACTCGAAGGTGACGTGCGCATTGCCCGAGTCCAGCCGCTTGGCGAGATCGCGCAGGAGCAGGCGGATGTTGTCCACATGCAGCACGGGGCCGAATTCATTCAGCACCTCGACGAAGCGGCTCATGTGCGTGCCCTTGAAATGATGCGGCAGATCGACCGTGAGCGTGACCGTGGCGATGGTGTGCTGCTGCTTGCGCGCCTTGTCGCGGACCTGGATGGGATAGCGCAACCCCCGCACGCCGACCCGATCGATCGCGATGCCGCGGTAGT
>Ga0209181_10008811_pt1 | contig 13434 bp, 8 predicted proteins | sample MAT05_FD_187208 | JGI IMG/M metagenome (GOLD analysis project Ga0209181, IMG submission 187208) | Freshwater microbial communities from Lake Fryxell liftoff mats and glacier meltwater in Antarctica - MAT-05 (SPAdes) (version 2) | ecosystem: Environmental > Aquatic > Freshwater > Ice > Liftoff... | reverse complement strand
GCCCTTCCGAGCGTCCACTGGGCGTTGCTGGACTTCGCTGGTGTCCAGATGGTCACGGCCAGCGCCGCCCGCGAGTCAGTCTTGAGGCTCATCGAGCACTTGGCCGACCGCAAAACACTTGCCGTGGTGGTGGGCATGAACGCCGAAACGCGCGACGAGATTGAGTTTGCCGCGCAGGCTGGTCGGCAGGTTGTGGTGGCTGCCAGCGCGGTGGGTAAGAATGGCCCCCTCGGGCTGAAGCTCCTTGGCCCGGTGGACGAGAAGGTCAAAGAGACCCTCCTCCTGGTCGCAAAGCTGGGCGAGACGGACGCAAGGAGCGCGAACGCGGCCTACGTCGGAGGCTCGGTGGGAGCGACCGCCTGGAACAACCGGCTGGCGGCGCTGGCAGAAGTGCGGCTGCTCACAGAGCGAAAAGTTGGGAAGACAAAGTACTACTCACTGGCACTGAAAGGACTGGTCGATGGGAACTGATTTTCTCCGCAATAAACGGGAGCGCTTCACCAAGGCTTGGCGCCACGGAGTTGCGCAGACCGAGTCGGATTGGCTTGCGGCCGGCCAACGTGTGACCCGGGTCTTTAGGGCGAAGAGCGATGGTCCCTGCACTCTGACGCCAAACCAGTCCGTGCTTCTGCGTTTGGTGGCGGACAACCAAGTCATCGCCAGCACGGGCATCTCTCAAGTGGCAACCCTTGTGAAGCCTTCAACGGCTCTATTGGAGAAGCTGCGCGTCCGGCAAGGTGTCGGCATGGCCGTTGTGCAGCGGGTGTCTGCCACATCCAGCCGCGTGGACCTCTTGGTCGAGGAGTAGACGTGCTTCCAGCAAGCGACCATGCGCAGCTCTGGGCCCTCAAAGACCAAAGCACCGGGCAACCGATGCTTGGCTGCGGGTCTTGCCTCGACCGCCAGACCTGCGGTGGTCTGCAGGTCATACCCGGCGGAGCGTCAGCTATCGACTGCATGACCATGTGCCGCTGCGAAGACCCTGATAGATGCGATGTGGTCTGCCCGAACGCACCCAAGCGATACGTGCGCCGACTGGTCGAGGTAGGTGGCTTTGACCTATCGGTCGTTCCGATTGCAAAAGAGCACCGCCTGCCCAACCTGCCAGCGTTTGCTATTCTTGTAGAGGGCAACGCCGTCAAAGACGGGGTTTCTAGGCTGCCCTACTCAGTCGCAGTTCCACTGTCGATGGCCATCGCTGAAGCGGGCAAGTTAGCGCGGGCGAAAACCCGCAATGAGCTTGAGAATGCGTTCGGTATCTCGCCACGCGATGGCTGGATATTGACTGGCGTTGAGCGCGACAGCTACGTCGAGCGCATATGGCGGCTCCACTCACCTCGCAAGGTGTTTGAAGGCCTGCGTAAGGCAGGCGCCATTTTTGCGACCACGCCAAACTTCAGCACTATTGCGGATGTGCCTCGGCATGACAACCTTCACGCAATGATGCGTATCGCCTGGACGTGGCACGAGATGATTGAGGCCGGCCTTCCGACGGCGCTGCACATCAACGGTCGAACCGACTTCGATTTTGTCCGTTGGGCCGAATTTGCCAAGCGCCAAATTAGCTTGAAGGCAGTTGCGTTTGAATTCCTCACCGGAGCGGAGCCCAAGGAGGACGGCCAGCGCTATGTCGAGCGACTCAAACTTTTCGTGAGAGAAAGCGGCCGAAATGACCTCTTGCTGGTCCTTCGGGGCGGCCAGCAATGGCTGAACGAGCTACGCGTCTGCTTCCCAAGTATTCTTGTCATCGACTCCGGTCCGTACTTCAAGACCGTCCATCGGCAGCGCACCGACATCTCCAACGATGGGCGTCCGCTGTATCGGTCGCACAAGACGCGAAGCGCTTCCCAGATGCGGGCGCTCTTTCACCACAATGTCGCAGCGAAGCTGGCGCTGCATGCTGGGGCCACATACGCCGGCGGACCACAGCAGTCAGAACTCGCCTTCGAAACGTCGGTCGCACAGCCGTTGCCAGCAACTGTGCCTACATCGCAGGATAGTCTTCAGTTGGCGTTTCCGTTCTAGCCGCGAGCGGGACTACCGCCAGCGAACATGCAAGCTGACGACGAAGCCGGTGAACATATCCTGGTCTCGAACGACCCAGTTCGAACCTGACGAGACGCCTTCAATTTCAATGCTGGCGTCATCACTGCGGACGCGAAGTGCGGCGTCGAGTGTCAGCATGGCTCTCATGACGGTCGAAAACCCCGTTCCTCTGCCAGGTTCACAGAACCGCGAACGGTGGTCCACGACAGCCCAGCCCAACGCTGTTGCGGCCTCAAGGTCGGCAATCTCGGGCGCGTTCGACACATAGCCGCGAACGATGCCTTGGCCAGCATCCGCTACGGCCAGCCACATGGCATTCCGACTGAGGTCATAGACGGCAATGCCGTTTGTGTTGTCACCTGCGTGCTCGCTGACATTCCCTATAAGTTCAGCGAAGGCTCCCTTGATAAGGCGTGCTGCGCCGTCAGGCATCCCTGCCTCCTGGGCACATCGGCCCGCCACCATTGCAAAGTCATGCCCGGCCAAGTCAACGGCTTCACCCGAGCCTCGTATTTGAAAAGCACCGACCCGCGGCCCGAACTGAACTGGGCTAGCGCCTGGCTCAAAGGCCGCGCGAATTGCTGCGTAACGCGCGTCGCCGATGCCGTTCAATCGAAGTTTCTTTCCCTGCATCCGCCAGTGACGCCGAAGAACAAGCAGTTCAGCGAGTGGACCAAGCTCCAGTTGCAAGGACGGGACTGAATCCGCACTTCGATTGGGGTCGTCAAATTGCTCGGTCAGGCCCTCCAGAGCGTCAAAACAGGTGAGGATTCTATGTTCGCCAGGCAAATCCACTGCTCCACCTGTTTCGGTATCGGACTTCGGAGGGCGCGGCTGGGTCCAAGGGTCGCTCCTCGCTGACTGCCATCCTAGCCGCGAACGGCAAACGCGCCAAAAACAACCACAAGCAACTTCGCAAGATTCCTGCTGGTGCTGGCGCCAACGCCGACTAGAGGCAAAACGCCAACTCTCGGAAATTCGAACCAATCAACGGAAATCGACCACTGCTGACAATGCATCGAGCGCCAATCGCATGGCTCAGTCACGAATAGGCAACTCGGCCGAAACCATGTCATTCCAGGTGCGACGTAGACGGGCCAGGGCAACTCACTTACTCAAGACGTCAGCCATCGCAGGACCGCCCAAAGCCAACCCGCGCGCCGCGTTTTCGCCAGCTACGGTTGCCAAGCCTTCAACAACCAACAACTCGTCTTGGTCGGCCGCTCCCTCGACTAACGGAGCTGGAAGCGCCTTGTTTGGCTTCACCCCGAGACCGCGCAGCATCTCGGCCTGTCGAATGACGTTGCCCTTTCCCGTCGACAGCTTCTTGTGGGCAAAGTCGTAGGCTGTCTGCGCCTGACTGAGCCGAGTTCCGACCGTCTGCAGGTCCTCAACAAAACCGACTAGGCGGTCATAGAGCTCAGCACCCCTCTTTGCGATGTCCTGTGCGTTACGGCTTTGCGCTTCCTGACGCCACAAATGGGCTACGGTTCGGACGACGAAAAGCAGCGTTGAGGGGCTGACCAAGAGGACGTTTCGGTCCCAGGCATCCATGAAAAGGTCGTTGTCGTGGGTGACGGCCATCATGAACGCGGGCTCGATGGGGACAAACATCAGCACAAAGTCCAACGATTTCAGTCCGTATAGCGTCTGGTACTGCTTCCCAGACAAGCCCTTGATGTGAGTACGAACAGAGTCCAAATGGCGCCGAACAGCTAGTGCGCGGTCCTCGTCTGTCTCCGCGATGATGTGCTGTTCATATGCCACCAGAGAGACCTTCGCGTCCACAACGAGCCGTCGCTCCTCAGGCAAATTGATGATTACATCAGCTTGCGCTCGGGTCCCGTCCTCGCGGGTTTGGCTCTCTTGGACATGATATTCAAAGCCCTTGCGTAGCCCCGATGCCTCGAGAACTCGCTCGAGGACCAGCTCGCCCCAGTTTCCCTGCGTCTTTGCGCTGCCCTTCAGCGCGAGCGTTAAGTTCTTGGCGTCCTGGCTCAGCGCCTGGTTCAAACCCACCAACTGGCGAACTTGCTCCGAAAGAGCCGAGCGGTCCTTCCCCTCCTGAACGTAAACCTCTTCGACCTTCCCCTTGAACTCCGTGAGCTGAGTTTTGAGCGGGTCGAGCAATTGCCCCAGAGTGACCTGGTTCTGCTCCGCAAAGCGCTTGGATTTTTCTTCCAAGATGTCGTTGGCTAGGCTCTTAAACTGGTCGGTCAAAGCCTCCTTTGCCTGCAACAGGAGAACAAGCTTCTCCGCGGCACCGTCGCGTTCGGATTCCAGCCGTGTCCGCAATTCGGTGAGTTCGCCATTGAGACGGTTCACCTCGGCATCCGCCGATTCACGGACCACTTTGACCCGAGCCAGTTCGCCACGCGCGAGCGCATGGGCCTCGCGCTCGGCAGCAACTTCAGCGGTGAGCCTTGAAACATGCGCCCCACTGGTCTCGCGCAGTTCTGCGAATCGGGCGCCAACATCGGCCAGCTCAAGCTCGACCCGAGCCAGTTTCGCTTCAATGAGGGGCAAGCGGGCAGTTTGTTCTTCGAGTGCCGCCTTGCGTTCGTTTGCGGCGCTGAGGGCAGCAGAGCCCAGCGCCAGTTTGCCAGTAAGTGCAGCCGTGCCCGCCTCAAGGTCGTTTAACTGTGTCGTAAGCAATGTGACCGCCTGGCCCTTCTGCGCAGCCTCAGTGGAAAAGCGGAGCACCTCTTGCCCGCTCAGTCGCAGTTGCTCGGTTATCCCGGAAATTTCAGCCTCCAACGCTGGAACGCGCGAAGCTCGTTCAGTGAGCTTTGCCGCATCGTCACGTGCGTCATCCAAGTCATCACGTAAATCCTCGGCCTGTCGCTTTAGGTCGTTATGGCTCGCCTGCTCAACTAGCCGGGTTTCGTCCGCAACTCGAACTCTCTCCCGCAACAAGACGAGCTCGCCCTGAAATCCAGCCTCTGCTTTGCTGACGGCGGCGTCTAACTGTGCGGCCGTTCGGCTCCTGGCCAGGAGCCAGACGACTAGTGCCCCAACCAGAACGCCAAGGATACCTATTCCGGGAACCAAAAGTTCATTCATTGTTCGTCTCCACATTCGCTCATATTTTAGATGTTATTCTGACCTTTGCGGCCAGGCTTCCATCAGATGGGAATTTCCCGCCATTCTTGATTGAGAATTTAATCGCCGCTCTGGAGCAGAGCAAACGGCCTATCACACTTAGCTCCACTTAAAATTCATCGGACTCCATGAAAACTACTAGCGGGCGTATTCATACGCCTTTTGAGGAATTTGCCAGAGTCAAATCTATCCTGTTGAAGCAGAAGTTCTAAAAAGGCACATCGTCGTCAGCCGCGTCAAAGGCAGGCGCGACTGCACCGCCCGACTTCGGAGGCGGTGGCCTAGGCACATCGCGCGGAGCCATCACAGGAGCGGCAGGCCGAACGGCAGCCTCATCGCCCGTTTCGGGCGCCCCAACGCCCTCGACGCCTACTCCGCCCAACGCCTGTTCAAGCGCAAGTTCTACGGCCTCGATGCGGGCCTTGCAAAGCTTGTACGCATCGACAGACTCGGTAACGATATTGAGCAAATTGTCGATGTCTGGCTCTCTTTGGGTCCGGAGCGTCTCAGCATGTCGTTGCAAGACACTGTAGGCCTCGCGAAACGTATTCGTAGTCATTTGTCGATTACCTCTCTCTTTTCCGCTGTCCGAGCGGCCACTTCGCCATCTCGGAACTGAATTTGAATGTTCGCGCCCGGCTTGGTTTGGGCGGCAGCCGAAAGTGGCCTTCGGTCGCCGTCGCGGACAAGTGCGAAGCCTCGACCGAGCGTCTTTTCCGGCCCCTGCCCCGCCACTTCGCGTATCAATGATTCCGATTGGGTGGTCGCCAGCGAGATTGTGCGACGGGCCTGGCTCGCAACCTCTTGGAAAACACGGCCCAGTGACCCACTGGCGCCACGGGCATCAAGCGTTGAACGCTCCAGGATGCCGCCCAGCTTGGCGTCAGTTTCTGCATTTGCGGTTCGTAACGCCTGATTTGCGCCCAAACGCACTTCCGCGTGGAATGCAGGCACGGACTGCTTGGCGTCGCCCAAGCGTTCGACTGCCAGGTGCCAGACACCGAACAGCGACGCCCGCGCATCCTTGGACGCTGTACTGACACTCCTCAAGGCGCCAACGCGAAGGTCAGCGAGGAACTCTGCCGTCCTTTGACGTGCTGCATCCAATTGCCGCTGCGCACCGCCTTTCACCGTGACCTCGGCGTGCTCGACTGCCCTCAGCGCCACTTGAGCGTTTCGGGCGGCGATGTCTCGGACCAAGCTGTAGGCAGCCTTGGTCTCGGCGACACGCTTCGCGATGACCTGCTCAATCCCACCAATCACTTTGGATGGCGTGTCGAACCGGATGTTTGCGACCTCGTCGATGACAGTGCTGTCGCGCTCGTGTCCAATGCCGGTGAGCACCGGGACGTCTAATTCGCAGATAAATCTCGCAAGCTGATAGTTGTTCAACCAGGCGAGGTCGTTGACGGCACCGCCGCCGCGGATGATGACGACAGCATCCGGCAGCGCCCCCTCAGACTCCCGCCAGGCATCCATCGCACCGAGCAGGGCGTCGCGAATGTCCGCAGCTGCGCCCTCCCCCTGAAAACGGCTGTGCACGTAAACGAACTTGCAGATTCCAAGTCGCTCCAGCCGCTCAGCCTCAGCTCGGAAATCGCCGAGGCCTGCACCGTCCATAGGCGCGACGACCAGCACGGCGTTGAAGTCCCAGGGCGCTGGCAAATTCTTGTTGGCGTCAAACAGGCCCTCGAACTGGAGGCGACTTCGAATTTCGCGCTTCTTCGCCTCCAGGTCACCGAGGGTGTACTCCGGGTCGATGGCATCAACCTCCAGGCTGAATCCGAACTGCGCCTTGAAAACAGGTCGCATCCGAAGCAAGAGCTTGATTCCAGGCCCGACCTTGGCGCCAGTGGCACGTTCGAACTCAGGGAGGATGCGGCTCGCGGTGTTGGCCCAGATGACCGCATTCGCTTTCGCTGCTACGCCGCCGCCTGCATCCCGTTCCGACACCTCGATGTAAACGTGGCCACTACGCAGCCTAGCGTCGACCACCTCGACCATGGTCCAGACGCCAGCGCGGTACGCCTGGGCGACCGCCTGCACCACTCCCGCAAGCAACTGAGACAATGTGACGCCACGGGGCGGAACGACTGCAATTTCGGAAGCGCCTTGTGGCGCCGAAACTGAAAGCTCATGCGAATTGGACCGGGCATCCAGTTTCATGGCTGCAGGTAGCCACGCAGTGAACGGCACCAAGTCGCTCCCGGCAGGCACGTACCAACTCCGCTGAGCAGAGTCCCAACGGGCGCCGAGCGCCTTGACTTGCGCCCGGTCTTTGTACTGCGCAGTGAGGTATGTGTCGTTTTCCATTGCCAGAGTGGTAGGGCAGACTGCTACGAGAACGCCAGCACCTGAGCGCCAGAAATTTCGAGAAGTTGCGCAGGTATGGTTTTCAAGTCAACGAGGTCAACTGTGGCAACGACAACTTTCTTCGGCCCTGCCCCAGCCACCAACCCAAGCCCCTCCAGGTGGTACGTCCCTCGGCGAGCCCTCCATTCGCGCAGACCAACGTGATGCGGGTACAGCAGAACGACCTCGCCAGCGTCGTACCGATGAGCATAGGCAACCATCTGGTACATGTCGGCCGAGGACACTGCCTCGCGCGCAGCCTCCTCCTTCAAGCGCTTCCACTTGGTGTCGATGATGAAAACTGGGCCTGAGGCGTTGCTGACCACAATGTCTGGCCTCAGTTCGAATGCAGGCCTTCCAATGTGCGAAGTCGCCAGGTGTCGTTTCGGACCTTGGAGACTCACCCGCAGACCGTGTTGGCCGAAAGTGCGAATGGCGACACGTCCGACGTACTCCTCGAAAAGCTCGTTCATATCGAACAAGATGGAGAACCCGTCACCCTTCCCTGATACCAGGTCTGGTGAGGCGCCCTCGATGAAAAGCCTGGCCATCCGCAGCAAGGGTGCATAGCGCTGAGTCAGCCTATCCGTTCCGAGCTGTTTCCACGTTATGGAGCCCGAAGGTAAATCCTCGACCTCCTGGAAGCAAAAAAGTAGCTCAAAGACACTCTTGGTCGCACCCACACTGCCGACAACCTTGACTAGCACCCGAAGAGCAGCCTTCAACGCGCGATTCAGCGGGTTGTCTTCAGTGAACTCATCGAAGGTGCAGTGCAGCCTGTCGGCCCTGGCCAAGTTGTGGCGCAGTTGCTGCGCCACGTTGAGGCGCCCGCGAAGGACGACCAAATTGTCCGAACGCACTTCGTACTGCCGAACCATTCCCTGGCGCAAGGCCTTCCACAACTCCTCGCAGAAGAGTCGAATCATGACGTCGAGGATTGTCTCGTCGACGCGACCAACCTGGGTCTGGGCACCTGAGTGCAAGGTCAGGCCAAACGTCGCTGCGACCATGCTCGCAAGGTTGTGACGGACTTGACTCACGGAGCCCTCAATCTTGGGCAACACCTCGACTTGATGCTTCCCGAGGTTGATGACGCCCACAAAGTTCTGAGCAACGAGGCTGCGTTTCGGACCATGCTGGAACACGGCCACGCCCCGGTCCAGCCGATAGCGCTCGCTGAGCTTCTCGAGTTCGCCCTGTTGCTGTGCGGTCACCGTCTTGGTCACCGCCGAAAACGCCTCTCCGCAGTGAATTCGGTCGAACTCCCGGAGTTGGAGGACAGCCACCGTCAGGCGCCTGCGTAGATGCGTACGTACGCCTGAACCGTGAATCTCCCTGGATTCACCTTGTAGACCACGCTGGACTCCTCAGCCAGTCCATCGTCACCATCCGAGGGCACGGGCGCCTTAACCAGCTTCTGGATGAAATCGCCTTCCCCCACGTCGCGAAGTACACGACGAACCTTCGACCAGCTTTCGAAGAAGTACTCCTGAAGTAAGGGCAGAACTCGACGACGGAAGGTCACCTCCAAGTCTTCGAGCGTCTCGACCCGCACGAAGTACGCGTGACCTATCGTGTGGTCTCGGTCGTACAGCAGCTCGATTCGCTCGTTCATCGCGGCCAGCAGCTTATCGAGCTCAATGCCGTCAACCACCATGCCAGCCAAGCAGGCCGGGTCAGGCATTACCTCGACAAAGTCAAAGCGACGGCGCAATGCGGTGTCCAGCAGGGCTATGGACCGGTCGGCGGTATTCATCGTGCCGAGCAGGTGCAGGTTGGCAGGCACAACGAAGTCTTCACCCGAATACGGCAACCTTACCGTGACCGCGTTCTCTTCGCCTTCACGTTTGTCTGGCTCGATGAGCGTGATTAGCTCGCCGAACACCTTCGAGATGTTCGCCCTGTTAATTTCGTCGATGATGAGCACATGCGGCTCTTGGGGCCGAGTTAAGACCTGTGCGCTGATGAGCGCCTGCAGCTGGTCGTACTTGATTGCCGAAGGATTTAGCTTGTAGATGCTCGACATTCCGACCTCCTTCGAATAAATCTCGTCAGCCGGACGACCGCCTTCGAAGACGCACAGCCATTTGACAGCTCGCATCTGATGAAACGGTGCATCTTCGGCGAACTCGTACTCGCCGGTGACCTCAGCGATTGCCCGAAAAAGCTTGTTGCCCAACGAAACCACAACAAGGTCTCCGACCTTCATCTCGTGCTTGAAGTAGTCGACATGCCAAGCGTTCGAGGCCCGCTTCGCATCAGGCAATTCCGGCGAGTGCTGAGCAATTTGCTGGTCGATTGCCACCTTGTCTGAGCACTCGGAGAAGTCCACCTCCCCGCCCCAACCGAGCAGCACGCACTTGTTCTTTACACAGTATTCGAAGACCGTCTTGCCTTCCTCCTTCCAACTTGCCCCCAGGGACATCTTGAAGATGGTGCGCTTGTCGAGGGCCTTACCATCGAGTCCGGGGTTGACCAAGCTGCGAATCTTGGCCGAGGTGCATGCGCTCTTGAATACGCCTGGCCGCACGCTGTAGGCAACCTGGCCCTCGTCAACATGCGGTCGCAGCCCCTCGACGAACTCTTCGTATCCGTACGACTGGTGGAACGTGACGAATGACACCCTCCCCTCGAGTCGCAACTCTTCGAAGCGTTTCCGAATTGCGGCTTGGCTACCGTCCCCCGGCAGCACACTGTCGCAACATAGGACTGCTCGCTCCGATGTCGCGAAGGTCTTCCCGGTGCCGGGGGGGCCGTAAAGTATGGTGTTGGTAGCTTGAGGCATTTCGTCTAGGACTTTCTGTGGGAGGGCTGTCGACGCGACGACATGCAATATCCTGGCTGCTGCTGCGCCGGTGCCGCAGTACCACTCGAGCAACTCGCGCAGTGCAGCCAAGGTGCCCACCATGACTGCGCGCTGCTTGCCTGGGGTGAGTCGGCTATCGCTCTGCGTTGCAAGGCGGCTTCCGTTGTTGACATAGTCCTTCAGCAACTCGACATCAAGAATCTCGTGGTCTGGGTACTGCTCCAGAAAGATTCGCGTGGTGGCCTTTGTGAACTTTCCGGTGGCTTTGTCTGGGTCGTAGACATGAACCCCAAACTGCTTCCTGCCAGAATCTGGGAGCTCGAAGACTTGAACCTTTTGCCGCGTCGGACCGTCGACGCGAGCGATAGGGAGTTCCTGGATGAGGGTGCCATCCAAGAAATCCAGTGCGGCTTGCACGGAGAGATTTTTCACTGACTCGAGTACTCCTTGACCCAGCAGAGCGTGTTCACCAGCCCCATCTGAAATGGTGACTTGACGCTGATGTCCAGCAATCGAGGGCTGGCAACGACGCCAACCCAGCACCTGGCCCTCGAAATGGCGACGTTGAGCCTGTTCTTGCTATACAAAAAGTCGATATCCCGTGGAAGATACTCGCCACTGGAGGTCGTCATGGAGACAAGAACCGCCTCGGCCTCCTGGCCCTGAAACTTGTCCACAGTCCCCACGCGAGCACCTTCGGGCAAAACCTGCTTCAGTCGGTTGACCTGCATGTTGTAGGGCGCGACCACCAGAATGTTCGCCAGCTGCATCACGTGCTCAACCCCATCGCGGTCCACGAACGAACGGCCCAGCAAGTCTGTGATGATGCTGCGAATGACTTCGGCCTCTTCGTCGCTGCACTGCGAGCAGCCATCGTGGTTCACATCTATGAAGGAGACCCCGGTTTCCCGAAGTTCGCGTGCGGCATCCGACGTCAGCACGATTCGCTGGTTCGAGTTCTTCTCCTCCGCTTCGAGCCGACCGTCGTAGACCGCGTCCGAGATGAATCGGCACACATCAGGATGCATGCGCCAGGTGTCTTTCAGGAACACCCCATGCGCGGGCGCGATGGTCGCCTCGCCTTGAAGCAGGTACTCCAATGTTGACAGACCGGATTCGCCTGGGTGCACACCTTGAATGGGCTGACCGAGCTGCATCTGGTCACCCAAAAGAACGATGTTCCGAGCGCAGGTTGACATCGCAATGAGGTTGGCCAGCGAGACCTGACCCGCCTCGTCCACAAAGAGGTAGTCGAACTTGTGTTCAAGCTTGGGCGATGAGAACAGCCAAGCGGTGCCAGCAACCAGCTGGAACGACCCAACCGCCTTGATGACATCCTGGCTGTTGAAGACATCTGCAATGAAGTCACCGTTGACTTGAGATTCCTCGGAGGTTGACTTCTTTGCGCCGGTGAAGGCCAGGCCCTGTTCCTTGGCAACCCGCTCTACGCCATGAAGCAGGTTGTTGATGGCCTTATGGCTGTTGGACGTCACCGCGACCCGCCGGCCGGCGCGGAGCAAGTCCACGATGACATGGGACCCTGTGTAGGTCTTTCCCGCACCGGGTGGCCCCTGGATGAACAGGTAGCTGTCGTCTAGGTTCGCCACCGTTCGAGATGTGCCCGCCAGTAGTTGTTCTGCCGGTTGCAGGAGCGGTTCGCCCTGACGCACGCCGGTCACCTTTGGCAGGTCACGCAGCAAGAACTCCAAACCGGCGCTGAACTTGCCGCCACCACCCAGGAAGTCGTCCACAAATCGGCGAACGGCCCCCTGGATAACGGCCGTTTGTATCGGCAGCCCGGCACCGATAGCGACCCCGGTCGCTGGCAGCAGGTCGGCGGAGTCGAGGGTAAACCTGACCTCCCCAGCTTCCTCGTTCACCTCAAGGTCAGATATCTCCTCGAGCGTCGCAACCACCGAGCAGGAGTCTCCGGTCTTTAGCTTGGTGTCTTGTTCGGGAAACTTGTAGGAGTAACGCATGCCCCCCGGGGCTGGCTTAGGCAATGCCGCTTGCGTCAGCCCTGCGATGGACTCCAAGTCGTCAAGTAGCTCCTCCTCGGAGGCCTGCTGCCGAGCGAACAGAGCCCACCATGCCGGCTTGTCGGCGCGCCGATGAAAGCCCAGGAGGTGGAACATCAGCTCCCGAGCTAGTTGGTCGTTCGTCCAATCCAAACGGTCTTCTGGGAGTGCAGCCAAGAGTTGCTTGCGGTACTCCTCCATTGCCTCTGCAGCTTGCACAGCCTTTTTCGAAGGTCCAGCCTTGGGCGGGTCCGCCGCTGCTGGTCCTGTGCCTGCCCAGGACGCACCAGGAGCTCGGATGGAAACCAGCCACTCCCTGAGCTCAAAGGTGCTCCGGACGTCGTCGAGGTTGTAGTCAGCGATGGCCTTGAGCAGTGCTGGGTCTTGCGTCGCCTTCCACTTTTCGTAGAACACCACGCTCGCGCCAGCAGTCTTGACATCGCCGTCGCGCGCCTTGGAGCTGTAGAAGCGCTCGATGGCCTTGATTGAGTAGCTGTCCTCGCCAACCCGGACCGACTCTCGGACCACCGCATACAGGTCAACAAGCTTGCGGTACCGCAGCAGGTCATCGACCTCGGTTTCGCGGGTGCCATGGGATGACATCAGCCGCTTGAGGGCTGTCGGCTCATAGGGCGCGTAGTGATAAATGTGAGCCCTTGGGAACCGCGTCAGATGTGCCCAGACGAGGTCGATGAACTGCTCAAATGCGACCTTTTCCTCGGACCGGGTGTGCGCCCAGAACGCCTTGAACACCGGTTGGCCGCTGTCGAAGTAGTAGAGGCCGAACAGGTACTCAAGGCCTCCGTCCTCGAGGGGATTCCCCTCCATGTCGAAGTACAGGTCACCAACATCTGGAGCGGGAAGACGATTGAACCCTCGACCATCCACAAGCGGCAGCACTTCGTAGACTGCACGCCCAGTCTCCCGGGATTCAACCTGTAGTCGAGCCTGCTGCGCAAGCCGCTGCAGGGTGTCCGGTTGAATCTTTGGCACGCGCGTCGCCGGACCAATCAGCGACAGGGTGTGCACTGTGTTGACGCCCGCATCCCGAAGTTTGGCAATCTGGGTGCGAGCGATGCCGGCAACCTGGTTCAGGTGGTCATCAGCTTG
>Ga0209181_10008809_pt1 | contig 13435 bp, 16 predicted proteins | sample MAT05_FD_187208 | JGI IMG/M metagenome (GOLD analysis project Ga0209181, IMG submission 187208) | Freshwater microbial communities from Lake Fryxell liftoff mats and glacier meltwater in Antarctica - MAT-05 (SPAdes) (version 2) | ecosystem: Environmental > Aquatic > Freshwater > Ice > Liftoff... | reverse complement strand
GGGCGGGGCAAAAAATCCTCCAGCCATCTTCAGCTTATCCCCGTCAAAGACATTTGGCTGTATCCGCTGCGCAGGGACTACGCTGAGATTTTGTGTCGGTAGGACTACGGGTTTACCGAATAGTTACTCCAAAGCTGTATTTTTATCCATGGAAACCTGGCACGCCACCTTCGAAGACTTCGCCTTTACTGGCGTGGGCGGGCAGGCTCTGATAGCGCATCCCATGACGGCCTTCTTTGCCTCACGTCAGTGCCCCGGAACGGCTATTCGCGCGGCCATAGACTAGGCTTTGCAGCAGGCCAGTGCCAAACGGGCGGTGGTAAGCGGCTTTCACTCACCGCTGGAGCAATCGGTATTAAAAGTTTTGATTGCAGCGAGTAGCCCGGCTGTGGTGGTGCTGGCCCGACCGGTGGCAGGAGCGCGCTTACCGCCGGAGTGGGCTGAGCCTCTGACGCAAGGCCGTACGGCAGTGGTGAGCGCGACCACCAGCGCCGGAAGGTTGATTGAAGAAATCGCTGCTAGGCGCAACCAGTGGGTGGCAGAGCTGGCCAGCCAGATTGTCGTGGCGCACGCCAGCCTGGGCGGACAACTGAGCATGCAATGTGACCAATGGCACGCCCAAAACCGGCTTATCACGCGGCTGGGTTGACCGTCCAGATCATGTTTTCATTATCTTTTGCTCCGGATAATGACTTTGAAATTCTGACAATTCTCTTTATTAACAAGCACTTGCGCTGTGGTTCATTATCTTGAGCCACAAAACCCGTTGCCGTTGCCGCCACAGCGCGGGGTCGCCAATTCCGGAATATGACTGCGTAAATATCGGAATCTGCAGCCGTAAATCTCGGAATCAACCGGAGGTTTTATGTCGCTGTTGGCGCGTTGCCAAGTTGCGTGCCGCCTTGGCAGGGCTTAGAGTTGCTCTAGGCAGCAACCCCCGCAATGCCTTGGGGTTGGCGCGGGCGCCGCTGGCCAAGTAGTCAGCCAGCAGCGCTTGGCGCACCAGCTCAGGCGGCAGATGCTGGCTCAGGTCATCAAACAACGCGTCCACCAACACCTCGGGCGTGAGCTTGTGGGTGGCGTCCAGGTGCTGCCATAGGCGCTCTGACAAGGCCCAAAAGCGCCAGAAGGGCGATGACCCTGGCGCTTGGCTCAGCAGCAGTGCCAGCGTTTGCGCAAAGCGCCCGGCATTGGCCAGCAAGTCCCAGTAACGCGCAAAACGGGTAAAGCGTCGCAAGGTGTCGGCGTCGACCACGCCGGTTTGCTGCACGGTGTAGGGTGGCTCGGGGTCGTAGACCATGCCGTGCGTTTGTGTGTGCCGGTCCACCGGCGCGCCGCGCAGGCGCTTCAAGATGCCCAACTGGATCTCGTGCGGGTGAATGGCCAGCAGGCGGTCAAAGCCGTCGGCAAAGCTCTGCAGCGTCTCACCGGGCAGGGCAAAGATCAGATCAGCATGCAGGTGCGCGTGGCTGTGCGCCAGCAGCCAGCGCAGGTTGGTCTTGGTGGCTGCGTTGTCCTGGCGGCGCGAGATGGTGTGCTGAACGGTTTCGTTAAAGCTCTGCACACCCACTTCAAGCTGCAGCACGCTGGGCGGGAACTGCGCCAACAGCGTTTTCAGGCGGTCGGGCAGGTGGTCGGGGATGACTTCAAAGTGCAAAAAGAGCTGCTCGCTGGCGGGTGCGTCGGGCGCGGGCAAGCGGTCCAGGAAAAACTGCAGGATGCGCACCGAGTTGTCAATCTTCAGGTTAAAGGTGCGGTCGACAAACTTGAAGTTGCGTGCGCCGTGTTGGTACAAGGCGTCCAGTTCCGCCAGTACGCGGTCCAGCTCAAACGCCCAGGCGGTTTTATCCAGCGCGCTCAAGCAAAACTCGCACTTGAACGGGCAGCCGCGCGAGGCTTCCACGTAGAGCAGGCGATGCGCCAGGTCGGCGTCGCTGTATTCCAGGTACGGCAGGTCAATCTCGGCCAAGTCGGGTTGCTCGCCGGGGATGATTTTCATCAGCGGCTGCGGGCCGCTGATCAACGCGCGGCACAGCTTGGCAAAACTGACGTCGCCCCAGCCGGTGATGACAAAGTCGGCCAGCTGCACGATGGCTTGTTGATGGGTCTCATGACTCACCTCGGGCCCGCCCAGCACCACGGTCACATCGGGCCGCGCGGCTTTCAGCAGGCGAATCACCTCCAGCGTCTGCGTCACGTTCCAGATGTACACGCCAAAGCCCACGATCTGAACGCCAGCTGTGTGAGGTGCGGACGCCTTGGCTGGCACTGGCTCTTGCGTGGGTTGCGTCCCGGCCGGTACTGACCCCAAGGTGGCTAGCAAGTCCGCCACCACCTCTGGCGCAGGTCGCGAAATCGTGTACTCGCGCAGCACAGCAAGCGCACGCAGGCCCGCAACGCCATGCCGGTCCAGATTGGCCAACAGGTAGCGCAAACCCAGCGACGCGTGGATGTAGCGGGCGTTCAGTGTGGTCAGAACGATGCGCGGGGTGGCGCTGGTTTTATACATGTTTTATGCCTCTAGCCCTTTTACTGATTGCGCGAGTAGCTATTACAAATATAGTAATTTGATGGTAGCTGCAAAGCGCAACCAGCACCGGTCGATGGTGCCGCCACGCCCGCGCCACGCTTCAAAGCGCTGCAGTCGCGATATCCATCCACACCACGCCCGGCTGCTTTTCCACCACGATGTGCTGACCGTCCAGCCGATAGGTCAGCTGGCAGTGCAATCGCGGGTAGGACAACACGGCGGGGTTCATGACCACGTGGTTATGCCCAGCCGCAAACCGCACCGAGGTGGTTACCAGCCCGGGGTGGCCTTCGCGGTGCAGCCTGGCACCGACCGGCTGGGTGAAGCTGTAGTCGGTTTTGTGCACCAGGCCAGGGTGTTGGGAGGTCAATGGACGCAAGTCCAGCAGCGCCGCGTCACAAGCCACGTCATATAACTTTCGCTCACCCACCACCTTTTCGTTCTCAAACCCGGCGTCGGTCAGGAACCCGTTGAACCAGTGGTAGGCGGTCTCAAACGCTGACGTCTCGGCGGTATCACAGCCATACCAGACGCCAAACGTGCCGTCAGAAAACCGGCTGGTTTGCCAGTGGCTGAAAGGCCAGCCAATCGCATTGGCCCAGGCGGCATCTTCAAATGGCCGGTGAATCACTGGCGTTCTGGACTGGTAGGGCGGGGGTTTGACGCTATCTTCCACCTGCTGCGCCAGCGCCCACTCGGCCGGGCTGCTGGTCAAATCATCAAACAGATCTTGTGATGAGCCAATCGACACGATGTTGCGTATGACCGTGTGGTGAACGTCGGCCAGCGTGAGGTGTGCAAACAGGCGGTCCATCACACGCCGCGCGAGCGGTCCAGGTACGCGCGCACCATCAACAAGCCGGCAAAACCCCAGGCCTTCACCACCTCCACCGGGGTCAGGTTGTCAAACGCCTTGTTGCGCGTGGACATCCAACGGTAGGCCAGGTCGCGATTTTGCGGAAACAACAAACGCAGGTTTTTGTGGATGCCCAGCAAGTGGCCGACCCGCTCAAACTGGTCGCGGCTGGTGCCAATGGGCTCACCCTTGCGGTAACGCGTCAGCGCTGCGCGGTTGCTGGCGGCAATGCCCAGCAGCGCGGCCTGGTCCTCGGTGGACAAGGCCCAGTGGTCCAGCAGAGCCATCACCATTTTGGCCAGCGCGCCACGGTCTTGAGAGACGGCGGGTTGGGGCTCAAGTAAAGCGGTCATGTTGGCGCTCTTGGGGTTTTTATCGGATGAATGACGCTTCATTCACCGAACTATTAAAACATATTTAGTTTTAATAGTCACAAAAAAAGGGCTCAAGCGCGTTCAATGTGGCATCAATCCTTGCCCGGATGGGTGCCGTCGATGTACAGCCAGCGCCCGTCTTCGCGCACAAAGCGGCTGATTTCGTGCAGGCGTGCGCTGCGCCCGTTGTCGCGCAGGCGGGCGATGAACTCCACCACACCCGCGTCGCCCGTGGCCTCGGCATGGCGAATGTCAAGCTCCAACCATTTCACCGGCGGCAGCTCCAGCTCGCCCGGTGCGGTGCTGGGGTGCCAGGTGGCCAGCAGGTAGTCGATCAGGCCCAGGCCGTAGGCGCTGTAGCGCGAGCGCATCAGCGCCTCGGGCGTAGGGGCGTGTTGCCCCTCGCTCAAGCCGGCGTGCCATTGGCCACAGCAGTCGGCATAGGTTTGGCCGCCGCCACAGGGGCAGGCGGCCTTGGCGGCGTGTGAGGGCTTTTTCATGATCGGTTCAGTCCCGAAAGTACCAAAACCCGGCATTCACCCACTCGGTCAACTGGCGCACAAAGTCTGGGTTTTTCAGGCCGCTTTGTAGCGCGGCAAAGCTTGGCTCATCAAAGTCGCACAGCGCCACCAGCGCGTCCTGGCATTCGGGGCCAAAGGTGAAACGCTCGCCGTCCACATACACCACGCCATGCGCCAGCGTCTGGTCCAGGTAAAAGCAGCGCAGGCCGCCGGTGCGCAACAGCGGCTGTTCTTTGAGCGCGTCGATCAGGTCGGCGGCCTCCAGCGGCTCGTCCAGCGCCTGCAGGTCCAGCGCACATTTGTTTTTAGAGAAATAGCCCCCGGCAAAGTCGGCCACCAGCGAGTCGTCGTCCAGAATGCTTTGCAGGTGCGCCTTGATGCGGGCAAAGTCTGCTGGGTTGATGTGGCCCTGGTGGGTGTGAATGGGGCGATGCGGGTCGGCCAGCAGGTGGCGGGCGAGGTCTTTGTCGATCACATGGTCGGCCAGGCCGCTGAGCATGTCGCAAGCCGACTTGGCGCGAAAACCCACTGAGAAACTCATGGATTCTTCCAGCGTCACGCCGTCATGCGGGAAGCCTGGCGGAATGTACAAAATGTCCCCGGGCAACAGCTCGGTGTCGATGATGGCCTCAAACGGGTCGGTGTGCAACAGCGCGGCATGCGCCGCAAACTCGCGGTGGTTGCCCACGTCACCCACGCGCCAGTGCCTGCGCCCACTGCCCTGGCAAATGAACACGTCATACAAATCAATGTGCGGCCCCACGCCACCGCCCGGCACGGCGTAGCTGATCATCACGTCGTCCAGCCGCCACTTGGGGATGAAGCTAAAGGGCTTCACCAGCTCGGCCACCTCGGGTGACCAGTGGTTGACCGCCTGCACCACCAGCGTCCAGCCCTCGTCGCCAAAGCGCTCGAACGACTCAAACGGGCCAAACTCGGCCTGCCACTGGTCGTCTTGCTTGTAGACCATGCGCGACTCCACATCGGCCTCGCAGGCCAAGCCGGCCAGGTCATTGGGGCTGATCAGGTCGGCCCAGTTCTTGAAACCCTGGCGGATGACCACCGGCTTTTGCTGCCAGTAGTGCGCCATGAAGTGTTCAAGTGAGAAATCGGTAAGGTTAAGTTTGAGCATGCGCGAAAGTATCGTGGCTACAGGCGCTGCGCTGCGGGGCGCCGAGTTGCGCCAAGTCAAAGGGCGTGCATCCAGGCGCGCGCTGCGGCAAGCTGGAGCAAGAGATGGCGCAGCCTTCAACCCACTGGCTACTGATTGACGAACAGTTTCCCCGCAGAAAGGTTTTTCTCTGCGCGCAACAAGGCCATCAACTCCCCTCGTTACGATTCGTAATTTATCCACTACGGAGCCCAACAGGGAACGCTATGTTCAGCCATGTCATGCTAGGTGTTAACGATTTAGAGGTATCAAAGAAGTTTTACGATGCGCTGCTGGGCACATTGGGCATAGCCCCCGGGGTTGCCAATAAAAACCGCTACTTTTACCGCAGCCCTACAGGCACGTTCGCCATTACCACGCCCATCAATGGCGAGCCCGCTACCCACGGCAACGGCAGCACCATTGGCTTTAACGTCGACTCACCCGAACAAGGCAATGCCTTTCATGCAGCAGGCATCGCCACCGGCGGCACCACCTGCGAAGACCCACCAGGCTTGCGCGATGCGCCGTCGGGCAAGCTCTACCTGGCGTATCTGCGTGATCCGGACGGCAACAAAATCTGCGCGCTGCACCGCCCAGCCAATTAGGTCATTGCAGGAGTGTGATCGACGCGGCAGCTATGCGCTGTCCGTATGACTGCCATCTGTAAATAACTCATAGAGTTGCGTAAATTTGACATTTTGCTAAACTCTATGAATGCCAGCTCAGCAAACCAAGCCCACGGACCACCCACAAGCCGTCATCCAGCAGATTGAGCTACTGGCGCAAAACATCGTCCTGGCGCGCAAGCGCCGCAAAGAGACGCAAGCACAATGGGCAAAGAAGCTGGGGGTGTCACAGCCCACCATGGCCCGCATAGAAAAAGGCGACCCCGCCGTGGCCATGGCGTCTTATGTGATGTGCATGTGGTTGATCAGCCCCAACCTGGCCTTGGCCGACCTGATTGCGCCGCAAACGGACCTGCTCTCTCTGGAACGCGAAATCACCCAGATTCGCGCCCGCCGCGCAACGGCGCTGCCAGCACCCAAAGCAAAGCCTGACATCAGCGCCCGCGCAGCGCGCACCCAGAGTGACAGCTCTGCCCAAGCAGCAGCAGGCCTGGCAGCGCTGCTGGCCCCCACACAAGGCAAAGCCAAATGACCGCCCAAAGCGTCGACCCGCAAACCTATGTGCCGCAAGGCCAGTTGTACGTCTGGGCGCTGGTCGACCCGGCCAACCCGACACTGGTTGGCGAGATCAGGCTGTCACAGCTGCTGCCAGACTGCGCCGTGTTCACCTACGCACCGCAGTGGTGGAACTTTCCCCTGAGCGAAGACTTGCCCATCGTGCCCGGCCAGGCGTTTAGCGCGGGTGAGCGTGGCAGCGCACCAGGCGCGCTGGACGATGCGCGCCCAGACCGTTGGGGCGAACGCATTATTGGGCACATAGACCGCCCTGCCCGGCTGTCGATTCTGGAGATGCTGCTGTTCGCGGGTGACGACCGCTTTGGCGCACTGGGCGTCTCGGTGTCTGCAGAGTACTACCTGCCCCGCCACTTGGGGCCATACCCGCAATTGAGCGACCTAAACCAGCTGTCGCAAGCCATTGAAGACGTTCAAACGCAAGCGCCCATCACCCCCGCCATGCAGCGCTTGGTGCAGCCCGGCGTGACACTGGGCGGCGCACGCCCCAAAGCCCTGCTGCAAACAGACGCTGGTCCCTGCGTGGTCAAGTTCAGCGCGCTTGACGACCCGGTAGACACACCGCTAATCGAGCATGCCACCCTGACGCTGGCCGCCTTGGCGGGCATTCAAGCGGCATCTACCAGCGTGCTGCCGCTGGCACCGCGCCACGGCAAAGCGCGCCATGCGCTCACCATCAAACGCTTTGACCGGCTGGGCAACTACCGGCTGCACTGCTTGTCTGCCAAGACCGCATTGCGCGCCGCGGGCTTACCAGAAAGCTACAGCGCGCTGGCCACCGTGCTGCTGCGCCTGGGCCACCCCGACCGCCAAAACGCCATGCGCGAAGAGCTGTTCAAACGCATGGTGTTCAACATCCTCATGGACAACACCGACGACCATGAGCGCAACCACTGCCTGCGCCTGGGCTTTGACGGCTACTACGAGTTGACCCTGGCTTTTGACGTGGTGCCCACCTTGCAAAACCTGGGCTACCAGAGCATGGCCGTCGGCACCCAAGGCAGCGCGTCAACGCTAGAAAACGCGCTTTCAGAACTCAGTGAATTCGGCATCAAAACCCAGCGCGCGCATGCGCTGGTGGCCGAGGTGGCGCGGGTGGTAGACCAGTGGCCGCAACACTTTGCACAGCACGGCGTGTGCCCGGCAGACATGGCGCAACTCAGCGCCAGCATTGACCGAGACGCGCTCAAGCTGCAGCGCAAAGCGTACATCTAGGCGCCCGCTCCATAAAATGTGCCGGTGAACCTCAACATGACCTCTGCAAGTTTTTGGCAACCAGCGCTCAAGCGCGTGCTGAGCGTGCTTATCTTGGCGTTGGCATTTGCCGCACTGCAAAGCGCCCAGGCCCAGCCGAGTTACACGGTGTCACCCGAGCAATTGCAGCAGGTGGTGGCGCAGCGGTTTCCGCGCCAATACGCGGTGTCTGGGCTGCTTAATATTGCCGTGCAAGCACCACAGTTGCGCCTGCTGCCCGCGCAAAACCGCATCAGCGCCGAAATGGCTGTGCAGGCCAATGGCCCGGCCCTGCAGCGTAGCCAGCCGGGCACCTTCGATGTGGACTTTGCGCTGCGCTATGAAGCCAGCGACCACACCCTTCGCGCCTACCAGCTGAAGTTTCAGAACCTGCGTTTTGCCAACCTGCAACCCCAAGTCAGTGTGTGGCTCAACGCCTACGGCCCCGCCCTGGCTACACAGTCGCTGCAAGAGGTGGTGGTGTACCAGCTCAGCCCGCAAGACCTCGCCATGGCCGACAAACTGGGCATGCAGCCGGACAGCATCACCGTGACTGACAAGGGCCTGGTCATTGGCCTGGTGCTCAAACCGTTGTAAAGCCGGGCCGCACGCGCCTCACACTACCCGCCTGCGCTGCCGAGTTGCGCCAGATCAAATGGCGTGCATTCTTGCATCGCCACAATGTGTCGAATTGTTTTCAGGGATGGGATAACAAAAAGATGGCGATATTGATACCGGCGCTGGGCGCCTGCAGCTTTGACAGCACCGGTGAGCGTCGCCTGGCCGAGCGGCTGGAGCAAAAGCTCGACGACGACTACCTGCTGTGGCACAACGTGCCCATTGGCCCCAAGCAAACACACCCCGACTTTGTGCTGCTGCACCCGCGCCGCGGCCTGCTGATTCTGGAAACCAAAGACTGGAAGCTGGACACCATTCAGCGCGCCACCAAGCAAATGTGGGAGATCATTCCCAACGGTCAACTCAAGGTAGTCATCAACCCGCTGGCGCAAGCCCGCCACTGCGCCATCCAGGTGGTGAACGCGCTGGAGCGCGACGCGCAACTGGTGCAATCCGAAGGCGCGCATCAGGGCAAGCTGGCTTTTCCGTGGGGCCACGGCGTGGTGTTTACCCGCATCACCCGCAAACAGTTTGAGGCCGCCGGCCTGGGCGAAGCGATTGAGCCGCACTATGTGATTTGCAAAGACGAGATGGAAGAGTCTGCGGATGTGGAGGAATTTCAGCAGCGGCTATGGAACATGTTCCCCCACGCCTTTGGCGGTGCCATGAGCCTGCCGCAGCTAGACCGGGCGCGCTGGATCATGTTCCCGCAAGTGCGAGTGCAAACCCAAGGCGCGCTGTTTGACGACAGCGACCTGGATGCCGAGCTGCCCAGCATCATGCGCGTGATGGACCTGCAGCAAGAGCAACTGGCCCGCAGCTTGGGCGACGGCCACCGCGTGATTCACGGCGTGGCCGGCTCGGGCAAAACCATGATTCTGGGCTATCGCGCCGAATACTTGGCCAAAGCCAGCACCGCCAGCAGCAAACCCATCCTCATCCTGTGCTTTAACGAGCCGCTGGGCGTGAAGCTGCATTCGGTCATGGATGCCAAAGGCCTGGCAGACAGGGTGCATGCGCGGCATTTTCATAAATGGTGCCGCGACCAATTGCAAGCCTTTGGGCAAACACTGCCCAGCACCAACGCGTCAAGCGCCCAGTATGTGGCCGAGCTGGTGGACCGCGTCATCCACGCGGTGCGTCTTAAATTCATCCCCAGCGGCCAATACCAGGCCATCTTGATTGACGAAGGCCACGACTTTGCCCCCGAATGGCTCACGCTGGTCACGCAGATGGTGGACCCGACCACCAACAGCCTGCTGCTGCTGTATGACGATGCGCAAAGCATCTTTGCGCGAGCGCGCAGCAAACAGTTCAGCTTCAAAAGCGTGGGCGTGCAGGCGCAGGGCCGCACCACCATTCTGAAAATCAACTACCGCAACACCAAACAGATTTTGCAAACCGCCAGCCTGGTGGCCGCCGACCTGCTGACCGCCGACGACCAAGGCGATGACCGCATACCGCTGGTGAAACCCATCAGCTGCGGGCGCGACGGGCCTGCACCACTCATCATCAAACTGCACAACCTGCGCGACGAGGCCTATGCGATAGCCGACCACCTGGCCAGCGCCCACAAAGAAGGCTTTGCCTGGGGCGACATGGCCGTGCTGTGCCCCAACTGGGAGGTGATGCGCCTGTTTGAGAGCGCCCTGCAGCACCGCCACATGCCGCACCAAACGCGCTGGCGCAGAGGCGACTACACGCCTGAGGGCGACTGCATCAAGGTCATGACCATGAAGGTCAGCAAAGGCCTGGAGTTCCCCGTGGTGGCGCTAGCTGGCGTAGGGCACATGCCTGCGCCGGGTGAGGATGAGAAGGATGCGGCGCGGGTGTTTTATGTGGCGGCGACTAGGGCTACGCACAGGCTGGTGATGGGGGTGGGGGGTCCGTCCACTTTTGGAAGCACTCTGCAGTACAAAATCGACCCAGCATGACACCAAGCATCCGCTCCAACTTTGACATGCTGCGTCCTTACGAGGAGCGGCTTTGGCGACTTGGCGCAGTGGACGAGCAGTACCTGCACGCTTGCCTGCGCTACATGGAGCGAGAATTTATGACCAATACGTCTTTGACCAACAGGTCCCGCCACTGGTAAGCATGTACTCGTTAAAAGCCCAAGCACCGCTAACCCATGGAATGCCTACGACATAAGCGACATCAAACTGTTCCGCCTCACCGCAGGCCTTGCCACCGAACTTCATGGCAGTGCCTCTGACTTGGAAAAGCCTCTGCAAACAATGATCGAGGCCAACCTGCAGCCGCTGCTCAACATTCGCTTCATCGCTAGCGAGCACTCCACCGGCAAGACGCATGGTGGTCGCATTGACTCGCTGGGCTTTGATGAAAACCACTGCCCGGTGATTCTGGAATACAAGCGCTTGGTGGGTGAAAACGTCATCAACCAAGGCCTGTTTTACCTGGACTGGCTGCTCGACCACAAAGCCGAGTTCAAGCTGCTGGTGTTGGACAAACCGGGGGCGGTGGCAGCGGACGCTATTGACTGGAGCGCGCCGCGCGTGGTGTGCATGGCGGCCGACTTTACCAAGTACGACGGCCATGCGGTGCAGCAGATAGGGCGCAATATTGAGCTGATTCGTTACCGGCGGTTTGGGGGTGATTTGCTGCTGTAGGAGTCGGCGAATGCAGGCAGCGATGCAGCCACCAAAACCAGTGCAAACAAGCTATCCAAGACCGCCAACAGCAAGGTCGAGGTAGTGGCTAGCGCGGTGCCAGATTGCACGGTCGCAGCAGACACCAAGGGCACCGGACCAGACAAATCGTTTGCCGAGCTACTGGCGACTCTGCCCGCACCCATGCAACTGCTGCTGACTTCGTTGGAGGACTACACCTCGTCCTTGGGTGACGATGTGCAGCGCAAAGAGCTGCGCTTTTATGCGGCCTTCAAGCGCCTAAAGAACTTTGCCACGGTGGTGTTGCACCGCAAGAACTGTTTGTTGCTGTACCTGCATGTCGACCCAGCCACAGCCCTTCCAGTGCTTGCAAATGCGCGTGACGTGACCAACATCGGCCACTGGGGCACCGGTAACCTGGAGGTAATCTTGACATCGCAGGCCGACTTGGACGCTGTGAAGCCGTTCATCATGGCTGCTTATCAAGGGCGGGCGATTTCAGTATCGTGAGTTTAGTCAAACTTGATAGCGTTTTGCGCTTATTGCACGTGGACTGCCGGCCTATTTAACCAACAAATACCCGGTACTCCGCCCCCCACCCTCCAGCCTGCCCAACACGCCACGCGCCAGCAAATCATTGATGTCCCGCAGCGCCGTATCCGCAGAGCATTTGCCAATCGCCGCCCACTTGGCATTGGTCAGCTAGCCCTCTATGCCATCCAGCACGCAGTTCAACGCCAGCGTTTGCCGCGCGTTCATGGGGGTGCCCGCCCAGCGCTGCCACAAGAACTGGGCCTCAATCAGCACGCCCGCAAGCAAACCATCGCGCCCTGCTCGGCGCGCAGCAGGCAGGCCAAGAACCAGCTCGCCCACGGCGCGGCTGATGCGGCCGTTGCCGTCGTCAAACGGGTGCAGGGTCACCAGCCACAGGTGGGCTAGCCCGGCGTGGATGAGAGGGGCGCCCGCTGGGGCACTGGTAGCGATGATCAATATCCGCATTTCGTGCGGTGAAATGGGTGCTCATTCAATGCAGTCGCAGCGGATTCGTTCTGTTTTTAATAGCTTCTTGCGCATATTCCACGAGGACTACAGCCCTAGTTGACCAACAGATACCCGTACTCTGCCCTCCAGCTTGCGCAGCACCCCACGGCTTACCCCGCACACGATTACCAATAGATATGATTTATTGGTAATATCCAAGACGTCAAACACCACTCAAACTTGGAACAAGTCCTATGACCCGAAACACCTCCATCTCTCTCGGCGATCATTTCGACGCATTCATTGCGCAGCAAATCAGTCAAGGGCGCTACGGCTCTGCAAGTGAGGTGGTGCGCGCTGGCTTGCGGCAACTTGAAGAGCATGAGACACAACTGGCGACCTTGCGTGCGGCGCTGGAAGATGGCGAGAACAGTGGTGCCAGCACTAGCTTTGACGTAGATGCATTCTTAAAGACCAAGCGGCAAAAGACGGCTGGCTCAATCGGTAAAGCTGTGGCTGCCAAGTGAGCGGCGGCTACCTGCTTGCGCCGCTTGCCTTGGCGGACCTTTCAGATATTTGGGACTACAGCTATGGCAACTGGGGGGCAGATCAAGCCGATGCCTATGTGCTGGCGATTCATGCGGCCTGTGAAGAGTTGGCACAAACGTTGGCAAAAGGCCGCCCGGGCGGCCAAAGTGCTGAACGCATACGCAAGGGCTACCGCAAGTACCTGATTGGTTCGCACGTGATATTTTTCAGGCTCCAGCCCCGCGATACGGTGGAGGTGGTGCGCATCTTGAACCAGCGTATGGATGTGCCAGCGCATCTGTAAAACGCCCCGCCATGTGACATCATGCCGCGCGCTCATGCAACGTCGCCGATGGTTTTGGCAAACAGGGCGGCATCTTCGGGTGCTTCGTCAATACAGGCCTGCAGGTAGTGGGCGCAGTCTTCGTCTGATTGCAGATAGTCGGCAGCTTCGAAGGGCTTGATGCCAAGTTGTGCGGCGGCGGTGGGGTTCATCACGCCAGCCATGTGTCGAAATCGGCTGTGGAGCGCTTTTGTATCCGCTGCGGCAGTCCACCCATGCCGATCACGCTTGCAAGCGCAAGGGGGTTTCAACCTTGCAGCGCAGGTGCACGCAGCTACCGGGTACAGTGCCCAGCGACGCCACAGCGGACCCGCACCAGAGTCACCCGAACCCGGCAACCCAAAGCCCCTGGGCGCGGCTGCGCCGCGGCGGCCCCCGCCGTTTCTCCCTCCCCAACACTCAAAGGACCCCCACATGACCAGCGCTATGTACACCCACTCGGTTCCCGTCTTTAAGCAGATGCTGACGG
>Ga0209181_10008808_pt1 | contig 13437 bp, 9 predicted proteins | sample MAT05_FD_187208 | JGI IMG/M metagenome (GOLD analysis project Ga0209181, IMG submission 187208) | Freshwater microbial communities from Lake Fryxell liftoff mats and glacier meltwater in Antarctica - MAT-05 (SPAdes) (version 2) | ecosystem: Environmental > Aquatic > Freshwater > Ice > Liftoff... | reverse complement strand
CAAGGCATCGCTATCCACTTGAATAAGTTCCGGATTGCCATCCCAACGTGGGATAGGCGGAATGCTGCCGGCCGGCGCCGGATCTGGCGGCGCGATGCCGGCTTCACGCAGTGAACGCGCTACGCCAGTGACAACGCCACTGAACACCCCATTGCTGCTGCCGGTAGCATTTGGTTCGTTGACACTGCCTTGCGTGCCTGAGTTGGCCGTTAAGGAGGCAATTGATACGCGCATGCCTTCAACACGTTCCAACTGATCGAAAGGACCGGCCGGATTCGGGAAGGTGGTGGTCAACGGAATAGCGGCCGGTATCGGGTTGCCAGCGCTCAACAAGCTCACCGTCGCAAAGGTCAGTTCGGTGAGTGGCGGTTGCAATGGATCTTGGGTGGGAACGAACTCCAGCACCGTCGCCGTTACTTGCACGCGGTTGCCCACTGCGGCAGCGACCGGCGGTGCCACGCTGGTGAACACAAAAATGCCTTCGGAGGTCAGTGGATTGCCATCGATGCTGGCATCGGGCTCTTGCATGAAAAAGCCGTTGCTCTTGCGACCGGTAACAATGCCGGTGGTGGTCACCACCAAGCCATTCAGCGGCGAAGTTGCGCCTGCGCCCTGAATGTCGCGGATCGGCGTGATGACAAAATCGTCATTGGTGATGGTACCCAGTCCCTGGCCGTCACCGACGTTTGCGCCTACCACATTGCTGACGTTTACGAAGAAGGTCTCGTTGGGCTCGACTGTCGTGTCGCCGTTCACCACCACGGTGAACACAAAGGGCCCGCTGCTGCCCGCAGGAATGCTTTGGCCGACCAGCGCGTTGCTGACGTAGTCGTTATTGGCCAGCGTGGCGGTGTTATTGGCGGTGGCGATATCGAAGGTGACACCGCCCACGCCGGCCGGTGCTGATAGGGTGACGTTAAAGACGGCGTTGACGGTGCCCACATTGCCCTCGGTGACGGTGACGTCGCTGATGGATAGGGCGGGTACGACTGCACCGGCACCTTGCGGGGTGAGCGAGAAGTTGTCGATGGACAGGCCGTGATCGTTGCCGCCGTCATTGATGTCGATCCAACGGATCCAAAATTGGTTACCGGCTGGAACCGCCAAAACCACGTTGGTAGACCGAGCAGTCCGATTGGCGACTGCATTGCCGTCTAGTGCGGCAGCGGCCACGGTAAACGTGGGGCTGGTGAAGGTCAGCGCCGGAACAGCGGTCCAGCCGGTTGCTGGCACATTGGCTCCGGTGATAACGCCCGCCGCAGCGGTCTGGTATTCGACCGCCATCGGCTGCGACACCGGCGTGGCATTGCCGCCATCGCGCCACTGCTCACCGATGTAGGCAAGGTCCAGCGAGGTCAGAGCACTGCCCGTATTGTTGGTGAAACAACCCGCCCAGTAGAAGGTTCCGGTACCGCCAGAGGCAACACCGCCCAGCGCACGATCTGTCACCGGATTGGTGCCGGCGACGCCGAAGCTGTACAGCGCGCCGGCATTGCTTGAACCAGTGGCGACGTTGTAGGTCACGCGCGTGGAATACCAACCTGGAATGGTCGTGTTGTCCGTCCAGGTCACGCCCGTTCCCACCACGGATGACAGCGTATCGAAATTCTGCGTGCTCGCCACGCCCAGGGTGGTCAAACTCGCGCACTGCGCTTGCGCAGCCCCAGACCACAGGGCGCTCGCGCCCAATAACGATAACGCCGCGAGCGCGGCTGCAAAACGGATACGCATCATGTTCGACCCCAAATGGCAAAAGACAGCGCTGGCATAAGCCAGGACTGTGGAAGATACCGCGAGTTTGTGTCGCTTCGACGAAACGGAGCGAAATTGGATCGCTTTTCCGACCAGCGCGCTACGCTTGCGCGGGCTTTTCCAACTCGTCGACGATATCGCGCACTCGAAACACCGTTTGGATGAACTCCGGCTCGCGTTGCATGCCTTTTGCTGGTCGATCCGAGTGCGCCATTGGCAATTGATGCAGAATCGTGCCGGGCGCGCGCGACATGATCAGTACGCGATCACCCAGGTAGACCGCTTCTTCAATCGAATGAGTGATGAAAAACACCGTCGCTTGTTGCTCGCGCCACAGGCTGATTAACAAATCCTGCATCGCATAGCGGGTGCCGGGATCAAGCGCGCCGAAGGGTTCGTCCATCAGAATGATGCGTGGCTTCAAAATCAAGGTGCGCGCAATGGCGACCCGCTGACGCATGCCGCCGGACAATTGATGCGGGTATTTTTGCGCGTCGGTGGCCGGATTCAGGCCGACTTTTTCTATCCACTGTAAGGCCAGCGCGCGGCGCTCAAGCACCGGCATAGCACGGCATTCCAGGCCAAAGGCAATGTTATCGATGACCGTCAGGTGGTCAAAACTGGTGTAATCCTGAAAGACCATGCCGCGGTCAGACGCCGCCCCGTAAATAGGCTTGCCAAATACCTGCACGCTTCCGGATGTGGCGGGATGTTGCGGGGACAAACCGGCGATCAGTCGCAAAATGGTGCTCTTGCCACACCCGGATGGTCCCAGGATGGAGACAAATTCACCGTGGTCCAAGCGATCCTCCACGACAAAATTGACGTCTTTGATGGCGGTGTAGGCGCGTGGCCCCTCGCCATAGGTTTTCGTGACGCCGCGAAATTCGACCACGTGCGGACGTGGCGCGCTAGTTGGCGCAGCGACCACGGGCGCGATGGGTGCAGGCGTGGAAGCGGCTTCGGTCGACATGGGTCAGACTTTTTTGGCGGACAGGTGCCGATGATCGCGCGCTTTCGCCTTCAAGGACAATTCTCAAAAAAACGTCAGCGCACAGCGCCGGCCCAGAGCCTAAGCCTTGACCCGCCAGATCGCAGCCTTGGTGGGTTCGATCTGTGATCGAACGCTTCTCCCCCGCCAGGACACGCGTCAGCGCACAGCGCCGACCCACCAGAATCCGCTGTTTTGTCCCCCAGCCCAACGATCTTTCAGCCGTGCGCTGCAGCAACACGATCGCCTACAATGCGAACCTATACGGGAGCAATTCGTATCTCGTTCAGATTTGAAGAATTGGAGGCGCCAATGCATAAAAACATGTCACTCAAGCTGCTGGTGTTACTCGCGCTTACTGGCGCCAGTGCGCATGCGCAAAACGCTGCGGTCGATCGTCTAAACCAGTTCGCGGCTTCAGCAGCGGCGCGGGAGAACGCCCGAGCGATCGGCGTGTTGTGTTTGCCCGGTAACCGCTTGACCGCGCGCCTGCAAGACGATTGCAATAACTTGGTGGGCAACGCTTTCGCGGCCAATCCGGCGCTGGATACCGCGGTGCGCGCGGCGCTGGCCAGCATCACCGCCGACAACGCGACCATTCCGATCAATCGTTCGGGCCTGGGCAAGCTTAGCCTGTTGCCGACTGTAGCCTCGCAAGCCGGTCCCGGCTGGGCGGCCTTGCTGTCGGCCGATCAATCGATGTTGTCGCTGAGCGTGGCGGACGATGAGGGCGTCAGTAGCGATTGGTCGCTATTTGTCAATGCACGCGTCAACAACGACCAGCGCGATCGCAGCAGTAATGTGGACGGTTTTGATCGCGACGGAACGACGCTCACAATGGGCTTTGATCTGCGCACTAGCAGTACTACGCATGTCGGTGCAGCGGTCATTTATGCCCGCAACGATCTGGACTACAGCAATGGGTCTGGTTCGCTGAAAAGTACCGATGTCGGCGTCAACGCATTTGCCGGGTGGCAAGCGGGCAATGGGTTTTATGTTGATTCGCTGCTGAGCTTTAACCGCCGCGATAACGACCAAATGCGGCGGGTGTTTTATGGTTTGGGGGTAAACCAAGTGGATCAGCGCTTTGACGCGCGTTTCGATGCCGATGAGCGAATGTTTGCGCTGACCGCCGGTTTCCAGTTTGCCCGTGGTGCGGCCACATTTGATCCTTACGCGCGCGTCGAGTTTATTGATGCAGAGAGTGATGGTTATAGCGAGGTCTCGCGCAATCCCCTTGGCAATGGGGGTGGCTGGGCATTAGTAGTGGACCCGCTGAATGAGACCTTCACACGCAGCACGCTAGGTGTGCGCGCGGCCTATGCGATTAGCGGTAGCAATGGCGTGTATGTGCCGTTTGTGGATCTGTCCTGGGTGAATAACTCGGGCCTCGACGAAGAAGCCGCGCGACTGCAGTACCTGGGCGACCGTTCGGAAAATGGCGGCGCTGCGCGAGTTGATTTTTTTGCGCCGACCGATGGTGAAGACAACAGTTACAGCACTGTTGCGCTGGGTTTAAGTGCGCAATGGGCGAACGGTTGGGCGGGTTTTGTCAGCTACCGGCAGGCATTCGCATTGGATCGCTACGAGCAACGCGAATTCAATGTGGGTCTGCGTATGGAGTTCTAAGTTACGGCTGTGATTTGCGCGACGGTCTGCGCATATCGAAAAAAAACGGCGCCTTGGCGCCTTTTTTTTTCGTAGGCCGACGTTGCCTGCGGGCGTTGCGTGCAATTAGCTCTGTCACTGTGTGGGCGCGCACAGATGATCGGCACCGGCGAACCGCAGCATCGGTGCAAATCGAAAGGAGCAAGTCATGCGTGCTGTGTCGTTGTTGTTTACCTTATTCGCTGCGGGTGGAGCGATTGCCGCCGGGCCCGCCGCAGTTGGCAGCAAGGCCCCGTCTGCTCTGAGCGTCACGCTGAGCAACGACGCCGATCCAGCGATTGCCGGCAGCGATGTGTTGTACACCGCCACCGCCACCGGTGGCAGCGGCGGCTACACCTATCGGTGGGACATCGATGGCGACGGTACGACCGACAAGACCACCACCGGCAACACCTTGATCGCACGCTTCAATAGGGAAACGCAGGTCAACGCCAGCGTGGTGGTGCGCGATGGCAACGGATCTGAAGGCAGCGCACAGCACGCGGTCAGCGTTGTTGCTCACCGAGTGCGCTTGCAATCGGCGCTGGGCGAGCCGGTGCAAGTGTGTGGCGACGGCGATGCCGTCATCGAGCCTGGTGAACGCTGGCGCTTCGATGCGGTGTTGAGCAACGCTGGCGCGCGCAGTACCGCGGCCGATGCCTACACCTTGATCAGCAAGAGTACCTCGGACAGCATTCCGGGCGCGATTCGCGACAACTTCGGATATGCGCTCACTGATAGCACGCAAGGTGGACAGTGCTCCTACCAGTTTATCGACATCCGCACCCAGGTTTCTGCGCTGCAACTGACTGCATCCGGCAGCGAGCCCGCGAACAACGAAGGGCGTAGCGGCGTGCTCGATCTGGGTTTCCTCGGTGGATCGTTCAATTTTTACGGCCAAACCATTTCACAGTTGGTGATGAGCACCAACGGCTATCTGGGTACCTCGGATGCGACCACCGGAGCAGATTTCAATAACGTGTGTGGCGCCGTGCCAAATGCCGACAATAACGGCAAGCGTTTGCAAGTCTTACACGACGATTTGGTGGTTTCACCCACCGGCGGATTGCGTTGGGCCGCCTTCACTGAGTGTCCGCGCCCCTCCGGTATAGCGCCGAGTACGCAGGCTTGTTTTGTATTTCAATGGAATGGCATGGGTATTTATGCGGGTGCGGGTGCCACGCCCATCGGCGATTTCAACTTCCAAGCGGTGATTTACCCACAATCATGGCAGATTGTTTATCAATACCAAAATGGGATCCCCAATAATGGAGTTGGCGCAACGGTCGGAATTCTTGATCCGGCAACTTCTCAATTAACGGCCAGTTGCAATCAGCCGCGGGTGGCCGCACCCGTGGCGTTTTGTTTCTACCATCCGCGACGTTTGCCAATTGAGTCGGGCGATCTGACTAAATTGCGTCTGGAGAATCCGTTTGTAGCTTCTGGTGATCTGCAGCCGGGCGCGACGCGACCATTTTCCAGCTTTTTCTCGTTGGAACCCGATACCGCGTGTGGCAGTCGCTTTCGTGTTGATGTTGCCGGCACAGCCGACGCAAATTCGGGCAATAACTTGGGTGGCACGCATGAGTTTGAGGTTGGCACAACGGGTAACTGCAATATCACCCAAAATTGCGCACTGAGTTTGCCGCCCACCATAAACCTGCGACCCGGTGTGTTTTTTAACCCACGACGCGACGGTAATGGTCTTGTCGCACACGTGGTGCCGGTAGCGGGCCAATTGCCGATCTTCTTTGCTGCTTGGTACACCGGAGATAGGAATCGGTCACCCATTTGGTACGTCGTGCAAGGTCGATTGCAAGATAACCAAGTGGTTGCGCCCATTTTGCGAGTCACCCGTGATTTGGCGGCACCTGGATTTGCAGTGACTCGCGATACCGTCGGTAGCGCTCGAGTGCAATTACTGGGAGCGGAAAAAATCCTGTTCAGTTACACCCTGGATAGCGATCCGGTGGGTGGCACCGAAATCCTCACGCACGGCTTTCAAGGACTGGCCAGCAGCTCGCCAAATCGCACGGGAACCTGGTTCTTCGGCCAAGAAGACGGTTGGGGTCAGACCTTTGATAGCTACGTAACGGGCGGTGTGGCACGTGAATTCATTACGACTTATTTGTACGATGCCGCGGGCGAACCGCGCTGGGTGTTGGCGGATGGCTTGGCCAGTGACCTCGGTAACCTGCCAACCAAGGCCTTCCAGGTCCACTGTCCGAGCTGCGGATGGATCGATTTTGCCGACTCCGAGCGTTCTGCAGGCACCATGCGCCGCCAGTTCGTGGCGCCCAATTCCGGCAATTTGACTACCCAGTTTGTGCTGCCATTGCCGATGATTGGCACTTGGTCACGCAACCAGGTGCCGATCTCGATATTGACTCCGGTGCTAACTGAACAACCTTAGTCACTAAGCAGCTCGGTCTTGACAAATCATGCGGAGACTTTTGTGTGTTTGGTTCCGGCTCGTGCGGCTTGGGATGATGAACCGGCGCCCGCTCGATTCTCTGCATTTCAGCGCCAAAGGCGCGCATCCATACCAGCCTGGGGCAACGCCCCAGGCTGCCAACGCTGACCAAGGGCGCAAAGCCCGACCCATCGCCATGCCGCAATCACTCGACCATGTTCTGCTCCACCTTGTCTTCAGCACGAACGATCGTTTCCCGTGGCCTTGGCGCTTCTGCGTCCCGCGCTCCACGCTTATCTCGCAACGACCGTAACGTGGGTTGCGAATGTCCGCGTGCCGGGGCATGGCGGATCACGTTCACCTAGCAGCCTGTCGGGCTTTCCTCGCGAGTGCGCTGCAAGTCCTTTTGGCGATCGTTTTCTATTCATTCTCGGATTGATTTTGATGGATTTCGATCTACTTTCGAGTCTGCGCTACGCCAAAAGGGCGTCCGGCGGGATGCGCGTCTGGACGGCGTCTGCGCTGCGACGCTTAGGCATGGAAGAGCCATTGCCTGCGCGCCGCGCCTTGCAGTCGTCCAGCCTCACAACGCATCTCACGCGCAAAGCCCGACAGGCTGCTAGCGATCCGACTCTCGCGGACCATCACCATCGCGGCACTGGTAGAGGAAAAAACGTCGTCGTCGAAATGGCTTATTAAGATTGCCGTCGGAAACTGCGCACTTGAACCCAGTTTCGGGCTGAACAGGACGCTCGCAACGACGACTTAACGATCCGCATTAACAATGCGCGGGTCCCGGGCTGAACGGGACGCTCACAACGAGGACTTAACGATCCGCATTAACAATGCGCGGGTCCCATCTGAATTTGTTCGTACTCAGCGTGTGGATGCGGCAAAATTTCACCAGCGTTGTGGGCAGATACGCTTGTTCCGCGGCGGCGCAAGGGCCAGACTCGGAACGAGCGCACAGGGGGGTACGCAGATGGATACCGAAGAACTGATCCTGGTTAGACACGCCCACGCCGAGCGGGAATCGGCGAGCAATCGTGATATTGATCGACCTTTATCCACGCTGGGATTCTCCCAGGCCGAAGCGATTGCGATTTGGCTGTTGGAACGCGAGTTACGGCCGACACTGATGCTGTGTTCACCCGCGCAACGTGCGCGGCAAACCTTAGGCGCCTTTCGCGCCCGGTTGCCGGATGTGACGATCGTCGAGGAGGCTGGCATCTATGAAGCCACACCGGGCGAGCTACTGACCTTGATTGATCGCCATCGCCCGGCATCGCCGCTGTTGGTGGTTGGACATAATCCGGGTTTGGAAACCTTGGTGACCTTACTTGCGGATGGTCGCAGCACGGATGGTCGGGGCATGCCCACTGGCGCGGTGGCCCGATTGCGTTTGCGCAGTGGCACACCATTGGAGCCAGGCAGCGCAGAATTGGTAGAGTTCTGGTGGCCTTGATTAGGTGCAAGTTACATCTTTACGACTCCTAAGCTGGGTCAGCGCTGGTTGGGCGCTGTACTCTTAGCGGCGAGCGGATCGGGCTGGGCGGCATTGCCTGCACATTCAGAGGGCGGCATGCCAGAGCAAACGCTGAGCATTGATTCGGCTAACACCACGGTGAACTTTGAAATCGTCGCGCTGTGGTTTTTGAAACGGCGCGGCGAGTTCACTGGAATTGATGGCACGCTGAAAATCTTAGACGGCGGCAAACGCGCGCAGATTGACGTGCGTATTGAGGTCGCCAGCGTGCACATGAAGGATCCTGAACATGTCGAGCTGCTGTTGTCGCCGGCTTTTTTTGACGCAGTCGGCCATCCGCTGATTGAGTTCAGCTCGAAACCCTTCAAATTGACGTCAAACACGGCGGTCGCGCTGCCGGGTTATCTCACCGTACGTGGGGTGCGCCGCAAAGTGCGTTTTGAGATCGACGCCAGCAACTGCCAGCCCGAGCAGCGCTGCTCTGTCCTGGTCAACGGCGTATTGAGCCGCTCAAAATTCGGCATGACCGAATATCGGCGCACCTTGGCTGATGAAGTACACCTGCGTATTGACGCCTCGGTGTTGATGAGTGAGGGCTAGTTGTCGGTGGTTGGAGGCGAGCCCCGGCGGTGCCGCTTTTCGTGGGTTTGGACTTGTCCAAACGCTCCTGCTTCGGCTTTTCGCTCCAGTTTTGTACAAGCAACCGCAGAAGCGTTCGGACAAGTCCTAGCCCAGCGCGCTGTCGCTGATCAATGACTTACTGCATGTTTGGTGAGAGTCCCGGTCCCTGTCGGTGCGCTTATTCGCGCATCAAACTGAGTGGGACTAAAAAAGTCTTAGGTCACGTTGCCCGCAGGGCTACGTGACAGTGCTCCGATGTCACGTAGGCCTGCGGCCAACGTGACCTACGCATCAACGCTGAAAAAATGCATTAAAATCATTTGCTTGCGGTATGTTTGGTGAGAGTCCCGGTCGCCCCGGCGCGCTTATTCGCGCATCAAACTAAGTGGCGCCTGTAAATTGACGAATTTTTCGCACCAACCATCCCCGCCCTACTCAAAGCCATTCGCAAACACCAATTGGCTGCCGGCGCGGGCGATGTGCACGCCGGTGCCCCAATCGATGGTGGTATTGGCGGCGGGTGTTAGCCTTGGCGAAAAGGCGATGTCGCCGTTGCTATTGATCGCCACGCCACCAGAAAATACCGGTGCGCCGGCATCCACATCGTTGATTTGCGCGGCGCCCAAATCGCTGCTGATCGCATCACCGCGGCCAATGACGCGGCGCAGCGTGGTGTCGTCGCCCACATAAATGGCTGGCTTGCCGGTGTTGTCGACGCCGCGAAACGCGACCAAACCATCGTCATTCACCGCGGGCGGAAAAATATCAATGGTGCCGAGGCCCTGCAGCCCAGTGCGGGCGATTTGCACAATCAAACCGGGCGCGTCAACGCGGTACACCCCGCGCGCGCCGCCGTTCAAATCGGCGATGAAAGCGACCCGACCGCTGGTTGGCGAAAGCGCAATGGCGTCGTCGAAAGCCAGATATGGCGATTGAATGTCTTCGGCCCTGCTGCGCGCCAACACCACCGGTGCGCGCGAACTGTCAAAGCTCAAAATCTGATCGAAACCACCGGCAAACAGCGTCACCTTACCCACCAATTGCAGATTTTCGGCGAAACTCGGGACGAATAAGGTGCTGTACGGACTTTGCAGGTTTACCCCGCGGTCGGCGGCGAGCGTGACTAGATTGCCAGCGCTGAACGATACCCAAGACACGCCGCTGGCTGCCTCGACGCGATAACCCACGTTGCCTGCTGAGACGCCGCGTGGTGCGGTGTAAAAACTCGTGCCGTTCGGTAGGCCGGTAATGCGTACCGTCGTCAGATTGCCGGGATCGTAACGGTAGACGCCGGCCAGCGGTCCGCTGCCGTCCAGATTGGCGGTGAACCACACCTTGCCACTGGCGTCGACGCGTGGATCGCTGATCGTCGAAGTGGTCGGCCCTTCGCTGACGGTGAACCCGGCGCCATTGGAACCGACAAAAACGTGGCGAGTGAAATTATCACCCGGCATGCCCGTTGGCACGCGCACGCGCAGCGTAACCTGACCGGCATCGTTCAAATCGACGCTGGCGTTATTGATGCTGGCGCCCGCTGGCAAGTTGAAATTGTTGACTGGGCCACTGCGTGCTTGCAGCTGGAAACTCAAATATTCCGGCAGCGCCGCCGGTGCGCTTGTGGCGATGGTGGACAAAATGCAGAACACAGCGCGCGAAGACAAACCAGAGTGCATGGCAGAACCGCCAAAGACTATTCGGACGCGCACAATCGCCCCACCGCGCGTCGCGCGCAAGTGCATCGCGACAACCGGTGGCAGGTGAAGCTTCGAGTTTGCTCGGCTGGGTTTCGGGCTAATAACTTGCGGCCCTGAATCTCCACTAACCCCAAACGCTCGGCGATGCGCGTTTGCGCCGGGCGCTCGCGCATCATCCGCGCATGAGTTATTGCGCCCAAACTGATTTTGTTATTGAACTGGCTCGCCGTCTGCACGAGGCTGGCTCCACCGCGCCGCGCTTGGAAGACGTGATTAATGCGGTTAGCCGCAAGCTGGCGCTGGATACGCATATCTGGTCCAGCCCGACGGCGATCATCGCGACCATTCGTCCCTTGGGTGCGCTGGGTGAGCAAAACACCCTCACGCGGGTGATTCGGCTGGAACCCGGGCAGATCCATCTGCGCCGTTTGTGGCGGGTGGACGATATTGCCGAGCGTGTGGCGCGCGGGGAATTGAGCCCCGAGCAAGGCATGATCGCGCTGGATTTTGCCGACAAAGCCGACTCGCCGCGCCGCCAGTGGTTGGAAACCGTATTCGGTTTTTTGCTGGCCTCGGCGGGTGTCGCCGGTTTGTTGAAAGGCAACCCGGCGGAAATCGCCAGCGCGGCTGCATTGGGTTTGATGCTGGGTGTATTGGCGCAATTGGCGATGGACCGGCCGCGTTTGGCCGCGACCTTCGAGGCCCTGGCGGCCTTTCTGGTTGCGTTTTTGACCGCCTGGATCGCTCACGCCTGGGCGCCGATTTCGCCGCTGGTGCTGACCGCCGGATTGATCGTGTTGTTACCCGGTTTGATGTTGACCACCGCGGCGGCAGAAGTGGCCAGCCAACATTTGGTTTCAGGAACCGCGCGTTTTGCCGGCGCCATTGCGGTATTGCTGAAACTGGCTTTCGGCGCCTTGGTCGGGTCCAGACTGGCCAGCGCGCTGGGTTGGGATCCATTGCCGGCGTTTAGTTATGTGCAGCCTGTGTGGTTGCCCGGTGTTTCGTTGGCGGTTGCGGCGGCGGCGTTTGCACTGCTGTTCAAAGCGCGTATCCGCGACTGGTGGGTGGTTTTCCTGGCAGCGTTCATCAGCTACGCGTGCTCGCAGGTGGCGATTCCCGCGCTGGGTGCGGAACTGGGTTTGTTCGTCGCCGCGTTCATCGTCACCGTTTTGAGCAACGTCTATGCGCGCCTCGCCAATCGACCCGGCGCGAGCTTTCGCCTGCCCGGATTAATTTTGTTGGTGCCCGGATCGGTAGGCTTCAAGAGCCTGACCTTTGTATTCGAAAAAGACGTATTTCTAGGTTTGGACACCGCGTTTAGCGTGGTGACCTTGGTCGCTGCCCTCGTCGCTGGATTGCTGCTGGGCAATAGTGTGATGCCACCGCGCCAAGGAATGTGAGTTTGGGTCATGAAGGACGGGTTACGGGTAGGTGCGCAACCTTAGGCGGCCGAGGTTGGCAAGTACGCCCAGCGTGTGCTGGGCGACTTGCCAAAACCCCGATTGCGGCTACGACCGACTCGGTTTTGCCGGGATCAATATGGATGCCACCATAGATCCGGTCACCAACACGAATACGGTGCCCAGCGCGATGACAATCGGGATCTTATAGAAATCCATGATCAGCATCTTGATGCCGATAAAGCACAATACCGCCGCCAAACCGTAATTGAGAAAATGGAAACGATCCGCCATATCGGCCAGCATAAAATACATTGCGCGCAGGCCAAGGATTGCAAATACGTTGCTGGTCAAAACAATGAACGGGTCGGTGGTAATGGCAAAAATCGCCGGAATGGAATCGACGGCGAAAATCACGTCAGTCACGCCAATCATTATAATCACCAATAATAACGGCGTCGCGTAACGTACGCCATCCCTAATCGTCGTGAGCTTTTCGCCATCAAATTCGCTGGTGATCTTCATGTGTTTGCGCACCCAGCGGATCACCGGATTTTGTTCCAGATCAGGCTTTACGTCGGCGAATATCGCCATTTTGATGCCGGTTATCAGCAAAAACGCGCCGAACACGTAAAAAATCCAATGGAACTTGGCGATCAAGAATGCGCCCAACAAAATCATCACCGCGCGCAATACGATGGCCCCAATAACGCCAAATATTAGCGCGCGTTTCTGGTATTCGAGTGGCACCGCAAAGAAGGTAAATATCATCAAAAACACGAAGATGTTATCGACCGCGAGGGATTTTTCGACCAGATAACCAGTCAGGAATTCTAGCGCCTTGGTATTGGCGATTTCGCGGCCAAAGCCGTCGTCCAAGTACCACCAAAGCAAGCCATTAAAAACAAATGCCAACGCGATCCACATCAGCGACCAGCGCAGTGCCTCCGGGAACGACACTTTGTGCGCGCCTTGCTGGCGCATCATCACCAGATCGACGATCAGCGCGATCACCACGAAGACGGCAAAACCCGTCCACAGCCACCATGTACCAATTGTTTCCATAGTCCCCATTTCCCGGATAAGCGCGCACCCGGACGAGGACCCCCCTCGACCTGCAACGACGCAGCGGCCGCGCCAGAAGGCCCAGCCAATCACGCACCTGGTGCGGTCGAGGTCTTGCTTGTGGATAGGTGATCCACCGAAATCGCCGGCGCGCATGTCTGCGCACGTGATGACGACGATGCCGCGAAAAGCTACTCCCCCTCTACACCACAAGTCTGGGGGCGCGAGCACATGGATGCAAGGCGCGTGACCGACAGTTGCAAAAATGACTCTGCTGATCTCCGCTGCAATCAGCGTCCGCGCGGATGCTGTGCGCCTCTTTATTGGCGACACTCACTGTCACTTCGCGGCGCCCGCTGTCTTAT
>Ga0209181_10008807_pt1 | contig 13437 bp, 11 predicted proteins | sample MAT05_FD_187208 | JGI IMG/M metagenome (GOLD analysis project Ga0209181, IMG submission 187208) | Freshwater microbial communities from Lake Fryxell liftoff mats and glacier meltwater in Antarctica - MAT-05 (SPAdes) (version 2) | ecosystem: Environmental > Aquatic > Freshwater > Ice > Liftoff... | reverse complement strand
CTCCGACGCGATGAACGTGCGCCACACGTTCCCCGCCAGCGCGCTGTCGTGCGGCCGCGCCGTGGTGGTGTTCGGCGGCGGCACGGCCGGCGGCCCGGGGTGGCAGCCGAGCTGGGTCGTGGCGTCGACGTCGAACCTCTCCATCAACAACGCCGGTGACACGATGTCGCTCGGCACGATGGCGTCGCCGACCAGCCTCGCCACCGTCACGTTCGGCGCGGAGATCGCCAACGACACATCGCTCGTGCGCCAGCCGGAGCTCTCGCCGAGCGGTGCGCTCGTCGAGCACCTCAGCGTGTCCACCGCGCGCTTCTCCCCGGGCACGCGCGCCAACGGCTCGCGGTTCTAGTCCCCTCCGTGCGCCTGCTCGCCGCGCTCCTCGCGCTCGCTCCAGGCGCGGCGCTCGCGCACAACGGCGCGTCGTCGTCGGCCGCCCTGACCTCGCCCGCGAGCGCCGGTGAGATCGCCGATCAGAGCTACACGATCGCCTGGACCGACGCCAATGTCCGCTTCGGCGCCAGCGTCGTCACGTTCGACTTCCGCTACACGAGCGCGATGCCACCGACGCAGGAGCCCGGCACGATCCCGCCCGGGATCACCGGCGGCTACGTGGCGGTCGCGATCGACGAGCTCGATCCCATGAATCGTCTCGTCTGGGACACCCGCCTGGTGCCGGCGGGGACGTACTTCGTCTGGGCCATCCCCACCGAAGATCCGCCGGACGTCCCGATCACGCGTGTGACGTTCTCGCGCGGCGTCGTCACGGTGGCGCACCCGGGCGATCCGATTCACCCCGCAATCGTGCTGCCCGAGCCCTCGCAGCCCTTCGTGCGCGTGTTCGGACGCTACCCGATCGCCTACGAGGCATTCGATTCGACCGGCACCGCCAGCGTCGCGATCGCGGTGTCGCCGCGCCGCGACGGGACGGGCTTCGTGCCGATCGCGATGGGCTTGCCGGCGAGCGCGCACGGCGAGGTGATGTGGGATCTGACCGGCGTCGCGCCGGGGACCTGGACCCTCCGCGCGCAGATCAGCGACGCGCGCGGCCTGCGCTTCACCGCCTATGCACGCCACTTCGTGGAGGTCGTGGCGGTGCCGGCGAGCGACGCCGGCATGGTGGAAGAAGCCGACGCCGCTCCACGAGAGGACGCGGCGCCGCTCGTGAACGCCGACGCCGCGATGCGCGCCGAAGTGCCCGAGAGCTGCGCCGCCACGCCCTCGAGCCCGCTCACGCTGCTCTTGTTTTCAGGGTGGGTTGCCGCCCTCGGCCGCCACCGCCACGCCGTACGCCGCGAACACCAGCCCGGTCCCGACCATCATCGAGACCCACGGGATCTCGTCGTCGTCCTCGACGGTGACGATGCCGAGCGCGGTCAGCGCGCCGCCCAGCGCCAGTCCTAACCCGAGCGGCACGATGGCCACGCCGGCGCCGTTCGACCCGGTGTGCAGCCAAGTCGGCGGGCAGGTCATGCCCGGCTGTCCCTCGCTCGTGAAGCAGCTGTCGTTGGGCTCGGCGTTGCCCGCGGCGATCGCGCCCGAGATCACGATCCCCGCGCCCGCTGCTGCGACGCCGACCGCCGACCACAGCGCGATCGCGCGGAAGCGCTCGTGGCGAGAGGCCAGCGCGACGCCCGAGAAATCCAGCTCGATCGTCTCGCCGCCCGCGACGTGCACCGCGCGCTCGACCGGCGGCTGTCCGGCCGCGGCCACCGACAGCGTGCGATCGCCGGGGCGGACGTCGAACAATCGCACCGGCATGCCGGAGCGAGCGATCCCCACCGCGGCGCCGTCGAGGCGGATCTCGACGTCCTCGCGTGTGCCGCTCACCGCGATCGCGCCCATCGGTCCCCACGCGCGGCTCTGCTCCAGCACGGGCCGCAGCGTCTCGTCGATGAGCTGCTCCGCGTAGATCGCGGCTTCGTCATCGCTCATCACCTCCGCCGCGGGCGCACGGGCCACCACCGCGACCTCCTGGAAGCGCGCGTCCTGCTCGGCGCGCGCCTCGGCGTCGGGCGCGCGCTCCTCGCGAGCGAGCAGCTCGAAGCCTTTGTCCATGTCGACGACGATCGCCGAGATCCGCGTCTTCCCGTTCGCCGGCAGCATCGACACCACCAGCAAGTAGCGTCCGGTCTCGCCGGCGGGGCGCGCCAGCTTCATCAACGCGATGATGTCTCCGCCGACCTCCGCGACCTGTGCGGTGTCGTCGATCGCGCGCGCAGCGAGGATGGTCTTCTGCCGCAGCCCGCGTTCGAGCACGTCGATCAAGCTCCGGCTGGTCACCGGCGCGCTCTGCCCTTTGTACGGCGATCGCACGTGGATCCGCACCACGTCGCGCTCGCTCAGCCCGGTGTCTCCCGGCGCCGCAGCGGCGATCACCGCGATCAGAGGCCCGAGGAGCACGCCGTCAGCGTAGCACCTCGAAGAGGCGCAGGCACTCGAGCCTCACCCGCTCGAGGCGCGGGAGCCACTCGTAGGGCGCGCGATCGGCGTCGAACGCGGGCACCACCATGCACGAGGGCGCGCCGCGGACCTCGCCCCGGCCCAGGCTGACCTCCTCCGGACCGAGCACGATGCCCGCTGCGCTCGCGCCGTCGATCGCGAACCGCGCCACATCAAGGGTCGCCGCGCTAACGCCGGAGTGAATGGCGAGACCCACGCCCCGGCAGACGTTGCGCTCTCGGCAGCTCGGAGGACGCTCGGCCGCGACCACCGTGTTCGTCACCTGGACGTGCTCGAGGCTGATCTTCCCGGTCCCCTCGCGCAGCGAGATCCCCACGCCCTGGGTGTCGAGCACGTGCAAGCGCCGCCCGACGACATTGATGGCCTGCCCGGTCTGTCCCCGGATCTCGATCGCGGCGCCGATCGAACCCTGGATCTCGATGTCGTCCAGGACCGCCGACGTCTCGGAGTCCTCGCGACCGGTCGCCTCGATCTGCAGACCGAGGTCATCGCCGTCGCGCACGCGCGCGCGCCTCACGCGGACGTTGCCGGCGATGTGGATGCCGCCCGAGGTCCTCGAGACGAGGATGTCGTCGAGGGTGGAGCCGAGCACGCCGTTCTCCGGATCGCTGACGCACGAGATCGCGACGCCGCTAATCGCGTCGAGCGCGACCCGCTCGAGCGCCACGATCATCGGTCCGTCCGTGGTGATGCCGGCCGGCGCATCGACGATCACCGCATCGCGCACGGTCACCCTCGAGCGACCGTCCACGCGAATGGCGTCGCCGCCCATCACCTGACTGACGAAGGACGCGCGGCTGATCGCCACCGTGCTCCCGGACGTCGCCTTGACGCCCCACCGGCCGCCCAAAAAGACCACGCTCGCCAGCGAGACCTGCGCATCTTCGACCTGGACCGCCGTGCCCGTATCGCCGACGAGCACGCTCGCGCTCACGCTACCGGTGCTGGCCGCGCGAAAACGCAGCGCGGCGTCGGAACGTACGCGCCGCGCGATCAGGTGACCGCCGTCCACCTCCATCTCGGTGCGACGCAGCTCGCAGTCATCCCAGTCCACGGTGCCATGGATGCTCCAGTTGAGGCTTCCGGCGATCAGCGATCGCTGGCCGCGAACCGTGCCCCCGGCCTCGATCGTCGCGTCGACCGCGAGGACCGCGCCATCGATCTCGAGCGCGCCACGGACGACCAGCGTGGTGGCCGGGACGAGGCTCAGGCCCTCGAGCACGAGCGTCTCGCCGGCCTCGACGAGGACGCTGCTCGCGATGGTGGTGGTCCCCGCGCAGGCGCCGATGAGGCGAACGCTGGCGCGCACGTTCGGCGCGTCGTGCATGCCTTCGGAGAGCATGATCACGCTGTTCGGCAGCGCGGCCGCGAGCGCCTCGGCGAAGGTGAACGGCCGCGCGCGAGAGCCGTCGCCGCCCACCGCGCCGGGCGCAGCGTAGAATGGGTCCGATCCGGGCGGGGGTTGCGCCCAGCGATCCGTGCTCGCGGGGCACGTCGGACGCACGGGGACGCAGCTGCCATCGATCGTCGCGCGGGTGTCGGTGCCGCAGCTCGCGCGGGAGACGCCGCCGCAATATTCCACCATCGATCCGGCGATCTCGCGGGTCTGCCGCGCGAGACCGTCCGGACACGCACCGAACGCGGGCAGCGCGGGCGGCGCCGGCAGGTCGACCTGCTCCCCGGCGCACGGGACGTGGCAATAGCCGCCCTCGAAGCAGCCGGTGCACGCCGCTCCATCGAACGAGAGATCGCGGAGCGCGCGGTCGCCGAGGACACTCAGGTCCGGCAGAGCCTCGTCCGGAAACACGAGGCTCCCCTGGGCGTTCGCGTTGTGCGCGATCGGCCCCGGGACCAAGCCGAGCTCTTCGGGCGCCGCGTCGTAGAAGAGCACGATCGCCGGGCGCGACCGCGGCGCGTAGGGCGCGAGCTCGACGACCTTTCCGCGGATGATCTCGCCGGTCACGCCGTCGGGAGTGGTCGGGTCCGGGACGTCGAGGAAGACCAGCGTGGCGGGGAGCGTCCCGTCCGCCTTGCGCGGCAGCTCCACCCGCTCCACGGGCGCGCAGGCCACCAGCAACGTCAGCACGAGCACCCGCACGCTCGGGAAATGGTACCTCAAGCATCGAGGATGCGCGCGCGCGCCGCGCGCTTGGGGGAGATCTCGACGCCGATCGCGTCCAGCCCGAAGCGGTTGGCCACCGCGAGCATCGTGCCCATCCCGCAGAACGGATCGATCACCGTGCGGCAGGCCGTGTGGGCCGCGAGAAACTTCGCGGTCACCTCGCACGCCTCGACCCCCATCGCGCGCGCCCAGGGCATCTCGCCGAGCCGCGGGATCACGTCGGCCGACGACTGCGCCGGCTCGAGGCGCAGCGCGCGCGAGAACGCCATCAGGTGCGCGTACGCCGGGCGCCCGAACGTCACCGTCCCCGCCGGCGCGCGGCACACGACCTTGTTGAACAACAGATGCGCGCCCGCCGCCTCGGCGCCGAGCTGCACCAGGAAGCCCTTGTCGACCCAGCGCCCTTCGCGCTTCACGTCGGTCTGATAGAAGATCGCGACCGCGCTCGGCGCGACCTTCTCGCAGGCGAGCTGGGCCGTGGCGATGAACCAGCGGCGCCACTCCTCGAAAGAGAGTCTGGGGAGCTCGGAGCTATCGGGCAGCGAGGTGACGATGGCCTCGTCGGGCGCGAATTCGCGCGCCGCGGTCCAGGCGACACCATCGCACTGGTGGACGAGTCTTATTCGAGGAGCCCTTCGAAGCGCTCGTCCGATGCCGGCTGGAGCTTCGGGTTCTTGTTCAGCACGCGGGCGCAGGCGTTCCAGCGCAAGAGCGCGTCGTCGTTGCCCGCGGGACGGATCTTCTCCGCCTCGGCGAACGCGGTCATCGCGGCGACCAGGGACTCGTAAGCCGACGAGCTGCCACCGGGGAGATTCTGGCGAATCGCGGCCCGCGCGCGGCGCTCGGCGATGATCCCGGCATAGTAGGTCCTGGCATACTCATCCTTCAGGCGAGGGAGTATGGCCTTGGCTTCCTTGACCCTGGCTTCCAGCGCGTCATCGAACTGATCGGTGAGCGAGAGCAGCAAACAGACCAGCGCTTCCTGCTGCCCCGGTGCCACCGCCAGGATGTCGAGACAGATGCTCTCGGCGCCGCCCGGCTCGTTGAGGAGCCGGTACTTCTCGGCCTTGGCCAGAGCGAGCGGCACCGCGTCGAGCGCGATACGCTTCAGCTCCAGGCTCATACCGTCTTCTTCCCCGTGATCTTTCGCCAGGCGATGATCACCGGATCGTAGTGGTTGTCGACGACGCGCTCCTTGAGCGGGATGATCGCGTTGTCGGTGATGTGGATGTCCTCCGGGCAGACCTCCGTGCAGCACTTGGTGATGTTGCAGAAGCCGATGCCCAGCTCGTCCTTCAGCAGCTTGGTGCGATCGAGATCATCCTGCGGGTGCATCTCCAGCGCCGCGACGCGGGCCATGAAGGCGGGACCCGCGAACGAGGTGTGCTTCTGGTGATCGCGCAAGACGTGGCAGACGTCCTGACAGAGGAAGCACTCGATGCACTTCCTGAACTCTTGCACGCGATCGATGTCTTCCTGCTGCCACTTCCAGGTGGCGTTCTTCGTCGGCGTGAAAGCCGGGATTTTGCGCGCCATCGCATAGTTGGTCGACACGTCGGTGACCAGGTCGCGAATGATCGGGAACGCGCGCAGCGGCTTCACCACGATCGGCTCGCCCTGCGGATAGTCATCGAGGCGTGACTTGCAGAGGAGCTTCGGCTTGCCGTTGATCTCGGCGCTGCACGAGCCGCACTTGGCGGCCTTGCAGTTCCAGCGGCAGGCCAGGTCGGGCGTGCCGTGCCCCTGGATCCAGTGGATGGCGTCGAGCACGACCATGCCGGTCTCGACCGGCACCTTGAAATCGACCAGCGCGCCGCCCTCGCTGTTGCCGCGCCAGACTTTGAAAGAGCATTCGCCTTCCATGGGTTACTTCTTCTCCTCGAACAGGGCCTTCAGATCGGCGGGCATCTGCGGGGTGGGAACCGGCGCGACGATCATCTGACCGTCGGGGCCCTTCTTGGTGAGCATGTTCACCTTGCCGAGCTCGGCATCGTCCTTCGGGAAGTCCGTGCGGCTGTGCGCGCCGCGGCTCTCCTTGCGGAGGAGCGCGCCGCGGCAGGTGGCCTCGGCGCAGACGATCAGGTTCGCCAGATCGCGCGCGAGGTGCCAGCCGGGGTTGTACATCACCGACCCATCCACGTGCGTGTTGTGGATCTTGGTGCGGAGCGCGGTCAGCTCCTCGAGACCCTGCTTCAGATCGGTCTCGTTGCGATAAATGCCGACGTACTTACCCATGATCTCCTGGAAAGTACGGTGCACCGAGTAGGGATCGTCGCCGCTGCGCTCGAAGGGCGACATCATGTACTTCACGCCCTTCTCGATGTCGTCGTCCGACACGCTGGGGAGCGAGGAGAGCTTGGCGGCGTCCTGCGCTGCCGCGAGACCGGCGCGGCGGCCGAAGACGATGAGATCCGAAAGGGAGTTGCCACCCAGTCGGTTCGCGCCGTTCATGCCTCCGCTGCACTCACCCGCCGCGAACAGGCCCGGCACGGTGGCGGCACCGGTGTCGGGATCGACGCGAATTCCGCCCATCGCATAGTGCGCGGTCGGTCCGACCTCCATCGGCGTCTTCGTGATGTCGACGTCGGCGAGGTCCTTGAACTGGTGATACATGCTGGGGAGCTTCTTCTTCACGCGCTCCGAGTCCTGCCAGCTGATGTCGAGCCACGCGCCGCCGTGCGGTGAGCCGCGGCCTTCCTTGACCTCGGTGTAGATGGCGCGCGCGACGTTGTCGCGAGTGCTCAATTCGGGCGGACGGCGAGCGTCGGTCTGCTGACCTTCGAGCGCCGCGTCGAGCCACTTCTTGGCCTCTTCCGGGGTCTCGGCGAAGTCCTTCCGCTTGCTCTCGGGGAGATACTTCCACATGAAGCGCTCGCCGTTGGAGTTCTTGAGGATGCCGCCCTCGCCGCGGACACCTTCGGTGACGAGGATGCCCATGACGCCGGGGGGCCAGACCATCCCGGTCGGATGGAACTGGAAGAACTCCATGTCGATGAGCTCGGCGCCCGCTTCGTACGCGAGGGCCTGACCGTCGCCGGTGTACTCCCAGGAGTTCGAAGTGACTTTCCACGCTTTGCCGAAGCCGCCCGTGGCGAACACGATCGACTTCGCGCGGAAGACCACGAAGCGGCCGGTCTCGCGCCAGTAGGCCAGCGCGCCGGAGATGCGGTCGCCGTCCTTCAGGAGGCTCGTGACCGTGCACTCCATGAACGCCGTGATGCCCTGGTGGACCCCGCGATCCTGGAGCGTGCGGATGAGCTCGAGGCCGGTGCGATCACCGACGTGCGCGAGCCGCTTGAAAGTATGTCCACCGAAGGCGCGCTGCAGGATGCGACCGTCCTTGGTGCGATCGAAGACCGCGCCCCACTTCTCCAGTTCGCGCACGCGATCGGGCGCTTCCTGGGCGTGGATCTGCGCCATGCGCCAGTGGTTGAGGAACTGGCCGCCCTTCATCGTGTCCTTGAAGTGGGTCTGCCAGCTGTCCTGCGGATCGACGTGGCCGAGCGCGGCCGCGATGCCGCCCTCCGCCATCACCGTATGGGCCTTGCCGAGGAGGCTCTTGCACACGATCGCGGTCTTCGCGCCCTGCGACGAGGCCTCGATCGCTGCGCGCAAACCAGCGCCACCGGCACCGATGACGATGACGTCGAAGTCGATGCGTTCGTACTTGTCTTTGACTGATGGCATTTTGGTTACCCGAACAAGTGCACGTTGGTGAGGTGACCGCTGGCGACGAGCCACACGTAGAGATCCGTCGCGGCGACGCCGACCAGGCTGGTCCAGGCGATCGCCATGTGGTTCTCGTTGAGCTTGGTGAGCTGCTTCCAGCCGGTGTGGCGGACCTTGTTGGGCGCCGAGCAGGAGAAGCAGTCGAGCTTGCCGCCGACCAGGTGGCGCAGCGAGTGGCACGACAGCGTGTACGAGAGCAGCAAGACCGCGTTCAACGTGATGACCAGCGAGCCCACCGTCACCGCGAAGTGACCGCCCGGGAAAAAGGCGAGATAGGCGTCGTAGAGCAGGATGATGTTGAACACGAGCGCCGCGTACATGAAGTAGCGGTGGATGTTCTGCAGGATGAACGGGAACGAGGTCTCGCCCTTGTAGTTCTGTCCGCGGTGCGCCGGCTCGCCGACCGCGCAGGCCGGCGGGTCCATGAAGAACGCGCGATAGTACGCCTTGCGATAGTAATAGCAGGTGGCACGGAACCCACCTGGCGCCCAAAGGATCAGGAACGCCGGTGAAAGCCAGGCCGGCATCCCGGGGATGATGATCAGCGGCGAGTACAGCGGCGAGAGCAGCGCCTCCGACTCGACGTGATAGTTCGAGTTCATGAGCGCCCGGGCGGTCAGGTAAAGGCCGAAGACCCCGAGGGTGATCGCGGTGGCGAGGGGCCCCGCCCACCAGGCGTCTTTGCGGTCGGTTTGTCCGAGCCCGGCGGGTTGGATGACGGGAAGGTTCGCGCTAGCCATGGGCGGTCGGCCCCGAGAAACCATGCTTTGAGCCGCGGCTCAAGCCTTTTACTGCCTTCCGTAATCCCCCATCTGAACGTTGTCGAGGCGGCCGATGAAGCGATCGGTGGAGCCGCCGCTGCCATCGCGCGCGGCACCGAGCCACGCGGTCGACGAGGTCGCGGTCCACGAAGGCGCGCCCATCGTCTCGCCGACCAGCACGTCGTCGATCTTGAGGCGCAGCCCGCGGGTGGCGTCGACCAGCAGCTCGACGTGATACCAGGTGCCGACCGCGATCGCGCCCATCATCGAGGCGACCTCGGTCTCCATGCCCATGTCGTTGCGCGTGACGCCGCGCAGGCGGCCGTCGTCTTCGACGATGAGCGCGACGCCGGGAGAGCCCGGATCGGCCATGTCCGAGTAGAGCGTGCCGGGACCGACGCCGCCGGCGAGGCGGTGGATGGCCATCTCCACCGTCGACATCATCGCGCTCACCCCGGGCTTCAGCGTCTCGATCGAGGCGCCCCCGAGGACGAGGGCCTGACCGAGGCTCATATTTCGGCTGGCGGCGAACGACACGGTCCCAGTCACCACCGCGGGCGCAACCGTGCCGCACGCCTGGCTGAGGTTGTTCTCGAAGGCGAAGAAGACGTGACAGGCAGCCTCGCGGCGCAGCGGATGCTCGAAGAACGCGCTGATCGCGGCGGACGCGCGCACCGGCCCGGAGACGGTGACCTGGCACCGCGGGAGGTTGGTCGGGGTGCAGTTGGTCCACGCGTCGAACACGCCGCGGCTCGTCGGCGTCACCACCAGCGTCACCCGCTCGTCCTGCGCGAAGTTCGCCGCGCAGACCGCGCCGCAGTTGATGCCGGCCGGCGTGGAGACGATGGTCCCGCTGCCGAGGCCGGTCTTCGTCACCGTCACGCGCGGGCCACCGGCGATGAAGATCGCGCGCGCGGCGAAGTTGGCGTGGATATCGGCCTCGCACACGCCGCTGCCGGAGCAATCACCGGCCCACTCCTTGAACTCGTCGCCGGCCAGCGGCAGCGGCGTCAGCGTGATGTGGGTACCGTCGAAGACCTCTTCGCCGCAGTCGGGCGGGCACGCGATCCCGTCGGGGACGCTGGTGATGCGCCCGTCGCCGCCGGACTTGGTGATCTGGGCCGCGACGACCCACTTCTTCCCGCAGCGCGTGGTCGCGATGTCGCAGACGTCAGCGGCGCCGCACGGCGCGGTGGTGTACTCGGTGCCGCTCTCGTTGCAGGTGAGGATCGCGGCGGGCGCGGGCGGCGTGGTGCAGCGCGTGCTGCCCGGCGTGCACACCCGGCTGCGCTGCATCGATAGCGGGAGCGTGTTCTCGCCCTCCGCCGTCTTCAGCGACTGGATGATCGTGTCGAAGCCCGAGGCGCGCGCGCTGATGCGGTGGGTGATGTTCGCGTCGAGGCCGACGATGCGATAGGTCCCGTCCGGGCCCGAAGTGGACTGGCCGCTGCTGGCCGGCGGAAGGTCCCCGACCGTCTCGCTGGCCGCGGTGACGATGACGTTGGCCAGCGGCCCGTTGGTCCCGAGATCGGTGATCGCGCCCGAGAGCTGCGCCGGCGGCGGCTCCTCGGGGTCAGTCATCTTGGTGCATGCCCCCAAGATGAGCCCCGGGACGAGCGCGAACAGCCAGACGTAGTTGCGAGGATCCAGCACGGCCTGGACAATGTCTCCGATGTCGCCACCCGACACCAACCCCCTCCTGGTCGTTCCGGCGGCCATTCCCTTCGACGCCATCCGGGCCAGCCATGTGGTCCCGGCCATCGAGCGCCTCCTGACCGAGGCCCGCGCCGAGGTCGCCGCGATCGCGACCGACACCCAGCCTCGGACGTACGACTCGGTCCTCGGGCGCCTGGAAAAGGCCACCGAGCCGCTCGAGAACGCGATGACGCTGGTCGGCCACCTGGAGAGCGTCACGAACTCACCCGAGCTTCGCGCCGCCTACAACCAGGTGAAGCCGGAGGTGAGCGCGTTCTACGCCGGGCTCCCGCTCGACGAAGGGCTGTGGGCGGCGCTCGAGTCGTACAGCAAGACGGACGACGCGCGCGCGCTGCCCGCAGTGAAGCGGCGCCTCTTGACCCGGACCATCGACGACTTCGTGCGTCACGGCGCGCGGCTCGATCCGAGCGGCAAAAAAAGGCTCGAAGCGCTCACCCGCGAGCTCGCGCAGGTCTCGCAGAAGTTCTCCGAGAACGTCCTCGACGCGACCGCGGCGTGGGAGATGGTGATCACCGACGAGGCCAAGCTGAAGGGCCTGCCGCGGTCGGCGGTGGAAGGCGCCGCAGAGAGCGCGCGCAGCAAGGGCGTCACCGGCTGGCGATTCACGCTGCAGGCGCCGAGCGTGATCCCGGTGATGACGTACCTCGATGATCGCGAGATCCGCCGCGACGTGTATCGCGCGTACAACCGGCGCGCGACCGAGGGCGCCCACGACAACCGCGCCAACATCGGCCGGATCCTCGAATTGCGCCGGGAAAAGGCCCAGCTCCTCGGCTACAAGGACTTCGCGGATCTCTTGCTCGAGGACCGCATGGCCAAGAACGGCGCGGCCGCACGCGCGTTCGTCGACGATCTCGCGCGGCGCACCGACCTCGCTTTCGCGCGCGAAAATGCCGAGCTGGAGGCGTTCCGCGCTCGGCAAAGCGAGACCGGCGTGCTCGAGCCGTGGGACCTCGGCTACTGGGCGGAGAAGCAGCGGCTCGCGCTCTACGACTTCGACGAGGAAGAGCTGAGGCCGTATTTCCCGATCAATCGCGTGATCTCTGGCCTGTTCGAGACGGTGGAGCGCCTCTACGGCGTGAACGTCGTCGAGGACCCGGCGCTCCCGACCTGGGGCGCGCACGTGAAGGCGTACGCGATCACCGAGGGTGACGGCACCAAGCTCGGGCACTTCTACGCCGACTTCTATCCGCGCGAGGAGAAGCGCGGCGGCGCGTGGATGAACGGGCTCATCACCGGCGACGCCAAGATCGCGCCGCACGTCGGCGTGATCTGCGCGAACGTCTCGCCGCCGGTGGGCGACAAGCCGGCGCTCCTCACGCACGACGAGGTCGAGACGCTCTTCCACGAGTTCGGCCACCTCCTGCACCACATGCTCACGCGCGTGGAAGTGCGCAGCCTGGCGGGCACCAATGTGGCGTGGGACTTCGTCGAGCTGCCGTCGCAGATCATGGAGAACTGGACGTGGGAGCGCGCGGCGCTCGATCTGTTCGCGCGACACCACCTCGATGGATCGACCATTCCGCAGCCGCTGTTCGAGAAGCTGACCAAGGCGCGCACCTATCGCGCGGCCAACGCGCAGATGCGTCAGCTCGGGTTCGCGACGGTCGATCTGATGATGCACATGGACTACGACCCGACCCGCGACGGTGACCCCACGCTGTACGCGCGCTCGATCGCGCAGCGCTTCTCGCCGGTGACCCTCCCCGATGACTACGCGTTCGTCACGTCCTTCGGTCACCTCTTCGCGAGCGAGGTCGGCTACGCCGCGGGATACTATTCGTACAAATGGGCGGAGGTGTTGGACGCCGACGCTTTCACGAGATTCAAGGAACACGGCGTCTTCTCGCGCGAGGTCGGTGAGGCCTTCCGAAAAAGCGTGCTCGAGCGCGGCAATGGCAGCGATCCGATGGAGCTATACCGCGAATTCATGGGGCGTGACCCCGACCTCAAGGCGCTGCTCGAACGCTCCGGGCTGGCGTAGCGTTTTTTCGCGCCGGCGCGCATGCTTTTGCTGTGCGAACTTCGTTGCTCCTCCTCTCCCTCGCGCTCGTCGCCACGCCGGCGCTCGCCAAGACCAAGGCCGGCGTCACCATGCCCGACGAGCTCGAGGTGGCCGGCCACCACCTGATCTTGAACGGCCTCGGCATCCGCGAGGCGACCATGCTCAAGGTCGACGTCTACGTCGCCGGCCTGTATGTCGAGGCGAAGTCGGGCGACGGCAACGCCATCTCCGGCAACGGGACCTCGAAGCGCCTGGTGATGCACTTCGTACGCGACGTCGACCGCGACGACATCGCCGAGGCCTTCAGCGACGGCTTCGAGAAGGTGCTCGGCGAAGACGGCGCCAAGAAGATGGAGCCGCGCATCAAGCAGCTGGTCGCCGCGACGCGCGACATGAAGAAGGGCGAGAAGCTCAGCTTCAGCTACGTGCCCGACGTCGGCACCACCCTCGACGTGAACGGCAAGGCCAGCGCCCCCATCCCCGGCGCCGACTTCGCAAAGGCAATCTTCGCCATCTGGCTGGGCAAGAGCCCGCCGAACTCGGGCCTCAAGGAAGGCCTGCTCGGCAAGGACTAGTAGCTCTGCACAGTGAAGTTGATGGGTTGCGGGTGTCGAGGCGCTCGTCTGGCAAGGCGCGCCGTCCGA
>Ga0209181_10008806_pt1 | contig 13440 bp, 10 predicted proteins | sample MAT05_FD_187208 | JGI IMG/M metagenome (GOLD analysis project Ga0209181, IMG submission 187208) | Freshwater microbial communities from Lake Fryxell liftoff mats and glacier meltwater in Antarctica - MAT-05 (SPAdes) (version 2) | ecosystem: Environmental > Aquatic > Freshwater > Ice > Liftoff... | reverse complement strand
GTTTGCCAAACTGGCGATCCCCCACGCCAGTTTGGCCAACCACTAAGAAGTCGTCTGTGTGCCAGCCGAGATGTTCGGTCTGCAGGTGGACTTCCACAACACTGCAACTAAGCGAGCCAGGAAGTATTAACGTGCTGCTCGAAGAAGGTGCCGCCCCCTCCGGTGGCGGCAGGGCTTGAGACCTTGTCCCTGCTCACGGCTCCATCCCCGGCAACTGACTCTGCCCGCCCCCCAGCTCTTCACCGGTGTCCTCGGCGTAGGACCGGCTGATAAAGCTCAGGCACTCGTCGTACCGCGAGGACGGGATGTCCTCGTACTTTGCCACGCCGAACTCGGCCTTCAGCTTGCCCCAACACCGTGCGATCGCAGTCCCGAACGCAATCTCCTGCCGATCAGCCCGCGCCCGCGCCCAAACGTGGATCTGTTCGTAAATTTTGCCACGCTGGACGGACGAGAGCCGGAGCATTGAGCGCAGCTGCTCCTCAAGTCGCCGAATGCGCTCTTCGTGCTCACGCCAGGCCGTGCGCGCCTTCTCCTGGCTCTCCTCCATCGCCGCAGTCTGTGCCGTGATCCCCTGAATCGCCTCATCGTAGCGCTGCAGGTCACGCAGGTCCTCGATGTTGCGGCTCGACCCTGCCGGCAGGCCTGCGGCTGTAGCGATCGCGTTGTGGACGTGCCCGATGATGAAGAGGCGGAGGAAGCGCAGCCGCTCCTTGATCTCCGGCGGGGACTTGCGGCGCGTCACCCCGGATATCCAGAGCGGCACGTGCTCCAGCAGCAGAAACTCCTGGGGCTGGCGGCCGCCCGCCGTCAGGACACGGAAGGTCTGGAGCCCCAGACTCAGGTCGGGGTCGGCGCGCAACCGGCGCATCTGCGACTCGCGATTGATGCCGACCGCATCACAGAGGTCGCGGATCGCGAGGTAGATGCGGCCGTCGGGCGCGCGTGCGGCGAGCACCGGGAGCTCGAAGAAGGTGACAATGAGGGTTTCGATCGGGTCAACCATGCACTTCTCTCCCAAGGGGATGCTTAAACGCATCCCCCACATACGTCACGGTCACGAGGCAGGACCGCGTGCTGACGCGGCCGCGTGCCATCCTGGGCACTCTCGTCTCGGCGCTGCGAGTTCAAGGGGATGCGTTTACGCATCCCCCGCCTCCGCAGCCACCACATCCTGCGTGCGCTCGCGGGTCGCCAGCGTGCTCACTATCGTCTCCAGGGCTGAGAGTAGCGCTCCTACCTCCTGCTCCAGCGCGTCGAGGGTCTCCTCATCAAGATCGCCAACCCGCGAGGCAGCACGCTCCAGGCCCGCCCGCGTCTGCTGCATGCTCTGCTGGAGGGGGACCAGCCAGCGAGGGCGCGAGCTACGTGTCGCGGCCACGGCCTTCTGCGTGCGGGCGACCAGGCGTGAGACAGTGGCCTGGTCGAGGGCGAGATGCGCCGTCAGGGCGACACCCGCGGCCTCCTCCTCCGCCGGAGCCTTCGGGATAGTGCGCGTGACGAGCTGTGCGAACACGCGCTCGGCCTGCTCAGGGGCGAGCTGCCCCTCGCGCAGCGCCGTGTGCAGGGGGCGGAGCTGGTATTCAGATGCCCTGAGGCGGGCAACGACCCGCTGCTGCTCGGGGGTGAAGGCAGTGAGACGCATGAGCTGCTTGCGCCGACTCTCGCTGACCCGGAATCGGGCCTCAATCTGTTCCCAGGGGGCATCAGGCGAAAGCTGGCGCATGCGCTCTAAGGCCCACACCCGCTCCATGTCGCAGAACTCAGCGCGCTCCTCGTTCTCGCTAAATTGGATGGCGACCAGATCCTGAGGGCTCGGCGGGTCAATGGCGATAGCGTCGAGGGTGGGGAGGCCAACCAACCTGGCGGCCGTCCAGCGCCGGTGCCCGACGACGATACGGTACTGCGCCTCGGGGTAGCGCTCGCTCGTCCCGACGTGGACCACAATAGGCTGGATCTGGCGCTCCCGCATCGACTCGCCGAGCGTGAGCAGCTCGTCAATGAACAGGCGTTCCGCTTCGTTCCAGACACCATCCTGGACAAGCTCCTCGGGCAGCGGCAGGAGGCGCGGCTGGCGGAGATGCGGGCGCAGCTCAGGGGCGATCTGGTCGACGGGCAGCGCCTGCACGGCGCGGTCCTGAGTCAGTGACGCCATCACGGAGGCCCCCACAAAGTGGGCGCGGGCAGCTTCGGTATCGACTGTGGCACGTGCGCGTGGCTGCTCCTCCTGCTCGGCGCGGCGGGCCTTCAGCGCTGCGGCGCGCTTGTCGGCGGTACTCATGATCGGCCTCCATCGAGGGCCAGCAGTTCGTCCGCAAGCTGGCGGAAAAGGGACCGTACCTCGCCAGCGTCGGCCCCCGGGTAGCGAAACACACTCTGCTGGAAGCCCGCCGACTCGCGGATAGCGGCGCGCAGCGGAATAATGGTTTGCAAAAGCTGGCTGCGGTACCGGGTGCGCAGCTCCTCGTCGTAGACCATATCCACGGCACTGCGCGGGGCGTAGCGGTTGCGCAAGACACTCACGTCGGGCAGCTCTGGGTTCACCTGCTGGGCGTAGGAGACCGACTCGCTCAGATCAGCGAGCGCATGTAGCACCAGATCCTCAGCCTGGACCGGGGCCACGCAGCGGGTTGCGGCGGCCAGGGCCGTTGCCAGGATGGGGCTGCGCGCCGGCGGCAGGTCGCAGACGACGATGTCGAACAAGGCGCCCCGCTTTTCCATCTGCGCCACGGCCGAGCGCAGGGCGAAGAGACCATTGTTTGGGGCGCTGGCGAGGGCGACCGGCAGGCCTGCCATCTCGGGATGCGCTGGAATGACCGCCACGCCCTCCGCGGTGGCGATCGCACCCTCGCCTAGCGGCCGCCCGCGGATGACCCCGAGGATGCTCTCGTCGGGCTGGGTCGCGCGCGGGTTCACGCCCAGCCAGCGGCTCGCGTGCCCCTGAGCATCCAGATCGATGAGTAGCACGCGCTGCCCGCGCTGCTGAAAGGCGACCGCCAGATTCACTGCCACCGAGCTTTTCCCGGTGCCCCCCTTCTCCAGCGAGATGGCGTAGACACGCATGACGATTCCTTTCCCAGGCGGCGGCTCTGTCGCGCACGAGCACGCGAGGGCCGAATTATCGTATGTCGCCATTTTCAGCGTCAGGACGCCGAAATCGCCAGGGGGCACACTGTGCCCCCTTCGCCCGTGCGCACGCTATCTCGTTTCGCCATTTTCAGCGTCAGGGCGCCGAAATCGCCAGGGGACACACTGTGCCCCCTGACATGGTACACGCTGCTACCCAGCAGAGGCTGTAGGTGCAGACGGTATCGTCTCCTCCACCGCGAGATCCTCAATTGCGACATTGAGGATGCGGGCAAGCTGCCACGCCGTGGCATAGGAGGGCTGGCTGCGGTTTTGAAAAAGACGAGCCATCTGCGAGGTCGAGATGCCGGCCTCGCGCGCGAGAGAGTCGATCGTCCAGCCCCTCGCCTGGGCCAACTCCTTCACGCGCAAACGAAGGTGCGGCTGTGGCATGGCTCGTCCCTCCGATGATAGAGAACAGGTATGCGGCTAGTATAAGCTTCTATCGTCACAGCGTCAACATAGACGCCTAGTTATCTCTGCGTATGCACGTATACCCTCGTGCCTCCACGCCAGCGTGAATCGGACTACAAGGAGCACCATATCTACCCTGCGTACTGGCAGCCGGACGACACCACCGGGATATGCCGAATCGAGGGCGAGGATGTGTGGGGGTTCCCCAACGTGCGGCACGCCGAGGACCTCACCGCCTTCAGTGCCGACACCTTTTCGGATTAGCTCCCGCGTGAGCTCAGCACCTTCCGCGTCGTCGACGTGTTTGGGCTATCCACCCTCCCCGTGCTGATGGTGCTGCTGCGCGATCGCTTCTTTCCGAAGCTCTGGTCCCGCCTTGCTCCTGCCTGGGTTTGTGAAGCAGCAGCTGCGAGCGGCGCAGGCGACGCCATCTCGCAGCTGCCTGGCGTGCCCTCGGGTGATGGATCACGCGGGTAGTAGCTATCATGTTACGTGCGTGATCTATGCTCGCCGGGGTGTCTGCCGCCGCCGTCGCTAGCACGGCCCGCTCCTCTGGTTGCGGTGCCCACCGTCCACGCCGCACAAGTACCCAGCGCGCATAGGCCCGCTGCCCACCCTGGCCGAGTGGGATGATGCGCCGCTGCTGAATGAGGCGTAGCCCGAGCCGTCCGGCGACAGCCGGCAGATGCTTGCGGATGGTGACGACGCTGAGGCCAGTCGCCTGGGTCAACTCCGCGACGCCTACCACGCGCAGGCCTCCGTCGAGCAGCTCTTGCGCCGCACCGGCCAGCGTTGCGCACGCGGCTGTTGCCCGGCTCACGTTGCTGGTGGGTGCGGCACCCGCTCCCTCGCAGACGGTGGTGGGGGGGAGCTGTGGGAGCGGCAGCCCAAAGAGCATGGTGATCTGCGCTTCCGGGTGGTCGAAGGGGCGCCCGCGCAGCGCGGCCTGGACGAGCTCTGATTCGCGCCGCTGTTCGAGCAGCGCGGCGAGCCGGAGATCCACAAAGGTGGGCACCTGTACGACCCAGGTGGCCCCGGTGGCGTCGGTGAGCGGGCGCTCGGTGACCGTGGTGCGCTCGTCGAGGGGGGTGGGGTCGTCGGCAAACAGGGCCCGCCCCTCACGGACGAGCGCGTCGAGGTTGGGGTGGTAGACCTGGGCGAGGATGACATCAAAGCCCTTATACGCATTCGAGCCGCGCAGGGCGCCGTAGTGTGCCAGCACCACGCCCCCGTGGCCGCGCGCCTGGAGTGCGGCGCGCAGCTCGGCCTCGCAGGCCAGGGTACAGACCACCAGGGTTGGGCGGCCAGGCCGAATGTGCCGTGCCACCTCATCAAACCAGCGCTCGCGGCGTGGACCGCGCAGCGTACTCTTCGCCCAGTCGCGCGTGATCACCTGGGTGACGGTCGCCCCGCCGTCGATGCGGGGGCGCTCCGCCCGCAGCGGCGTGCCGGGGAAGATTGCCTGGAGCAGGGCCGTGTTCGCAGTGGCGTCGAGGATGATCTTCGGCTGCTCAGGGCGGGCGAGCTGCTCGATGAGGTGCTCGCTGCGCAGGTAGAGCCAGAGCTGGCCTCCGGTGACTTCCAGGCGGCTGGTGATAGCGCGCCCGGCGCGGTACGCGAGCTCCTCACGGGAGAGCAGGTGGAGGAGCAGGTCGAGATAGTTGGGTGGGAGCGCCTCGAAGTCGCTGAGTGTGGCCCCGCGGGGGAAGCCGGGCAGCATGTACTGATCCTCGGCGGGCGGGAGCGCGGCGATAGCGGCCGCAAGGGTCGTGGCAAGCTCCTGCTGCTCACTGCGGGCAAGCTGGATGAGTTCCGCAAGCAGCAGCGGCCCGGTGAGGGCGCGGTCCACACTGGAGCCCAGCAGGGTCGCCAGCCAGCGTAGGATGAGCGGTGCGTGGACCCCCGTAGCCGCCCGTGCGATCCGGGCGAGATCCGCACTGTCGAGGGCAACGATGTGGGTGAGCCGGGCGGGGTCGAACTCGTCCAGGATGACCACGGCCGCCTGCTTCCACCAGGTGGTGGCCTGGAGCAGGGGCTGCGGGGCGAAGAAATCGTGGGGCTCCCGCTGCCGGAACTGATCCCGGTAGGTACAGTAGCTCTCAAACGGGCAGCGGCGGGCGCACAGGGTCTCGCTGATCGCGTAGCCGCGACGGGCCAGGGCCTGAGCCTCGGGGAGCTTGCGGCAGTTGTCGGCGTTACGGCCATGCAGCGGAATGAGTTCCAGGCCGACCTGATCGTGGAGCTGGTCCTTGCGGAGTGCCGTCCAGACAATCTGCCCCGGGGTCTCGTGGGTCTGGAGGTAGGCCTTGAGCCCCGTCACCGTGTTGTGGCCCTTGCCCGTCCCTGGCGGGTGAGCGAGCAGGAGGATGCCTTCCCCCACAAGCACATGGTCGCGCACCGTGTCTGCGATCTGGGCCCGTGCCCCCGCGAGCGAGAGGGCAGGCGTATCCGGTGCCGGACGGACGCGCTGCGCCGTCCCATCAAGGCGCTGGGGCCGTGCGCGGCGGGTAGGGTAGCTGTTCCCCGTGGGAAGCTTCGCGCGCTTTAGGAGGCTGCGCGGGAGGCTGCGCTGGTAGGTTTCAAGCGTGGGGGCCGTATCGATGAGGTGCTGGAGGCACGGCGTGCCGTGCTGGAGGATAAACGCATCGATGTCCACTTTGGTCGCACCGTGCAGCAGCGGAAGGCGCAGAACCCGCACCTGGAGCCCGGCAGCGACGAGGGTCTGGCCGTGGCGGATCGACCAGACCTCCTCGGGTGCAAGGATGGGCGCACCGTCCTGAAGCGGACGGGGCTGGCTGTCGTAGGCCAGGATCACGGTGGTGACCCCACGCTGGCGCAGGGCCGCCCCCCAGTCCTCGCGGAGGTAAGAGAGCCCAGGGTGGGCAAGGGCGGGGGCGCTGAGCTGCCCGCGCTGGTAGGCCTGGGTGGCGAGCATCGCCTTGATCTCGCCCTCGGTCAGCAGGACGGTGTCGCTATCGCCGAGATCGTCCCAGCCAAAGGGGTGGACCGCCCCGCGTGATTCGTACCCGCCGGCGAGCGAGCGGTAGCCCTTGCCGGGATACGTGCGGGTGCGGAGGTCGACGATCTCGCCGTTTGCCATGTAGGGGACGAGCAGGCAGCCGCAGAGGTTGGGGTGGGCGCGCAGCTCCCCACCATCGCGGATGAGGACACCGGCCGCCTCCGCATAGGGGATGAGCTCCGGGTGCGCTTCGCCTAGCGTGGCCGCGAGGACCACGGGGTCGCGGCGGGTCACCCCCAGCACCCCGCGCTCGATGGTGGCTCGCTCTAGGCCGCGTGCCTGGAGGTAGGCCAGGGGTTCGGGGTTGGCAGGGTCGAGGAGCTCGGCGTGGGCCCAGAGAGCGACTGCGGTGTACAGGGCACGGTAGTGCGCCGCGTCGGTGGGGACGGGCTCAGGCCGCTGCCGGTGCCTGGGCTGGCGCAGGGAAACGCGGGGGACCGGCCGATGCTCACCAAGCAGGGTGCGGAGTGCGCCCTTGGCGTTGCAGCCACGACACCAGTAGCGCTCCTTGCCTGGCTCCAGCCAGACGTGGAAGCGGTCGCTGCGGTGGGTGTCGCCACCGCAGAAGGGGCAGGGGCCAGTGTGTTCCAGCGTGCGCCGGTTGACCAGGCGCAGGGGTGGGAGGTTCGGGTGGAGGGACGGGGTGGTCTGATACGGGTCCACAAATGCTCCAGGCCAGCCCCGATCGCAGGCAATAGCTACCCGCCACAGCAACGCGGGGCGTTGACATAGGGATCGGCGGCTGGTATAGTAGGAGCAGGTGCCGGCAACGGCACAGCAACGCCAGCCCGATGGGCGGGTGGACCCTAGAGCCTTCGACCCCAGCTTGCCAGGCGGGAGGGTCGAAGGCGCTTTTTATGGTCCACACACACGTGTGGGCGACGCGTCCGTCGTTGGGCAACTGCCTCAGATACGGATGCGAGTCATGTCGGCGCGGCCTGGCACCGACGTGCGGGTTAGATCATCAGGCTCCTTCTGGTCAACGACGCGGAGTCGGAGGGGTGCAGCTGTCGCAGTGCCGCGACGGTGCATCCGCCGCAGGTGCCCCCATGGTGCCTTCCAAACAGGTAGCGGTACAATAGGCCTTTTAGCCCGTCCTGATGCTAGGAGTAGCGTACCCAGACGGTCAATTTGTTAGGCCGATTGTTCGATTGTGTTCGTTAACGATCGCTGGTGTTATGCGTCGTGCTCGTGCTGCTTCCGGCGGTGCTCGGTGTGGCCGGTGCGGCGGTCATACTCCATCTTGCGCTGGCGCACATACCCCGGGCTATAGCCAGAGCGGCGCGCGATCTCATCGAGGGTATACCCCTTGCCGCGCCGACGCACGCGATAGTATTCCGCGAACTGGAGATCCAGGTTGTGGGTGTCGCGCGCGGGGGGTGGGGGCAGTGCGGCGGAGCGCTGTCCACGCGGCACGTTGTGGGTGTCGCGCGCGGGGGATGGGGTTCCGTGCTCGACAAACCACTGGGTGAACGTGGCGACCAATGCGAACAGATCATTGCCGATCTCCTCGGCGCGCTCGGATGGCATGCGTTTGATGAGCCAGCCGTAGGCAGTCCGATAGGAGGACGGGAAGAGGGCAAGACTGCTGCCGACCCCCGTCGTTCTGTCAGGGGAGAGCTGGATCTGCGTGAGCGTCGTGATGTCGAGCTTGATCGTATAGCTGTAGACTGGGTAGGCCATCGCACGCCCGATACCGACCGCGTAGGGCGCTCCCCAGCGCTGCAGGTAGCTATAGAGCGCCGCATCCACCGTGTTCGGCGGGCTCGCCAGGCTCACACATATGGGAGTGTTGAAGAACGTGTCGGGATGCTCCATACAATGCTCCGGTCCTGCTAGCTCTGGGCTGCCGATGCACTGCCCGCGAAGCGATGGCCTTGCTGGACAGCGTATGCCGCCACATGGCGGCTGTGCAGACGGATGCGCGCGGTAGCGCGTTTGTCGCTTGATCCTAGCAGAATCTTGTGACACGCTCAAGGGGGTACTTGTGACAGTCGCGGCAAATCTTGCGCCAGTTTGGGCGAAATCTTGTGACAGCTTGTGACAACCGCATGATCTTGTCACAAGCTGTCATCAGGTGAGACGGTAGCGCCGGTTCGTCGTTGCCCCCACCACCTCCAGGCTGCCGCGCGCGATCAGGGCCCGCAGGTCGCGCTGGATGGTGCGGCGATGGAGTGTAAGCGCGGTCTCTAGCTCGGTGATCGAGCGGGGACCCTGGTGTCGGATCAGGCTCAGAACTGCCTCCTGCCGCTCCTCAGACGTGATCAGGCTCGCGCGCCCCACCCCGAGCTGCCGGCCCATCACCTTCACGGTGAAGGATTGGGCCGCACTGCGCATCTCGGGTGGCCCGGCCCCGTTCACGTGGAGGGCTTCAAACACGGTGTTGAGCCCGAGGCCGAGGCCCTCAATCAGCCCCGCCTCAAAGGCGAGCTGGACCAGGAAGGGGTTGCGCGCGTGCTGGATCTCCAGCAACTCCTCGATGCGGAGTCCTGGTGGCAGCTCCCCAGGCGAGGTCCAGATGATCCAGTTGGGGTGTAGGCTGACCCGCACGCGCGAGCCCGTCAGGGTCCAGTCGCGGTGACAGAGGGCGTTGACGGTCAGCTCGCGCAGGACGACCTGGGGGTAGGCGTGCTCCTCCACGCGCTGAGTCCCATCGAGGCGGTAGCCGTGGTCGCTGCGGTCCCAGAGGAGCTGGGCCGTCCGCTCGATCACCGCTGGGAGCGGTCCGCGCACCTGTTCTAGAAAGCGAATGTCTGTTGAGCGCGCGACCCCGCTCTGAAACTGTGCCACGTCAACGCCGGCAGCATGCACCCACTGCTCAGGCTCGTCGGTGAACATGAGCATGCCGGCGAGGGTGGGCACGAGCCGCCCGTCGAGCTCCACGGCGGCCCGCGCGTGCTGCAAGAAGCGCGTGGGATCGGTCGGCCCGCGCAGCCGGTCGCGCTCACGCGCGGCGGTGATGTGGCGCTGAACAAGGGCCATATCCAGATCCTCCAGGCGAGCGCCGGGGACGGGCTGGCTGTCAATGCTGGTGCTCCGGTCGAACATCCTCCTGCTCCTGCTGTGCCAACGGGTCGCTGGCCGTGCCCATTGTCGCATAGACTCCGCCCACCGCTGTTCGCCCTGCCCGCGTTCCGTCGCGTGTACACCACCCACCCTCAGCCCCGCCTGGCACAGTCTGCGGGTGGGTGGTGTCGCCCGCGCGTGACGCGGAGCCTGCGTGCGGTCTTTGAGGGGTCGCCCTAATCTGCCGCACTTACGGCGTGCGCGGCCGGCAGCCAGCCGCGCACGGTACTCTCCGGCCAGCCAAGCTGGCGCCCAATCTCTGACGCCCCCCAGCCGTGGGCGCTGCGGAGTGCCTGTGCCTCGCGCATCAGCGCTGCCCGCGAGTGGTCGGCCTGGGTGGCGAGCTGGGTACGGAGCCCGGCACACTCGTCCGTGCGTTGCTGGCTGTGGCCCTCCGCACGCGCGGACGCCGCGCGCGCCGCCTGTAGCTCGCGGGTGTGGGCCTCGCGTGCTAGCACGAGCTCCTCGTGCAGAGATGCGCTCCTGGCGCGCGCCGCCGCGAGCTCGGTCGCGAGCCCCTGCTGCTGCGCGCGAGCCTCCCCCAGGAGGCGCGCGAGCTCGGTCGCGAGCCCCTGCTGCTGCGCGCGGGCCTCCCCCAGGAGGCGCGCGCGCTCGGCCGCGTGCTGCGCGCGGCTGGACGCGAGGGCGGTGCCTGCCTGCTCCGCCTCGCGGCCCCGCGTTGCAAGCTCCGTGTGCATGGTCGCGAGCTCGGCCGCACGCTCCGCCCCGCTCGCGGCCGCCGTGTGGTCGCAGGCGGCAAGCTCGTGGAGCAGGCCCGCGAGGGCCACATAGAGCACCGCAAGCGGGACGGAGGCCACGAGGGCCAGCAGCCCAGCGACGGGGTCGATCCGGTCGAGCTGCGGGACGCGCTCCCCGTAGTGGGCGATGATGTTCAGCGTGATGGCGGTCGTCACCGACCAGAAGCGCACGCGCTGGACGGTCGGGTGGAGCCCGGGGTGGCGGATGTCCAGCACCGCGAGACCCACGTTCATCAGCTCGAAGCCGGAGGCGGCGATCACGCCCTGGAGGGTCCAGTGGTCGACCCCATCGGCGATCCGGAAGAACGTGGCGACCCCGATCGCCGACGGGATGGCGAGTGCGGGGACGGCGAGCTGGCACAGCGTCAGGCCGAGGCTGCGCGTGCGTCGTGGCGGGGGATGCGGGATCGTTGCCATAGGACAGGCTCCTCTCGCTGGTTTATCCGCGACGGCCAGTGCTGGCTGCGGTAGGTCGGGCCGGTTGCTTCGTCTCCGGGCCGGGGGCGGCGCGCCAGGTGGCCCGGCCCTCATCCGAGTTGCCGCCGATCGCGGCGTAGGCCTTGCGGTAGCTCCAGCCCGCCAGCTTCTTCTCGGCGTAGCGTTCGGCGCGTGTGCGCCGTGCGTCGGCCTGGTGGCGGTCTGCGGCCCGCCGGCGCCGCTGGCGCATATCGAGGCCGCCACGTCGGCGCGGGGAGGTGCGCTGCGGAGCGCTCGCCGCCGTGGCGTTGACGTTCACGGTCACCCCGCTGTGGCCCGTGCGCGGTGCTCCCACGCCAGGGGCTACGGGGTAAGACCGTTGCAGATCCGCAGGGTCGATCCCAGCTCGCGGAGACGGCACGGTGGGGCGGTGGGGAATGGCCTGACGACTACGGAGCGCGGTGCCGGTGTCGCCGGCGGGATGAGATAGGTGGTGGTCGGTGCGCGGGTGGGCTCAGGCAGGGCGGGCGCGTCCGCAGGGGCTGGGGCAGGTGGTGCAGCAGGTCCGGGCACGGCGACGTAGACGATCTGCGGCGCTGCCGTGGGTGCGGGGGGGGCAAGGTCGGCGAGGCCTGCCGTCAGGCCGAGCTCCGGCAGCTCGTGGGCCGCCACCCAGACCAGATTCGCGGGCGCGCCCGGCGGTGCGACATCGAGCTGGAGCCAGGCCAGGCGGCTGCGCGCCGTCACGCGGTAGGTGCGCCCCGGTTCGAGCGCGCCGACCACGCGCCCGTCTGGCGCGTCGTAGGCGACGACGGCGCGCGGGAGGCCCACCGCCAGCGCGACGCGGGCGACGCCGAGCGTGGGCGAGGGCAGGAGCGCTGCGGCCGGTGTCCCCGCCGGGCGGGGGCCGCCCCAGAGCAGGAGCAGGGTCGTGATCAGCAGGACGGGGACGACGGCCAGGGCGACGATGGCCGCCAGCGGGAGCGCGACCGGGCGGGCGACGATGGCCGCCAGCGGCAGGAGCGGCTGGGTCTTGTACGGGTCGTGGGGCTGGGGCATGCGGGCCTCCGTGATCATCATAATCGGCTCATCACCGCGTCCTGAGGCGGAATCTGCCTGGCAGGGCGATGCTGATGATTAGCGCGTGTCTACTGCGTAGGTGTAGCTGCGGGCCAGCCCCTGGCGGCTGATGCGGCCCGCGTGGGCGAGGCGGGTGAGCGCGTTGCGCACCTGCTGGAGGTCTGCCCCCAGCTGCGCGGCGATCGTGTTGCCGTCGCGTGCCTGCCCATGGGCCGCGAGCAGCGCCACGATCCGCTCATCGAGCGAGGCCGGTGGGGGCGGTGGGGGGGCTGGCAGGGCTGCTGCCACGGCCAGGGCGCGGCCTGGCCACGGTGCGTAGGGGCGCGGCGGCCGACCCTGGGCGGCGAACTGGAAGTCGGCGGTGCCGACCTTGGGGATGCTGATCAGCGTGGGGCTGTCCTCGCCCCAGAGCAGGGCGCGGCCGGGCTGGAGATCGACGACCTGCCGGGCGTAGGCGGCGGACGGGAGCAGGAACTCGGCGGCGTCTGGGGCGAGCCGGTGGATGATGCGGTGGGTGCAGGCGCGGCGCAGCGTGGCACCGTAGCGCTCGCCGAGCAGCGCCCGGCTGAACTCGTGGCCGATGATGATGGCGTGGACCCCGACGCTGGCGTAGGCCATCGCCATCGCCGGCAGCAGGTCGAGCACATCGGGTGGGAGCATGCGGCGAATGACGAGGTTCGAGAACTCCTCGATGACCAGCAGCACGGGCGGCTCCCGTGGGTCGCCTTCGAGGCGGCGGCGGCCGATCTTATCCACCAGCCGGATGGTCTGTGCGATCTCGTCCGGGGTGGCGGCCTGGCGGAACAGCGCCCCCGAGAGCGGCTGGCAGAGGCAGAGCAGCCCGTCGGTCTTGTGCGGGAAGGGGTCGCACAGCGCGATGTGCCAGCCGTGCAAGGCGGCCTGGGCGAGCAGGAGGGCCACGGTGGTGGTCTTGCCGCTGCGCGACTGGCCGCCCACGGCGATGAAGCCGCACGCCCGCATGGCGATCTGCTGCGGGGTGCCGCCGCTCAGGCCGGCCAGGAGCAGCCCGCCGCCGATCTGGCCGCGCGCGTGCAGCTGGGGCAGGACGGCCCCGGGTGCGAGGGGGGGCGGCGCGGCGGCGACGAGCTCGCCCTCTATCACCGGCGGCGGCATGGCCGCCGGGCCGCCCGCGTTGCGCACGGAGTAGTGCGAGAGGGCGGGGAACGCGCTGTGCGCGGCCCGCGTGAGCTCCACGGCATAGTGGCGGGCGAGCGTGTCCGCCGTGGTCGTCTGGGTGAGCGCGCGGAGGTCGCGGATGTCGATGGGCTGGCCGTGCTGGAGGGTGACGATGGCGGCGCGCTGGGCACGCCAGGCGAGCCAGCGCAGCCCCAGGCCGAGGCCGCCAATGAGGCCGGCGACCAGGCCGACGACGGCCACCCGCAGGGCGCCGATGAGGAACGGCTGGTCGAGGCTGAGCAGGACGACGAGCACGCCCAGGGCGGCGGCCCCCGTCACCAGGACGGCGGCGGGCCAGAGCCAGGCGGGGAGCGGCGGGCGCGCCGGTGGCGCTGGTGGTGGTGGCGGTAGGGGTAACGGTAC
>Ga0209181_10008804_pt1 | contig 13441 bp, 13 predicted proteins | sample MAT05_FD_187208 | JGI IMG/M metagenome (GOLD analysis project Ga0209181, IMG submission 187208) | Freshwater microbial communities from Lake Fryxell liftoff mats and glacier meltwater in Antarctica - MAT-05 (SPAdes) (version 2) | ecosystem: Environmental > Aquatic > Freshwater > Ice > Liftoff... | reverse complement strand
GGTAGAATTACTTTAAAATAATTTCCCAGCCCAAAAATGAGGACGGAAGCTTTCCTCCTCATTTTTGGGTTAACGATGCGGGCGATCGCTCTAAATTATTTCTGTATTATTTCTGTGGTGATCTCCCCGTCATTACTTACCCATGCGATCGCTGAAATACCACGTGATTTTGCATGGTCTCGGACAGCATCGTCAGCACGAAATTCTAGTTCTATCTCGATCGCTTCGAGATCACTCGATTGACGCAACTGGGCAGCCTTGGCAAAGGCAGCTTGCATTGCATCTGGAGTTTTGGCGACAACTAAGCAGCCAGAGGTGGCTAGCGTTTGCGGTAATCGCGACTGCAAAGCTTGTTGTAAATCTTTGAGATTAATGCAAAAGCCGATGCTAGGGTAGCTCATGCCTTGAGGATGATAGACACCAAGAAGCCGATCATAACGTCCGCCTTGAGCAACGACATAATTATTGCAAGCAACTTCAAACACGAGCCCTGTGTAATAGTCAAAAGTTTGCATAAAGCTAAGATCAAGAATTAGGCGATCGCTATTTCCTGAAATTTTGCCAGTGCTTTCCCATAGATCGATTAACGACTTAAGGTAATTAATTTCGCCAGTAAGTCCTGATGTCCATACACTAGAAGCCAGACGACTGAGAACATCTTTGGGTTTACCACGTAAATCGATTAGTTCGAGAGCATAGCCTTTGACATCGGCGGGTAAATCCATCTCTGTCAGCGCAATTCGATCAAGGCTAGCTAAACACTGTCGTACTTTGTCACGATATTGCTCGGGTAAGAGATCGAGCAATGCGCCCGTCAGTCTGGCATCACCAAGGATAATTTGCCAATCTTGGAGTTCTACCCGATCAAGGCTTTCAGCTAAAAGCATTAAGATTTCGCCGTCGGCTAGTAAGCCTGAGGCCCCAAGTAGTTCTACACCTGCCTGAAATGATTCTTCCGAGGTGTTATTGGCTTTGCGTCGAAATACATTGGCATTGTAATAGAGCCGTTGTGGACAAGTTGCCACATCTCCTCCCAGACGGGCGGCATAAGCTCTAGCGATCGAGGCGGTAAATTCGGGACGTAAGCCTAAAATATCGATACTGCTGCTATGCAGTTGAATTACAGACTCAGGATCGACGGCTCCGCCTGCGGTGAGCGATCGCAAATGTTCCACAGTTGGGGTAATGATGCGTTGATACCCCCATGACTGAAAAATTTGTTGAATGCGGCTTTCAATCCACCGCTTTTGGGCAACGTCTAGGGGAAGTAAATCTTTTGCGCCAGTTGGCAGTTGATGCACCATTACAGTTCTCTCAGTCTTCGCCTTTTATCGTACCGTGAATCCTTGCCGAAACATTTTGAGTCCTCATTTGGTGATCACTGAAAACAAAAAAGAAAGTAAGTAAAAAAGAAAGTGCTAAGCGCTTTCTTTTTTACTTTGACTCGTCTTGGGAAGCCCATCCGAGGAGATTAAATAACCAACCGCGTTTTTGTGGAGGAGGAAGAGGTTTTTTCTTAGTAGGGAGGATAGGATTTGGTTTGTGAGCACTATTGGTTTTGCTACTATTTTTAGTTGTTGTACCTGCTTGAGTGGGATTAGGATTGCTAAGATCTTTGATATGCTGTAGTGCTAATGGCTCTTGTGGATTAAGCTCAAGCGATCGCATCAAGCTAATTTTTGCCATTTGCGGCTGATTGATATTTTTATAAACCACCCCAATTAGGGCGAGACATTTGCTGTTATCTTTATCGATTAGCAAAATACTACGGAGTTCCTTGAGCGCCGCGTTCCACTCACTCTTACTTAAATAGCGCTCACAAATTTTTAGGCGATCTCTAATCGTCTTAGCATCACCCACTCCCATGCTTCTCTGAACTAAGGTTTCATCAGCTTCGCGATCGCTAGAGGTGGAATAAGTTGCATATTGGGTAGAGTTTGGATATGAATAACTTGAAATAGGATTGGCGCTTTTTGGCTGCACCATTGGCTGAAGTACAGGCGGCAGATTCGAGGCCCCATATTGATAACCTTCTTTATAAAGGATGTATACCAGATTTAGTTCACTTATCTGAGCCGTATATTCCAGAATATTTTTTAGGGATTGGTATTGCACCTTGGCGGTTGTTGAAACTGATCGCTCATAAAAACCATCATTAGGAGCGAACATTAACTCACAGGCAACTGTCGAGTAAATTGGAATATTTCGTGATTTTTGCATTAAGCGCTTGGCAAGTAATTTAAAAATTCCTTGATAAGCTTGGCGCTCTTGCTCTTTCATCAGTATGTTGTAAGCAGGATTGACCAGTTTAGCTAGATACTGAGTCGCCATTTCCTTTTCTTCGCTCGAAAAGCCATAAACATCAGGGTGCAATATTCGGGCAATGCTCAAATATACATGACGGATATAAATAGGACTGGTGATAATTGGCAAGCCCAACGCAGCATAATAGTCATGGTTATATTGACTAATCCCTCGATCAATACGGATAAGCTGGGTTTTTTGATCCTTGAGCAGTTGATACATAATTGCGCGCTTCGACCATAACTAAATTATGGTGGCGATCTGAATTTTTATATTACTTACTTTAGCGCTAGTTCAAGACCAATAACACTGAGATAGCGATCGCCTAGTAAGTTTAGAACTAATTCCATTATAATTAGGGCTTTCTTTAAAGTATGACTATACTTCAGAGAATTGGTATGAAATACTTGCGATCGCTCTACGTTATGATTATTTAGCATCTATTTTTAACAACAAGTCATTATGTTGAGTTCGACTAGGGAACTTCTAGAAACAGCACGACGCAATGCTTATGCGATCGGAGCATTTAACGTTTATAACTTAGAAGGCGTAAAAGCAGTGATAAATGCTGCCGAAATCAGCCGTAGTCCTGCGATGCTGCAACTGCATCCTAGCGCTCTCATCTATGGCAAACTTCCTTTAGTGCGGATGTGTATCGAAGCCGCGCGATCGGCAAATGTGCCAATTTCTATTCATCTTGATCACAGTACTTCCGCTAGCGATATCCGTTTGGCTCTTGATGCAGGTGTGCGATCGATCATGGCAGATGGCTCACCGATGACTTATGAAAAGAATTTGGAATTCACTAGAGATATGACGACACTCTCGCATAAATTCCATGCAGTCGTAGAAGCAGAAATTGGCAGAATTAGCGGAACTGAAGACGGATTAACGATCGCCGAAAAAGAAGCGAAAATGACTGATCCCATTCAAGCGTTTGAATTTGTGCATCATACTAAAGTTGATGCGATCGCAGTTACGATTGGCAATGTCCATGGCGAATACAAAAGCCCACCGCGCTTAGATTTTGATCGTCTTGAAAAAATCCGTAGCTTGATCGATATCCCCTTAGTTTTGCATGGCGCATCGGGTTTGCCTGCGGAAATGATTGCGCGATCAATTCAATTGGGAGTTTGTAAATTTAATGTAAATACCGAAGTGCGCCAAGCCTATATGCAAGCGCTGAAATTAGAGATCTGTGGGGATAGTCCCAAGGATTTATTAGACATTGCTGGCGTTGCGATCTCAGCTATGCAAGAAGTAATCATCGAAAAGCTTGAGCTTTTTGGTTCAGTCGGTAAAGCTCATTTACATGAAACTCCCTACGCAGATATGTTAGCTAATCAAGCTCATCAATAAAAATTCAAAAAAGATGTATCGCCCACTGCGAGAGCAGTACATATTTTTGGGTTTTATACGGCGTATAGGATGAAACCCATAGTTATTTTAGAGGGTCGCAGGGCAAAGCCCCGCTTCGGGTTTTTTCTGCGTCCATATTGAAAACCGAAGTTTTCAATATGGACGCGGTATATCATCGTAATGCTAGGATTTATACTAGATTGGATGAGCATAGTGACTTAGCTATTAGGTAATCCACTATGCTCATCTCCAAATACTTTTTCGCCTAAACGCATACGTTATGACTGCAAACGCACCTACCAAGACCAAGACACAATACGAAGCCGTGATTGGCTTAGAAACACATAGTCAGTTGACTACAAACTCAAAAATATTTTGTAGTTGCTCAACTCAGTTTGGCGCACCGCCAAATACTAATGTTTGCCCTGTTTGTCTTGGTATGCCTGGGGTATTGCCTGTTCTTAATGAAAAAGTATTGGAATACGCCGTCAAGACTGGACTGGCTCTAAATTGTCAAATTGCGCCTCACAGCAAATTTGATCGCAAACAATATTTTTATCCTGACCTTCCCAAAAACTATCAAGTTTCCCAATTTGATCTACCGATCGCAGAGCATGGTTGGATTGAGATTCAACTAGAAGATGGTAGCACTAAGCGGATTGGGATTACGCGCTTACATATGGAAGAAGATGCAGGAAAATTAGTTCATGCAGGAAGCGATCGCCTATCAGGTTCCAGTCACTCATTAGTAGATTTTAATCGCACAGGCGTACCGCTATGCGAAATTGTATCTGAACCAGACATGCGGACAGGTGCAGAAGCCGCCGCCTATGCTCAAGAACTACGGCGAATTTTGCGCTATCTCGGTGTTTGTGATGGCAATATGCAAGAAGGATCGCTGCGTTGTGACGTAAATATCTCCGTGCGTCCAGTCGGTCGAGAGAAGTTCGGTACGAAGGTGGAAATCAAAAATATGAACTCCTTCAATGCCATTCAAAGAGCGATCGATTTTGAAATCCATCGTCAAGTCGAAGCGCTTGAGACGGGCTGTGAAGAAATCAAGCAAGAAACTCGCCTTTGGGAAGAGAACAGTCAACGCACGATTAGTATGCGTTCTAAAGAAGGAGCCAGTGATTATCGTTATTTCCCTGAGCCAGATTTGATGGCGATCGAAGTTCCATTAACAACCCTAGCGCGATATCGCTCAGAACTTCCTACTCTTCCATCAGCGCATCGCAAACGTTATCATGAAGAGTTTGGATTAACTGCCTACGATGCAGCTCTAATTGCTGATGATCGCAGTATTGCCGAGTTCTTTGATGCCACGATTCTTGCAGGTGCAGATCCTAAACAAGTCTTTAACTGGGTAATGGGTGACGTTACTGCCTATCTCAATGAGAACAAACTCAAGATTGCGGATATTGCTTTAACTCCTGCTACTTTAGCAGAAATGATTGCCTTGATCACCAATGGAACAATTAGTAGCAAGATTGCTAAAGATATCCTTCCCGAACTAATTGAGAAAAGTGGCTCAGTTCAAGATTTGGTTACAGCTAAGGGTCTAACTGTACTCGCAGGGTCTGACCTTGCGAAAATCATTGATGAAGTAATTGCCGCCAATCCTAAGGAAGTGGAACAGTACAATGGCGGTAAAACTAAGTTAATAGGCTTCTTTGTAGGGCAAGTCATGAAAAAGACTCAAGGTCGGGCGGAACCTCAAACAACCAACAAGTTAGTTGCCGATAAGCTGGGGGCTTTCACAAAAATCTAGTGGTGGGTTTGTTCTCAATCTGCGGTAAACTAAAAATTATAGAGATATCTAAATGCTCTCTATGCTTTTTATAGATTAAAGAAACTTAAAATGGAATCTCGATATCGTGATTCATCAGTTTTGGCAGTATTATTATGTCCAGCATTGGGAACTATAACTAGCTTCTTTTTAGTTTGGGTTGCCTCATACAAGCGTTGACTCATGTCAACAGGGACGATCGCATCCGCAGTTCCATGAATGTAAAGTACAGGTGTAGCTAGCGATCGCACCTTGCTGATAGAGTCAAATCGCTGATGAAGCAGCAAATCAATCGGAACAAATCTAAATTTAGAATCCAGTGTAGCCATATCACTCATTGAAGTAAATGAAGCATCGACAATTATTCCTAAGGCATCAGGATGCTTAGTAGCAAGATCAATTGTAACTGCCCCTCCTAACGAATGTCCATAAATTATTACCTGATTTGGCTTGAAGCCTCTTTGCATCAGATAATCCCAAGCCGTCTGAGCATCTGTATAAAGACCTTCCTCTGAAGGAATGCCTCCTTCACTCTTTCCATAACCCCGATAATCAATTAATAAAACAGAAAATCCCATTCGCATTAAGCGATTAGCATGTTCCGCATTCGCACTAATATTTTTGCCATTGCCATGAAGATACAAAATCACTTTACGATCCAATTGGCGATCGCCTAAAGCCGTTTTCTCATCTTGTTTAGCATTAGGCAACCACCAACCATAAATATTTTCTTTGGTTCCATCAGCTTTTTTGACAGGAATTAATACCTCCTCATACTTTGCATTAAACTTAGCGGGAGTGGTCGTAATTTCCTTTTCTGGTGCGAAAATCAGTCTTGTTTGCCCGAACCATAATCCTGCACAAACTGCACCATAGAGACTCGCGATCGCTATTCCTGCGATCGTGACAGGACGTACCCAACGTTTTTGGGATTTGTTTTCGTTTTTATGTTGCACTTCTTTGATAATGATGATTCTGAGTATTAAACTAATTTCGAGGTTTCTCAGCCTTTTATACGCTAAAACCTTGAAATTGGTTCTAATGAAAAATATTGCATATTTGCACTATTGCTGTAATATTGTAAAGCATTAAAAATGTTCGCGGTCATGGTGGAATGGTAGACACGCTACCTTGAGGTGGTAGTGGCGAAAGCTGTGAGAGTTCAAATCTCTCTGACCGCATATTTAAAATAAAAAAGTAGCGCTAAGCGCTGCTTTTTTATTTCTTTGCCTTCCATGTGCCGCTATACAGCCTATTGAGGGTTTGAGTGATACAGATAATTTTTTGAAAGTGCCGCTTCGCGGCACTTTCAAAAAATTATCTGGGTTTTACGGCAGCGCAAAGCGCTATATCGATGAATGCAGATTATGGGAACTCAACTTTTGCCAGCATAACGGACAAACCAACACCCAACTTTTACTCGTATCAAATTGGATGTGATCGCGGATCGAGTTTATTTGTAGACAATGTTTACAGGTTTTCATGAGAGGTGATCAAAAGCATTGAGCATTTTCTGAGATTGTAGTAGCTTTGAGTTTTATTGTACAAACTGCTCTTAAATTTATGTCTCGCCAAGTCAATTGCCAAGAAGAATGCACCAATGGATGTGTCCTCGGTGATCAGTGTCCAAATTTGGAATACCTAGCTAAAGCCCGCAAGCTTTTAGCCGAAACATCAATTGATAAATTAATCGAAATTTCCAACTCTCGTTTTCTACCTCCAGAACCTCCTCCCACCAAATAAATAAAGCCTCGCAAAGCGAGGCTTTATTTATTTGAGTTTGTCTTTTGCTTGTTTCCATAGAGCATCTAGCTCTTCCATAGTTAATTTGTTAATTGGGCGATCGCTTAATGTCTCTATTACTTCAAGACGTTGAATAAATTTGTGATTGGTTGACTGCACAGCTACTGACGGATCGAGATCGTACCAACGCGCTAGTTGAATTAGCGTAAAAAACAAATCTCCTAACTCTGCCTGTTGATTTTCCTTAGACTCATGTTTGATCGCTTCATGCAATTCATCTAACTCTTCATGAAACTTTGCCCATATCCCTTCTACATTGTCCCAATCAAAGCCATGTGCGCCTGCCTTACTAGAAATTTTCATCGCTGCCATTAACGGCGGTAGCGATCGCGCATAGCGTTTGAGTTTATAGCTCAGTTTTTGAGTTGCCGCAAAATCTTCACCTTTCTCTTCAGCCTTAATTCTTTCCCAGTTTTGATGAATCTCCTCTATGTTTTCGACCGAGACATCACCAAATATATGAGGGTGTCGGCGGATTAACTTTTGAGTGATCCCTTCAGCAACTTCAGCGATCGTAAATTTATTAGTTTCGCTAGCAATTTGGGAATGTAAGATTACTTGTAGTAATAAATCGCCCAACTCCTCGGCGATCGCCTTAGCATCACCACCCTGAATGGCAGCAACAACCTCGTAGGCTTCCTCAATTACATAAGGGATTAAGCTTTCATGTGTTTGTGCTAAATCCCAAGGACAACCACTAGTAGGTGATCTCAACTTCGCCACCACATCGATCAAATTCTGAAGCGCCATTAAATTAGCTGAAGAATCAAGACTCATAGAATTGTTTATTGTTAAGAAAAGTAACAGAATGCTATGATATACCTAATAAAATAATTACCTTTAACAAAATATATAGCGCTGATCTAGCTGCTTAAAATTTACGCTTATGAGTAATACTGCTAATCCCGATCCTGAGATGCTCAAAAAACTTTTAGAGCCATTATTAGAAGATTTTACCTATTGGTTTGATCGCGCTCAAAAATTACTTTCTAGTCAACGTCTAGATTTTCTTGCCGAGTCCGACCAACAAAAATTGCTGGAACGAATTGAACATGCTTTGAAAGAAGTAAATGTAGCGATCTCCTTATTTCGTGTTACAGGACATCAAGTTGGCGTAGACATGGCAACAATGAGACCTTGGCACGAACTACTTATAGAGTGCCAAGCTGTAGGGATGCGCTACTATCGTAATCAAGCGATTTAAAGTTTTTGATTTTGATCTACTTAAGAGCTACACTCAAATCTTTTATATCAAGACTATTTTTTTAAATCTTTTTTCTTTCAAATTAAGGTTCGTTTAGCCCACTTAGTTTACATATATATTTTTTTAGGAAAGCAGACATGGTGCAAATTCTTTACATACTCGCTTTTACTATCCTTTCAATTTTTGCAATCAGCAATCTCATCCGTAGCATGATTGCTTTATCCCAAAATGACCCGCGTGGCTATCAAGACAAACGTAATCGCCGCGTATCACCTCAATTTGCCCATCCTGAATTATGGGACAAAGACGGTAAATATATTGATGAGCCACTAATGGTAATTAAATCCATCAATGTCGATGATGCTCGCTCAAGACTTGATGCGCTCTACAATTCATCACCTAACAGCGAAAAATAGATAGCTCCATGACCCATAGTTTATTAGTTTGTACTACCTGTGCCAGCACTTGGCAAAATGGCAAAAAGGTAGGAATTAGTGGTGGTGAAATATTATTAAAAGAGCTTTCTATATTGCATCAAGACTGGGACAAGCGATCGCAGTTTAAAATTTGCGCTGTCTCTTGCATGAGCGCTTGCAGCCATGCTTGCGTCGTAACTTTTGCATCAGCAGGGAAATATTCATATTTATTCGGTGATTTGCCTAGCGATGCCGAAAATATTTCTACCACTACAACAGCTATCTTGACTTGTGCTGAAATATATAGCGATCGCCCCGATGGAATGTTGGCATGGAAAGAGCGACCTGAACCGCTTAAAAGTGGTGTAATCGCTCGGATACCAGCTTTATCTAAATAGCGCCCTAATTACCTTAATCCAAAACTCGTATAAATAAAATCGGCATGAAGCGGCGCAAAGCAACGCCTTAATTTAGATGAGCTAGTGCTATTAATAAAGCCTTACTCCCTTCCCACCAAATAATTAGCGTTGCGGCGCTTCGCGCCGCAACGCTAATTATTTGGTTTTAATGTCTAATCTTTCACTGGGAAGGGAGTAAAATCAAGCAGTTAAACGAAATTCTGATAATGTGGACAAATCCCCGCAGATAAAAGCTAAAACTCAAATTTGTAACACCTCATGCAAGGCACGCTCAGAGAAATTGACGTACATACTATTATTCACCTGATCGAGTTTGGGCAACGAACTGGTGAATTGTTAATCGAGTCTAGTACGGGGAAATTCTGGTTTTTGTTTTTTGATAATGGGGAATTGATCTATGCTACTGATACCGATAGCAATCTGACCCGACTGCGAGATTATTTACATGGGCTGGGCTTAGACAATGCTCTTGATCGATTAGCACCCTCGAAGTTAGGGATTAATGTCTTGGAATATGGGCAGATTTGGTCGCTTTTGGAATCTAGTATTTTAAATACTGCTCAAGCTAAGTCAATTCTCGAAAGTACAATGCGAGAAGTACTTTTTGACATTCTCAGTCTTTATCAAGGCACATTTGTTTTTGAAATTAGCCCCGCACTTACACCAAAATTAACTAAATTAAAACTTTCGCCACTTAGTTCTGAATACGCTCGGCAATTACAAACATGGAAGAAGTTTTATCCAGTTTTACAGTCTATTAATCAATGTCCTATATTGCTTTCTACTGAGGCTTTACCCCATTTAAGTCCTTGGATTGATGGCAAAACTTCTATGCGTCAGTTATCACGATATTCAGGATTGGATATCTGTCAAATTGGACAAGCCATATATGAGGCGATCGCTTCAGCAGAGGTGGCGATAACACCTCTAGCAATGAGCGAGCCACCACAAGTTAAAGTCCAGTCATCGCGGATTTTGTGTATCGATGACAGTGTAACCATTTGTCGAGCCGTTGAATATATTCTCCACAATCATGGCTATGAGGTCACAGCAGTTTCTAGTCCCACCAAGGCTTTAAGCTTAATCTTTCAACACAAGCCTGATCTAGTTTTGTGTGATATTGCGATGCCAGAGCTAGATGGTTATGAGTTATGTGGAATGCTTCGCAAATCTAGTGCGTTTGCTAAAATTCCAATTATCATGCTTACGGGAAAGGATGGTTTTATAGATCGCGTTAAGGCGCGGATGGTTGGTGCTACTGAATATTTAACTAAACCGTTTGGAGAAAAGGAATTACTCACGACCGTAGAAAAATATAGTAAGCGATCGCTATAAAATACAATCACTGATGTTACGTGGAACCTGCCCTCATCCCCCAGCCCCTTCTCCCGCAGGAGAAGGGGAGAAAGAGTTTTCTCTTGTTCCCCTCTCCTGCGGGAGAGGGGCTAGGGGTGAGGGTTTTAGCAACTTCTACGTAACACCAGACAATCACTGAAAAGCCAAAATCCTAAGAACCTAATAAAAAACGATCTTAATTGATCGACGAAATTAGAATCGAGAAAACTGCGAATCTGTTATCTCGCGATTCTAATTTAGCTTCAGCCAACTTTAGGCGCAGCAAATAGCAAGATTCTTTCCATTAGGAATGGAAATAGACGATGACCCCAAACGGCTAGATGACTCTGCCATCCGACGAGGATTTCAGGGGTTTCTCGATCTAGTCCAGATATTAATGCTTTTGCGACTTGTTTGGGAGTCATTAGCGAAACCCATCGAAACCACTCTAAATCCTGCGCCATGTCGGTATCAGTTAGCGATGGCAGCAAAGCAGTTACTTTGATGTTGTAAGCCGCTAATTCACCACGCAGCGCTTGAGTGAATCCCACGATCGCGAACTTTGTCGCGGAATAGGTTGCCATCGTTGGCGCAGCAACCTTGCCCATGAGACTAGAAACATTGACGATTCTGCCATTGCGTTGCACTGCCATACGTCGTGCCACCATGCGTGTGATTGCATACATACCAAGCAAGTTGACTTCGATTTCTGATTGCACATCTTGTAAACGCGATCGCAAAAAGGATGATTGATGCGCCACTCCTGCACAATTAACCAAAATATCAATTGGGCCAAAATCGCGCCATACTTGAGCGATCGCAATATTTACATCGATTGTCTGAGATAGATCTAGAGGTAAACTTACCGCTTCTATTCCCAAAGCTTCCACTTCTAAAGCGACAGAATTTAAGCGGTCACGATCTCGTGCCACCAAAATTATGCACTTTACGCTCTGTTGAGCTAGCTCCAGAGCGATCGCTCGTCCAATACCCCGCGAGGCTCCAGTTATAAGAGCCGTTTTCCCACGAACATTCATAAAATCTCCAATATTGAGATCTCACAATTTCTATACTGATGCAAGTTCCCTAATCTATGCCGCTAGTTAGAACCAGCACAATTTAAATTTTGTGAGACAGAAAATGATCTTGTTGCAGATAACTTTTGGCTAAACTTCTAAATGCGTTGAGTTTTAAAAAAAGTTTGTTTAGCCAAAGCTTTCCTAATCTATGCTTGCCTAGCTATTACGCTGACAACGAATAAGCACTTGATAGAATAAGCACTTGATAAATCTTTCAAGTCCATCCCTAGTTCTGTCATGACGTTACCTCCATTAGGAATCATGGTCTATGCAGTAATAAAGGAAAATTTAAAGAGACTTTTAACATGACTAGAACCTTACATGGGTTTTTATATTATGTAAAGTATTATTAAATACACTCCTAATCTATTCAAATGTCTGTCTTTAAGTGAACATAAAGTCTAAGTAGTATGATTCTGTATAGGTTCTAGATTTTTATTGATGTTGACTTCAAGTGGGGATCAATATAAAAATAAAGTAAAAAGTAATTCTTTAGACTTACTTCTAAAGGTATAAAAAATATATAGATAAGGAAAATGGAAAGAACGGACACTTTGGTTAAAAGTAAGTATGCGAGCAGAAACATAGCTGCGATTTTGTGGAAAGAGAAGTAAATATGAGAGGTGGAAAACAGAATAAAGTTATAGTCGCAGAAGCATCCCAATGATCAAACTGTGCAGAAATAGTTGTCTAGTGATTGTATTACAGCGGATTGAGAACAAACCAAACCCAGATTTTTTATAAAAGCCCCGCTTCGCGGGGCTTTTATAAAAAATCTAGTGGTGGGTTTGTTCGGGATTTGCTGTAATAAACTAAAAATTTAAACTAAAAATTGAAATTTTTTCAAATCGCAATTTGATTGATAATCACCTCCCAGAAAATAGATAGAGTAAAGCATTGACGCTTTTATAAAGGGTTTTACAAAGGATTTTACGGTAAGCTCCTTAAAATGCAAAGGTGATGCATTTGTTACAGAAAAATGTTAGTCTTAATGAAAAGTTAAGTTTTGTTACTGTCCCAAACCTATGCTTCGTCTTGAACACATTCAAAAAATTTATCCCACTGGCGAAGTCCTTAAAGACGTTAACTGGGAAGTCAAAACAGGCGATCGCATTGGTTTGGTCGGCGTAAATGGCGCTGGGAAATCCACACAGCTAAAGATTATTGCAGGGGAAACTGAACCAACATCAGGACAGATTGTGCGTCCAACTAGTCTCAAAATCGCCTATCTCAGTCAAGAATTTGATGTCGAAGAAACGCGCACAGTCAAACAAGAGATGTGGCAAGCATTTCAGGAAGTTCGCGAAACCCAAAAAGAACTAGCAAAAGTCCATCATCATCTAGAAAATTTAAAAGATGGCGAAGACTATGAGCCAATCCTCAAAGTAATGGATCGACTTCAACGTAAGTTTGAAGACTGCAATGGCTATGAACTTGAAAGCCGCATTGATAAACTTTTGCCTGACCTTGGCTTTAAAGCAGAGGATTGCGATCGCTTTGTGAGTGAATATAGTGGCGGATGGCAGATGCGGATGGGCTTAGGCAAGATATTGCTGCAATCGCCAGATTTATTACTGCTAGATGAACCGACAAACCATCTGGATTTAGAAACGATCGAATGGTTAGAAAAATATTTGCGATCGCTTAGTACACCGATGGTAATCGTCTCTCATGACCGCGAATTTCTAGATCGTCTCTGTACCTCGATTGTGGAAACCGAACGCGGCGTATCA
>Ga0209181_10008802_pt1 | contig 13442 bp, 7 predicted proteins | sample MAT05_FD_187208 | JGI IMG/M metagenome (GOLD analysis project Ga0209181, IMG submission 187208) | Freshwater microbial communities from Lake Fryxell liftoff mats and glacier meltwater in Antarctica - MAT-05 (SPAdes) (version 2) | ecosystem: Environmental > Aquatic > Freshwater > Ice > Liftoff... | reverse complement strand
GCCGCGGCGATGCTCGGCGGCAAGCAGCCGGACGCCGCGTACTGCTTCGACACCCGCGACGGCCGCTTCCACACCGGCAGCAACTACCGGACGCAGGTTCACCCGTGGGTCGAGGAGTTCAACGCCGCGGGGGCCGTGAACCGCTGGGCCGGCAAGAGCTGGACGCGACTGCGGACGGACCTGGATTACGACAAGCTCGCCGGGAAGGACGACGCCACCGGCGAGGGGTTCGGGGCGAACCAGAAGCGCGTCTTCCCGCACCAGATGGGCGACGAGCCGACGGCCGGCCCGCGCTACTACTCCGCCGTGGAAACGTCGCCGGTCGGCAACGAACTCCTCCTCGAACTGGCGAAAAAGGCCGTGACCGCCGAGAAGCTCGGGAACGGCGAGTCGGCCGACCTGCTGTGCCTCAGCTTCTCGTCGAACGATCTGGTGGGCCACCAGTGGGGGCCGGATTCGCACGAAGTGCTCGACATCACGCTGCGGTCCGATCGGCTCATGGCCGACCTCCTCGGCTTCCTCGACACCACCGTGGGGAAGGGGCGGTACGCGGTGGTGGTGACCGCCGATCACGGCGTCTGCCCGATCCCCGAGCAGAAGCGGCTGCCGCTCGCGGACCGGGTGATGATCGGCACCCTCCTCCCGCAGTTGCCGGCGGCACTGGACGAGGTGTTCGGCCCGGCCCCGACCGGCCTGACGCGGTGGCTCGAACTCGACGGCAAGAACGCCGCGGCGGTGTGGCCGTGGGTCTACCTCAACCACGCCGCGGTCCGCGCCCGCGGGGCCGACCTGGAGAAGGTGTCGGACTTCGCCGCACAGTGGTTCGGCAACCGCCACAACTCGCAGCTCGTCGCCTTCACCCGGAAGCAGATCGAGACGGGTACGCTGCCGCCCGGCGCCGGCGCGGAACTCCGTCCGCTGCTCGAACAGGTGCGGCTCGCGTACCACCCCGACCGCTGCGGCGACGTGCTCGTGGTGTCGCAGCCGGGCGTACTGGTGACGCCCTACGACGCGGGAACGAGCCACGGCAGCCCGCACCCGTATGACACGCACGTCCCCGTGCTGGCGGCGGGGGTCGGCGTGCCGGCGCTGGGGAAGCAGGACCGCCGCGCGTCGGCGTTGCTGGTGGCGCCGATCGCGGCGAAGGCGTTGGGGATCGACCCGCCGGCGGCGGCGGTGGAGAAGACGGGTTGGTAGGCGAGCCGACCGCCGTCAGGCGGCGGGTGACGTTCCCATCACCCGCCGCCTGACGGCGGTCGGCTCGCCAGCGCGATCATGGTCCGTTGTCGTGGAGGATCTCGCACAGCCGCCCCAGCACGCGGCCCTCGCGCGTCGCGCCGGTCTCGCGCGACACCGGCACGTTGTTCACGAACATCGCGAAGTACAGCGTCGCCCCCGACCGGGTCGTCATGGTGCCGGCCAGCGCCTTGCTGCGGAGCAACCAGCGGTCGTTCGCCAGGTCCGTCCAGTAGAGCGTGCCGGTCTTGGCGAACACCTTGCCGCGGGCCGAACTGTGGATGCCCACCACGTTTGCCAGGGTGCCGTCCACGCCGAGCACCGGCAGCCCCGCCCGGTACGCCGCCCACTCGGGCCGCCCGGCCATCCCGCGCAACAGCTGCACCGTCGCCCGCGCCGAGACGCAGTCGGCCTCCGCGCCGCCGGCCCCGCCGCCGAACGAAAACGCACCCGCGTCCACGCCGATGTCCGTCAGCAGCCGCCGGCCGCGGCGGAGGCCGTCGGCGGCCGTCGTCTGGCCGTCGCCGACCGCGACCAGGCACGGCAGCGTACTGGCGTACAGGTTGTGGCTCACCTTCAGCGTCACCGTCGTGAGGTCGCGCAGCGGCGCCGACTTCAGCGTCGCGGCTTTCGTCATGTTCCCGTAGTCGCCGCGCGGCGGTAGCGTCGGACTGCCGGGGCGAATCACCGACGACTCGCAGCGCACGCCGTTCCGCCGCAGCGCCTCCACGAGCAGTGCCCGCGCGAATAGCGCCGGCTCCGACACCGGGTAGATTCCCACGACCGCCTTGCCCGCGGCCGGCACCCGCCCCCGCACGGCGAAGTGGTTCGGCACCACCGACAGCACCTCCACCTGCGCCTTGGCCTTCTCGTCGGTCGTGGACACCTGGGCGTCCACCTGGAAGAACGCCGTCTCCGGCCGGGTGCGGACCGTCGCCGGCTCGCCGGCCTTCGCCCCGGGCGTGACGATCACGTCAACCACGTTGTCGTTGATCGTGATCGGCGACACCACGTCCGGGCCGCTGCCGGAGCTGCGGGCGCGGGCGAACAGGCGGTCGTCGATCAGCACCTCGCCCTCGATCGCGGTCACGCCGCTGGTCTTCACCTGCTTGGCGATGGCGTCGAGTCCGGCGAGCGGGTCGGTGTCGGTGAGGTAGGCCTCCGCCAGGCCGCTGCCGGCATACGTGTGGTCGCTGTTCTTGTACATCGTCTTGCTGTCGGCGCCGGTCCGGCCGCCCATGATCGGGTCGCCCGACGCCACCAGGATCAGGTCGCCGCGGAGGACACCGTTGAGCAGCAGCCCGCGGCGGAACACGTCGGTCTCGAAGACGTGGTCGGCCCCGAGCGCCAGCAGCGCCGCGGCACAGGTGAACAGCTTCGTGACCGACGCCGGGGCGAGCATCTGGTCCGGGTTGCGGGCGTACACCGGGTTGCCCTCGGCGTCGACGACGAGGACGCCCCAGCTGGCGTGGGCGTAGTCGGGGCCGGTGACCACGTCGTCGATCAGTTTGGCAAGCCCGGCCGGCGGTCGGGCCGGGGCGGGGACGGCGATGAGCAGCACGACCGCGGCCGCGGGCACGGCCGACCAGGCGAGGAAGCTGAGCAGACGGCGCACGGACACCCCCCCGGTGCGTGATGAGTGACTGTTGAGGGTCAAAGTACGGGAAAGCCCGGGGACGGCCGTCCCCGGGCTTCGCACCGTTGACCGCCGCGCGCGCGGCCGCTAGCATCACTGCCATGCTGACCAAGCGGATCATCCCCTGCCTGGACGTGGACCGCGGCCGCGTCGTGAAGGGGACGAACTTCGTCGGCCTCCGCGACGCCGGCGACCCCGTCGAGGTCGCCCGCCGCTACGACGAGCAGGGGGCCGACGAACTCGTTTTCCTCGACATCTCCGCGAGCCACGAGGGGCGGGCGATCCTCCTCGACATGATCCGCCGCGTCGCCGAATCGATCTTCATGCCGTTCACCGTCGGCGGCGGTATCCGCACCCTCGACGACGCCACGCAGATCATCCAGGCCGGGGCCGAGAAGGTCAGCCTGAACACCGCCGCGGTCAAGACGCCGGAGCTCATCGGCGAAGTGAGCCGCAAGTTCGGCCGCTGCGCCACTGTCGTCAACATCGACCCGAAACGGGTCACCCGCGACGGACGTGAACAGTGGGAAGTGTTCGTGAACGGCGGTCGAATCCCCACCGGGCTCGAAGCCGTGGCGTGGGCGCGGCGCGTCGAGGAACTGGGGGCCGGCGAGATCGTCCTCACGTCGATGGACGCCGACGGCACCAAGAACGGCTACGACCTGCCGATGGTCGAGGCGGTCACCCGGGCGGTCAACATCCCGGTGGTCGCCAGCGGCGGCGCCGGCTCGCCGGAACACCTGTGGCGGGCGTTCGAGGCCGGCGCCGACGCGGCGCTGGCGGCGAGCATCTTCCACTACAACGAGTACTCGATCCCGGATACGAAGGCGTACCTCGCCGCCCGCGGCGTGCCGGTGCGCATCGCCCCGAAGCTCACGGCCTGAGTCACCCTGCGGAGTGCGTTCATGGCCGGCATGTCGTTCCAGTCGCCGCACCCGATCAACGGCACCGAGCCCGGGCTGAAGGTGGCCACGCCGATCCCCGGCGAGCCGATGATCAACCAGCTCTACCGCACGGTCATGCTCCACAAGGGCTCCGACCTGCACCTGAAGGCCGGCCTCCCCGGCATGATGCGCCTCCGCGGCGTCATCCAGAAGATGAACACGCCCGTCCTGACCCAGGAGCACCTGGAGAAGCTCGTCTTCCCCATCCTCCGCGAGAAGGACCGGAAGGTGTTGGAGGACACCGGCGGGGCCGACTTCGCCCACGTCATCGGGAACGACGAGGCCCGCTACCGGGTGAACCTGTTCAAGCAGCGCGGCAAGTTCGCCATGGTCGCGCGGCTAGTGAACCAGACCATCCCGACGTTCGCCGACCTCGGCCTCCCGGACTCCATCGAGACGCTCTGCCACTACGAGCAGGGAATGGTGCTGCTCGCCGGCGTGACCGGGTCGGGCAAGAGCACGACCATCGCGTCGATGCTCGACTACATGAACCAGACCGAGGCGCTGCACATCCTCACCATCGAGGACCCGATCGAGTTCGTGTTCACCGACAAGATGTCGATCATGAACCAGCGCGAGGTGTTCCTCGACGTGTCCGACTGGCACACGGCGCTGAAGCACGCCGTCCGCGAGGATCCGGACATCATCCTCGTCGGCGAGATGCGCGACGCCGAGACGTTCGAGGCGGCCGTGCACGCGGCCGAGACCGGGCACGTCGTGTTCGGCACGATCCACGCCTCGAACGCCTACAGCACGATCGACCGCATCCTCGGCCTGTTCCCGCCGAGCCAGCACGGGGCGGTGCGGCAGTCGATGGTGTTCAACCTCAAGGCGGTGGTGGCCCAGAAGCTGATCCCGGCGATCCGGCCGGGGAAGTCGCGAGTGCCGACGAACGAGATCATGATCGTGAACCCGACGGTCCGCGACCTGATCCTGAAGAGCCAGGACCACAAGTTGCTGGACGCGATCCGGGCGTTCTACAACGAGGGGATGATGGACTTCAACGAGAACCTGCGGCAACTCGTCGAGCGCGGCGACGTGGACAAGGCCACGGCGCTGGAGTTCAGCCCGAACGCCGACCAGCTGAAGATGATGATCAAGGGGATCAAGGTCGCCACGTCGGGGCTCGTCTAACGGCCGGCTCGCCCGGCTTTATCGCGCCAGCGACAGACAGATCACCTCGCGGTCGTTCCGCACGAACACGCACTTCCCCGCGTAGGCCGGGTGGACCCACACCACCTTCCGCCCGGAGCCCGCCATCGTGTTCGTCGGCTCGATGACGTTTGCCCGGTCGATCTCCTCGTACCCGGACTTGCTCAGCTTCGCGATGACGAGGTCGCCCTGCTCGTTGAACAGGAAGCACCGCCCGCCCTGCGGCGTCAGAAAGGCGTTGCTCCAGCGCTCGACCTGGCCCGGCTCGTCGCTCGCCGCCACCTTCGCGGGGGTGCGCTTGCCGCGCGTCGCCTGCATCGTCTCCCACAGCCGCTTGCCGCTCGAAATCTCCAGCGCGCGGAGCTGGCCGTAGCTGCACACCCCGTAGGCGGTGTCGCCGTCGATCACCGGCGTCGGGATGATCGAGCTGAGGTCCGTCGTCTGGCTCGGCCCCTCGCCCCGCGTCTTGCTCTGCCACACCACGTCGGCCTTGTCGGCGGCCACCTTCAGGAACATCGACCCGTTGTAGAACGACGTGACGAACAGCCCGTCGGCGCCGACCTTCCGCGCCATCGGGGCGGTGAGGGCGAACTTCACGTCGAAATCCTGCTTCCAGATTCGCTTCCCGGTCGCGGGTTCGAGCCCGACCACGGCCTTGCTGTGCCAGACGATCAGCTGGCGCTTGCCGCCGAACTCGTGGATCACCGGGGCGCTGTACCCGAAGTCGCCGGCGACGCTCTGGGAGGTCCACACCTCCTTGCCGGTGTGCTTGTCGAAGGCGATGACGAGCCGGTTATCCGTCCCGCCGACCAGGCAGACGAGCCGGTCGCCGTCGATCAGCGGGTGCGCGGCGTGGCCCCAGATCTGGGTGCCGGCCCCGTAGTCGCGGATGAAGTTCTTGTCCCACACCAGCTTCCCGGTCGCGGTGTCGAGGCAGCGCAGGTCACCCATCGCCCCGAGCGTGTAGACCTTGTCGCCGTCCACCGTGGGGTTCGCCCGCGGCCCGCCCGGGTAGCCAATGCGGTACTCCACCGGGTAGGAGTCCGCCCACAGCTCCTTGCCGGTCGCCGCGTCGCGGCAGACGAGCCGCTCCTGCCCCCGGAACTGCCCCTTGCCGAAGCCGCCGTCCGGGAGCTTGTCTTTCGGGAGGAAGTCGGGAAGGTAGAGCTTTCCGGCCGCGACCGACGGCCCCGAGTAACCGGGGCCGCAGGGCTGCTTCCACAGCACCTTCGGGCCGCCGGCGGGAAACTTGTCGAGGATGCCGTCCTCGCGCCACATGCCGTCGCGCTGCGGCCCCATCCACTGCGGCCAGTCGTCGGCGCGGGCGGTGGTGGCGGCGAGGGAGGCGAGGAGAACGAGGGGGAAGCGCATGGATGGCCCGGGGTGCTGGGTGTTGTTCAGGTGATGGACGGACCGCGTGCGTGGTAACCTAACCCCCCTGCCCCCTTCCCTAAGTGGGAAGGGGGGGTCGAGCTGTCAACCTTGCCGGTTACTCTCCGACGCATCCGCGGTCCGTCTGGAGGGATCGTTGCGGCGGCACCCCCTCCCCCTTTGGGGGAGGGGGCTGGGGGGGAGGGGTTGACCACGCCAACCCGTCGTCACCGGTCGGAGACAACCGATCCATTATCCGTACCGGCGAGCCCAGCCGCGCTTTCCGTCCCGTTGAACCGCGCCGGGTGCGGCCTTACAGTAACCTATCGTCCGCCCCGCCGGCGGCCCACGACGACCCCCCGGACGGTGCCGCGATGTTTGAAGGCGTTACCAAGTCGCTGACCGAAGCGTTCAAGAAGTTCCGCGGCGGCAAACTCACCGCCGACAACGTCCGCGACGGCCTCAAGGAGGTCCGCCGGGCGTTCATCGAGGCCGACGTCAACTACGACGTCGTCACCGACTTCATCGGCCGCGTCGAGGCGAAGGCGCTCGGCCAGGACATCCTGGCGCGCGTCAACCCGTCGGACCAGATCATCAAGATCGTCCACGAGGAACTGGTCGCCCTGATGGGGCCGGTGGACCCCAAAATTCCCCAGCGCGCCGACCGCCCCGTCGTGCTGATGCTGTGCGGCCTCCAGGGCTCTGGCAAAACGACCACCGCCGCCAAGCTCGCCCTCACGCTCCAGGCCCGCGGCCGCAAGCCTCTCCTCGCCGCCGCCGACTTACAACGTCCCGGTGCCGTCGAGCAGCTGCGCACGCTCGGCGAACAGATCGGCGTTCCCGTCTACTCCGAGGCCACGAACCCGGTGGACGTGTGCCGCAACGCCGTCGCCGAAGCCAAGCGGACGCTGTGCGACTCGGTCATCCTCGACACCGCGGGCCGGTTGCAGATCGACGACGAGCTGATGGCGGAGCTGCAGCGGATCGACAAGCTGGTGAAGCCGGACGAGTGCTACCTGGTCGTGGACGCGATGATCGGCCAGGAGGCGGCGAACGTCGCCAAGGTGTTCAACGACGCGCTCGAGCTGAACGCGTGCATCCTCACCAAGCTCGACGGCGACGCCCGCGGCGGCGCCGCCATGTCGATCAAGGGCGTGACCGGCGTGCCGGTGAAGTTCGTCGGCGTCGGCGAGAAACTCGACAAGCTGGAGGAGTTCGTCCCCGAGCGGATGGCCGGGCGGATCATGGGGCAGGGCGACCTGATGGGGGTGGTCGAGAAGATCGCCAGCATCCAGTCGCAGGTGTCCGAAGAGGACATGAAGAAGCAGCAGGAGGCGCTGCAGAAGGGGCAGTTCACGCTCGACATGTTCCGGCAGCAGTTCGCCACCATCGCCAAGATGGGGATGAAGGACATGCTCGGCCGGATGCCGGGGATGAGCGAGATGATCCCCGAGGGGGAAGACCCCGAGGAGGCGCTGCAGCGCGTCCAGGGGATGATCGACTCAATGACCAAGAAGGAGAAGGACGACCCCGACATCATCGACACCCCGCGCCGCCGCCGCATCGCCAAGGGCGCGGGGGTGGAGGCGCACGAGGTGAATCAGTTCCTGAAGCAGTTCGAGCAGGTGCGGTTCCTGATGAAGCAGATGGCGAGCATGTCGATGTGGCAGCGGCTGAAGATGGTGACGGGGCTGGGGAAGGCGGGGGCGTTCAACCCGGGCGGGATGGACGGCCTGAAGACGAAGGGCGACACGGGCACCCGAAAGAGCGCCAAGCAGCGCGCCGAGGAGCGGAAGAAGAAGAAGAAGAAGCGCTGAGCTGCTGGCGTCAACAGAGATCGCAGCCATTTGCGGCACTATTCCATGAAGCTATCTGCATACATCGTCGCGGTTGATGCTGGCTTCGCCCCCAATCCCTTCGGACACTACTGCACGCTTGCGTGCTGCAAGCCGACGATTCGCCGGAAGGCTGAGAAGGACGACATCATCATTGGCACGGCCTCTGCGCGGTCGTCGAAGCCGAGACACTTGATTTTCGCAATGAAAGTTCTGGGTGTCCTACCCTATCAGCGATACTGGACCGACCGGAGGTTCCATTCCCGGAAGCCTTCGGCCAAGTCTGCCATCAGCCGCCGTGGTGACAACATCTGGTATCAACGGAAAGGCGAGTGGCAAGTCGTCGATGGGGCTTTCCACGACATCAGTCACTGCGACCGAGACACTGGCGGGGAGAACGCGGTATTCGCGCGTGAATTCTTCTACTTCGGACGCGAAGCGATCAAAGTCGATACCGAGTTTCAACACCTTCTCGCAAAGACGCAAGGCCACAAGAACTGTAGCGACCCGAAAGTCATCAACGGCTTTTGGGATTGGGTAACGGCGAAGGCACCACGGTTTGGGCGACTGGGAAATCCATCGGAGTTCACTGACGATGGATATCGTTCCCAGTGTGCCACGATCGAGGCTGACGACATCGAGGAGTGTTGACTGAGACACGAATCCGTCTGAACGCTAATTCTCCGCTTGCTTCCCGGCGATAACCCCACGGCTTGCCGACGGGAGAGACGTGGCACGCTACGGTACGTGGGTCACGCGGAAGACTTCCTTCCCCTCGCGCCGAAGCACGAACGGCTCCTTCCCGTCCAGCGTCACCGGCATCCCGGCGAGTTGGTCGAGGAGGGCGAGCCGGTGGGGGGTGGTGTTCAGCTCCCACGTCCGACCCGATTTCGGGTCACGAATGCGCACGAGTTCGCCGCGCCGTCGCATCACCACTTCCACGTCCGGGTCGTCCGTCTCGATCGCGATTTCCTCGTTGTCCCGCTGAATCTTGAAGACGACCCCCGCGGCGAGCACGACGCCGGCGAGCAGGGCGGCCGCGACGGCCCACGCCGGGACGCGGCGCCGGCGGCGGGTGGCGCAGAACGGCTCGACCGCGCGGGCCACCTCCTCGGCCGTCTGGTAGCGGTCGGCGGTCTTCTTCGCCAGCATCCGCGCGAGGACGGACGCGAGGCCGGCGGGGAGGCCCGGAACGGGCGGCGGGGCGGTGTCGCGGTGGGCCGCGAGCCGGGCCGCGATCGACCCGGTGGCGAACGGCGGGCGGCCGGCAAGGAGGTGGTAGAACGTGCAGCCGAGGCCGTAAATGTCCGCCCGGGCGTCGGCGGCGTGTGGGTCGGCGATCTGCTCGGGGGCGATGTAGTCCGGCGTGCCGACCACCATGCCGGCGCCGGTCAGTCCCTCGCCCCCGGCGGCGATCACCTCGCCGGCCGCGACCCCGGCCAGGCCGAAGTCGAGCACCTTCACCGTGCCGTCGGCGGCCCGCATCAGGTTGTGCGGCTTCACGTCCCGGTGAACCAGCCCGGCGGCGTGGGCGTGCGCCAGCCCGCGGGCCGCGTCGCGGACTGCCCGACACGCCTCCGCGACCGGCAGCGGACCGTCCTTCACCAGGTCGGCGAGGGTATCCCCGGCGACGTACTCCATCGCCAGCAGGCACGAGTCGCCGGCCTGCTCGGCGTCGTGGGCGCGGACAATGTTCGGGTGGTCGAGCCGGGCTGCGGCGCGAACCTCGCGCAGGAACCGACCGGCCGCGCCCGGGCGCGACAGCAGGTCGGGGCGGATCACCTTCACCGCCACCTCGCGGTGCATGACCTCGTGCTGGGCCAGCCAGACCGTTCCCATGCCGCCCGCCCCGAGTCGGCGGAGGACGCGGTACTTGGGGTGCCCGGCCAGCGCGGCGGGGGTGTCCCCGGTGTCTACCGCGTCCCACCCGAGCGTCGTCGCGCCCTGCGACGGGGTCGCGGCGTGGGCCGTGACCGTGACCGAAGCCGCGACGGCCGCGACGAGCGTGTCCGCCGGCACAGCCGCCGCCGCGTCCTGGCAGGGGTCGCAGTCCGCCAAGTGGGATTCGATCTCGGCCGAGTCGGCCGCGTCGAGTCGGCCGAGGGCGAACGCCGCGAGAGCAGTCGCCGCGGGGTGCTTCGCGGGCATGGGGACTCCGGGTGTCAGAGCTATTTCGGGACGAAGGTAAGCGAACCGGTGTGCTTCACGTCGGCCGGCAGGTTGCCCCACGCATCGACGGTGAGCCCGTCGGGAAAGGCGAGCTTGCCGCCGTCGAGCCGCACCTTGTTGTTCGACTCGTAGCGGGCCTGCACCTTCTTGAAGGCGTTGGTCTTCTCCGGGAATTGACCTTCCCGCACGATCCGAAGCGTGGTGCCCGACTTGCCTTCGATCAGCTCGTACCGCCCGTCGGCCGGCTGAAGCACGACCTCGGCCTGCCCGTCCTTCGACAGGTCGAACCCGAGCATCACCTTCCCCTTCGGCTCGGCCGTCCCCGCGGCGGTCTTGTCCGGCACGAACTTCATCACGAGGCGGAACTCCCCCTCGTCGGCGAACCACGGCTTGACCTTCACCTTCCCGGCCGACACCCACCCGTTCTTGGGCAGCGAGGCGAGAGCGTCGGCGGCGGGCGTCGGGGTCTTGTCCTGGCCGGCGGTCGGGCCGGCGGCGAGACAGGCGGCCGTGAGTAGGGCGGCGAAGCGTCGCATCGCGGTCTCCGGGTGGGGCTCCGGCCGGGCGCGGGGTGCGCACGGTCGATCCCACCCGGAGAGTACATTGGCGGACGGCCGCGGTCCTGTCAGAAATCCGTTCCGACTGGCCCGACCGGACGGCTGAAGGGTTACCTTCTTTTTACCCGTCCCCTTGCAATCCCGCTTCCGATCCCGGATGCTGCAACTGCCCCCGCCTCGTGACCGGAGCCCGTCGCGATGCCTCGTCGTTTGCTACTCCCAATCCTCATGGCACTCGTCTTTCCCGCCCCGGTCGTCGCCGACGGCCCGAGCCCGTCCGACGCCGTGAAGCGGATGAAGCTGCCCGAGGGCTTCTCCGTCACCTGCGTCGCGTCGGAGCCGATGATCCGCCAGCCAGTCAGCATCAGCTTCGACGACTGCGGCCGCATGTGGGTCTTGCAGTACCTCCAGTACCCGAACTACGCCGGCCTCAAGCCCGTTCGCCAGGACCAGTACCTCCGCACAATTTGGGACCGCGTCCCGGAACCGCCGCCGCAGGGGCCGAAGGGCGCCGACCGACTCACGATCCTTAGCGACCCGGACGAGAACGGCGTCTACCGGAAGTCGAAGGACTTCGTCACCGGGCTGAACATTGCCAGCGGCTTCTGCCTCGGCCACGGCGGCGTCTACGTCGCCCAGCCGCCGTACCTGCTCTTCTACCCCGACCGCAACGCCGACGACGTGCCGGACGGCAACCCCGAGGTGCTCCTCACCGGCTTCGGCATGGACGACACGCATTCCCTGGCGAACTCGCTCCAGTGGGGGCCGGACGGCTGGCTCTACGGCGCCGCCGGCAGCACCAGCACCTGCCGCGTCCGCAATCCGGCCCACCCGACCGACCCAGTGGTCGAGTTCCAACAGGGGTTGTGGCGATTTCACCCCCTGACCCGGCGGTTCGAGCTGTTCAGCGAGGGCGGCGGTAACACTTATGGCCTCGACTTCGACCGCCACGGCCAGGCCATAGCCGGCACCAACTGGGGCGGTTTCGCGTGCCTCCACCAGTTCCCCTACGCCTACTACATCAAGGGCTTCTCGAAGCACGGCCCGCTGCACAACGCGCACGCCTACGGCTACTTCGACCACGTCCCGTACACCGGCTTCCGCGGCGGCCACGTCACCTGCGGCGGCGTCGTCTACCAGGCCGACCGCTACCCCGAGCGCTACCGCAACCAGTACATCGCCGCGAACCTGCTCTCGAACGCCGTCTACTGGCACAAGCTCGACCCGGTTGGTGCGTCGTTCAAGGCGAGCCACGGCGGCGAATTGATCGAGACGGACGACAACCACTTCCGCCCCGTGGACTGTCTCCAGGGGCCCGACGGGTGCGTTTACGTCGTGGACTTCACCGACAAGCGGGCGGCGCACCTCGACCCGGTGGACAGCTGGGACCGCACGAACGGCCGCGTCTACCGGCTCGATTACGGCGGCACCCCGAAGCCGGTCGTCAAGAATCTCCGCAAGCTGCCGACGGCCGACGTGATCGCCGAGCTCGGGAACCCGAACAAGTGGTGGCGGAACGAGGCGCGGCTGGTTCTGACCGAGCGCCGCGACGCGGCCTCGTACCAACCCCTCCGCGACCGGGTGTTGGGCCACCCGGACGTCGTCGCACTCGAACACCTTTGGGCGCTGTTCGGGGCGGGCGGGTTCAACGGTCCGGTCGGCCAGTCACTGCTCCGACACCGCGACGAACACGTCCGGGCGTGGGCCGTGCGGCTCCTCGGCGAACTCTCCGGCGGCGTCGCGTTCGCGTTCGACGAGTTGAAGGCGCTTGCCGCGACCGACCCCAGCCCGGTCGTCGTCGCCCAGCTCGCCTGCACCGCCCGTACTATGAAGGCGGTTGAGGCGTCGTTCCTCATCGGCGAGCTGAGGGTGAACCCGCTCATGGCGCGGGACGCCACGCTTCAACACCTCCTGTGGTGGGCGGCCGAGGCGAACATCAGCCAGCACCCGAACCCGGGCGGGCACGCCGGACTCCCGGCGGACGACGGAACGGCCGGCCCGGTTTACCAACAGCTCGCCGAGAAGACCGCCCGCCGGCTCATGGCCGCCGACCACCCGCAGAGCCTCAACGTACTCGGCGCCCTGTTCAACGGCTGGGAGAAGCACGGCCCGGACCCGCTCCTGAAGGGGATGGCCACCGCTCTAAAGGGGCGGACGCTACCGGCGGTGCCGGTCGAGTTCCGGGCCGAACTGGCCGCCCTCCGCGCCAAGCGACCGACCGACGACACCCTGCTGGAAGTGCTGGCCCGCATGAGCGACCCGGACGCGCTCCGCGTCGTCGCCGCTCGCGTGACTGACGAATCACTGCCGGAAGCGGCGCGTCTGAACGCCGTCGACCTCGCCAAGCAGGTGAAGCCCGACGGCACGCTTTCCACCTTCCGCGGCGGACTCGGGAAGGCGAAGTCGGACGCGCTCCGCGTCGGCTTCCTGGCCGGGCTCGAAGCGTTCGACGACCCCGCGGTCGCGCCCCTCGTTCTCGACTCCTACGCCGGCTGGTCGCCGAAGGTGAAGCAGCGCGGCGTGCAACTCCTCCTCAGCCGCC
>Ga0209181_10008801_pt1 | contig 13445 bp, 7 predicted proteins | sample MAT05_FD_187208 | JGI IMG/M metagenome (GOLD analysis project Ga0209181, IMG submission 187208) | Freshwater microbial communities from Lake Fryxell liftoff mats and glacier meltwater in Antarctica - MAT-05 (SPAdes) (version 2) | ecosystem: Environmental > Aquatic > Freshwater > Ice > Liftoff... | reverse complement strand
AGCGTAATCAATAAACAGTGATGTCGTTGGGCCGGTTTCAACCTCGTAGCCAAGCACTGGATACAACTGACCGTCTCCATCTCCGGCTACATCTGCGTCATCCAAATCCGTCCCAGCTTCAGTCGTGGTTAACACCCCGTTTGTATTCGTATCATACTGCGCCATGATTCCCGCCCGAGTTACTGCCACATTATCATTTCCGGCTCCCGTAAGCGAAAGTGAAGTTCTTACCGCGCTTGGCAATTCCGACGCCTGAATCACCCCATCGTTATTCCCGGCTCCATCATAAAAATTGAGCAACTCATCAAAACTAGATTCAAAATCAACTGCTGGTTCAGGGATTCCCGGAATGCCTGCAATCGCCTCAGACCACGAACCGCCGTTTAATTTAAACTCAACTTGCGAGATGCTGAGAGTCACGCCAGGGATTCCAACTAGACCCGCCTCATCAATCGTTCCTCTCAGCGAGTAAAACGTAGGAAGGAAGGTCGTGAAAGTTGGCAATCCTAAAATCGTTGGCGTCATTAGCACCAATCCCAACTCCACTCCCGCAGCAGTAACACCTACAGCAGCTCCATTAATTTCAGCAGTCTCACCCGATTCAACCAATCCATCCCCGTTCAGATCTCCGTATTCGACTCCCCCAACGGAAGCAGTCTCACCAACCAGCAATGTGTAAACCGTGTTTACAGGCAACACAGCACCCAATAAATACGACACACCATTAATCGTCGCGGCTGCATCCAATGTTCGTGTAGCAGGAAGACCGCTGCCTGTATTAAATGCCCAACTAATCGTTCCTCCTCCATCAATATCAGTCCAGTAAGGGCCATTTGATCCAACAAAAACCTGAGCCGAGCCAATTCCTACGTTAATAGTGCCAACTGAAAGATTGTGAATGACCGACTTGTCGCTCGAAATCCACAGACCGCTTGATGGGGTTGAAGTAATTCCGCCAAGCGCAGTATCCAGCGTTCCTGCCAGGGCGGCCAAGTTTCCAGGAATACCAGTTGTCACATCCACCGTCTCTGTCCCGCCAACCTCCAAGACAATCGTGCCAGATATATAGACATTATCGGAATACCCCAGACTCATTACGCCGGTCGCAGTCACTTTCAACACTTCATCAGCAGAGAACGCCAGCGCGACGTTTCCAGATCCCACAATAATCGTTTCACTAATCATACCCCCGGAAGCATTGAGGCGAAGATTGACCGATCCCGTCAAAGAAACACCCGTAACACCCGTCAGAGTTGCCGTTCCGGAAACTTCAAATGCGAAGTCTCCATTATTATAAAACACAAACCCGAGGCTTCCTCCGGTCACACTCACTCCGGTTCCCGCCGCACCCAGGAAGAAATTCACACCAGAAGCACCCAGCTTAAGCTTCTCGAACACGCCAGCGTTGAACACCGTGGTTCCGGAAACGGTTCCGATCGGTGTTGTCACTGTAACAGTCTGGCTCATGGTGCTGACCGCAATTAACTTCGATTTGATTCCATTAAGGATACCCTGAATGGAAGTCTCCGTGGAAGCACCGCTCAACGCACTGGAGATGTTGCTCAATTTAGCATAAGCATCACGCACCACCTCGGAGAGGGTATATGTGCTGACAACTTCAAGCTGAAGTTTAGTGCCAGAAATGGTCGGCCTGAGGAAAAGGGCGTCGCTGTAAAACAACCCGCCATAAAACTCAAAGTCGCCGGTGCTCGATGCGAAGTTGATAATGTCGAAGGTCTGCCCCACCAAAGGAACGAAACTATTGATAAACTGAATCTCCAGTGTTCCGCCAAGCGTAGCCGCCCCTGAAATATTTATCTGATCGTAGCCATTGTCTATCGGTGCGCCCGGACCGGGCGTCAAACCACCAATTTCAATTATTGTCTTGGAGCCGGTAGCAAAAGTGTGGGTTCCAGTGATAGTTAGGATACCCGGGGAATTACCCGGGCTAATCGTTCCGTTACTCACCACATTTCCAATAATCGTTCCACTGCCCGTAAGCGTTCCACCCGCTCCTACAACAAACCCATTCCCGGCAACAACCGGAGTACCCTGCTCTAAGTGAAGATTGATCCCACCACCGCTGGTCTGAGAAGCCTCATTCTGGGCTGATTCCAGTGTTTGAGGATAAGCCCCTAAAATACGTAAAACTTCACTGGAACCCTCGTTATTTTGGGATTCCTGTGAAGCAGGCTCATTTTCAGTGACTTCCGTAGCATTTGCTTCACTAGCAGGCGGGGCATTCGCAGCATTTTGCGATTTTATAAGCTGATCGGTGATCGGATTCGTTCCGTCCACTACTAGAGCCAGATCATCCTCAGAAACGGCATCCTCAGGCTGCGAATCCGTGAAGAATGTAAGGGTGTTTAGCGTGGCGATATCACCCTCTGCAGTGTCATCAATTTCGTCTCCTGCGAGTTCATCGGAAGCGCCGATTGCTGGAAGCTGAGAAAGTGTTTCGAGCGCAATTTCGTCCACCTTAGTGTCACCCTTAACCACCTCATCTGCCGAATCGCCCAATTGCCCGACACTCGAAAGTTCAACCGCTTCACCCGAAAGTTCAACCGCTTGACTCTCATCCGTAGCATCATTTTCACCTTCGTTAAAAATTGTATTATCACCCGTTGTGACTTCTGAACTTGATTCTTGTTCGTTGACCGAACTTTCAAATCCCTCTCCCGTTCCTGCAAAAATATCCTCAACCTGACTCGTCGGATCGTAGCCAATGACGCTCTGTTTTCCGCCGATTTCTGAGAGCTCATTGTCGTTCAAAACCACCTCTTCAGCCGCACCAACTTGCTGATTATCCGCAATGGAACCTGCTGCAGACATCAGGTCTGCAGACAGCAATACACGCTGCTCTAGCTCCTGCAGCGCATAAAGATTTCCAGATTTTTTACGGGGAAAAAACAAAATTTAAAATTTCAATCGGTGGATTTTTGGAGCCACCGAAGAGCGTCCATAGTCATTAAGATGAGTATTTCTGTCAACAGTTTCGAAGTTAGCAAAACTATTTCCGGCCATTTTTGCGGAAAAGAATGACGAATTAAACATCTCACCATCATCCGCAAAAGCCCACAGCTTCTAACATGCATTCGTGTGCAACTTTTTTTTAAGTTTTTTACTTCTAGGTAAAAAAATAATTTAAATCACGACGTTTATTGCACTCCTGTGTCTGTCGAACTTGCCGGCTTTCTGTTTTCGAGTCGGAAAATTCGTGTTGTTCGTCGGGCAGATTTACTCTGCGTTGCAACAATTTCCACCAATACCAATTCCGCTAATTGACTACCTCTTATCTCATGGAACTCTCATGAAATTATCAGAGACAATAAAGTGCTTACTGCCACCAAACGCTTACTAGATCTGCATTCCAGAGCACTGGCATTTCCTGACATCATTACGACATCGATCTCATTCTGTTAAAATTGTTGATACGCCCATTGAATGACTGCAATGCATTGTGATTAACAGGGCTTTTCACTTGAGTGCCTCTAACAGGGAAGGGCAAATCAACTTGAGGAAATGTCTCCTCTGTAAAAACCCCTCAAGTGAAAAGCCCTGTTGTGATTAATGGAATTCTTGATTGAAGCTTGCTGCCGTGTTTTTTGTGAGTATAAGAGCCCACTCTTTATAATCAGGAATTCCCTGCTATGAAAAAATTTCTCTATCTCCTGATCTCTACCCTTACACTCATTCCGGGACTATCCAGCGTCTCGGCATCCGGAGTTCAAACTCCTTCCGGCGAACTACTCCTCGCGAGTGACGGCTCTTTATATGGAACCTCCACCGACGGTGGCGATTTCGGCACTGGCTCCCTCTTTCAAGTAACGCCCGAAAGTGAAATCACGGTTCATGTGCACTTCACTGACGGTATCGCTCCAGCACTGGGCGCTTTTCCAAGAGCGGGTCTAGTCGCCGATTCGGCAGGCAATTTGTGGGGCACCAGCGAACAAGGCGGACAATTCGGTTACGGAACAGTTTTTAAATTCAACCCCACGACCAAGGTCCTGACAACTGAGCACGAATTCGCAAACACCGACGGTGCCTATCCTGTCTGCACATTACTCAATGATGGGACGGATCGCTTTATCGGCACGACCCGCGAAGGCGGCACAGGCGGACTAGGAACCATATTCCGAATCGATTCCAGTAATAGCACCCTCACTGTTATAGCGGAATTCACCGGCCTGAGCGGTGCAGTTAAGGGCTCGAATCCAAAAGGTGGCCTTCGAATGGACGGCATGGGGCGGTTTTGGGGAACGACATCAACGGGGGGCGTCAATAATCTCGGTTCTATATATAGAACGGATCTGGTTACAGTAACCACCGTCGTTGAGTTTACAGGAACCAATGGCGCTGCTGAAGGTGCCTCTGCCCTCACCTCGCTGGTCAGCGATGGAGCTGGAAATTTATGGGGAACCACTTTACTCGGTGGCAATGGCGACTTTGGCACGGTCTTCAAAATCAACACGACCACGGACGTGTTTACAACCGTTCATGAATTTGATGACCTCAGCGGCTCAAGCCCTTCAGGAAGATTGGTTCTAGATGGAGCCGGTGGCTTTTTCGGCACGGCTAGTCAGGGTGGCCAAAACGACGCTGGAACGATATTCCGCATCAACATCGCATCGGGCTTGCTGGAAACTGTTACCGATTTCACTGGAACTACCGGAGATAACCCAGGGTCATTTCCTACTGCCGGGTTGACCGCTGACGGTCTTGGTAATTTTTGGGGCGTAGCGACAGCAGGTGGCGTCGATAACAATGGTACTATTTTTACCATTGGCAGCGTGAGTGAAGATTTTTTACTCATTGCAGAGCCCTACGACACACCAAAGCCTCCAACCGTCAGCGTGGCAGCTCCTCCATCGAGCGGCACCAGCGGATCGGCAATCAATCTCACCGGCACCGCCGATCCTGAGTTCAATCTCAAGAGTGTGGTGGTCTCTTTGAATGGCGGCCCATTTCTGCCAGCTACCATTATAGAAGGAGCGGATCCTTCCGATCCCCTCACCTGGTCCATCTCCATTCTGCCTATCGATGGCCTCAACACCGTTCTTATTAAATCCGTGGATGGTGGCGGCGACGCATCCCAAGTCAGAACCCTCAAGTTCACCTACGGTCCGATCCGTCCTGACGCAGGTATCTATAATGGCCTGGTCTCCCCGACTGGCAGTTCCACCACCCCGCTTCGCCATTCCGGATTTTTCACGCTCAAAGTACTGCCCACCGGAAAATTCACGGGCAAAGTTTTACTGAACGGGATGAAGCCTGTCACATTGAAGGGCAGCATCGATAACAGCGGCACCGCTCTGTTTGGAAAGCTGCTTACCCCCACTCTGACAGTCCTCCGCGGAACACTACCCACCCAGGTGTTCTCCCTGGGTTTCACGACCGGACCCACGTTGGCTGCGGTTGCCAACGGATCGATCTCCGAATCCAGCGTGACTATTGCAACCATGACTGCCAACGAAGCGCTCTATGTTGCAAAGAAAAACCCCGTGGCTCCAAACCTCAATGTTCCGGCAAGCCTCCTCAATCCGCTGACCGACAAAGGGAGTTACACCGGCGTCTTCTCGCCAAGTTCGGAATTACCTGCGTCCAATTTCCCTCAAGGCAGTGGTTACTCATTCATTAAAGTCGCAAAAACCGGAAAGGTCCGTTTCGTTGGAAAGCTTGCGGATGGATCGCCCTTCGCTGCCGCCGCATTGCTGACCGAGGGCAATATCTTTCCTTTCTATTCAAAGCTCTATGCAGGAAAAGGCGCACTAACCGGACTGATCACTTTTCAGGATACCCCGGGTCAGAGTGACGCCGACGGCAGCGGGCTGAATTGGTATAAACCCGCCTCCACCAAACACCTTTCTTACCCATTGGGTTGGGCGGACGGCATCCAGACGGATTTCATTGCTTCGAAATTCGTCTCCCAAAAGCTGAACCCAAGTCTCACACCTCTTGGCAATCTGCCCGCAACGTCCAACGCAACGATTACACTCAATCACACCGAACTGGGAGCGGCCATCGATACCGAACTCTCCATCACCGCGAAGGGAGTAACTACTGCTCTCGACACCGACATCTCCACGCTCAAATTAAAATTCTCAGCAAAAGGAGGAGCGACCGGCAGCTATATTGATTCTTCCAGCACGAAGCTTACCCTTTTCTCTGGTGTGGTTTTACAGAAAACACAATCGGCAGCAGGCTTCTTCCTCGTGCTGCCACCGGTCGCCACTCCCACGCTCCCAAGGCAGTCCGGCAGCATGGAAATCACCACCCCGTAATTCCCTGCAAGGTGCAGCAATTTGCCACGGGTTCTGGCGACAGATCGCTCTAGCGAATCCGTCGTTACTTCCAACTCTCCCCATTTTCCTTTCCGCCCTTCATGGCAATCAAAGCCACCATCCATAAAGCATGCATCCAGCTCGCAAACATGGATCGCAATCTCTACGAGGATTACAACATCACCATCGCACGCCATCCTTCGGAGACTGATGAACGGATGCTGATTCGGATTCTTGCCTTCGCACTCAATGTCCCCCCCAATAGCGACAATGGCGCACTCGAGTTTGCGAAAGACATGTGGGATGTCGATGAGCCCAGTCTCTGGCAAAAGGATCTCACGGGAGAAATCACCCACTGGATCGAAGTTGGCCAGCCTGATGAAAAGCGGCTCTTACGGATGGCTGCGCGAACCGGGCGCGTGAGCGTTTACAGTTTCAGCTCCAACACACCGACTTGGTGGAACAGCATCCAAACCAAGCTCACGCGTGCCAACAATCTTTCCATCTGGCAGGTGCCCGCCGAGCAAAGCCAGTTACTCTCTGAACTCGCTCAACGCTCCATGCAATTGCAAGTGACCATTCAGGACGGCGATATCTGGGTTGGCGACGGAACCCGATCCATCGAGGTCGCACCCCAACGACTCTTCGGAAACCCTCAGGAGGAAAAGACATTCCGACACTAAAGAATAGGAAACTCACGTCACACTGCGGCAAACGCAAAGGCTCAAAGTCAAAGCCTTCCCACCTCGGTTACAAACTCAGTGCGCCCCCTGAAGCACAAACTCGGAAATTGCGACAGGTGCATCTTTATTAACACCGGGATATATTTCCAGAATCTCAAACGTCATCACGTCCCCGGAGAGAATCATGATGTCATCAAACTCGATGAGCTGCCATTTGCGCGTATCGCTGAATGACACCACGCTGTGCGGCTTGCCATTATAATACAGCTTCGCCTTTTTCACCCGGGCCTTGTTTTTCCATGACTCCTCATTCCATTCACCATTCACGATATCCAGCCCGTAAAACGGTACCATCCCCTCCATCTCGGGATGGATTTTTTTAGGAAAAGAAAAGGTGATCTTCACTCCTACACCACCGGGAGCAGTCCATACGGACGACAGCGTCTCATCGTTCAGAGCGATCACCTTGGAAGCCTTGTCAGAACCGACTGCGAATGCCTCCACCTCCCAGCGAAACGTACAGTTCATCGAACACCCACCCATGAGTTCCGGTATGGCCGGCTCCCCTGTCTTCGCTTTGATGTTCGGCACACCTTTCGACCAGGCGACACTCGCAAGACAAATGAAAAGACTAGGAATTAAACGAAACAGCTTCATGTGGGGAAATGGAATCAACTGTTCAAAATCAATACACGTCCCGGCGATAGCGCTTCTCGGTTTTCAGCATTCCCTCTTCGACATAAGCCTTCGCTTCGTCTGCAGATTTCCCTCCGTGCGTCTGCACGATGCCGATCAGCTCGTTATGCACATCCGTCGCCATACGGTTTTTGTCACCGCAGACGTAAAAGTAAGCGCCCTCCGACAGCCATTTCCAAATCTCCGCTCCATTCTCACGCATCCGATGCTGCACATAAATTTTCTCCTCCTGATCTCGCGAAAATGCCGTGCTCAGATTCGTAAGCAAACCATTTTTCACCCATCCTTCAAACTGATCCTTGTAAAAGAAATCCTGAGCAACGCGTTGATCCCCAAAGAAGAGCCAGTTGCATCCCCTCGCTCCAATCGCCTCGCGCTCTTCCAGAAAAGCGCGGAAAGGCGCAACACCAGTTCCAGGTCCCACCATGATCACCGGCACCGAAGTATCTTCTGGCAGACGAAAATGTTTTTGAGCCTGGGCAAAAATACCCGCAGTCGTATCACCCTCCCAACGATCCGAAAGGAACGTGGAACATACGCCCTTACGCGCGCGCGCTTGTGCGGCCCAGCGCACAGTCGCCACCGTCAGATGCACCTGCTCAGGATGCGCCTTCAGGCTGGAAGCGATGGAATAAAGACGGATCGCCAATCCGCGAAGTTGATCCACAAACTCCTGTGGTTCGAAACGCACTTCCGAAAATTCGGTGAGAATATCCACGTAATCCCGGTTTGCATTTTTCCCGCCGAGATACTCCGAAAGCGCTGCCGCATTCTCCGGCTTCATCAAATCCACCGCCTTCTGAACGCCCTTCTCCCCCAGCTTTGTCATGAATTTCTTCTCCGTAAAATGAAGCTGTAAATCGCGGAATAATGCCTCACGCACTGTCTTTTCCACCTCCTTGATCTTCACCGTCTCGTCTCCTGTAAAATGAAGCGCCTTCAGCGTCTCCTCCACCAGATCCGGACAATTCGTTGCCTTCAGCGCTAGTGCATCACCCGCCTCATACGTCAACCCCGATCCCGCCAGTGAGATTTCGTGATGACGCGTATCCTTTTCTGAAAGCGGCCCGGTGAGCTTCAGGTTCACTGGATGCAGCGCCTGAAATGGATTCTTGTTGTTGTAGAGTGGTTTGACGACAGCTTCTGTGGACATACGAGGCGCGCAGTAAATGCGCCGGGCCTGCCGCTGGCAAGCCTGAGCTTGATTTAGGCCGCGCGATTCCGACGACGCGCAAAACAAAAAACAGCCATTCCGCAGGACGCGAGCAGTGCCATTGAAGGCTCCGGCACGACAGTCGCATCCAGCTGCACATCGTCAAAATTCACCTCAATACCGGAATTGATATTGTTGAGGTTGATCAACCGGATTCCCAAATTCATCCCCATCTGCGGATGCGTAGCGCCTGTCGTAAACTCCACCGTGCTCAGCTCAAAAACTCCCTCGGCGGGAGTCAGCGTATTATTATCCATCGCCAGCACGATATTATTCGCCAGCAACTGAACCTGATAGCCTGGAAACCCATCCAGATTAAAAGGGGCGCCCCCGATATCCGCGATATTTCCCACTTCCACAGTCAGCGTGTAATGCGTGTCCGGTTGCAAAGTGCCGCTCAGTCCCTGACTCAATCCTACGTCAGACGAATCATTATTCTGCGGCCACAGGAAAATAAGGGCTACGTTTCGAGCTTCGGGTGCTCCGCCTATATAGAGACCGGTTCCTGTCGGATTCAATACGCCGACGTCATTAAAATTCTCGCTGAGAATCGCCCCCGGATCATACACGCTCCAGCCAGCCGGAGTGATCGTTGAGTTAAAATTACCATTGGCGATGAAATTCGTTTCGAAGCCTGGGTTCGTAATCGTCAGTGGAGCCGAGTGAACTGTAATAGCCGAAAACAGGAAAACGGCGCTGAGTATTCGCTTATACATGGAGGTGTGATTTACGCATGAATTCTATGAGCTCAATTTCTAAATCGCCTACTTCACCACAGTCTTCACTGTCCCGTCCTTCAGCCTGATCTCCAACGCGTCGTCTGCGCGGACGTCTTTTGCAGAACGGAGTAATGTACCATCCGCTTTCATCGCAAGACTGTATCCCCGCTCCAGCGTCGCCTCAGGCGAAAGCAGCCGCAGCATCTCCCCAAGGCGCTGAAGCCGTTCTCCTCTCGCCCTCAATTGCCTGCGCAACTGCTCCCCAAGCCTGTCTCCCAGCGAAACGCTCTGCTGACGACGCAACGCCAGGATTTGATCCGGGCGATGCTGGCGCAATCTAGCTCCAGCTTGATCAAGTCTCTGCCGTAAATCTTGCAGACGATCCTGCCCTGCCCGCGAAAACGAGGTCTGGATAAAATCGAGACGCTGCGCGTATTGCTGCACTCTGTTTTGAGGCTCGCGAAAAACTGCGCTTTGCGAAACTGCACCCAGTCTGCGACTCGCCCGCTCCCACGAAAGCATCAGCTGCTTGCGAAGATGCCCGGTGATTCCGTCCAGCCTGCGCATAAGCTCGCCAGTGTCAGGCGCGATCAATTCCGCCGCAGCGCTGGGTGTAGGCGCCCGCAAATCGGCAACCAGATCGGCAATCGTAAAATCAATCTCGTGCCCTACTGCAGACACCGTCGGAATGGATGAACCCGCAATCGTCCGGGCCAGCGCCTCGTCATTGAACTCCCATAAATCCTCCGCACTGCCGCCGCCGCGCGTGAGCAACACCACATCGATCTTCGGCAGACCCCGCCCGGTCTCGCGATTAATATCCTCCAAAGCTTCAACCATCTCGGCCGCTGCTCCATCGCCCTGAACCCGTACCGGAGCGATGATCACCCGCAGCCACGGCGCACGCCTCGAAAGAATATTAAGGATGTCCTGCAAAGCCGCACCGGTCGGCGAGGTGATGATTGCCAGCGTGAGCGGATACTCCGGCAGCGTCCGTTTTTGATCCGCCTCAAAAAGCCCTTCCGCCGCCAGCTTGCGTTTCAGCGCCTCAAACTTCGCCTGCAGCAACCCCGCGCCGCCCGCCTGCACCAGGCTCACCGTCATCTGATACTGTCCACGCGCCTCATACACCGTCAGCTTGCCCTTCGCCTGGACCATCATTCCATCACTCAGCGGCACTGCTTTTCTCCACATCCCCGGACGCGCAAACATCACGCAAGACAACTGCGATCCCGCGTCCTTCAGCGTAAAATACTGATGTCCACTCGACTGTTGCCGGTAATTACTCACCTCCCCTTCCACCCAGATTCCTGGAAACTGATCCTCGATCACCCCACGCACCGCCTTCGTCACCTCCGACACACTATACACACGCAACTCCGACTTCACGGGTTCTGGAGTGGCAAATAAATCTGGTTCATTCATGCAGTCCGGCGAGTTAAGCGCCCCGCAGAGCCAAGACAACATTCGATTTCCACGCCGGTATGTATCGGGTGTATCGGGTGTGATTGAAAGCAGTTGAGATAAAAAACAGAGTGGGTAACGGAAGCGGCGCTGCGATCTGAAGCAAAGTGCTCCGGTAGGGCGAGCGGAAAATTGTGGATTTTCTTTTCCGTGACCGCCGTTCAAAGCATGGATTACGACTCAATCCGAGAGGGTAATTTGCCCAAGTATGCAAATTCTGAAATCTTTACTGAACGCGCATTAATACTGTGATGCGTTCGCGCAGAAGTCTCGCCGACCAAGATCCCTCTGGTAGTCAGAAGTTTTGTGCTGACTGATGCGCTCTGAAAAATAAAGCGGAGGGGCTTGTGTGAACAAGCCCCTCCGCAGTGATTTTAACTACTAACCTCGTGGAGGGCAGGAATCCTTTCCGTGACTGTCAGCATCGCGGAATTTGCCGTTCCGACCTTGTATGGTCAGTTCGGCTCCTTCGGTTTGCGCCAATCGACGGCCTTGCTGGATCGAGGCAGCTTGTGTTTGTGTCACGAAGCTGGCTCGCTCAGCGTTGGGACGTGTTACGGCCCAACCTTCGGAATGTTTAACAACTAGTATTTGCTTTCGCATTGGAGTGTTAATTTCGAATTGTCTATCTCCCCCTCCAAACTCAAGGCTTGACTTACAAACAGTGTTTCAGGTCAAACAGGAGTGTCTCTTCTCTTGTTCATCCTCTGTCCGGAGTTTTCCGTGCCGGGGTTGACCGGATCGCCGCCCTCCTGTCACGGAAGGCGGCTTTTTCGTGCAAACGTATTAGGAATGCACGATTTTGAAGATCATACTTTTCGCGCTAGCGGTCAACCGTTTTGTACAGAAATATTCAAAAAGTATTGAGTTTTGTTAAAAATTGAACATTTTATGGCATTAATCCCCCAATCTACCATGAATCCCTCTGCCACAAATCTAACTATTGTTCGCGAACGCCTAGGCAAAAGCCAGAAAGAGGTGGCTGTGCGTTTAGGCATCTCGGCTTCCTTGGTTTCAAAGTGGGAAAATGGAGAGCGCAAACCAGACGACTCACAGTGGTGGGAATTAGCGCGCCTGTTCGGTGTAACTGCTTCTTTCTTACAAAATGAACAGCCTGCTGTTCATTTTCGTCCCCGGTCACAGGTTGCTCGAAATTCTTCTGATAAATGTGAACTCGGAGTAGCATTGAACGATGCTGCGCAACAGATTCAGTCGCTGCACGAAGCTTGGGTAATGGCTGGGCTAACACCTCAACGTTTTCCACTGACTATGGAGTTTAGCGACCCAATGCTTCCTTCGCTCGCTGCCACAGTGCGGAGCTTCCTTGGACTGAATGAAAAAACAGCTTACGCAGAATTGCGGGAGGCGCTGGCTGAACGCAACGTGCAGGTATTTGAGTGGAAACTTCCTCCCAAGTTGTCCGGTCTATCGTTTCAACGTGATTTCAGCGTCATTTTCATCAACGAAAACATGCCGCCTCAGGTGAAACTATTCACGCTGTGTCATGAACTCGCCCACCTGATCTTTCATTTGCGCGAAGGTAACGAAACGGAAGTATCAGTAATGGCTTCCCGCAACGATCCACTGGAAAAAGAAGCGAATCATTTTGCTGCCGAATTACTGATGCCTGCCAAAAAAGTAGATGTCCTAGTAAAAGCGGAAGGCACTAAGCTCCGCCAGAAGGCGTGCTTCTTCGAGGCTGTGGATCGTTTTGGTGTTTCTCCCGGTGCGATGTTCTACCGGTTGTCACAACACCCGTGGCAGGTCGTGAACTATGCCACAAAAGCAGACTTGTTCGTCGAAAAACCGCGTGTCGAAGCAGAATTGCCGGGCGCGCGAGTCACAGAGCCAAAGCAACAGGTAGCTTCAGAGTTGCTGAAAGCCGCATCAGACCTGTGGCAACAGGGCAAGGTTTCGATGGGTAAGGTCGCCGAATGGTGCATGACGGCCCGCTCTAAGATGGATGCCTATCTGGTCACGCAAGTTGATTATGATCAACCTGTGGATGATGTAGATCTGGGATACGCAGAGGTTGATGGAATCAAATGAGCGAAGAAGTTCCTCCCTTGGTTTGCGATGCGAGCGCGGTGTTAAATCTTGGACTGCGTGGTGAACTTACCGCGCTACTCCACCAGCTTTCTTTGGAACGTAAATTAGTGGTAACAACAGAGGTGGCTCGTGAAGTCAGCCTTGATGACCCGGTTTTCTATACGAAATTTCTGGCGGATTATTTTACCGTTAACGCCGATATACTTACCGGCATATCCCAAGTAATGGACGCTGCCCAACCGGCGACGTTGGATGCTGGAGAGATTAGTGTGCTGGCACTTTGTCTCCAGACTGGATGGATGGCTTGTTTTGATGAAACCGAAGGAAGACTGGCAGCAAA
>Ga0209181_10008800_pt1 | contig 13445 bp, 15 predicted proteins | sample MAT05_FD_187208 | JGI IMG/M metagenome (GOLD analysis project Ga0209181, IMG submission 187208) | Freshwater microbial communities from Lake Fryxell liftoff mats and glacier meltwater in Antarctica - MAT-05 (SPAdes) (version 2) | ecosystem: Environmental > Aquatic > Freshwater > Ice > Liftoff... | reverse complement strand
TTAGCGATGGCGGCATGACGATGCTTTCCAACAGCACACCGAATTACCCAATCTATAATGTGGATTGCTCAACCAAATTCAGCTTTCGGGTATGCACATGGAAACCAGACCCCGCTGCGTTCTTTGAACGGGACAAGCAATTCATCCGATCCCAGGAGTACTTCATTCGCCGGAATCAAAGGAAATAGTACTTGCGCCTGCTCAACGCACAAGGAGTGGTGCATAATTCTGTGACGGCCAGCCTTACGGTTCGGTAGGGGTCCGCGCAATCCCCTCTGCGCCAACGCCCAAGATCTGTTGATCCACCGGATCCCCGATTCCCCTAAACGCCTACATTTGCGGTCCCTTTGTCGGGAATTCTCCCTCCATGGAGCCGCTCCAAGACCATACCATCGCTTTCTCCGGTTTGAAGGACGGCACGCACACGTTCCAGTTCACGCTGGGGCAGCCCTTCTTCGATGCTTCTGGTGAGGAGGAATGGGAAGGGGGCAACGTGACCGTGGATGTGACCTTGGACAAGAGCACTTCGTTGCTGGTGGCCAACATCCATACGACCGGTCCCGTCGCCTTGCGTTGCGACCATTGCAATGCACCGCTGGACTTCCCGGTGGACGGCACGCAACGGCAGATCTTCAGCCTTTTGGGCGAGGAGCAATACGACGATGATGAGCTGGTGAGCTTGAACGACCGCGCCCACAGCATCAATTTGACGCACTACATCTACGAATGCCTTCGTCTTGCGCTCCCGATCCGTCATGTGCATGCCCCCGGGCAGTGCGATCCGGAAGTGGAGCAGGTGCTGAGCAAGCTGATCGTAGAGCATGAACCCATTCCCGACCCACGTTGGGAGGTGTTGAAAGATCTTAAGAACAAGGAGCCCAAGTCCTAACGACCGACGACCATGCCAAATCCGAAACGACGATTCTCCAAGATGCGTACGGCCAGCCGCCGCAGCACTAAAAAGGCCGGCATCCCGACGCTGAGCACCGACCCGAACACGGGTGAGGTACACCTGCGTCACCGGGCCTTCAAAGTAGGGGAAGACCTCTACTACAACGGCAAGTTGATGGTCTCCGGCGCCGAAGCCGCAGAATAAGCAGCTGTGCTGGACCTCTCCTACCGGAACCTCGCGCAATGAGGATCGGCTTGGATATCATGGGTAGCGACCACGGACCGGTCGTCCCCGTGCGTGCCGCCGTCATGGCCGTACGCGAACTACCAGCGGACGTCCACTTGGTATTGATCGGAGATGAGCCCCGGATCCGGGAACTGCTCGCCGCCGAAGGTGCCGATGCAGCAGCCTTCGATATCGTTCCCAGCCAGGACGATATCACCATGAGCGACAACCCGACCAAAGCGCTTCAGGCCAAGCCGCACAGCAGCATCAGTCTCGGCTTCCACCTGATGAAGGAGGGGAAGATCGATGCCTTTGCCAGCACTGGGAACACGGGAGCCATGCTGGTGGGCAGCATCTTCATCATCAAGCCGATCCAAGGTATTATCCGCCCGTGTATCCCCACGCTCGTTCCCAAGGAGAAAGGAGGTGTCGGGGTGCTGTTGGATGTGGGCGCTAACGCCGATTGCAAACCTGATGTATTGGCGCAATTCGGATTGCTTGGCGCCCTGCTCGCAGAGCACGTTTATCACATCCTCTCTCCCAAGATCGGCTTGCTGAACATTGGGGAGGAAGAGAAGAAGGGTGATCTGCTTCGACAAGCCACCTACGAGGTGATGAAGGAACAGAAGCAGTACCTCTTCATAGGCAACGTGGAGGGCCGAGACCTGTTCACGGACAAAGCGGACGTCATGGTCTGCGATGGTTTTACCGGCAACGTGATCCTGAAGGTGGTGGAGGGTTTCCACGACTTGCTGGAAGCACATGGTGTGGACGACCCGTTCCTGCACCGTTTCAATTACGAGAACTACGGTGGGCTGCCTGTGCTGGGTGTGAACGGCAACGTGATCATCGGCCACGGCATCAGCAACGAGATCGCCACGAAGAGCATGATCATGGCCACCCGTGAAGTGGTGAGCAGCAAGCTCAACGACCGTATCCGGGAGGCGCTTCTCTGAGCGTCACGCCGGAAGACCGCGGCGCGATCCATCCGGGGTATCAACGATCTTGGTGACCCGGCTTTTGTGCAACGAAGACCGCGCGCACAGTTACACTTCGCCAAGCGTGACGCGCGCTGGCATACCCGGCGTCAATACCTTGGCCCCTCCAAACGCAGAAATGCACGCTCCGTGTCCTCCGTGCCTCTGTGGTGAACACCTTTTCCCATGAAGACCCGCGCCGCCATCACCGCCGTTAACGGCTACCTGCCGGAATTCACCTTGAGCAACCAAGTGCTGGAGACCATGGTGGAGACCAGTGATGCCTGGATCACCGAACGCACCGGCATCAAGGAACGTCGCATCCTGAAAGGGAAGGACCAAGGTCTTAGTGTGATGGCGATCGAGGCCGTGAACGGCTTGCTGAAGAAACGCGGCATCGGTCCGGAGGAGATCGACCTGATGATCGTGGCCACCGTAACGCCCGACCGTGTATTCCCGGCAACGGCGAACATCATCTGTGATGCCATCGGCGCCAGGAACGCATGGGGCTTCGACCTTATGGCGGCCTGCAGCGGATTCCTCTATGCGCTTACCACGGGATCGCAGTTCGTGGAAAGCGGCAAACACAAGAAAGTTGTTGTTGTCGGTGGCGACAAGATGTCGAGCATCATCGACTACGAAGACCGCTCCACGTGCATCATCTTCGGCGATGGATGCGGCGCAGTGCTGCTGGAACCTACCACCGACGAGGTCGGCGTGATGGACAGTATCCTGCGCAGCGATGGCAGCGGTTGCCAGTACCTGCACCAAAAGGCCGGTGGTTCCATGCGCCCATCCACGGAACGCACCGTGGAGAGCAAAGAGCATTACGTCTACCAAGAAGGAAAGGCCGTATTCAAGTTCGCGGTGACGAACATGGCGGGCGTGAGCGCGGAGATCATGGCGAAGAACGGCCTCACTGCGGACGACGTGGCGTGGCTGGTGCCGCACCAAGCGAACAAGCGCATCATCGATGCCACCGCCAACCGCATGGGGCTTGATGAGAGCAAGGTGATGGTGAACATCGAGAAGTACGGAAACACCACCAGCGGCACCATTCCACTGTGCTTGTGGGAATGGGAATCGAAACTCAAAAAGGGCGACAATGTGATCCTGAGCGCCTTCGGCGGCGGCTTCACATGGGGTGCCATTTGGCTGAAATGGGCATATTGAGCCTGATATCTGCCCAATTTCACCTCATTTTCACCCATTCTTGGCCACTTCCTCTACTCTGCTACCTTCGCTCCTCTTCCGCTGAGCGCTAGTCGCCGTGGAAGCAGTATCATGTCGGCCAACCAAGAGCAATCCCCGATGAATCTAGCGCAGATCCAAGACCTCATCAAGTTCGTCGCCAAGAGTGGCGTGAGCGAGGTGGAGATCGAACAGAAGGATTTCAAGATCACGATCAAAACCCCGGCCGGTAAACGCGAGGTGCAAGTGGTCACCGCTGCTGCACCTGCCTATGCACCGGCGCCCGCACCGATGCCTGCTGCAGTTCCCGCCGCCGCACCAGCACCCGCACCAGCCGCGCCCGCTCCATCTGCCGACGCCAAATACATCACCATCAAAGCACCCATGATCGGCACGTTCTATCGTGCTCCTGGACAAGGGAAGCCGGTGTTCGTCAACGTTGGTGACACGATCGAGAAGGGCAAGCCTATCTGCATCATCGAAGCGATGAAGCTCTTCAACGAGATCGAAAGTGAATTCGCTGGCAAGATCGTGAAGGTGTTGGTGGACGACGCCAAGCCTGTTGAGTACGACCAGCCGTTGTTCCTCGTAGACCCCAGCTAAGCGCTGCCCATGTTCAAGAAGATCCTGATCGCCAACCGCGGCGAGATCGCGTTGCGCGTCATCCGCACCTGCCGGGAAATGGGCATCAAGACGGTGGCCGTTTACAGCACTGCTGACAAGGAAAGCCTGCACGTGCGCTTCGCCGATGAGGCCGTGTGCATCGGCCCACCGCCGAGCAAGGAGAGCTACCTGAACATGGTGCGGATCATCGCTGCGGCGGAGATCACCAACGCAGATGCGATCCACCCCGGCTACGGCTTCCTGAGCGAGAACGCCAAGTTCAGCAAGCTATGCCAGCAACACAACATCAAGTTCATCGGTGCACTGCCGGAGCAGATCGAGGCCATGGGCGACAAAGCCACCGCGAAGGCCACGATGATCGCCGCCGGGGTGCCCGTAGTTCCAGGCACTGAAGGCTTGGTCACCGATATCGCGATCGCCAAGAAGGAAGCCAAGAAGATCGGTTACCCGGTGATCTTGAAAGCCACTGCCGGTGGTGGCGGAAAAGGCATGCGCTTGGTTTGGAAGGAGGACGAGTTCCAAGAAGCCTTCGATAAGGCCAGCCAGGAGGCGGGCGCTGCATTCGGCAATACAGGCATGTATATGGAAAAGTACATCCTGGAGCCCCGTCACATCGAGATCCAGATCGCCGGTGACCAGTACGGCACGTTCTGCCATATGAGCGAGCGCGATTGTTCGATCCAGCGCCGCCATCAGAAGCTCGTGGAGGAAACGCCTTCGCCCTTCATGACCAAGACCTTACGCAAGAAAATGGGCGAGGCCGCGATCAAGGCAGCCGCCAGTGTGAATTACGAAGGCGTTGGTACCGTGGAATTCTTGGTGGACAAGGACCGGAACTTCTACTTCATGGAGATGAACACCCGGATCCAGGTGGAGCACACCATCACCGAGGAGGTCATCGACTACGACCTGATCCGCGAGCAGATCAAGATCGCTGCGGGCATCCCGATCAGCGGCCTCAACTACGAGCCTACGCGCCACAGCATCCAGTGCCGCATCAATGCGGAAGATCCGTTCAACGATTTTCGCCCTTCGCCCGGCAAGATCACCAGCTACCACAGCCCAGGCGGCCACGGTGTGCGGGTGGACACGCACGTCTACGCGGGCTATACCATCCCCCCGAACTACGACAGCATGATCGGCAAATTGATCGTGAGCGCACAGACGCGGGAAGAGGCCATCACCAAGATGGAGCGCGCTCTGAGCGAGTATGTGATCGAGGGCGTACACACCACGATCCCCTTCCACCTCCAGCTGATGCAGAACGAACAGTTCCGCAAAGGCAACTTCACCACCAAATTCCTGGAGGATTTCGAGATCAAGAAGCCGGTTTGAACGGGCCTTTCTTGACGGTGGGTCTTCCCGGACCTAAGGCACGATCCGCTCAACGGACCGCGTATCACCGATCATTCGGAACACCACACCACGCGCCAGACCATGATCACGGAGAAATTCCTGCGCCTGCTCTTTGGAAGTCACGCCTAGCACATTCCGATGCGCATACCACCCTACTTGCGGTTCGGTGGAAAGCCCGATGGCGAAAACCGCTTCATCCGGTCGTGCTTCCTTTGCGATGGCGCGGCCAAGCTCCATTTCTTGGCGATAGCGACCATCATCCGTTCCCGGCAACGGATTGATGCGGTAGAAGTACAGCACACCAGCCGTACAGGTCGCCACTAGAGCCCCGGTTCCCCAGCGATTGGGAAGTGATGCAAGCCCGACCCCAGCTATTCCGCACAAGAACAGCCCGGCCTTTAGCGCAGCGAAATCATGTTCCGCATACTGGAGCAGGAAGGCATGGTCGAACAGCACTGGAAGACCGGTCAATGCAATGAACAACGGCAGTCCAGGAGCATCCTTCAGCAAGGCCGCCCTACCGCGGTAACGCACGAAGATCAGTATGACCAAAAGCACTATCACGGGCAGGAATCCCATGCGGTAATTAATGATCAACTCACGTAGAAGTGGCCAAGGGCCATCGGGTAATGCGAACGTTCCACGAACCGCGAACCGATCGGCGAAATGGGCGAGCAGGGCTTGTGCATCGATCACCTGGAGATAGCGCCAAGCGGTGAGTCCAAGAGCAAGTGCCACAGCGCAAATGGAGACGAGCACCACACCCACCCACTTCGATGCACGATCTTTCCGCCACTGCCACCAGGCCAACATGATGGACGTTATCGCAGCGAACACACCCAACCAACTCGTGTACACCGTAAGGAACAAAGTCGCCCCGAACAGCGCCAGCAAACGCCTCGGGAACGCCCCCTTCACACGGAAGAGCCGCATGGAGACGACCACGTGCAGCACCCAGAAATTCTGGACGAACATGTCGCTCATGTACACGTTCCCATGGAACCAGAGCGGCGCGGGCATGAAGAGGTAAAGGAGTGCCGCGAACAACGGTGCAGTGGTGTTGCTCCCCGTGCCAGAGACCTGCCGCACAGCGAAGAACAATGCGATGGTCGTGATCAGATGGAAGAGCAAGTTGAACGCCTGCAACCCGATCACGTTCGGCGCTACACCGAAAGCGGAGAACACGAGATAGGGCAAGTCGTAGGCCAGCGGAGGATGCGAGAAGTAGTAAAGGCTGATGGCCCGTTCGTTCTGCGTGGACCGTTCCGGGGGCATTAAGACCGCGCCTTCGCGCACGAAGCCACCAGAGGGCACACCATGATGTGTGAAGAAACCGTCCTCGTACCAGTTCGTGAGGGCGATCAGGGTGAAGGCCGTGCAGAATTCATGATGCGCGGAAAGCGGCCTGTTCAGCTGCGGCCACCGCACGGCCACGCTCAGGAGGAACGCAGTGATCACGATCAGCAAGGCCCGCTTGGACATCCGGCGAACTTACAGCCACAGCAACGGCGGAAGCGAACCGTTTAGCTTTGGGAGGCGCAATGGAAGCACGAATACCTACCCGTCTGCCATGGTGGCCGCTACCGGTCTTCATAGCCTTGGGGTTCGTGTTCTTCTGGCCGGTGTTGGGCCTCACAGCGTTCAGCGACGACCATTCGGCCCTCTGGGGTGCAGCAGTACACGGCACCCCTTGGCGCAACGGTTTCTTACGACCCGTATCGGACTTCACGTTCCGGGTGGTCCATCTGCTGGGTGGCACTTCGCCGCTCGCGCAACGCTGCTTCAACGTTTCCCTGCATGGCGCGAACGCATTTCTCCTATTCGCCTTCTTCATTCGCTACCTAGGCCGATCGTCCGGTATGGCAAACCCGGTCGCTTGGCTCGCTGGTCTGCTATTCATAGTGTACCCATTCCACCAAGAGTCCATCGTATGGCTGGTCGGGCGCGAGTCTTCCCTTGGAACGTTCTTCGTCCTGTTGGGCCTGCTGTTCCTGAACGGCTCCGGTCCACAATGGCGCAGGATCGGTCTCGCCTGCGCGGCGATGTTCGTTGGCGCACTTTGCTATGAAAGCGCTTTGCTCCTACCCCTTCTGATCATCCCCCTCGCTTGGTCCGGCATGATCGCCGATCCTATTGCCCCCAGCAAACTCGGTGTTGGGTTCGGTACGGTCTTCACGCTTTACGTCGTGGTGTGGCTGATGCAAGGGAACGGACAAGATGGATCATACCTGGGCGGATTCTTCGAGAAAGGTCCAATGACCTTCTTGATGAACATCCCGAAAGTGTGTGCCCGACTCTTCCTGCCGCCCATGGTACCCTCGCGCATGGCACCCGCGACAGTTGCATTGTTCGTGGTGCTCACATTTCTAATGGTGGTGATCCGGCGATCCACTTGGCACGACTTGGTCGGCCTTAGGAACATCTTGGTGTTGTTCCTTCTGCTCATTATCACATGCACATTGCCCGTGTTCGGGAGTGTAAGCACACGCACCTCCGAAAGCGATCGGTTCCTGTACATGCCATCGGCCTTTCTGTGCGCCATTGTCGCAACGCTCATCACCCGCATCCCACGGACCGGGTTGCGGCGCGCTGCCACAGTGCTTCTGCTCATCACGTCCATGTGGTTGCTGCGGCAGAACCACCGCAATTGGGAATACGCTTCGGCAACGACCGCGCAGATCCTTCTGAAACTGCCAGCCCCCCCTACGAAAGGCCGTCTTTTCGTTTCAGGTCTGCCCGATTCGGACAATGGTGCTTTCATTTTCCGCAATGGGTTCCGAGATGCCATTTCCCTTAACGGGCGTGATGGCGGTCGTTACCTGGCTGTTCCTGTTGGGCGACACCAGCATGAGGGGTTCCGCTTCGGAGGAAGAGATATCATTCCGGCGGAAATGGATCGATGGATCGACTGGCACGATGGATCATATCATGAGAATTGAACTTCTACACTTCATCGCACAGCGTAAATTCACAGCATGAGGATCCGCACCATACTGATCAGCTTTGGCGTTGTTGGCTCGGTGTGCGCACAACCCGTGTTGGATGCGAATGTCCAACCGGTCACGGGTACCGTGTTCGGCTACCATGATGTTCCTTATGTGAGACCAGGTCCTACCGGAGAAGCCCTCCAATGGGACCTGAGCGACCTGCCCTCCGGCACGATCGTGCCGTACACCTGGGCCAGCACGGAGATAGCGCCCGGTGCCGGTGCATTCCCGAGGAATTCGTTGGTGCGCGAGGTGCCGGGTGAACCGGTTTCCTATTTCCAGCAGAACGACACGGCCCTGTTGTGGATCGGCACCTTCAGTGATACCGCATTAATTCGATTCGATCCACCGCTGCGTGAGTTGGCATTGCCTTGCGGGATGGGCGACACATGGACCGACAGCGGGATCGTGGCATTGACCGGTGCGGGGCGCATTGCCATATACAATGCGCGTTACATCGTGAAGGCCGATGCTTGGGGCACTCTCAGCATGCCTTACGGTGTGGTGGACAATGTGATCCGCGTGCGCAGCGAACTGATCCTGTCGGACAGGCGCTACCTGAAATACCCCCTCCGTCGCGAAGTGCGTTACTCCTGGTATTCGGACCGAACGCCGATGCCGCTGCTCGTCATCACGGAACGAACGGGCTGGGCCCCACCCGATAAGATCACGCGATGGCTGGATGGCTCGTGGCGCAACGACCCGATCAGTCTTTTCCAACCGATCCGCTTGCTGGTCTTTCCCGACCCGTGCGACGAAATTGCCACGGTGGACCTGCCCGCAGCCCGCATAGGCCGCACGCTCCTCCAGCTGGTGGATGGTTCGGGGAATACGACCAAGCAGTGGCAAGTGGAATTCACATCACCGGAAACACGCCGCATGACCTTGGAGATGACCGACGTACTCTCTGGTAGCTACACCCTGACCTGGACCGGAACGAACGGAACTTTGGGCAGCACGCGATTGACCAAGCGGTGATCGACATCTCTCTATGCCCGCGTTCCATCACGGCTTCTCTCCCACGATCTTGCCATCGCGCATGCACCAGACCTTGGTGCCGTGCATCTTGGCCAAGCGACGCGCTTCCTTCGCGGCGCGCTTGAGGGCGAGACCAACCTCTCTCACAAGATCATCCCCTGCGGAGCTCTTGGCTTTGCTCATGGATGTCGTTCAAGTAAGATCGGTGTCGGACCAGAATTCTCATAGACCGCCCATGGATCGGCAAGCGATCTATAGTGTTCCACAAAATTAGACCGTCCTCGCGTAAACGGCCGACGTACATCTTCGTCAGGAACATGATGTCCGCCTTGCTTTACACGGTGCGCAACACGCTTGATGGAAAGTTCCGGGCCGGAAAGTCGAAGGAAGACCATCTCGATCTGATAGCCCGCCTTCCGCATTCGTGCTATCCGTTCCAAGTAGGACCTCCCACGAAGTGTGGATCCCAATGCGAACGATGCCTTCTCACCTACAAGTCGGTCCAATTCCATCAACAACAAGCGGCCCGCAGTGCGCGCAGCCAACTCCGGATGAAGCGGGGCCGATCCAGAAGCAATCAGGTCGGCAGTTACGGAATGAAGGATACCGCGTGCCACAGTAAGGTACTGTCGGGCGAACGTTGTCTTTCCCGCGCCGTTCGGTCCAGCGGTGATGATGCAACGGGGCGCTTTTCGAATCGAGCGCATTTGTTCTACTTGTTCCCTTTTGCAAGCAACTCGATCATTTTGGCCTGCTGTTCGGCAATACCTCTAAGCACAGCAGAATTACCCTCCAGAATATCACAGACATGTTTGAACTGGGCTTCGTTGAACCCATGCTGATTCTCGTCCATACTCATGCCGTAGAACTTCGACAGCCGCTCCAAATAATCCGCAGTGAGCTTCGTGGCTCCGCTCTCCAGTTCGCTGTAGGCCGGTTGCTTTATGCCAAGCACCTCGGCTACATCCTCCTATGTAAGCCCGCGCTCCTCGCGCAGCCGTAGCATGCGCATGGCCATTTCCTTCTTGGTCATATCTTCCATGTTCAGGCCGCAAGGTATCGCCATCTCCAATACAGATATCGGCAGGGCCGATGGGGATTTCCGGCAAACCACGCATAGGTTTACCCTCGTCTTCTCATGGACGAATCTTACAGGCATGAAAAAGTTGATTGGCTTGGCTTGTGCGGTATTGATACTTTCTGGCTGTCACAAGGAGAATGCCGGCTTAGAAAGCTCCGGAATGAGCGTAAATGCAAAATCATCCGCTAGGCTGTGGATGTGCTTCGATTGTGACCAGAACGGCCAGAATTGTGCTGATTGCTCTTGTTACATGATCGGAGGTAATTGCCTGCCGGATCTCCCCGTATCAAGAATTCATCAATCCGCAGTCGATGAAGTATTCATCGCCATCAAGTCTAAGTCGCCATCCAAAATAATAGATGCTTTTACCGCACATCGAAGCGTCTTAGTAAACTATATCGATGAAGTAGAAGTAGATAAAGTAATCAGTGGCACATTCAAGGCGACAACAGAGCCTGGTAAGCGGGGTGCTCAATTCATCGTCGTTCGCGAACAAGACGAAACAGTTGTCATGGCATACGAGATGTTCAGCGAATAGGCTATCTATCCCACAGCTCTGATATTGAGGGCTGATGATCTCTTATCAGATTGCATGGGTCTAGGCCGGCGATTGGCAGCTATGTACAGCTACTGTTCGTCATACTCCCCGGATTGCACTAAATTGACCTTCCGAATGAAGATTCTCTTTGCCGTGAGGTCTTGCGCGGTGTCCTCCTCCAGCGCGAACCATGCCTTATCCTAGGAAAGTACATTTCGCATTCTCTTATTCCGCGATAGTCGTGCTGTCCTCACTTGTCCTGTCCCTAGGATCTTGCCAGCCAGGAGACCCGGGTGTCGTCGACCTCTGGGGAGATAGCTTAATATTTCAGACAGATTTTCCTGTGGTCAATCACCTAAGTGGAGTTTGCCAATGCACGGATCCGAAAGAGATGAGCGAGTGCGTGTATTTCGCTGATGCGGTTACCAATAAGCAAATCCTCCTTTTTTCTGCGAACGGAACATTGCTCCATACCGTACCCTTGGGCCCCGTGCTTGACAGCCTCAAGCAGATCGGAGGTATCTCCATTCTTCACACCGATACCATCGTTCTGTGCGGAGCATACAACAACAGGATCGCAATAATTGACCGTGACGGCCGCTGTTATCGAATAGCAGATCTTTCCGAGCAGCTAGCGCGATCCGAAGGGCTGGCTTATGAGCTTTCGTTTTCGTTCTTCTCTCCATTCATGGTTGAGAGTGCAGCTTGTTTCCGTGCCGCCGTTGTTCCAAGTTCAATAAGCGCATATCGAGGCGTTGGTGCCCCCACAGGAGATGAGATGTACACTTATGCATGGCTATCAAGGAATAGCCCACAATTCGCATCTTTCGATCTCAACGAACTCTCTGATGAACCACATCTTCGATGGGGTCCTGTACTAACAGAAAGAGATACAGTTCATGAAATACCCTTGATAGAAGGACCGGGATCATACGCCTGCTTGAACGGAATGTGGTTTGTATACACCATCAACAGTCCAGTCATTGAGGTTTTTCACCCAGTTCTAATGGAGCCAACACGCCAATTCTCGGTACATTCAGAATTCACGTCCACCTATCGTAAGCCGGTCATGCTTCCGAAAGGAGGCACGCTTAACCTGCAAGATTCATTGAATGATCACCGATACAATGGAGGCTTCATTGAGACAGTCCATTTTGATCGCCCAAGCTCACACTACTTGGTGGTCCTGCGCCATCGCCTTGTAAAATCGCCTCAGGAAAATGCAGCTCCTCCACGAGGTGGATACTCAGTGCTGGAATATGACGATGACTTCAACTTCATCAAGGAAACGGCTATCACCGACGGCCTGCACCGCCTTCCATTTATGATATGTCTTTCGAGCGGTACGTTTGTGATGAGATCCGAAAGCAAGCGGGAAAGAATGCACGGTGTACATACTTTTGATCGACTTTCTCTCAGTGGCAACTAGAGCATATCTTGCTTTCATTGCTTTGACAGTTCTTCTCGCTTGCGATCTTGGCAGATCAAAGAAGCATCAGAACTTTGAAAGGCTGAATCTTCTAGTTCGCCAATATCGAAACGATGTAACCCTGAATGAGTTAAAGGCCATTTTCGTCGTTACCGAAGAAGGCTGCCCAACCTGCAACAAGTCCCTAGCGCAAATGGTGGATAAGTACCTGGATGATTCCACGTCGCTTTTCTGGGTAAGTGCGATGGGTAGTATGGTGGATATCAGTCCGTTCAAATTGAAACCCGAGCGCGTGGTTTGGGACTATGATGACAGTCTCCGTTCATCGGGAATCATAACAGGGTCAGGTGTAATTCTGGTAAGCAATGGGCGGGTGGATACGATTGTTCAGCTAGGAAACGCTCGCACCGTGACTGGCGCGTTGGCCTACGTTTCGGACCTTCTTCAAATGCGGTGAGACTCTCTTGGCGGATCATCCCATTAGGATCATCTCTAGCATCATCTTGACAGTGGTCGAACACCTCGTTCAGCGCGATTGTGTCGATGGCCTCTCGCAAAGCCTGTGCTACGCCCTCAGTTCCACGAAGTAGGACCCCTTGTTTGTGATCCGCAGTGATGGTTCACCGCGTTCGTGCCGACCAGAAGGCATGCTTGTGAAAACGTTGTCTTGTCAAGTACAGTTCGGACCAGCGATGATGATGCACCTCGGTTTTTGACCTGTGCCGCGTAGCCATGGACAATTAAGCGCTCGCCCGCTTACCCTTGGAAGCCCTCTGTTCACCAAGCATCTCCTTAGCAGCAGCGATCAACGCCGCCTCGTCGAAGCCGCATTCCGCGTAGAGCTCCTTCTGTGAGCCATGCTCGATCCATCGATCCGGGATGCCGAGGCGTTTCACCTGTGCTTGGTAGCCATGGTCGGCCATGAATTCCAATACAGCACTGCCCATGCCCCCTTGGATGCAACCGTCCTCCACGGTGATCACCTGCTTGAACTTGCCGAAGACCTCGTGCAGCAACATCTCATCGATGGGCTTCGCGAAGCGCATGTCATAATGCGCAACGGAATAACCTTCAGCCTGAAGTTGATCAATGGCCTTTGCCGCCACATTGCCGATGTGCCCGATGGTAAGCACCGCGATGTCGGTGCCTGAGCGCACCTTGCGTCCG
>Ga0209181_10008798_pt1 | contig 13447 bp, 12 predicted proteins | sample MAT05_FD_187208 | JGI IMG/M metagenome (GOLD analysis project Ga0209181, IMG submission 187208) | Freshwater microbial communities from Lake Fryxell liftoff mats and glacier meltwater in Antarctica - MAT-05 (SPAdes) (version 2) | ecosystem: Environmental > Aquatic > Freshwater > Ice > Liftoff... | reverse complement strand
AGACCGTGCGTGCGAACAACGCGATGGTTGCCCTGAAAGTCGGCGCGTTGCTGATCTTCATAGCGGTCGGAGCATTCAACGTCGACACTTCGCTCTGGTCACCGTTCGTGCCCGGCAACGAAGGTTCTTTCGGTGACTTCGGCGGCAGCGGCGTGGTCCGGGCTGCCGGTGTCGTTTTCTTCGCATATGTCGGATTCGACGCGGTCTCGACCGCGGCCGGAGAATCGAGGAACCCCCAAAGGACAGTGCCGATCGGCCTTCTGGGCACGGTGATCATCTCGACCGTCCTCTACGTGGCGGTCGGGCTGGTCATCACGGGCCTTGTTCCGTACCACACGCTGAACGTCGCCGATCCGCTTTCGGCGGCGCTACGCGGAACTCCTTCGCACATCAACTGGCTCGAGGACCTGATGAACGTGGCCGCCGTGGTCGGACTGTTCGCGACCGTGCTGGTCACCTTCTACGGCCAGACCAGGATCCTGATGCGCATGTCTTCCGATGGACTGCTGCCCGCCCGTTTCGGCAAGGTGAGCCCGAAGTCCAAGACGCCGATTTTCACGACGATCGTCTGTGGCGTCGCCGGCGCCATCATTGCCGCTCTGCTGCCGATCGACATCCTCGGCGAGCTGGTCTCGATCGGCACCCTGTTCTCCTTCGTGCTGGTTGCGATCGGCGTGCTGGTCCTGCGGCGGACCCACCCGGACACACCACGCCCGTTCCGGGTCCCGGCGGTCAAGGTGATCGCGCCGGCTGCAATCGTGTGCTCGGTTGGCCTGATGGCGACGCTTCCGCTGGACACCTGGATCCGCCTGTTCGTCTGGCTGATGATCGGACTCGTGATCTTCTTCTCATACGGCCGCAAGCGCAGCGACCTGATCATGGCGAAGCTGATGAAAGAAGCCCAGGACGAGCAGGCGGCCATTCAGGCCACCAAGGGCCCCTGAGGGTCTTGCCGATTCGACCCTTTGAGGCACCGGCTTTATGCCGGTTTGCCGGAGATCTCCTGGTGGGCCTGCGACCGGGCCAGTATGACCAGACCAAAAACCATGATCACAAGGCCGAGCAGGGCGACGGCCGCTTCGAAGAAGGTGTCGTCGATCCGCTCCTGGAAGATCAGGACGCCCAGCAGGATGCTGACCAGCGGGTCCAGCGACATCTGGGTGGAGATCGCCGGGGCCAGCGCTCCGGTCTGAAGTGAAGCCTGGCTGAGCGTCATGCTGACCCAGCCGACCACCAGCAGGGCGTAAAGATGCCAGTCGGTGATTAGCGCGACGAAACCCTGGTCGAGGTCATCGGTGACGGTCAAGGTCAGCCCGGCACTGAAACCGAAAAGGATGCCGGCGGACATACCGAGCAGCGCGGCTTTCGGTGAGGGCATTTTGCCGCGAGAGGCGAAAACGAGCCCGAGGCAGACCACAGCGGCAATCGCTCCGGAGATGATCCATCCGGCAGTGCTGGCGTCCTTGACTCCGCCCTGGGGGTCTGCCAGGACCAGAAAAAGGATCAATCCACCGGTGACCGCTCCCGCGCCGATCACGTCATTGCGGGTGATGCGGCGTTTCGTGATCAGCCGGCCGAGCGGCAGGGCGAAGACGACCGAGGTTGCGAGCAGGGGCTGGACCACGACCAGCTTTCCGAAATAGAGGGCGGCCGCCTGGCAGAGGAACCCCAGGCCGTCAACCACGATGCCGAGCAGCCAGACCGGCCTTTTCGCCAGCTGGAACAGCAGGTTGGCTTTCATCGCATCTTCGTCCGGAACCTCCGCCGCGACCTTCTGCTGGAGCACCGTTCCCAGGGAGAACATGAGCGCGGCAGTGATGGCGAGTGCGATCTCCATGGGGAGCAGAGTACGTCAGCGCGGGGTTTCGAACCGGCCGCCGGCTGCGATGCCCCAGATCTTCCGGTTGACCAGGAAACGCGTCATGAAGAAACCGATCATGTACCCGATCAGATGCTGGATGTCGTACCAGCCGTAAGAGACGGCGATCATGCCGATCAGGCCGGCCAGTCCGCCCCAGAGCGCCAGCCGGTCGGTCCAGTCGGAGCGGTCTCCCTTGCGCTCCCGGGCCAGCAGGCCGCTGGCGGTCAACGCTCCGAGGCTCGCTGCCAGCACGATCGACACCCCGTAGTCGGACTCCCGGGCGCTCGCTTCCGCCGACCCGGACCCGAGAGCGATCGCGACCTCGATCAACGAATAGGAGATCACGGCCGAAAGGACATGGCCGCTCAGTGCAGTCGTCCACCAGAGCCGTGGGCCCATCCGGTAAATGACCGCGGCCATGGCCAGCGCCAGCAGGGCCCACTGGACGGTGTCAAGCTCGACCACCACGTTCAGGGCGCTGGTCAGCAGCAGCCACACCTTGCCGTCGCTGACCCGGTCGGCGCTGGCGTACCACTCATGCCCGACCCCACTCATGCCGACGTACATGAGATAGACGATCGCCAGAGCGATCAGGCCGAGGTCGAGCCGTTCACCCCGGTGCATCGTCCAAGGCCGCGTATTCGGCCAGGAGACGCGACTCATCGTCCTTCCTGGGGAAAAGGAAGAAGACGATGGCGGCACCGATCACGATCGCGACGATGCCGGCTGTGTAAGCAAGATCCTCGCCGTTCAGGAAAGAAGTCTTGGCGGCATTGATGATCTGGGTCGCGTACTGCGGGTACTGATCAGCCGTGTTGGCGGCGCTTGAAAAAGACCGCTCCAGCTCCGACTGGACTTTGTCGCTGACCTTGTCGCCGTTCTTCGCATTGCCGATCTGGGTGGCGAAGCTCGCAGCGTAACCCGCGGTCAGGACCGCGCCAAGGATCGACTGCATGATTGCCCCGCCGAGGTCACGCTGGAGGTCGGCCGTGCCGGAGGCCATGCCCGCCTTCTTCACTGGGACCGAGCTGGTCAGGCAGTGGGAGGCCGGTGTGCCGGCAAAACCGACTCCGGCCCCGATGAAGATGTATCCGGCCCCGATCACCCAGTAGTCAGCCGTGTCGGTCCAGAGGACCAGCATCACGATGAAGCCGAGCAGGCAGAGGATGAAACCGGTCAGAAGGGTGACGCGCGACCCGAACTGGTCGACCATCTTCGCCGACCGCGGGGCGATCACCACCATGACCAGGGCGGCCGGCAGGATAGCCACGCCGGCCTCCCAGGTCGAGTAGCCGAGCACGTTCTGCACGTACTGCTGGCCGATGAACATGGCGGCCATGAGGGTGCCGAAGACGATGATTCCGGCTACTGCCGCCACCCAGAATATCCGGCGGGACGCTACCGCCAGGTCGAAGAGAGGGTTCTCCGCTCGCCGCTGACGGATCACGAAAGCACCGCCGGCGGCCAGGGCGATCAGGGCCAGGCCGATGGCGGCTGTGCCAGCGTTCGGGACGGTGGCGAAGTTGATCGCGAGGACCACCGTCGCAACCATCACGATCGAAAGCATGCCACCGAGGTTGTCGACCGGACTCACCGATTCGTTGACGTGGGAAGGAACGTGTTTCCAGGAGAGGAACAGCGCGACAACCGCCAGCGGCAGCGAAAGCAGGAAGACCGAACCCCAGTCGAACTTCAGCAGAATCGCGCCGGCCAGCATCGGTCCCAGCGCCGAGACCGCACCACCGATGCCCGACCAGAGGGCGATCGGTCTGGTCCGTTTTGCCGTTGCCCAGAGTGCGGTGATCAGGGCCAGGGTCGTGGGGTAGGCCATGCCAGCGGCAAGTCCACCGAAAAGCCGGGCGGCGAAAAGCACTTCGATGCTGGGGGCGAACGCGGCGAGCAGGCAGGCCGGGATCGAGAGCGCGGTGCCCAGGATCAGCATCATCTTGCGGCCGTGGCGGTCGCCGAGCGCGCCGAGGTAGAGGACGGAGGTCGCCAGGCCGAGTGAGTAACCGACCGCGACCAGATTCAGCGAGGTCTGGCTGGCGTTGAAAGCGGCGCCGATGTCCGGAAGGGCGACGTTGGCCACCGACAGGTTCAGGTTGGCTACGCCAGCGACCAGGATCAGCGCGACCAGCACCGCCCCGGACTTCTTCGGCACTCCAGCTTCACTCAATGATCCAGCCCCATTCCAAACATCCTACGGTCAGACGGGGACGTGCGTAGCCTTTCGATGACCTCGAGCGCCTGGTCGCTGTCGCAGTTGGGCAACACCACGGTGAACTCCTCGCCGCCCCAGAGGAAGAGCATGTCGTCCGGCGAACCTCGGCCTTCCTTCTGAACAGACCAGGATGGTCTGTAACCAGCCTACGGTCGCCCGGGCAGTTCGGGTTAAGCGGGCTAATTCGTTCAGCCGAGCCTGGGCAGGGACCAGTCCCGCTTGAGGCCAGCCATGCGCAGACCGAAGATGGTGAGCATGCCCAGGGCAGAAGCGATCCATTGGGCAGTGCCCAGAGTGTCGTAGAGCAGTACGAAGAGGATGGTGCCGGCCAGGGCCGCGGTCGCGTAAATCTCACCGCGCATGATCAACGGGGTCTGGCCCGCCAGCAGGTCGCGGATTACGCCGCCACCGACCCCGGTGAGGATTCCGCAGACCATTGCGATCAATCCGTTGAAACCGAGTTCCAGTGTGATGCTCGCACCGACGATTGAGAACAGCGCGAGGCCGAGCGCGTCGGCCAGCTGAAGTGAATTTTCGAAGAGCGAATGCGAGGTCCCGAAAGTCCTGACCAGCGGGATCGCGGCGACGCTTCCGATCAGGGCGAACAGGAGGTAGATCTGGTCGTCGATCCAAAACACCGGCGTCTCGCCAAGAATCAGGCCACGCATCGTGCCGCCACCTATCGCCGTCACAATGCCAATAACGATCGCCCCGAACCAGTCAAGCCGCCGTTCGGCAACAGCGATCACGCCAGAGATGGCGAATACAAAGGTGCCCACGAGTTCAGCGATTTCCACATCCCCAACGTATATGGAGCCACCCGTTCAGGCACTCCGACTGGTTGCCGGATCGCCGACGATCGCGGAGAGCAGAGGGTTTCACAGGCAGGGCCACCAGGGGTCCATATCCTTGACTCATGAAGGTAGAAATTTTCTCTGACATTGCCTGCCCGTTCTGTTACATCGGCATGGTGAATTTCCAGAACGCCCTGGCTGCATACGACGATCGTGATTCGGTCGAAGTCACCTGGCGCAGCTTCCAGCTCAATCCGGAGATGCCGGCGGAGACTGAAGGCGACATTTACGACTACCTCGCCGGCAAGTTCGGTGTGTCACGCGACGAAGCCCGGGCGATGAACGACCGCGTGCTCGCATCGGCGCATGGTGCCAACCTGGAAGTCGACTTCGACAAGGTCAAGCCGGCCAATACTTTTGACGCCCACCGGATGCTCCATCTGGCGGCGGATAAAGGCAACGACGACGAAATGGCCCGGCTGCTTTTCGATGCCTACTTCAACGCCGGCAAAGATCTGTCTGATCCGAAGGTCCTGGTCGGGCTTGCGGTGGAGGCCGGAATCGACCGGGCCACCGCCGGGGAAGTTGCCGCCGGCGGTCGGTTCTCCGATGCGGTCAATGAAGACCGGGACCTGGCCAGTGGTTTTGGCATCAGCGCCGTACCGACGTTCGTGATCGACCGGGAACTCGGCGTGCAGGGGGCTCAGCCGCCAGATGTTCTGCTCGGCGCACTGACTCAGGCCGGGTCGAAGCCCGCCGGCTGAGAATCAGGCCTTCAGCCAGTCAGCGATCCGTTCGCCGATGAAAGCGCCCTGGTCTTCCTGCAGGAAATGCCCGGCGTTCTCGACCACGGTCAGCGGTTCGGCGGTGGGGAACAGGGTCTGGACCTGGTGGCCGACCGGATCCAGCGGCAGAGCGGGGTCGTTGTCGGCCCAGAAAAGCAGCGACGGACGAGTGTCTCCTCGCAGATATTCACCGGTGGCTCTCCCGGCCGCCGCCCCGGGTGAATCGGGGGACAGCGGAACCAGGCCAGGAAAGGTGCGTACACCCGCTTTGAAGTCGGCATCCGGGAAAGGCGCCGTGTACGCGGCGATGACTTCGTCGCTCAACTCGGTCGAGGTGCCACCCTGGATCGGCATCTCGACTCTTACGTCGCGGTGGGACTGGATGAAGTCCTTGTAGTGGTGCCAGCTGTCGGACATCTTCTGGTACCCGCTGAACAGCCCGGTGTCCATCGCGACCAGTCCGGAAAAGCGTTCGGGCCGCTCGATCGTTGCCACACTCAATCCGACCGGACCTCCCCAGTCGTGGCAGACCAGGGACGTGTTCTCCAGGCCGAGTTCGTCGGTCAGGGAGGCTATTGAGTCGACGTGGCGGTCGAAGGTGTACCAGCCGTCATCGGCTGGTTTGTCCGATCGGCCGAATCCGGGCAGGTCGGGAACCACACACCGGAAGCCGGCATCGAGCAGTGGCGGCATCACTTTGCGCCACAGGTAGCCCCAGGTCGGATGCCCATGGAGCAGCAGCACTGCGGGCCCTTCTCCGACATCGACGTGGGCCAGTCGCATTCCCTGCCATTCGCGATACTGCGGCTCGTAGGGAAAATCTTCGACGGACTTGAAGCAACTTTCCGGAGTGCGTAGGGTTTCCATCAATGCAGCGTAACCGTGGGGGTTGCCTGAACATCCAAACATCGAACGTCCGGGGAATCAATTGAACTTCCATAAGTCTGCTTTGGCCAAGACCATGATCGCTTTCGTGGCCTCTCTGCTCTGCGTTGCCTGGGTTGCTGGCCCTGCAGGCGCAGCCAACCGATTCCTCAATTCACCGGTCCCGATCCAGGGGCAGCCGCTGCTTGATTCCAACGGCGGTGTCTTCGACATGGCCGAGTCCGACTCCGGCGAAGCGGTTGCGTTCTGGGGGCAGAGTGATGGCCTTTTCGCGTCGATCCGTCCCGCCAACGGCAAGTTCGGGGCACCGGTCCTGATCACCCCCAACGTCCAGGGCACCGCTCTTCCACAAGTCGCCATGAACTCCAGTGGTTACGCGATTCTGATCTGGCGCGAAGAGGTCGCCGGCGAAGAGCAGGTCATGTCTTCCGTCCACAGCGCCGGCGGCAGCACTTTCACCGCACCGGCGCAGGTTTCTGCCGAAACCTTTGATATTCCGGCACGCCAGGCGCAGGTTGCGGTTGACAATGCCGGCAACGCCCTCGTCGTCTGGCGGGCCCTCGATTCCAACGGAAATGATGCGACCTCCCGGATCCGCAAGCGCTACGTCTTGCCCGGTGGCGCGATCGGACTGCCGGCTACGAACGTTTCCCCGGGCCAGGGAGTCGATGCCCCGAAGGTGGCGATGGGCCCGAATGGGCATGCACTGGTCAGCTGGGTGGAGGGTGACACCGTCACCGGGGACCCCGCAACTCTCTGGCTGGGCCCGAATGGGGCTGACCCCGATTACCAGAGCTTCGACACCAATAGCGGATCGTCGCTTGTGGCGGGAGTGGACGCAGCCGGCAACACAGTAATCGCCAACCAGGTGGGAAATGACGTCATCGGAAACAACCGCCCGGCCGGTGCCGGTCAGAACTTCCTGTTTAATCAGAGCCTCAAACTGCCCGGAGGCACAGTGTCCAGGCCAGCGATTGGAATGGATTCGAGCGGCAGGGCGACCGTCGCTTTCGGCTATTTCCAGGCTGGCAAGGGCGGCATCCAGACGGTCGAAAGGGCCGCCGGCGGTGACACGCTTTTCGGCACCACAGTCAAGTCGATCACCGACACGGCGCAGCTCTCGAAAACGGATATCGCGGTCGGCGCCAACGGGACCACGATCCTGGGCTGGACAACCATTGAAAACAAGATATTTTCGGCCGTGCGTGATTCCGGGGCGCCGCAATTCGGAGTGCCGACCGGACCGATTTCAGCAGCCCCCGAACCTGGCGAGATCCATGTCACCGCCGATGCCAACGGCAAAGCACTGATCGCCTATTCGACGTCCACCGCCCCGGCTGATGACTTCACCCTCAACGTCCTGCCATATGACGACGTACCCGTGGCCGCTGACCTGACGATCCCGACCACGGTGATCCAGGGGCAGGAGACCCAGTTCTCGGTGAACCCCGTTGATGCGTGGGCAGATGTCACCGGCGTTGACTGGGATGTCGATACCGGAGTGAACAAGCCGGGCAATGTCGTGACCCACACCTACCTGACCCCCGGTGAGCGGATGGTGGTGGTCAACCTGACCGACTCCCTGGGCAACAAGACGACGGCCGGCCAGCTGATCGACGTCCAGCCGGACACGATCGCCCCGGTGGTTTCGAAGTTCAAGATCCAGAAGAAGAAGTTCAAGCGTGGCAAGAAGAACGCCTTCCGTTTCAACGTCAACGACAAGGTGAAGGTCACGATCAAGGTCAAACGCACCTCGAAGGGCAAAGGCAAACGTGCCCAGGGTCAGATCGTCAAGAAGAACGTCGCCCCCGGCAGCCGCAAGGTCGGCTTCCGCGGAAAGGTCGGCAAACGCAAGCTGAAGCCGGCGAACTATCAGGCGACGATCGTTGCCGTTGATCCCTTCGGAAATCGCAGCAAACCGAGGAAAGTCGGGTTCCGGATCATCCGCTAATCTGGGGCGGCATTCGTCCATAACGGCTCGGGGAGCCGTACAAGCCGCTCCAGAGAGGTGTGTTTTGTCGAAAACCAGGGGCAGTTACCTGGTTCTGACCGCGATGATCTTTGCGGTTTCGATGACGTTCATCGACCAGACGATTGTCTCGATCTCGGTCCCTGAGATCCAGAAAGAACTCGACCTCTCGGCGACCGGCGTGCAGTGGATCGTCAGCGGATACCTGCTTTCGATGGCTGCTTTTTTCGCTTTCGGCGGCAAAATCGCCGACGTGTTCGGGCGTCGGCGCATGCTGGTTGCCGGAATTCTGATCTTCGCTGTCTCCTCGGCGCTCTGTGGTGCCACACCAAACGGTGATTTCGCTGAAGCCTGGATCATCTTCTTCCGGGTAGTTCAGGGCGCGGGCGCGGCGATCATGTTCCCGGCGGCGCTGGCGATCACCATCTCTGCTTTTCCGATCGAAACCCGTGGCCGGGCGATGGCCCTGTTTTTCGGGATCACCGGTGCGTTGACTTCGGTCGGGCCCATCGCCGGTGGTTACCTCACCGAATGGACCTGGCGGTCGATCTTCTGGATCAACATCCCGATCGCTTTGATCTCGCTTTTCCTGATCTGGAAGTCGAAGCCGGATAACCGGAAGAACCCGCAGCCGCTCGACTATCGCGGCGCGACGCTGATCGCACTTGGCATGGCCCTGACCGTCCTTGGCTTCCAGCAGTCGGCGGTCTGGGGCTGGTCTGATCCGAAGACGATCGGCAGCATCGTCCTGGGACTGACCGTGCTCGTCGGATTCTTCATCTTCGAGAACCGGCAGAAGTTCCCGCTGATGAGGGTGTCGATTTTCAGGAACCGCGCATTCCTCGCCGACAACCTGGTGCTCTTCGCCCTCTCGATCGCTTTCGTTCCGCTTTTCTTCTTCGCCAGCATGTACTCGCAGATTTCGCTCGGATGGCAGGCTTCCGAAGCAGGCATCTACCTGCTGATCTTCTTCGGTGGTTTCGCGGTCGCGTCGCAGTGGGGCGGACGCATCCTGGACAAGAAGGGTGCCAAGCCGTCCGTGTTGATCGGCTGCGTGGTCGCGGCCGTCGGATTCTTCCTCTGGGCGCAGCAGATGACGGATCTGTCCGCCGGGGTTGGCGGCCAGTGGATCTACATGGTCATGGCCGGTGTCGGCATCGGACTGATCCTCGGCCCGGTCAGCACTGACGCAATCAACCGGGCCCCGAATACGAGTTATGGCGAAGCGACCGGCATAACCCAGACTGTGCGCAACTTCGCGGCGGCTTTCGGCCTGGCCGTACTCGGAACGATTCTCACCAGCCGCAACAAGATCAACATCGAAGACAAGCTGGGCGCCTTCAATGTGCCGAAGTCGCAGGCCGACGAGGTGGCGGCGTCTTTGAGCCAGTCAGGTGGCGGTGACTCGACCACCATGGGCGCCCACGTCTCAAAGGCACAGGAGCTGGACCTTTTCCACGCCGTCCAGAGTGCATTCGCCCATTCGACCCAGACTGTCTTCTACATCATGGCCGGGGTGATGGCCGTCGCTTATGTCGTCGCCCACATCTGGATGGTCAAGGGCAAGATGGTCGAAGTATTCGAGGATCCGAATGGCGCCCCCACGGCTAAAGTGCCACCCGAAGTGTCGCCGCCTGGCGCCGCTGAATCCTGAATTAAGGATTCGTCAGCCCCGCATCGGGGTACCTCCATTTCACATGAGTTCCACGACCGAAAATAGACCGGCCAGTTCCACCATGCGCCGTGAACCCGTTCAGGTCCGCAGTCAGCAGCGGGTCGAGCTGCTCCTCGACACAACCGCCGAACTCGTAGACGAAGTTGGTATAGAGGGAGTGACCACCGGCCTGCTGGCTGATAGGGCCGGCGTATCAATCGGTTCCGTCTATCGTTTCTTCCCTGACCGAATCTCCCTGATGAGAGCGCTCTGTGATCGTAACCTCGAGCGATACGTCGTCCGTTTCACTTCGGCTCTCGAAGACGACCAGGTTGCGGACTGGCATGCAGCACTCGACATGACGATCGCGCAGTTCGTCGAGATGCACGAAACCGAGCCGGGATTCCGCGCTCTGCGATTCGGTGATGTGATCGACGAGCAGCTGCTGGATGGCACCGGCAGCAATAACGGTGTGCTGGCCGAACGTTTCAGGACGCTCCTGGTCGACCGGCTCGGAATCAAGGACACCGACCTGCTGGTCCGTCAGATCAATGTTGCCACGGAAATCTGTGACGGGCTCCTGACCCGTGCTTTCATCCTGGATCGCGCCGGTGACAGCTGGCTGATCGGGGAATGCAGGACTCTCGTGCGGGACTACCTGGACCAGCGCCTGCAGATCGCCTGAATCAGGGCAGAGGTTCCGTCTCTGACTCCGTCTCCGGCTCGGTATCCGGTGCCTTCGGCGGCGAATTTAGTTCAACAAGCTGGTTGTAGAGGGCGGCCGGACCCACGAACAAGATGGGGAAGGCCAGGCAGATCAGGATGAAATTACCGACGATCAGGCCGACAATCCCAGTTCCGAAAGGGTACGCCAGCAGGCCACCGAACAGGATCGCCGTCACCGTGACCAGGGTAATCAGCAGGACGAATCCGAAGACGCGCCAACCGTTTCCGCGCACCAGCTCGCGGCTGCGTCCGAGGCTTTCGAATACCGCCGTCTTTTCAACTACGGCTACGGGCACTGCGACCGACCAGATAGTCACGATAATCAGTGGCGGCACGATCAGGATGATTGTGGCCAACGTACAGACGGCCACGAGCAGCATCACCCAGATCACCGTGTTCAGCACGGGCTGGACTACCGGCCAGAGCTGGCCATCCGGCTTCGCTTCACGCGGGACGCAGATCAGGGCATATACGAAGCTTCCGTAAGTCGCCTGGAGCAGGACACTCAGGCCAACCGAGACGGCGATCCCCGCAATACCGCCTTCCTGAAGGGGAACCAGCGCCGTACTCAGGATCGCGGCCGCAAGAGTCATCCGGATCAGCATCGACCTGTTCTGTTCGGCGGCGACTCTGATCGCCGAGAACACGGCACCGATTGAGAGTGGTTGTGTAGGCGTCAAGATCGCTCACCCTATAGCCTTCCCGCTCATTCGATTCTGGCCGGCCACGGAGAGCGCCGGTTCGGACTTGCCAACGCCAACTTCAGGGTCGTCGACCCGAAGGGAAAGCCTCGATGGACGCAGACCCGAGTTCCCGGAACTCGTTCAAGAAGCTGAAGTCTTCACCACTTGCGATTGTCGCAGTCGTTCTTGTGGCCATGGTCGGGGCGGCCGGCATCGGTGCATTCGCGTATCGGACCTACCTGACCAACAAGCGTGACGATGCCAAACCGCAGAAGCAGGCTTCAACCGGTGGCATCAAGAACACGGGTGCCCCGGGGGCGAAATTCGACGCCCAGTTCAACACTGACTCGATGTACCCGGCCTTCACTCCCGAGCGGCATTACTACGTGACCCGCTGCGTTCCCGGCAAGGTCAAGGTCCAGGTCAACGCCATGGACGGTACGACTGTGAAGGTCGGTCCTTACCCACCGACCTCCGGTCGTTACGCTGCCGAAGCCCGACCATTGCCCAGCCAGGATTTCAACATCTTGATCGACTCGGGTGGATCGACCCAGACCTATCAGGTGCGCTGCCTTCCTGACGATTTCCCCGAATGGAACTACACCCGCTTCAAGGACCCGCCCAAGGGAATGTTCTTCGTCTCTTTCCGCGACGAACCGAAAGATACGAAACGTAACTGGGCTGTTGTTTTCGACCAGGATGGAACGCCGCGGTGGTGGTTCAGCCCACCGACCAACACCCTCGGCGGCCAGATCCTTGCTGACGGAACTTTCCAGATTCCTCGCGGTTTCGGCGATGGTTACGGCAAAGATCCGCGGACCGGCACCGAGATCCGCGGCCTCGATGGCAAGTTGCTCAAGGTCGTCACGCCACAGGGCGCCCCGGCCGATGGCCATGAATACACGTTGCTTCCAAACGGCAACGCTCTGATCATCAGCTACAAACCGGTCCAGAGCGTCGACCTGACTTCGGTCGGTGGAGAGAAGGACTCCGGGGTTCTGACCGGTGAGATCCAGGAAGTGACACCCTCAGGCAAAGTTGTGTGGAAATGGAACTCTCTCGACCACGTGCCGCTCTCTTACACCCCGCAGCGCTGGTGGAAGAAGGTCCTGAGGAACCCCCATCCGGACATCGATGGCAATTCGACCTACGACATTTTCCACCTCAACTCGATCGAGCCCTGGGGCAAGGACCAGCTGGTCGTCTCGACTCGCCACACCGACAAAGTTTTCGGCATTTCTCGCAAAACCGGCAAGATCCTCTGGACCTTTGGTGGTGAGCCCGACCCGCATTCGCTGAAGATCGAAGGCGACGACCCCAGGGCCGACTACCCGATCGGTGGCAACCACGATGCGCGGATCTCGGATGGCAACCTGCTGTCGGTCCACGACAACAGCACCCACCTGAATCGCCCGCCACGCGCAGTCGAATACCGGATCGACCTGAAGAACCGCACCGCAACATACGTCGGCGAGCAGTCGGACCCCAAGATCAAGGAAAGCCATTGCTGCGGCGGCGTGCGACCCTTCGGCACTGGCTGGCTGGTCGCCTGGGGCAACAACCCCTTCGTGGACGGTTTCGACTCAAAGGATGAACTGGCCTTCAGGCTGCAGTTGCCGATCCCGGTCTACCGGGCGGTGCCGGTCCCGCCGCAGGTATCGGTCAAGGATCTGAACGCGGGCATGGAAAAGATGGAGATCGACCCGCCGATGGCCACGGTGCCAGTCAACCCGATCCAGACCTACGACAACACGAAGTAGACGGACCGGTCAGGGAACCCGGGTAGCTGCGGCCGGCCCGGGGCGGGCGCCACTGACCGGGCGGGCGCTCTTGGTGCATCAGGGCGGGCTCCAGGGCGGGCCCAGAGGC
>Ga0209181_10008794_pt1 | contig 13457 bp, 11 predicted proteins | sample MAT05_FD_187208 | JGI IMG/M metagenome (GOLD analysis project Ga0209181, IMG submission 187208) | Freshwater microbial communities from Lake Fryxell liftoff mats and glacier meltwater in Antarctica - MAT-05 (SPAdes) (version 2) | ecosystem: Environmental > Aquatic > Freshwater > Ice > Liftoff... | reverse complement strand
ATCGCTCGCGTAAACTGTTGCCAGCATTGAAGAACGAACTACGAATCTAGGGAAACAGTAGAAGTAGTCACGAGCAGTTTATCGTCCGGGCTGAAGCCGAGTGACCGCACTCAGTGGGCACCCATCTCGATCGCGTCGCGCATTCGGAACCGCGCACGCCGAGAAGTGCATACAGTTCCGCTATACTCTGTCGATTTTCCGGCGATCCCGTCTGCGCGACACGTCGTGTGGGGTTCAATTGTTTGACCCCAGCTAGCGGAGCACCCTCCATGCCCGGCCGCATTTTCGCCGTCCTGATTTTGACCCTCGTGCCGGCAGTCGTGTCGGCGGAACCGAAGGCGCCGGCCTTCGAGGCTGATGTCCTTCCGATCCTCAACGCGCACTGCCTCCAGTGCCACGGCGGCGTCCACCAGAAGAACGGCCTCGACCTTCGCACCCTACCGGCTGCCCTCAAGGGCGGTAAGTCCGGGGTGGTCATCGTACCCGGGAAGCCGGACGAGAGCTTGCTCTGGAAGAAGCTCGCGAAGGACGAGATGCCCAAGACCGACAACAAGGTTTCGGACGCTAACAAAAAGCTCATCCGCGAGTGGATCGCCGCCGGCGCGAAGGGGACCGAGAAGAAACCGGAAGCGGTCGCGACGCGACCCGCTCAGAAGCCCTCCGAGGTCGCGAAGCTCATCGACCGCCAAATCGACGCCAAACTTTCCGCCGCGAAAGTGCCTGCCTCGCCGAAGGCGGACGACGCGGAGTTCCTGCGCCGCGCCTATCTCGACATCGCCGGCAAGCCGCCGACCGCGACTCGGGCCGCCGCGTTCCTCGCGGACGCGACCGCCAACAAGCGTGAGAAGCTGATCGACGAACTGCTCGCCACGGAAGACTACGGGCGGCATTTCGGCGAGCGGTGGGTGTACGTCTTCTACCTCACCACCGTCAACCAGACGCCGAAGCCGCCGGAGCCGTTCAAGAAGTGGCTCGCGAAGGCGCTCAACGAGGGCCGCGGGTGGGACGCGATCACCCGTGACATCCTCACCGCCACAGGTCCGCTCAGCGATGCGCCTCAGGGGCTGTTCTTCTATTACAACGGCGACATGAACTCGCAGTTCGCCCCGAAGGTCCTTGCCGGCAACATCGGGCAGGTGTACCTCGGCGTGCAACTTCAGTGCGCCGAGTGCCACGACCACCCGTTCAGCGCGTGGAAGCAAACCGACTTCTGGAGCGTCGCCGCGTTCTTCGGTCAGGCGGCGCGAATGGAGACGGTCGAGAACAAGAACACGCCGGGCGTGAAGGAGCGGCACCTCGAAGAGCCGAAGCCGGGTAAGAAGCCGCCCACGCCGCTGAAGGAAATCGCGATCAACATTCCGAACGACGGCGAGGGCCGCAACGGCGGCAAGAAGGTGCCCGCGGGACTGCTTGATGGGACGAAGCTGGTCGCGGACCCGACGAAGAGCCACCGCCCGCCGTTCGCGGAGTGGCTGACGGCCAAGGACAACCGCATGTTCGCCCGCGCCACGGCGAACCGCTTCTGGGCGCATTTCTTAGGCCGCGGGTTCGTCAACCCGATGAACAACTTCGGCGACCACAACACCCCGTCGCACCCGGCACTACTCGACGCGCTCGCGGACGAGTTCGTCGCGTCGAACTTCGATGTGAAGCACCTGATCCGCTGCATCTGCCTGTCCGAAACGTACCAGCGGACGAGCAAGGTCGCGCCGGGCAACGAGAAGGCGGAAGCGGAGAGCCTCTTCGTCCGCATGGCGCCGAAGGTGCTGACGCCGGAGCAGGTCTACGATGCCCTGTGCGTCGCGCTGGAACTGCCGGAGATCGCGCCGCCGCCCGATCCGAAGAAGAAGCCGAACCCGAAGGCGCCGTCACCGCCCTCCCCGCGCGCTGTGTTCGTGCCACAGTTCCGCGGACCGGGCGAGGCCGACGAGCCGACCGAACTGAAACTCGGCGTGCCGCACGCGCTGAAGCTAATGAACGAGGGCTACTTCAACACCGGCGGGAAGGTTGTAGAGCGCGTACTCGCGTCCGCGAAGGGGCCGACCGACGCGGTCGAGCAACTCTTCCTGGCGGTGTTGTCGCGTAAGCCTACGGCCGACGAGCGCACGAAGTTCGTGGCCTTCGTCGAGAAGCAAAAAACCCCGCATGGCGCGTACTGCCGTGTCGTGTGGGTGCTGCTCAACAGCAGCGAGTTCATGCTGAACCACTGACCTCCGACATGCGACTCAGGGAGTTTCCGCAATGCTACTTCGTGGCGCCATTCTCCGGCGCGAGTTCTTGAAGCTGAGTGCCGCGGGCGTGGTCGGCGCGTCGTGTTCCGGCTGGCACCTCCCGCGCCTGGCGTACGCCGCAGAGGGAAAGGCCGCACGCCGGAAGGCCTGCATCGTGCTGCACATGCAGGGCGGTGTGAGCCAGCACCACACCTTCACCGTGCCCGAGCACATGGCGCAGAACGCGCAGATCGACACCGCGGTGCCGGGCGTGAAGTTCTGCGAATTGTTCCCGAAGCTCGCCACGAAGATGAAGGACATCTGCCTCATCCGCGGGATGAGTACCGGCAACAGCGTCCACGAGCGCGCCCGCATTCTGATGCACACCGGCTACAACCCCAACGGCACGGTGCAGTACCCGTCCGTCGGGAACGTCGCGTCGTGCGAGATGGGCGCCGCCGACGCGGAGTTGCCGAACTTCGTCAGCGTCTATGCCGGTTCCGACGGCTTGGGCAGTGGCCCACTGCACCGCAGCGCGCCCGCGTACCTCGGCCCGCCGCACGCCCCGGAGCCGGTGAACGACCCGGCGAAGGGGATCGAGAACCTCAAGACCGCGCTCGCGCCGGAGGAGTTCGACGAGGCCGCGAAGTTGCTCGTCGAGTTCGAGGCGAAGGGGCAGGCCGCGCGGCCGTCCGGTGCCGCCGCGGCGCACCAGGCGAACTACAAGAAGGCGATGCAACTGCTCCACTCCGACAAGATGAAGGCATTCGATGTGGAGAAGGAGCCAGCTGCCACCCGCGCGCCCTACGGCACCAAGCAGTTCGGGAAGTCGCTCCTGCTCACGCGTCGGCTGGTCGAGGCCGGGGTGCCGTTCGTCGAAATCACGCTCGACGGCTGGGACGACCACGGTGGTGCGGATAAGAACATCAAGCGCCGGGCCGAGTACCTCGACCCGACCATTTCATTCCTGCTCGAAGACCTGAAGCAGCGCGGGCTGCTCGACACGACCCTCGTCGTGTTCATGAGCGAGTTCGGCCGCACCCCGCAGCTCGCGGACAGCGGGTACAATCAGACGCTCGGCGCCGGTCACTACGCGAAGGCGTGGACAACCTGGATGGCCGGGGGCGGGGTGAAGGGCGGCACGGTGATCGGCAAAGTGGACGCGAAGGGCGGCGAGGTGACCGACCGCCCGGTGAACGCACAAGAGTTCCTCGCGACGATGTGCCATGCGCTCGGCATCGACTACCACAAGGATTACACGTCGAAGGAGGGACGCCCGATGACCTTCCTCGGCGCGAAAGCCGAACCAGTCAAGGAAGCGTTCTGATCTGCACACCGGACCTTCGGCACCCAACAACACGAGGCGAGCAATGCGTCGGCTTCTTTCATTCTTTGTCGCGGCTGCGTTGACCGCTTGTTTCGGTTCGCCGGTCGCCGCCGCCGACGCCAAGATCCGCGTCGTTATCATCGACGGGCAGAACAACCACAACTGGAAACAGACGACACCTTACCTCAAGAAGACTCTTGAGCAGAGCGGCCGGTTCGTGGTGGACGTGTCGTCGAACGTGAGGGCCGCCGAGAAGCCCGCGGACGGCACGGTGCCGTTCCCGCCGGACCTGGGGAAGTACGACGTGGTGGTGAGTAACTACAACGGGGTCGCGTGGCCGGCGGAATTCCAGAAAGACTTCGAGGCGCGTGTTCGTGAGGGCAAGTTGGGCTTCGTGCTGTTCCACGCGGCGAACAACTGCTTCGCGGGCTGGCCGGAGTTCAACAAGATGATCGGCCTCGGCTGGCGCGACAGTAAATTCGGCGAGCGCCTTTACCTCGACGACGACGGGAAAGAGGTCCGGGTGCCGAAGGGTGAGGGCAAGGGGACGGGCGAGACGAACCACCCGTACGCCGTCGTCGTGCGCGACGCGAACCACCCGGTCACGAAGGGCATGCCGAAGGAGTGGATGCACGCGAAGGACCAACTGATGCACAACCTGCGCGGCCCGGCCGAGGGCGTGAAGGTGCTGGCGACCGCGCTCTGCCCCGCAACGAAGGCGAACGAGCCGATCGTGTGGACGGTCGAGTACGGCAAGGGGCGGATCGTCCACACGCCGATGGGCCACGACGTGTTCGCGATGAGTTGTGTCGGGTTCGTCACCACGATGCAGCGGAGCACCGAGTGGGCCGCGACGGGAAGGGTGACGATCGCGATCCCGGAGAACTTCCCGACCGCGGACATCGCCAGCCGACTCCCCGCCGAGAAGAAGTGATTCAATGCGGACAATTCCATCACGGGTCAGCCATGAAGCGCCAACTGTTCGCCTTGCTCACGGTATTTGCCTGCTCCAGCGCCGCGCTCGCAGGCCACACGCGCCCTGGGTACGTGGACGGCGGCCAGTCCGCCGACGGGCGGTTCGTCGTCACGGCCGAGTCGAAGAAGCAGACTGACGGTAAGGACGGATGGGAGTTCACCTGGAAGGACACGAAAACTGGGACCACGCACAAGGGCTGGCTCGCCGGGTTGCCCTATGGCCTCGAACACTTCAAGGTCGCGTACGCGCACATCTTCGTGTCGCCCGGCGGCGAGACGTTCGCCGTGTTCCAGACCGCGAACTGGACCGGTGACGGAAACAAGCCACCCGGCGGCAAAGAGAAGGAGTTGAACCAGAACCCGCTGGACGAGTTCAAGAAGTACGCGGGGTTCGCCGACCGCATCGTCGTCTACAAGAAGACCGGCGAGGTCGTGAGACGCATCTCGATGTACGACATTCTCAAGCCGAACGAGTGGGTGTACGTGAACTGGGTGCAGGGCAACCTGTACTGGCTGAGCGAGTATCCGGACGTGATGAAGGGTGGCGAGCCGCCGCGCTGCGGCTAACGCTACTACCGTGTCTCGCCTGACTACAGCGTACTGGAGTTCACTGTCGGCCCGAACAGAGACGCGGTCCACAAGGTGAAAGACCTGGGCGACGACGCGGTGAACTACCGTCGCCAGGTGTATGTCTCGCTCGCGGACGGCAAGCTCCTCGACAAGAAGCCGACCGAGAAAGACAAGACCCCGGTCCGGCCCTTCGTCGGCGACCTGGTGAAACGCGGCGACGACATGAAGAACTACGCGCCAAGCCTCGACCCCGTCCGCGTCGCGGGAAAGGTGCTCCCCACGACCTCGAAGTGAGTCAACTCATCAACTCCGCGACCACCCCGGTCTGGTTCGCGTCCTTCAGGCCGGGGTCGGGCACGCCGAACTTGTCGGTCGGCTTGCCGACCGCGTGCAACAGCGTGCAGGACAGGTTGGGCATCGTCCGGTGCGCCTTCGTGCCGTACGCCGGAAACTGGAGGTCGTGTACGTGCCCAACGGCATTCAGATGAAGCGCTGGATGCCCGCGACGGAGGGCGCGGATTACGAACTGCCCGACCTGCTCAGACCCTTGGCGAAGATGAGCGGGGACTTTTTCCGTCCTTCCGGGCTTAGCCACGCTGCAGGGCGGTCACGACGGCGGCAACCACGCCCCGGCGATGGGAACGTTCCTCACCGGCGTCCAGCGTTCTGAACTGTCCCAGGCGTTGTTGAGAAGGGTGCCGATATGAAAATCTGGAGAGGCGATACTGCTCGACAACGCTGTCTTCTCCAGATTCCACGAGACGGTGAAGATGGCCGAAGCGACATGATCTATGCAGCACTATCACGGCTTCCAGATCCGCAGGCTTCAGTCCGACGGAACGGCCAGATTCAGGGAACAGGAGAGCGACTCACTTGAATACCACGGTCTTGGGCATGGCCTTCTTCATGCTCTCCACGCCCTCCAGGCTGATCTTGGTTTCGCGGATCGTGATGTGATCGAGGTGGCCGAACTTTACCAGATCGTCCAGGCTTGCGTCCGTCACCTGCTTCATTCCACGCAGACCGAGTTGTTTCAGGTGGGTCATCTTTTGAAGAATTCCGCTCTGAATGCCTTTATCCGTCACACCCGTGCAGTAGCTCAGCGCGAGGTTCTCAACGCTGGTCAACTGTGATAGGTGGGTCAGTGTCTTGTCGCTGATGTTGTTGAACTCCAGGCCCAGTTTTTTCAGCTTCAGCGTCGCAACGTGTTCGAGGCCGGGACCGTCGATCTCGTTGCGTTCCAGGGCCAGATACGTCAACTTCGCGGAACCCCGCAAGTGCCGCAGTCGGTCGTCTTTGAGGTCGCAGTCCATCAGGTGAAGTTCTTCGAGCGTCTCCAACTTCGAGAATGCCTGGAGTGTCTCGTCCGAGAGTTTGGCGTGAACCACGGTGAGTTTTCGCGGCGACTTCCAGCCAGCCAGGCTTTCCAATTCGGCTGCCGTGACCTCACGGTAACCGAGGGTGAGTGACGTGAGGCGGGGGCACGCTTGAAGGTGCTTCACGGTCTCGGCGTCGATTGTGTTCGGCAAACTGAGCGTGGACAGCTTGGGCCACGCCGATAACGCCTCCAGGTCAGCCGACGCCAGTCGCACGTCGAGGAGGTCCAGTTGCTCCAGCGTTTTGATCGGGGCCAGATCACGCAGAGCCTTGCCTGTGATGCGGGGGCGGTCGGCACGCTGTGCCATGAACGGGTACGACCATTGCGGCGGTCCGAATCCCGCTTTCTCATACCGAGTGATCGGCAACACCGACAGGGTTCGCAGCTTCTTGAGGCGGGTCAACGCGATCAACCCCTTGTCGTCGATGTTGGTCTCATACACGGAAACGTGTTCCAAATCGGGCAGTGCGGAAATCAGCGCGAACACTTCGTTGGTGACCTTCGGCCCCCACAGGCCCAGATGGGCGAGGAGCGGCGGCTTTGCGTCCGTCCAGCGGAAGAAGGTGAGCGACCCCTTGCGCCCTTCGACCATGCCGGCTTCGTTCAGTTTGGTCAGGGCGTCTCGCATCTCGGGCGATGTGATGCCATCCTGATTGATCCCGAACTGGCCTGACTTGGGTTTGCCGGGATCGCCCTTCGGGGCCGGCTGGTCCGCGCCCCAAACCGATAGAGGGGCGAGTAACACGGCCAGTGTGATTGCGAGACGGGGGAGGCTCAGGAGCATGTGCGTGGTATCCCGGTTGGTGGAGGGCGTCGGGGTCTGCGGCGTTATGCGATCACTTCCTTCAGGAGGCCGGTGCTATCGCCATGACGTTCGACCTTGACACCGATTCCCTGCAAGAGGGTCAACCACAGGTTGCACAACGGAGTGCCCTTGCTTGCGACGACGTGCTGGCCGAGTTTGACACCTGACCCGCCCCCGGCAATGAGCGTGGGGCAATTGTCGAGCGAGTGGCCGGTGCGGAGGTTGCTGCCGTAGACGAGGCAGGTGTGGTCGAACAGGCGAGAGCCGTCAGTTTCCTTCGTTGCCTTGAGCTTAGTCATGAGGGCCGCGAGGAGTTCGCTCTGGGCGAGGTCACGGCGCTGGGATGCGTCGAGTTTTTCGCCGAGGACTGCGTGGTAGTGGCTCATGTCATGGGGGTGAACCTTGATCTCCAGACTCGTGAGGAGTGTGCTCACGGGCTGGCGGAAGGTGAGCACTCGTGTGCTGTCGGTCTGAATCGCGGCAAGCATCAAGTCGTACATCAGCCGGATTTCTTCGCGTCCTGCAAGCCCCGGCTTCGGTTCGGGCATCGAGGTCTTGGGCTGCGGCACACCGATCCACCGCTCGTCCTTCCCCAACCGCGTCTCGATGTCGCGGATGCCCTCGAAGTACTCGTTGAGCTTCTCGTTGTCCTTCTTGCTGAGTTTCTGCTGCATGTCGCGAGCGTTCTCGCGGACCGTGTCGAGGATGCTGTGCCGCTGGGCGAGCATGGCCTTCTGCTGCTCGATGGGGGTCTTATCCGCGGAGAACAGGCGGTGGTAGGCGGCCACTGGAGTGTCGAAGCCGCCGAACGGCTTGCCACGCACGTCCCACGCCAGCGACAAGCCGGGACCGTGACCCGACCCACCCATGACTGTCGCTGACCCGCCGTTGAGCTGAATGGACGGGAAACGTGTTTCCTGTCCCAGGTGCGCCGCGGCAACCTGATCGGCGGAGATGCTGTTGTGGAAACTTTGTCCAGGTTCGGCGTAGCGGTTCGCACCGGTGAGCCAGAGGGTGCTGCCCCAGTGCCCTTCGTTGGCGAACTTGTTCGTGAGCCCCTGAATCACAGTGAAATCGGCCTTGTGCTTTGCGAGCGGTTCCAGGCCCGCGGAAAGTTTGTAGTCGGCCCCTGTCCTCGTGACGTCGGGATACCAGGTCGCTTCCGTGACCCCGTAGCCGAAGCTCAGGAAGATCATTCGCTTCGGAGGTGTTGCCGCGGGCGCGGCCGAGGCGAACCGTCGGAAGCCGAAGGACTCCAACGCGGGCAACGGGATGAGGGCGCTACTCGAGCGGAGGAAGAGGCGGCGTGTGGGCAGAGCGTTCATGAGCGTGATTCCTGGGGAAGTTATTTAGTGTGGAATTCGTTGCTACGCACCAGCGAATGGATGAACTCCCGCATGGCGAAGTCGTTCGTCTTCGCCTGACGCAGCAGGTCGTCGATGAGGGCTTCATCGCGGAAACCGACCGGGCGACCGAGGGCGTACTCGATCAACGCCGCACTGAAGCCGCGAGCGAAATCGTCCGACTTGGTGGCAATGATGTCACGAAGCTCGAAGTAGTTCTTGAAGGCCGGCCCCTTGTGCAGTGAACCCGCGGGCTCGATCGTCCATGTGAGTTTCGGAACGTCGCGTGCGGGCTTTCCGGACGTATCCATCACCTGGTAACTGTCCTGCGTGCGCCACTGACCAACGGCGTCGAAGTTCTCAAGACCGAAGCCGATTGGGTCGATCTTGCGGTGGCAACTCGCGCACTGCGGTGCCTCCTGGTGAGCCTGGAGCCGGTCGCGAGTGGTAAGTGCCTTCCGGGCGAGGCGTGCGATCGTTGGTACGTTCGCGGGTGCCGGTGGGGGCGGGTCGTTGAGTAGTTTGCGGAGCACCCAGGCACCGCGTTCGACCGGACTGCTGCGTTCCCCGTTGCCGCCCATGACGTTCACGGCCGCCATGCCCAGCAAACCACCGCGCGACGAATCCTTCGGCACTGGCACCTTGCGGTAGGCGTCACCCGTCACACCCTTGATGCCGTAGTATTTCGCGAGCAGGCTGTTGACGATCACATGATCGGCCTTGAGCAAGTCGCGAAGGCTGGTGTTGTGCCGCAGTCCGTAGGCGAAGGTCTCGTACACCTCGTTCCGAGCGGCCAACTTCGTGCTGTCATCGAATCGCGGGTACATCGCCCGGTTGATTTCGAAGAAGTCGAGTCGATCCATCCCCAACCACTGGTACACGAATCCGTTCACAAAACCCGCTGAGCGTGGGTCGTTGAGGAGTCGATCTGTTTCTGCGGCGAGAATCGCAGGCTTTGACAGCTCGCCCCGGCTGGCGAGATCGCGGAGAGTGGCGTCGGGCGGCGAGCCCCAGAGGAAGTATGAGAGCCGGGTTGCGAGTTCGAGATCGGTCAGCGGCCGGGCTTTCTCGCTGGAAGGTTCTGCCAGGTAGAGGAACTGCGGCGACGCCAGCACCACCGCAAGGGTCTGTTTCAACGCCACGCTGTGCTTGTCCCCGGCCTTTCGGCGGACGTCGTACAGTCCTTGCAGGCGATCAATGTAGGATCCCGTGGGTTTCGAGCCGCGGAACGCTTCACGTGCGAAGCGTTCCAGGGCTTCGCGAAGTTCCACCGGCGACGGCTGTTTGGATTTATCGTCCAGCGGGATGCCGAGCGCCGCGAGCCCGGGAGCCGAAGGCTTCGCACTCACCTGCTTGTACTCGATCTCGAACCAGTCTACCCACAGCGCGACGGTCGGCCCGACGCCGTTCTGCTTCACTCCTTCCGCGAACCTTCGGCGGGTTTGCTCGATGTGGTCGTTCGTCGCCTTCTCGCGAATGAACAACGTGCGGTCTGCCCGGTCCGAGTGCTTCCGGGTCAACGTCCACGGAATCTCGATCACCTGAGGCGAAGCCATGGAGCCAGTGATTTCGTGGGTTGCGTGTACCTGGCCATGTCGCGGGTTGATGCCGAACTCGATGAACCGCCGCTCCGGGTCGGAATTCTCCACTGCCGCAGCGCGGATGCGAATCGTGTAGCTTCCCACGGGCCAGTCGAAGGGCACCATGAGATTGATCCAGGAATTCACGCGGTCCTGCTGCCCGATCGTGAGGTACGCCCCGTTGTCCAACGCCGGCAGGTTGAGGTAGTACCGGTAATAGGCGTGTATCGCACCCATGTTGGCGGCGCGATTGGCCTTGTCGGCGTTGTTCTCCCCGGTGTCGAACCCGAACGATTCTGGCGAGGGGGCGCCGGAAATCTTGGCCCACGACCTGCGGAAGATGGCGTCGTCCTTGGTGGTCTTGCGAATCTCGGCCACGATCGCCTTGTTCTCGTCCTTGATCGCGGCGGTCATGACGGCCTCGACCCACTTCTTGCCGCGGTCGTGGGCGTCCTTCTCTTCCTTCACGAACTTGGTGATCACGGGAAGCGACTCCTCCGCTTCGAACCTCAGTTTCTTCGCGACGCCCGCGGCGGCTTGCTTCTCGAACGCCTCGTCCAGAGCCTCGCGGCCCAGAGCGAGATATTGCTCAAACTGGTTGCTCGACATGAAGAGGTTGGACCCAACGGTGTCGAAGCCGCCGTTGCCGGAGTCGCCGGGGAGTTCGCTGACGTCGATCTCGACGCCGAGCAACTCGCGGAGGGTGTTCCGGTACTCACGCCGGTTCAGCCTCCGCATGGTCACGACGCCCTTCTGATCGCCGAGGCTCTTGCGTGCCGTTACCATCACGTTCGCCAAGTCGTCGAGAAAGTTCGCCTTCTCGGTTCTCGGTGGTTGCTTCTGGTCTTCGGGCGGCATCTCTCCCGCGTTCAGGGCGTTGAGCACCTTCTGCCAGCGCTCGGCCATCTCGATGTTGCCGATCGCGAATGGCAAATCGTCGACGCGGAACTTGCCCTTCTGCACCTTCGCGTCGTGGCACTTCTGACAGTGGTTCTGAAGGAACACACGGTTGCGTTCGGGCAGCACCGCGCGGGCATCGTTCTCGGCAGCGATGACTGAAGGGGGCACCTGGATGATGAGGCCGAGCGATAGGAGAATAAAGCGGCTCAAGGAGTGTTCCTTTCCAGCAGGGTGCAGTTCGCGGGAATGTTCGTTGCTCACGGGAGCGGCGAGCGGCGGGTGAGCACGACTCGCACATCGTCGAGGTAATGACCGGGGAAGTCCAGGCGACGCTGGGCCGCAGTCGCGTGACCGAGACCGATCCGAACGAGCACGTAGTCGGTCGCGGGCGGCAGTCGCAGTTCGCCCGACAAGCGTTGCCACGTTCCGGGGTCACGGTCGAGGAGGAGGCGGCGGGCACCCAGGTACGCCAGGGATTCAGTCTGGAGGGTGTTCCCGACGCGGGTCGACCCGTTGGTCGCCGTCTCCGCGTCGAGAGCGTAAAGCGAGACAGAGCACTGGTACTTCTCGTCAGCGGGGTAGGGGCCCGCGTTGAACCCGGCGGAAAGCTGGATCAGTGCGCCGCCGTCTTCGAGTTCAGTCCGATGCGGGCGCACGTCGAACAAGTGGTGAACGTCGCTGACGTAACTGCCGGCTGACTTGGGTTTACCCTCGTAATCGCCGCGGATGAAACGGTGCATCCGGCGTCCACCCGAAGGGCGAACCTGCTGGTTAGCGCCGACGAGTTCGCCAAAGTCGCCCGCCCAGCGATGCGGTTGCAGGGGAATGCCCGTCGCTTCGGGAGCAGGGCCGGACTCAAACCCTTCGTCGAGCAGGACAACATCCCCGGGAGGGGACGGTTGGCGTGGTGTGGCGTACACCCACGCCGCCGATGTCACGAACACCCCCACCAGTAGCCCGAAAGCCAGGGCGGCGAGCGTCCGCACCACGAGCCGCCGGCGATCAGTCGGAGGAGCCGGCAGGCGGTTCATGACTGTCTCGACGAAATCGTCTCCCCCGGTCGGCAACTGGGCGGCAACAGACCGGACGAACGCCTCGCCCGATTCGGCACAATCACGATGCGAGAAACCCAGCATTCGATGGAGTTGGAACAGGTCAACCGCACGGGCTCGAAGGGATTCATCGGCGTTGAGCAGTGCCAGCAACTCGGCCTGACCAGTTGCATCAAGGTCGCCTTCCAGGTAATCGCCCCACAGTTCGGCAAAGCGTTCGTTCGGTGTCATGTCAGCCCTCCCTCGGCGGAGAGTTTCGCGTCGATGCAATCACGGATCTTCAGTCGCAACACCCAGAGCAACTTCTTCACGGCAGCCGTTGACCGACCAGACCGAGCCGCCATCTCTTGAACCGGCACGTTCTCTCGGTACCGCCAGTCGAGCACGCGGCGGTCCCGTTCCGGCATGCTCTCCAAGCAGGAGGTAAGGTGTCGAAGGCGATCCTGGGTCAACCCGTCCGGTTCCGCGGCTCGGCGATCCAGTTCACGTGCGATGAGGTCGCTCGCGAACCGCGAGTGGTAATCGGCTTGCCGACGCAACGCTGTCACCTCGGTCATGAGTTGGAATCGGGCTATGGTGAACAGCCAGGCCTCGAAGTTTGTGCCGTCCTGGTATTCATCGAGTCGGGTGTACACCACGAGGAAAGTTCGCTGTGCCAACTCATCGACATCGCCACCGGGCGGGCAGTGAGTCGCCAGCCACGACCGTACCCGGCGTTGATAGCGTCGGACGATTTCCTCAAACGCCGCCCGTTCCCCGATCCGGGCTCGGGCGATCACTTGGTCCGGCAATCTGTCGTTGTGACCTTTCGCCATCGACCCCTCACTCTCCGGTGAGATCTCACCTGGTAATGGCAGGAACTCCGAGTCGGTTACTCGATACTCGACATTTTTCGAAAAAGGGAGCATTGGGAGTGATGGCAAACACACGGCTTGGTGTCACCGCTCGACTCGTCCAGTTATGCTTTACGCGTTCAGGAGTGACACATCGTCCCACGTCTGGAAGTTGTGGGTCATCAAGGTGGCAAGTTTCTCTCGGTGCTTCGTCGGGAGATCGGCCAAGCAACTGTCGATGGCGTCCTGGAACCTCTTGAAGTCCTGATGGTGGCGGCTGTTCAGCACTTCCTTCTTCACAAACTTCCACAGCCGTTCAATCAGGTTCAGATTCGGTGAATACGACGGCAGGAACAACAACTCGATCCCCAACTTCTTGGCTGCGGCTGTCACCAAGTCGCACCGCTGGTATCGGGCGTTGTCAAGGACCAAGGTCACCGGCACCGCCGCCCTCAGGGCCGCGATCTTGCCGAGCAACGCACAC
>Ga0209181_10008789_pt1 | contig 13460 bp, 7 predicted proteins | sample MAT05_FD_187208 | JGI IMG/M metagenome (GOLD analysis project Ga0209181, IMG submission 187208) | Freshwater microbial communities from Lake Fryxell liftoff mats and glacier meltwater in Antarctica - MAT-05 (SPAdes) (version 2) | ecosystem: Environmental > Aquatic > Freshwater > Ice > Liftoff... | reverse complement strand
CCAGGAAGTGATCCTGACTGTACCGGCGTCCTTCGATGCCGCGGCGCGGGAATTGACGGTGGAAGCCGCCCGAAAAGCCGGGCTGTCCCAGGTGACGCTCCTCGAGGAACCCCAGGCGGCACTGTATGCGTGGCTGGAGCGGATGGGCCCGCGATTCCGCAAGGAACTCAAGGTCGGCGATGTGATCCTGGTGGTCGACGTCGGGGGCGGAACAACGGATTTCTCGCTCATCGCGGTGACGGAGCAGGGCGGGGACCTTCAACTGACCCGTCTGGCGGTGGGGGACCACATTCTACTGGGCGGAGACAACATGGATCTGGCGCTGGCCCATACCTTGAATCAGGGATTGGCGGCGTCGGGGAAGCGGCTGGATGCCTGGCAATTTGCGTCGCTGGCCTACGGTGCGCGACAGGCGAAGGAGGCGTTGTTCACGGATTCGAACCTGGTGAAGGTTCCGATCGCGGTGCCGAGCCGCGGATCAGCGTTGATGGGAGGTTCGATCAAGGCGGAACTCCAGCGCGAGGATCTGACGCGAGTGTTGACTGACGGCTTTTTCCCGGTGGTTCCGGTCACGGAGCTTCCGAAGACGGTACGGCGGACGGGGCTGACGCAGGTGGCGTTGCCCTATGCCCAGGACGCGGGCATCACGCGGCATCTGGCAGGGTTTCTCACCCGGCAGGCGCGTGCGCTCGCTTCGACGACGGAGGCGCCAGTGGCTTTGGCGGGGCGGAGCTTCATTCATCCGACCTCGGTGTTATTCAACGGTGGCGTGTTCAAGGCGAACGTCCTGAAGGAACGACTGCTGTCGGTGTTGAACGAGTGGCTGGTGGCGGACGGCGGCCGTCCGGTGAAGGAACAAGAAGGAGCAGACCTGGACCTTTCCGTGGCTTCCGGAGCGGCCTACTACGGTTGGGTCCGGCGCGGGCACGGCATTCGGATTCGAGGGGGAACGGCCCGTGCCTACTATGTCGGGGTGGAGTCGCCGATGCCCGCCGTCCCGGGATTTGAACCTCCCGTGCGGGCGCTGTGTGTCGCGCCGTTCGGCATGGAGGAAGGGACAGAGGCGGATGTTCCACCTCAGGAGTTCGCGTTGGTGGTGGGTGAACCAACGCGTTTCCGGTTCTTCGCGTCGTCCGTTCGACGCGATGATCGCGTGGGGGTGCTGCTCGATGACGCCGATGCGGGCGATGAATTCGAAGAATTGGCGTCCATCGAGACCTGCCTTTCTGCGGAGCCCGGACGGGAAGGCCAGTTGGTTCCCGTTCATATTCAGGCGGCGGTGACCGAGTTGGGCATGCTGGAGGTTCGCTGTGTGGAGCGCGGAGGTCCGGGTCGGTGGAAGCTGGAACGGAGCGTGCGCATGCAGGGTGACGAATCGCAGGCTGCATCGTGAGCGACGCGCGATTTCTGGTGGGGATCGATCTGGGGACGGCGAACTGCGCCGTTGCCTCGGTCGACCTGGCGCGGTCGGGCGAGCCGGTGGTGGAAGATTGCCGCATTCCGCAACTCGTCCGACTGGGCGAAACGGACGCCCGATTGACCCTGCCGTCGTGTTTGTACCTGCCGGATGCCCAGGAATTCCCGCCGGGCGCACTGGCGTTGCCTTGGGATCCGGCGCCGTCCGAGGTTGTGGGTGAATGGGCTCGATGGCATGGCGCCCGGGTCCCGGGGCGGTTGGTGGTTTCCGCGAAGAGTTGGCTGTGCCATTCGGCGGTGGATCGGGGCGGACGGATTCTGCCGTGGGGTGCGGGGGCTGGCGTGCTGCGGGTCTCTCCGGTCGAAGCCTCCAGCCGGTTCCTAAAACATCTCGCCCGGGCGTGGGATACCGCGCATCCGGACGCTCCCCTGGCCAGCCAGGAATTGGTGATCACGGTCCCGGCGTCGTTCGACGCGGTGGCGCGCGCGCTGACCGTGGAAGCGGCTCGGTCGGCGGGCCTGACCGGATTCACCCTGGTGGAGGAGCCCCAAGCAGCCTTCGAGGCGTTCGTATGGTCGCATCGCGATCAGGTGGGTCGACTACTCGAGGGCGTGCGGTTGATCCTGGTGGTGGACGTGGGTGGGGGGACCACCGACTTCACCCTGGTGGAGGTGGGTTCCTCAGAAACCGGGCCGACTTTCCGCCGCATCGCGGTGGGAGATCACCTCATGCTGGGAGGCGACAACATGGACATGGCACTGGCGCGCCACGCCGAGGAGCAGGTGGTGTCGAGTGGCCGGAGGCTCAACGCGGGGCAGTGGTCGCAGTGGGTCCAGGCGTGCCGGGAGGCAAAGGAAACCTTGCTGGGCGAGAGGGCTCCCGAGGAGTGCCGGGTGGCGGTCGCGGGTTCGGGTAGCGCGCTCATGGGCGCATCGTTGTCGGCCCGGTTGACTCGCGAGGAAGTGGTGAAGACGGTGCTCGACGGCTTTCTCGCCCCTTGTGGAACCGATGAAAAACCGCGGCGTACGGCGCGTCTCGCCTTGCAGGAAGTCGGTCTGCCGTATGCCCAGGATCCGTCGATTCCACGGCATCTGGCTGGGTTCCTGGCGGCGCATCGCGCGGCAGGATGGGCCGCGCTTACCGGTTCGTTGGAAGGATCGGACGGAGGCGGAAGTGGAATGCCGCGGCCGGACGCGATTCTCCTGAATGGCGGCGTTTTTCGGTCGGCGCGCTTGGCAGGGCGCCTGTTGGAAGTGGTTTCCGGCTGGTGGCCCGAGGCGCCGCCAATCCGGAATCTGGCCAGCGACTCCGTGGACCTCGCCGTGGCGCGCGGCGCGGCCTGCCACGGGCTGGCCCGGCGTGGTCTGGCACGACGGGTCACTGGTGGAGCGTCGCACGCGGTGTATGTCGGATTGGACGCGGGCGGTGGGGGTGCGCGTTCGGCCCTGTCCGTGATTCCGCGCGGGATGGAGGAAGGAACCACGACCGAGCTGGGAGGTCGGACCTTCCGACTCATGCTGGGTCGCCCGGTTCAGTTTCCCTTGTTCACCAGCACCTCAGACCGGATTGAAGCGGCAGGCGCCGTAGTGGCGGTCGACGAGGACTGGACCCCGCTATCACCCCTGCATGCGGTGCTGCGGAGTGCCGGCGGGAAAGCCGGGACGGCGACCGTTCATTTGCGGGCCACGCTGACCGAGATTGGCACCTTGGAACTTTGGTGTGTCTCCAATGACTCGGACGAACGGTGGCGCCTGGAGTTTGAACTGCGGGGACAGACATCGACGGCCGCCGAGGCGCCCGGGGAAGTCGAGGCGATGCCGGCCCGTTGGGGCGACGCGCGTCAAGCGGTAGAAGGCGTGTTCCCGCCAAGGGGACGTACGCCGGGTGGCGATGGTGCCACGGCTTCGAAGGCGGCCAAGCAGTTGCTGGTGGGCTTGGAACGTCCACTGGGGCCGCGGTCGGAGTGGCGGCTGCCCGTGCTGCGCGAGTTGTGGGGCATGGCCTGGGCGGGCGCGACCCGACGACGGCGGTCCGCCGAGCATGAGCGGGTTTTCTTTCAGCTCTGCGGTTACGCGTTGCGGCCAGGATTTGGATACCCGGTCGACGACTGGCGATGCGAGCAGATGGCCGGGCTGTTCTCGGAAGCGGTTCACTTCGGCAAGGAACGTCCGGTTTGGACCGAGTTTTGGGTGGCTTGGCGCCGGATCGCGGGCGGGTTGTCGGCGGAACGGCAGGGCGAGATCTGGGGCTTCCTGCGGCCGCATTTGGCATGGGCGCTCACGCCAAACTACCCAAAGCACCTGGGTCGACCGAAGGGGGTTCAACCCGAGGGTCTGCACGAGATGGTGCGATTGGGCGCGTCGCTGGAGCATGTGGAGCCCGCGGTGAAAGGGGAACTGGGGAACTGGATCGGGGCCCAATTGAATGACCCGGCGGGTGGCGGAGGGCCGTGGGCGTGGGCGCTGGGGCGGATGGGGGCCCGGGTTCCGCTGTATGGAAGTCCGCACCAGGCTCTGCCAGCGGCAGCGGCGGAGACGTGGCTGGCGTGGTTGAGCCAGGCGCAGGTGCGCGGTGTGGACGGTGCGGCGTTTGCGATGGCGCAGATCGCGCGGAGAACCGGGGATCGGGCGTTGGACGTCAGCGACGCAGGGCGGGAGCAAGTTTTGGAGGTGCTGCAGACGGCGGGTGGACCGGCATCCTGGGCGAAGATGGTGCGCGAGGTGACGGTCCTGGAGCGGTCGGATGAAGCTCGGGCCCTGGGGGATACGCTCCCGGTGGGTCTCGCCCTGAACGGGTGACGCACGCCCCGGGGAGAGGGGGAGTCGGGCAAGCGGCCGTCACGCTCCCCCATCGTCACGGTGGGGGCAGTCCGGGATGGGTAAGCGAGGAGTAGATGTCGGGACAGTCAGCGACCGCGCCGGTGAGCGGATCGTTTATTCCAGCGCCTGACCCACCGCGGTGCGGAAGCGAGTGAAAAGCCCGTGCTGGTCGAACGGGAAATGCTGGCAGAACACCAGCGCCACGAGTTGCTCGTGCGGGTCCACGAAGAAATGGGTGGTCGCCGCACCGCTCCAGTAGAAGGTGCCTGGACTGACGGGTTCCCCAGCTCGTGCAGCATCGATTCGAACGGCACTGAAGAGTCCCCAGCCGTCGGCAGGGCCAAACGCGTTGACCCCGGTGGGCAACGAGTTCAGGCGGGCCAATTCGACAGTTTTGCGACCGAGAATCCGCATACCTTCGAGTTCACCGCCGTTAAGCAGGCACTGGGCGAATCGGGCGTAGTCGCCGATGGTGGAGAACAGTCCCGCGCCGCCACAGGGGATGCCTCGGCCGGCCTCGGCAAAGGCGCCGAGCGTGGAGGGTGTGGTGCGGAGTTTGCCGTCGCGGATCTCGTGAACCTGGGCGAGGCGCCCCTTTTTGTCCGGAGGAACATCGAACCCCGTGTCGTTCATTTTCAGAGGGATCGTGATGTTTCGCGCGATGTACTCCTCGAAGGTCAAACCGCTGACCCGTTGGATCAGTGCGCCCAGAATGTCGTCGCTGATGCTGTAATGGAAGGCGGTTCCAGGCTCCGCCAGGAGGGGAAGCTTGGCCACTTTGGCCATGAATTGGTCCAGCGACGTCGAATTCCAGAGGTCCTGTTTCTTGTAGAGATCGTGGACGGGTGAGCCGGAGAAAAAATCGTAGGTGAACCCTGCGGTGTGGTTGAGCAGCATGCGCACCGTGATGGGGCTCTGGGCAGGGACGAGTTGAGGGGCCTCCGCGGTGCCCCCGGTGAAGACCTGCACGCCCTTCAATTCGGGAATCCACTGGGTGACGAGTGAATCCAGGTTGAACCGGTTTTGCTCGAAGAGCTGCAAGGCAGCGACCGCGGTCACGACCTTCGACATGGAGTAGATCCGGACGATGGTGTTGGTCTCCATGGGCGCTCCGGAATCCAGGTCGCGACGGCCGTAGGCCTTCAGGTCCACCATTTTACCGTGGCGGGCGATGAGAACCACGGCGCCGGCATGTTTGCCGGCATCAACTTCCCCCCGGACCAGCGCATGGACACGTTCTAGCCGCTCCGGGTTGAAACCGACTTCCTTGGGAAGTGCCCGAGGCAGCGGTTCCTGGGCGTGGACGCCAGGCAGGGCGTTGAGGATCAGTGCGGCAATCGCAAGAAGGGCAGGGTGTGTCATGGGTGCGCGATGGCCGGAAGTGTTGCTGACCAAAGACCCGGGGGAAAGTCTCAGCTTAGGGGACCTCTTGTAGTGGGGGATCGCGGGTGGGTTTTCTAGCTGACTGTTTAGCCACAGGCTCTTGGTTGATTCGGCGCCTCTAAGCGATGAGGTCTAGTTAAATTAGCTGTGCAAAGTATTCATGGCTCATTGACAGGCTGCAGTGAACTTGATACCAGGCTCGGAGGTTTTTGGGCCACCCCCGCCCACCGGCCCCCTAATTCATGATTACCAACCACCCTCGACTCCATCCGACCCTCTTGACTCTCGTTGCCGTGTTATCGGCACCCGGTCTCCAGGGTGCCGTGGTGGTGCTCCCCAACTCGGCGGCCAACGCCGAAGGATCCAGCGTCCTAGCGAGCGCCCTGCAGACCACTGCGAGAACGCTTCAATTGCAGGTGGCAGCCTCCCAAATGGGCGATATCCCGGTAGGCAGCATCTTGGACAGCATCTCGTTCCGGCAGAACGGCGGTGGTTCCGAGGCACCCGCGGCGTCTTATTCCTACAACCAGTACAAGATCATCCTGGCGGAAGCGGCTAACTCGATCGCGTCGATGAGCCTGACGTTCGCCGACAACATGCTTTCGCCGGTGACCGTGTTCGACGGCCCGCTGACCATTGCGGCGTCGACCTATCCGGGTGGCGCCTCTCCGAATCCCTGGGGTGCGTCGATCGCCTTTGACGTGCCGTACACGTACCGGGGAGGCGATCTGGTGCTGATGATCAGACATCCGGATTCCAGCGCAGGGAATTCAGTGGTTCTTGATGCGGTGGGAGAGGCTTCGCCATTCTATCGGTCGATCCGCAGTCAGAGCGATAATGCGTTTGTAGACCCAACCGCCGGCATCTCGGACAACGTTTTTACGGTGGTCCGGGTGGGTTTCTCCGCCGCGGTGCCGGAGCCGACCGATACGGCGCTGCTGACGGGCGTGGGTCTCATCGGATTCCTGGCTTGGCGCCGCTTCCGCCGCTAGTCCTGGCTCAAGCCAGGATTTTTTTGATGACCTTGGGGCTCTCGACGCCCGTCAACTTCGCGTCGAGACCCTGGAACTTCACGCTGAAGGCGTCGTGCTGGATGCCGAGTTGGTGCAACATGGTGGCGTGCAGATCATGCACGGTGGTGACATCCTCGACCGCGGCGTAGCCAAGTTCGTCGGTGGCACCGTAGACCATGCCTCCTCGGATGCCACCGCCCGCCAGCCAGACGGACATCGCTTTGTTGTGATGGTCCCGGCCGTCGCCGCCTTGCGACATCGGGGTCCGTCCGAATTCACCAGCCCACACGATAAGGGTGTTTTCGAACATCCCGCGCTGTTTGAGGTCAGTGATCAACGCCATGCAGGCGCGATCAATTTCCTGAGCCTTGAATTCGATGCCTTCCTTGACGCCGCCGTGGTGGTCCCAGTCTTTGTGGTAAAGCTGGATGAAGCGCACACCGCGCTCGGCGAGGCGCCGGGCGAGCAGGCAGTTCGAAGCAAAGGAGCCATCGCCGGGTTGGCAACCGTACAATTCCAACGTTTTCGCGCCTTCGGCTTGAACATCCATCAGGGCGGGAACGCTGGCCTGCATTTGGAACGCCATCTCGTACTGGGTGATCCGGGTGGCGATCTCGGGATCGTCCACCAGGCCATGCTGGATGCGGTTCAGGGCATTGATCGCCTGGACATCCCGGCCCTGCTGTTCCCGGGCGATGCCTGGGGGATTGTTGAGGTACAGCACCGGATCGCCCTTGGCCCGAAGTTGGACTCCTTGGAAGCGGCTGGGGAGAAAGCCACTGCTCCATTGGCGGGCGGCGATGGGTTGGTTCTGGCCGCCCCGTCCGAGTGAGGTCAGGACCACGAACCCGGGCAGATCCTCGGCGTCGGTGCCCAAGCCGTAGGTCACCCATGCGCCCATGCTGGGGCGGCCGGCTATCTGCGAGCCGGTGTTCATGAACATGTGGGCTGGGTCGTGATTGATGGCGTCGGTGGTCATCGATCGGATGAGGCAGATGTCGTCGATGGCGGAACCGATGTGGGGGAACAGCGAACAGATCTCGGTCGCGTTCTTGCCGAACTTCGAGAAGGGGTGTTGGGGCCCGAAGCAGACGAGTTTCTGACCCTGAAGCTGGGCGAGTTGCTGGCCCTGGGTGAGGGTTTCCGGCATGGGCTTGCCGTGCATCTCCGCCAGCTTGGGCTTGGGATCAAAGGTCTCCAGTTGGGACGGGCCTCCCGCCATGGTGAGCCAGATCACCCGGGTCGCCTTCTGGGGAAGGTGGGTCGTCTCGAGCACGCCTTGGACGCTGGCGGCCTGCGCGGGGGATGAGCGCAGCAGTGAGGCAAGGGCCAGGCTGCCGAGGCCCTGCGCCGTCCGGCCGAGGAAGGCGCGCCGACTAAGGGGAGAGTAAGGCGAATGATTCATAACCGGTGAGCCTCAGGAACGGGTGATGGTTTCGTGAAGATTGAGCAGGACCCGTGCAACGTGGGTCCAAGCGGCCAGTTCAGCCGGGTCCAAGCCTTCAGGCGTGGGAGCGAAACCGGTCTTGAGCAGAGCCTCCGCCGACTTCGGGTTGGCGCGATACGCCTCGAGGTGGCCGGCGAGCAGGTCCCGCGCGATGGTGGATTCCTCGTGGCGCGGGTCGCGTTGGAGCACCCGATCCCAAGCCCAGGCGAAGCGTTGCTCGGATGTTCCTTGGCATTCGGAGAGAATACGAATCGCCAAGGCCCGGGCCGCTTCGACGTACGTTGGATCGTTCAGCAGGACCAGGGCTTGCTGCGGGATGTTCGAGCGATTGCGTTCGGCGGTGCACTCCTCCCGATTGGGAGCATCGAAGGCGAGCAGGCTCGGATGCAGGAAGGACCGCTGCCACCACGTGTAGAGCCCGCGACGGTACTGGTTCTCGCCCGCATCCGGCACGTAATCGCGGGTGGGGAAGTTGAGATTTTCCCAGTAGCCTTCGGGTTGGTACGGCTTGACGCTGGGTCCGCCGACCCTCGGCACCAGAAGACCCGAGACGGCCAGGGCTGAATCCCGGACCCATTCGGCGTCGTACCGAAAGGCGCTCTGGCGGGCGAGCTCTCGATTGTACGGATCCGCCGCCAGTTGCTCGGAAGTGGCGGTGGAGACCTGCCGGTAAGTGGCACTGGTGACGAGGGTGCGAACCATGTGCTTCAGGTCCCAACCGCTGTCCATGAACTCGCCCGCGAGCCAGTCGAGCAAGGCCGGGTTGACGGGCGGTTCGCCCTGGGCGCCCAAGTCGTCGAGCACTTTGCTGAGCCCGGTCCCGAAGAGCTGTTTCCATAGCCGGTTCATCGTCGTGCGCGCCGTGAGCGGGTTGTCCCGCGACACCAGCCACTGGGCGAGGTCGAGCCGGTTGGGTTCGCGTCCTTCGATTCGGGGTTGCGGCAGATAGTGGGGCAGGGCGGCTTGGATTATTTCGCCGGTTTCATCCATCCAGTTGCCGCGCGGAAGGATGCGGACGGTGCGCTTGTTCGAGGTGCTGACCGTGACCAGGCATTTCGGAAGTGCGTCGTAGTAGTCCTTCCGTTCCCGCTCCGCGACTCCCACGGCATCGCGCTCGGCGAGATGAAGTTTGTTGATCCGGTTGCGGAAGTAATTCTGAACGGTTTGCTTTTCCGGCGCCGAACGTTTCGGGTTCGCCAGAAGTCCCGTGATTTGCTGGGCGGTTTTCTTCTCAGCCTCGGTGGCCTTCGAGTCCGGCCGCAGTTCGGCCAGTGTGATCCCGTATTCCTTCACGTCGGCCTCCCATTGCTCCTGGGCGGCATCGATCCGCGGCAGGACCACTTCGTAACGTTTTCTGGCTTCAGCGGAAGCCGCATCCAGTTCGGCGAGTTTTTTTTCCTGTGCGGCGGGCGCGACAATCATGCCGTCTTCCCGGCGGCCGAGGATGCCTTCCTGGACGTCGGCAAAAAACGCGCCCATGGCATAGAAATCCCGCATGGTGAATGGGTCGAATTTGTGATCGTGACACTGGGCGCAGCCGGTGGTTTGTCCCAGCCAGGCTGCTCCCACCGCCCGGACACGGTCGGTGAGCATCCGGGATTCGTAATCCTTGGGTTGCGCGCCGCCTTCCTCGGTGCTGAGCAGCAGGCGGTTGAAGGCGGAACCCACGCGGGTTTCCAGGCTGGCGTCTGGCAGGAGGTCGCCGGCGATCTGCTCGATCGTAAACCGGTCGAAACGCTTGTTCTCGTTGAAGCTCCGAATCACCCAGTCGCGGTAGGGCCAGACATTGCGCGGGTTATCGCTGTGGTACCCAATCGTGTCCGCGTAACGCACCACGTCGAGCCAGCCGAGGGCCATGCGCTCGCCGTAATGCGGGCTCTTCAGAAGCCGCTCGACCAGACGATCGTAGGCGTCAGGGGAGGGATCCTTTTCGAAGGCGGCGACCTCGGCGGGAGTTGGAGGCAGGCCGAGGAGATCGTAGGACAACCGCCGAACCAAGGTCCGACGATCCGCTTCAGGTGAGGGTTTCAGGCCGACTTCGGCCAATCGGCGTCGCACCAGAAAGTCGACGCCCTGTTCGCCGTAAGGAACGGCCGGCTTCCCGGGCTTTTCGTAGGACCAGTGCAGCTGGTAGGAACCCCCTTGGGCGACCCAGCGTTTCAGAATCTCCTTCTGACGCCCGGTAAGCTGCTTGTGCGAATCACGAGGCGGCATCAGGTCGTCCTCGCTTGAGGTGAGGATGCGCTGGATCAATGCGCTCTCGTCGGGTTTCCCGGGAACAAACGCCTCCTTCTTCAGTGCTTCATCACGCAGGTCGAGTCGCAGTTTCCCCTTGCGATGATTGGCGTCGGGACCGTGGCACAGAAAGCAGTTGTCGGAGAGAATCGGCCGGACATCCCGGTTGAACTGGACCTTCTCGGGGATGGAGGTTTCCGCCGCGCCAAGGGACGCGGACACGCCGCAGAGCCCAAGCAAGAGAAGGTTGGTCAACCGGACATTCATGGCGAGATCTGGGCGTCAGGGCATTGTCTCGCCGGCCCACTCACGATCCCGAGGATTCGGTGGCTGCCCGACGAGGAGTTGCCCAGATCCTAGGCACTCCGGCGCGGGAGGCAAACTCGGGATTTCCGATTTCGACGTTCCGTCGCCGGAAGGTTCCGCTAAGGCGAAGAGTAGTTGGCGATGCGTTTCCGGCGCGCGAGGTCCCAAACATGGAAGATGCCGTCCTCGCCAAAAACAGCCAACCGGACACGGCCAGCGCCCCCATCAGGACGAGGGTGGCGGCGAACGCGACGCGAAGGCTTCCATCTGCACGTACTGCCGGATGCCGTCCGCTTCGGCGATGACCACGAAGGTCACGAAGTCACCACGGATCCAAGCCATGGACGGTGGGCCAGCAGCCGCGGATAGAGGGGGCGTGAATGCGAAGGGACGGGTCGTCGCCGATCCAGCCCGGCCGGCCATTGGTGTCCACGAAAGCAACGCCGATGGGGAGATCGGGTTGCTCGTCCGCGATGAGGATCATCTTGGCTTCGGCTTCGTCGCTCATCGCAATCCAGGCGGTCTTGAGCGCGATGGGATCGAGGGCGCGGGCTTGGATTTCTTCCAACTTGGCAGGATCGACGCGGGCGAACCGGCACATCATTTTGAGCAGAGAAAGAGGCGTGAAGCCCGGATCCTTGCCGCAGGCGGCCCAGCAGGTTGCCGCGAGAGAGTACTTCTTCTGAAGCTGAACGATAACGACGTAATCCCGGGTTTCTGTTCTGGCGGATAGGGTGAGTGCCTTGTTGGTCGCGATATCGAACAGGTGCAGGCAATAGCCGAGAATCGGGTCACGCTCGATCGGGAAGAACCGGAAGGCCGAATCCGCCGCCCAATCGATCTCCAAGGTCTCGCCTGCGGCCAATACCTTGGCCTTCTTGAACGTCGTGTCTTTCTCCCATTCCCCCTGGCGTGAATGTGTCTCCACCTGAAAGCCGGCATGCCGCAGGCTGGCGACGTCCCGCTGGCTGGCACGGGTCACTTCTTCCGCGAGTTCGTGAAAGATGTCGAAATCGTTCGAGAAGCGCGGTGTCTCCGCCGCGGCGTTCAGCACAATTCCGACGGCGAAATGGCTTTCCTCGCTGCGGTTGCCCGCCAGGACGGCTTGTACGCCTTTTTGGAGAGCGGTGAGAGGCATCGATGCAGGTCTTGGGCGGCCCACCAGGCACGGTGGTCGCCGTATTCGCGAAGGTGATGCACCACCAACCGCAGGTCCTCCAGGTTCTGAATGCGTGCCTCGGGATGTCGAAACCAGAAGCACTCCGGATGTTGGCGCACCAACGTCGCCCCTTGGGCGATCAGTTCGGGCGGAGCCGGAACGGGAGGTGGGGCGTCGTTTAGTTCATCGGGAGTGCTCATCCCGTGCGGAGGGTAGGCAGGCGATCCCAACCGGGCAAGACTGCGTCCGACTCTGGCAACCTTACTGTGTTGGGCCGGACGATTTCCCAGGGCGACCTTGTGGAGGAGGTCAAAAAGAGTTCGACGAAATGGATGAAGGCGGAGGCGCTGTCCCAGACGCCAAGGACGAACCGGTCCAACGCCACCGGGTGGCGAGCACGCCAGCCTCCTGCAGGCGGTTCATCCGTTGCAGGCTCGTGACCTGGTCCGTTACAGCACTGGAAGGTAAGGATGCGTTCCCGTTCCTCCATTTCGGACTGAACTCTAGTTCTTCCCTCCGGCAGCGTCGGCATGCGTGAAGCACGAAGGCATTGTCTTGCAGGGCCGCGACGTGGGTCCCGGGGAGTTGACCGAGATTCGGACCCTGATCGCGGCGAAGCCGGATTGGAGCCGTTACCGGATCTCTCGCGTGCTGTATGAACAGTGGAACTGGCGCACGGCCACCGGTCAGATCAAGGACATGGCTGCGCGGACCCTGCTGCTCAAGCTGGAGCAGCGAGGACTGATCAAACTGCCCGCCCGCAAGCAGGCCTGCCCAAACCGAATGCGGCACAAGCGGGTGGTTCCCGTTGCGTGCTTGCAGGATCCCATTCGCGCTACTCTGGCGGCGTTGCAGCGGTTGCGGGTGGCCGAACTGAGTGAGGCGCCCGGGGATCTGGCCCTTTTCGAGTCATTGCTCCACGAGCATCACTACCTGAGTTACACCAGCACGGTCGGGATGAACTTGAAGTACCTCGTACGCGACCGTCACGGCCGTCCCGTGGCGTGCGCCCTGTTCGGGTCGGCGGCGTGGAGGTGCGCCGCCCGGGACCGCTTCATCGGCTGGTCCGAGTCGGCGCGCTCGCGCCAACTGCAACGCATCACCAACAACACCCGCTTTCTCATCCCGGCGTGGGTCCAGGTGCCGTATCTGGCCAGCCATGTGCTCGGGCTCATCGGCCGACGGTTGCGGGCCGACTGGTGGCGCAAGTACGCCGAACCGTTGAGCCTGGTGGAGACCTTCGTCGATACGAGCCGATTTACGGGCGTCTGCTACCGGGCGGCCAGCTGGCTCCCGGTGGGCGAGACGACCGGACGCACCCGGCAGGACCGCTTCAGCCGCATCGAGGTTCCCCGCAAGGCGGTGCTGGTCCGTCCCTTGTTGGCGAACTTCCGGGAGGAACTCGCGGCATGACTCGGCGCGAGGAACTGCTGGCGCTGGCGCGGGCGAACCCCGAGGCCCTCGTCGATTACGTGCTCGCGCTGGAGGAGCAGATCCGCCGACTGGAAGCGCGTCTGGCGCAGAACAGCAGCAACAGCGGCCGCCCGCCCTCTAGCGACGGCCTGGGAAAGCCGCCGCCACGCAGCCTGCGCACCAAATTCGGGCGCAAACCCGGCGGCCAACCCGGTCACCCCGGCTCCACCCTCCAGGCGGTCGCCAAGCCCGATCACGTCAAGGTTCA